>Ga0209913_1000009_pt1 | contig 325677 bp, 282 predicted proteins | sample PersoiDNA2013203_FD_185805 | JGI IMG/M metagenome (GOLD analysis project Ga0209913, IMG submission 185805) | Permafrost soil microbial communities from the Arctic, to analyse light accelerated degradation of dissolved organic matter (DOM) -... | ecosystem: Environmental > Terrestrial > Soil >... | reverse complement strand
GGTTTATAAAAATTGATCTGGATCATTTTTAGGGATTGTTGTGTGGCAAAGCTAACTCGTTTTACTGAGGTAACATGGGATGTTTTTTTTTAGCATTAAGTGATGCGTGAGTTTAAATAGACTTTTTTAGTGCAGCCCCGCATTGAAATAGGCGGTGCAGAAATAGAGCAAGAAAATGAGATTAACTGCTTATACAGATTACACTTTGCGTACCTTGATTTATCTGGCTTTGCATAGAGAGAGATTGGTCACCATCCAAGAAATCGCGGAATTTCACGATATATCAAAAAATCATTTGACGAAGATTGTGCACCAGTTGGGGATGTCTGAGATGGTCGATACCGTGCGTGGTCGCCATGGTGGACTGAAGCTAAAACTGGAGCCCGGTAGTATTAATATCGGTGATGTCGTGCGTAGTACTGAATCAGATTTTTACATGGCAGAATGCTTTGACCCAGCCAATAATACCTGTTCCTATGCAGAAGCTTGTAGGTTAAAAGGGGTGTTAAATTCTGCGACTAATGCATATCTTGCCGTGCTTGATGGTGTCTCTCTTGAGGATTTAATTTCAAAAAATAAAATGTTTAGTAAAGTACAGAGACATACAAAAAAATAACATAAAAGACCAACATCGGTGCTGCCTTGGGTACGGTCTAACTTTTGGGGCCAGCGTTAAATCGATGATAGGGTTGATGTTAGACAATAAGAATTTTTTGAAACTTATCTTTGGTCAAGGATTTTTGTAGCGCAGCTCGCTATTGTGAATGGGAAAAAATGTTTCTGCTATACCTCATTTTCTTACATTCAAAGGCATTGCTATGAAAAATTCGTTTAGAAATTTCTCTCGCTCACTTGTTTCTCAAGTGTTGTTGGGGAGCTTGGTATTGGCCTCTGTGGCAACTGCTGCAGAGACGAAAGTTAGTAAAATTTCCGGTGACTTTGGACCGCCACAAGGGCCTGCAATCCATGCAGTGCTGACCAGCCCACCACATGTCCCTCCTCCAATACACCGCAATTTCCCTGCGAAGGTGATCGTCGATCTTGAGGTGGTAGAAAAAGAGATGGCAATCTCGGAAGGTGTTAAGTACATGTTCTGGACTTTCGGTGGAACAGTACCGGGCAGTTTTATCCGGGTTCGTCAGGGTGATACGGTGGAGTTTCATTTAAAAAATAATCCTGCCAATAAAATGCCACATAACATTGATTTGCATGGTGTAACTGGGCCAGGTGGTGGTGCAGCTTCCAGTTTTACAGCACCAGGGCACGAATCACAATTTACATTTAAGGCATTGAATGAAGGCGTGTATGTGTATCACTGTGCTACTGCACCAGTAGGTATGCACATTGCCAATGGTATGTACGGCTTGATTTTGGTAGAGCCACCGCAGGGCTTGCCAGCCGTTGATCATGAATATTATGTGATGCAAGGCGATTTTTATACGACAGGAAAGTACCGGGAAAAGGGCTTACAACCTTTCGATATGGAAAAGGCCATCGACGAAAAACCGACCTATGTATTGTTTAATGGTGCAGAAGGTGCATTGACTGGTGATAAGGCATTAACTGCTAAAACCGATCAGAAAATACGTCTGTTTATTGGTAATGGTGGCCCTAATCTGGTATCGAGTTTTCATGTAATTGGCGCAATCTTTGATAAAGTCAGATTTGAAGGCGGTAGCAATTTCCAAAAGAACGTACAGACGACGTTGATTCCAGCTGGTGGCGCCGCAGTTGTCGAATACCAGACCAAAGTTCCTGGCAGTTATGTCTTGGTTGATCACTCGATATTCCGTGCTTTCAATAAAGGCGCTTTAGCGATAATGAAAGTTGACGGCCCAGCGAAGAAAGATATCTATTCTGGCAAAGAACTCGATTCGGTTTATCTGGGAGACAGAGCGCAGCCAAATATGTTGGCAGTGAGTACGGCGACGAAAGCAGCGGAAAGCGGTAATTTGACCTTGCAAGATCAGGTGAACGCTGGCGCGCAGTTGTTTGCTGGGACTTGTTCTGTCTGTCATCAAAGTAATGGTGCTGGCTTGCCAGGTGTGTTCCCACCGTTGGCGCAATCAGATTTTCTAAATGCGGATCATCAACGTGCAGTGAATATTTTGTTGCACGGTTTAAATGGCAAAGTCACTGTCAATGGCAAAGAGTTTGATTCTGTGATGCCAGCGATGAATCAGTTGAACGACGATGAAGTGGCTAATATCCTGACTTATGTGTTGAATAGCTGGGACAATAAAGGTGGTCAGGTCCATGCGAATCAAGTCAAAGATGCACGCGCAAAAGTAACGCCGACCAAAGCTGCTGAGCATTAAGAAAATCATGCTTAAAAGGAGTTTTTTTCAACGGATCAATGCACAATTAGTGGCGGGAGTAAGTTTTTTACTCTTATCATTTTCTGTGCAGTCCGCTGATTATGTGGCGATACAGGGCAACACGTTTTTCAGCGTGTTGTCTGGCTCAGAATTGAAAGATAGCGCAAAAGTCAGCGATTTTTATATGAGAAGCACCCCCGTAACGAACGCTGAATTTCTGGCATTTGTTCAAAAAAATCCAAAATGGCAGCGCGATAAAATTCCTACCATTTTTGCCGAAAGTAGTTATTTACAAGCATGGGCGAACGCAGAAGATATAGGGTCTGGTTTGCAGAAGGAGAGGGCGGTCACGAATGTCAGTTGGTTTGCAGCTCAAGCATTCTGCGCTTCAGAGCATGCACGATTACCCAGTTGGTATGAGTGGGAATTGGTTGCTGCTGCTGATGAGCATCGTGCTGATGCTCGTAGTGACCCACAATGGCGTGCACGTATCCTTTCCTGGTATTCGGCGCCCTCTGATGCAACGTCTAATCAAATCAATAGCGTACCAAATTATTATGGCGTCGCTCACATGCATGGCGTGATTTGGGAGTGGGTGAGCGATTTTAATGCCTTGCTCTTGAGTGCCGACAGTCGTAATCAAGGTGATCCCGATAAGTTGAAATTTTGTGGTGCTGGTGCAATTAGTCTGCAGAATAAAGAAAATTACGCCATTCTCATGCGCGTAGCATTGTTATCGTCATTGACGGGGGCAAGTACCACCGCCAATCTTGGCTTCCGATGCGCACGTGATGTGAATGCTGAAATGCAAATTCAAAAAAATAAAAGTAAAAAATGAAAAAATTAATTGGTTCGAACATCGTCAGAAAAATTTTGATACCTAGCTTTTTAATGTTGGCAAGCACTGCATTATGGGCGGCAGATGTTAGTACCAAAAAAGTTAACGTAGAAGTAGAAAATCGCAATCTCCCCAGCGATTCTGTGTATCAACTTCCAATCATATTAGAGGATCAGCAGGGTTCAAAATTTAAGTTTTCCGCACATTCCGGTAAGGTAACGTTGATCAGTATGTTCTACAATTCTTGTGAATTTGTATGCCCCATGTTGATCGATACTATTCAATTGCTTGAAGAGAAATTATCAACAGACGAGCAGAAAAAAATATCGACCTTGTTGGTCACCTTTGATCCTGTACGTGACGATCTCCCAACCTTAGAATCCATTGCTAAAAATAAAAAATTGGACGCGAAACAATGGAAAATTGCACGCACCGATATAGCATCGGTACGGCAATTGGCAGCAACGCTCAATATTCAATATCGGCAAATGGATAGTGGTGAATTTAATCATACCAGTGTGATTATTTTATTAGATGAACAGGGACGGATTTTGGCGCGAAGCGGCGAACTGGGTACTGTCGATGGTGAATTTCTTGAGAAAATTAAGTTGGCAATTAAACGCACATCCTTCTAATCGCTCGTTGTTGCAAAAAATATCGAATGCGTAGTGACAACCATGTAAAAGCAGAAAAAGTCAAAAATCCAATGTTTGGTTTGTTAGAAGAGGCGGAAATTGCATATGAAGGTTTTAGGTATTACTCGTCACTCTGATGACTAAAAAATTTCCAATCCATCCTAAAAATCCAGAACGCTTATGTTGGGGATGCGACAAGTACTGTGCGGCCGATTCGTTGGCATGTGGCAATGGTAGTGAAAGAACTCAACATCCAGTTGAGCTCTTTGGTTCTGATTGGGTTGAATGGGGATTGGATCGGGACTACCGCGTTATCGAAATCAAATCAGATTTCTAGCAGACGGTTGCATCCATTCTTACGCTGGACGGAATGGTCCCGCCAGCGCATCAATATGGTCTAACTCAAAGAATAAGTGGCATACCATCGTCTGCAAACCAACATTACTTCCAGCGGAAAACGTAAGCCCTTGCTGCTCAGCATATTCAGCATATTGAGCAACAACTACCGATCGCATCAAAGGCCTTCGTTTTACTTAGCCACACTCTTCTCAACATTATTGCGACAGAGCCTATGTTTTCGCTACCAGTTCGAATCCCGTTCAGGTGTCGAGGATATATGATGGATGGATAGGTCGGCACCTTGGAATTCCTCTTCCTGGCTAAGACGTATGCCAAATACTAATTTCAGCGCGCCGTAGATGATAAAGCCCCCCGTGAGCGCGATAATGATACCCAGCGCAGTGCCGAGCAACTGAGACATAAAAGAAATCCCGCCTGCCCCGCCCAGCGCTTTCAACCCGAAGATACCTGCTGCCAATCCTCCCCATGCGCCGCACAGGCCATGCAGAGGCCAGACGCCAAGGACATCGTCAATCTTCCATTTGTTTTGAGTTTGCGCGAATATCAGGACGAAGATGGCGCCGGCGACGCCTCCGGTCACGAGTGCGCCGATTGGATGCATGACATCCGATCCGGCGCACACTGCAACCAGCCCTGCCAACGGTCCGTTGTACACATAACCGGGATCGTTCTTGCCGAGTAACAGCGCGACCAGAGTGCCGCCTACCATGGCCATGAGGGAGTTGATTGCGACGAGGCCATTCATTTTTTCAAGCGATTGCGCACTCATGACGTTGAAGCCGAACCAGCCTACGGTTAGTATCCAGGCGCCCAACGCGAGAAAGGGAATCGACGAAGGTGGATGCGCCGCGATCGCGCCGTCTTTCTTGTAGCGACCGGTACGCGCGCCGAGCAGCAGCACTGCAGGCAATGCCACCCAACCACCCACTGCATGTACGACGACCGATCCGGCAAAATCATGGAATTCTGCAGAGAAAGTCGCGTTGAGCCAGCCTTGGATGCCGAATCGATGGTTCCATGCGATTCCTTCGTAAAGAGGGTAGACGAAACCGACTAGAAGTGCAGTGGCAACCAATTGCGGGTAAAACTTTGCCCGCTCGGCGATACCTCCTGAGATGATTGCTGGGACGGCGGCTGCAAAGGTCAGCAAGAAGAAGAATTTGACCAATTCATAGCCATTTTTATTTGCAAGCACATCGGCCGAAGCAAAAAAATCAACGCCGTACGCAACCCCATAGCCCACGAAAAAGTAGGCAAGGGTCGAAATTGCAAAATCGACCAGTATTTTTACGAGTGCATTGACTTGATTCTTGCGCCTGACCGTTCCCAGTTCAAGAAAAGCGAACCCAGCGTGCATCGCCAAAATCATGATTGCACCGAGCAATACGAATAGTGTGTCGATGCCGTTTCTCATTCCGTCCATTGTTCAATCTCCCCAATTTAGCGCGGTTATAACGTAGAATGCCTCAATAAAGCAATAATCACGCCACTTTGGTGTGGTATTTTAAGCTATTGATTTTATTGATGAAAATTAAAATTTACCTTGAGATATTTCACATTTGCACTTAAATGTCGCAGTTTTCGGCATATTTTGGTGCAAGTATATAGGTGATTTTTTGTAACGATGCATAAAGTAATTGTCGTTGTTTTCGCGTTCTAAGGTCAGTGTCTGCTGCTTTAATGGATTTTCGTATTTCCTTTAACGGCCGATAAGTGGGTAAAACAAGATGCATGATATCGCGCCCATGAAATCAAAAGCCAAAACAAAACGCAACTTGAGACGTGCGAAAGAAAAGGCGGATCACGTTGGCAAATAATCTCAGGAGTATCCCGATGCGTCTATACCCAACAGCGAAGCAAGTTGTCTTAGCGTGTGTGAGCAGTCTTTATGCTTTGTCCAACGCCGTGGCTGCAACAGATGCTGGGGTGCCGCGCCATGAACAAAAATTAGAACGGGCACGCTGGCAAGCGACTGCAAAGCGCGTCAAGATTTTGCGTGATAAATGGGGAATACCACATGTGTTTGGTCAATCTGATGCAGATGCCGTATTTGGTCTTTTATATGCACAAGCAGAAGATGACTTCAATCGTATCGAACTCAATTACATCAATGCCATGGGCCGCTTAGCTGAAGTCGAAGGCGAAAAAGAAATATGGCGCGACCTGCGTATGAAAATGTACATTCAGCCAGCCGCAATGAAAGAGAAATACGAACAAAGTCCACCGTGGTTGAAAAAATTGATGGTGTCCTTTGCGGATGGCCTAAATTATTTTCTCTATAAACATCCTGAAATTACACCGAAGTTACTTACCCACTTCGAACCCTGGATGGCGCTGACGTTTAGTGAAGGGAGTATTGGTGGCGACATCGAAGATATTAATCTTCATAATTTAGAAAAATTTTACGCCCCAGATACAGCCAATGTCATCGCAGTTGCAGATAATGGCTTTGATGCTGAACCTCAAGGTTCAAACGGTTTTGCTATTGCACCAAGATTAACTGCAAATGGCCACTCCTTATTACTGATTAATCCACACACTTCATTTTATTTCCGTCCGGAAGTGCATGTTGTTAGTCAACAAGGTCTCAATGCCTATGGCGCGGTGACCTGGGGACAATTTTTTGTCTACCAAGGGTTTAACCAACATCTGGGCTGGATGCATACTTCCGGTGGTGGCGATGTGATCGATGAATATCTGGAAACCATCACAGAGAAAGACGGTCAATTTTTCTATCAATATGACAATGAGCAACGGGCTGTGAAAGTAGTACCGATAACCATTCCCTACAAGACAGTAAATGGCATGGCTAGCAAAACTATTCAGACGTTTTTCACACATCATGGACCAGTTATTCGTGCTCAAGATGGCAAATGGGTGACTGTGAAAATGATGGAAGAACCGTTAAAAGCGTTGATGCAATCTTATGGCCGCACCAAAGCCAATGACTATCAACGCTTTTACGACGTCATGCAGTTACGTACGAATTCGTCCAATAATACGGTTTATGCTGATGACCAAGGGAATATCGCTTATTTTCACGGCAATTTTATTCCGAAGCGAGACCCGAAATTTGATTGGAGAACACCGGTCGACGGCACGACTTCCGCTACCGAATGGCAGGGCTTACATGAAATAAAAGACACTATCCATTTATTCAATCCAGCAAAAGGATGGATACAAAATACGAATAATTGGCCATTTACTGCTTCTGGCGCTGTGGATGATCCCCATTCCAGCAGCCCGCACGAAAAAGACTATCCGCAATACATGTGGGCACTACCAGAGAACGCACGTGGCATCCATGCCGTGCAGGTATTGGAAGGCACCAATGCGCTCACGATAGAGGGATTGATTCGTAAAGCTTACGATAGTTATCTCACCGCATTCGAACCGATGATTCCCGCATTGCTTGCTGCATATATGGGCAGCGACGATATACGCCTAAAAGAAAAGTTGACAGAACAAATCGCCCTATTGCGATCGTGGAACCTACGTTTCGCAATTGATTCAGTGCCGACTTCATTAGCAATCTACTGGGCACAAGATATGGTAAAAAGTAGCGCAGAGAAAGCGCGTGCGGCACATATGCCCGTATTGAATTACATCCGTGATCACATCAATCCACACGAACGCTTGCTATCGCTCTTACGCGCCAGTGATAAACTCAATGCAGATTTTGGTAATTGGAAAACACCATGGGGCGACATCAACCGTTTTCAACGCCTCAGTGCCGATATTCACCAGGAATACGATGACAACAAACCAAGTTATCCAGTGGCATTTACCTCAGCCAATTGGGGTTCCCTCGCTGCATTCGGCATGGTAGCGGAGCAAAAGAACAAGCGCATCTACGGCGACCGTGGCAATAGCTTCGTCGCCGTTGTCGAGTTCGGACCGCACCTGAAAGCAAAGTCGATACTAGCTGGTGGCAATAATAGTCATCCGGAGTCTAAACATTTTAATGATCAGGCTGAAATGTATAGTCAAGGACAGTTTAAAGATGTCTTATTTTATCCTAAGGATATTAAGAAAAATTTAGAGCGCGAGTATCACCCCGGTAATTGAAACTGTCATGCCTGGCATCTGTTCGCATGCAAACTCTATATCAATCGCTAGCTGCAGACATTGACGACAAAAAAATTTGTTGGCGCATTCTGCAGGCAAAGGATTTGTAGATGATTATCCTTCTTAAGGCGCATTACTACATTAGTGCTGCGCCTTTTAGCTGCGTTCTACTAGGTAGATATTATTACTACTGTCCGGTAAAATTGATAGGAAAAGCAAGTAAAGCCAATACTGGCGAGGGTTTTGGTGATGTTAGGAGCGTCCGCGATTTGAAATTGACATTGACCATTTGCGATAATCTCCGGTTAATTGTTCTTCAAATGGATCAGGCAGCATTTGCGTAGTGAGTATTTTGGGGTAACAACGAGAACGCCGTAAAGACGCAAATCTGTTGCTTCATCTCGACTTATGTACTGATCACCATTGTTAAAAAGGAATTGCAATTGAAAGCCTCGTTGTACACTTTATTACCGATTTTATCGGTGCCCGTTTTTTGATAACACTGAGATTTCATGGGCCTTTTTGATCAATGAGTACATGTCTTAAGCTGCACCCACCGCTAACCAATTGAATTGATTCGATGGTTAGCCGGACACGAGTGATAAATAAATTCAAAATAATTCTGTCTTAGCTGTTACATTTATTTAGATACGAATGAAATTTTTAATACGCATGGCCGATAGTAAGGATATCGACTGACGTACATGCAGAAAAGTGAGCAACATGGATCTTCAGTTATATGTCATTTTTTCTCTTGCGGTTGATATTCTTCTGATCATCGTTCTCATTTTTCCTTGGTTCAAAAATCGGCAAAATTGGTACGCTTTTTCTTGGGCTTATGGCCAGGCATCGATGAGTGCAGGGATTGCCATTAGCTTATTTGGTAAGGCAGGATGGATTCAACAGATCATATTGGCGTTGCTACTTACGCTGAGTATCGTTGGATTTTCAATTGGTACGGAATGTTTTATTGGGAATAATGATCGTAAAAATCGACATCGAGTATGGATGGCATCATCATGTTTTGCCATATTGACGTCGACACTCTGGATTTATAGCGATAAGCTGATCGCATCTTTTACGGCTCTTGCGCTTGGATGTGCACTACTGTGGTCTGGTTATCGGCTTGTCAGTTATCAGAATAATTATCGGTGGCTGGGGTATGTACTGATTGTGCGCGGTTTTTTTAATGTGTTAAACGCATTTGATCTTGTACCGCTCAATATTCAATACTGGTTTGTATTCTCTGTCTTAGTTAAAACAGTATCAATATTATGTCTTATTTATGCAGTGCAAGAAAAAAATCGTCAACGTTATGTTCATGCAATAAATAGTCTTAGCTCAGGATTTGTAATTCTTGATCTTCAGGGATATATCCATGTAATAAACGAAGCTGGGGCGCAGCTATTGGGGTATCCAAAGGCGACAGCTTTGGTCGGGGAGTATGTTGCGGGTCGTCTGCTCGGCGTAAACAGGCACGACGTGGAGACGTATTTCCAGGATTTCTCATTAGGCAAGCGCGGATATCCTATGGTTGATAGCTTCATCTTGCGACATCAGAGTGGTGTTTTTGTTTCACTTGAAGTCACTGCATCGCCATATATTGAACAGGGTCGCCTTTACTGCATGATGCAGATCCTAGATATTAGTGAGCGTAAGAAAAAAGACGAGCAACTTTTTTATGCCGCTAACTATGACAGTGTCACTGGCTGCTTAAATCGATATGGCTTAGTGACAACCTTGTCAGGCTTAATAGCGCGTTGCGATGTAGATTTGAGTTCATTTTCGATCTTAGTGATCGACATTAATAGGTTCAAACGTTTTATTGACTCCTTTGGACATATTGTTGCTGATTCTGTTTTAAAACAAGTGTCTGAGCGACTGAAAAAATTCTTACGTCCCAGTGATTTACTAGGGCGGTTAAGTGGAGATCAATTCGTTATCGTATTGACTGACGTCGCCCCAGGTGAAAGTATTGAAGCGGCAAGTTATTTTAGTGACTTAGTTCTTGGTGCATTTTCTCAAAGCTTTACCTTAACACATCAAAGTGTGAAGCTGTCAGCTAGTATCGGCATCGCTAACTATCCTGAGCATGGTAGTGATCCAGAAGAGTTAATCAGGAATGCCGATATTGCTATGTCAGCCGGGCGAAATGCCGATAATAAGCGGTATAGTTTTTTTGAAAAAGAAATGACTTCCTACGCACGTGATGCGATGATTGACAGTGCATTACGCGCAGCGATTTCCGGCAATGAATTGCATTTAGTTTATCAGCCGATCGTCGATGCATATAGTAACGAAGTGAAGAAGATAGAGGTGTTGCTTCGCTGGTCAAGTTGTAGCTTTGGTACTATTTCTCCTGATCGTTTTATCCCTATTGCCGAGCAAAGTGATCTGATTGTTGAGTTAGGAACATGGGTTCTCAATCAGGCATGTCATGAATTTTCTAAACTAAAACATTGTTTAGATTCTGTCCGACTGAGTATCAATATTTCTTCTCGCCAATTAATTGATCCCGAATTTTTCAATGTCATTGACAATGCGCTCTCTTGCAATCATCTGCTACCTCAACAACTTGAATTAGAACTGACGGAACGTGTTTTGATTGATGACGGTCCGAGCGTCCAATCAGTGTTATCTCGCTTGAGTACCCTTGGTGTTGGTATTTCATTAGATGATTTCGGAACTGGCTATTCCTCATTGAGTTATTTAACGCGATTTCAAATCAATACAATTAAAATTGACAGATCGTTTGTTTTTGATATGGAAACGAGCTTGCGTCATAAAAACCTAGTTGCAGCGATTATTGCCATGGCCCACAGTTTAGAAATGGAAATAGTTGCCGAGGGTGTTGAGACGCAGTTGCAGGCGGACTCGTTGACGGAGATGGCGTGCCATTATCTGCAAGGGTATCTTATTTCCAGACCAGTTCTATTTCCTCAGTTAGAGGAATTCGTTATTAATAACAAGCGTTTGAGTAGATCCGACACTGGTAACGTGCTCTGACCTCGATGGGGATTATTGGTTGCAAATGATGTACGATTCTTGTTCTGACTCATGTATGATCGGCATTTTTGAGAGGAAGTAATATGCAATTGATTGCTAACGTTGTTGTTGCGCTTGTCGCTGTGCTACACGTCTATATTATGGTCCTGGAAATGTTTTTATGGGATAAACCTGCTGGAATGCGTGCATTTCGTCAAACACCAGAATCAGCAGCAGCGACTAAAGTGTTGGCAGCAAATCAAGGTTTATATAACGGTTTTTTAGCAGTAGGATTATTTTGGGGCTTACTTTCCACTACCGCTGGGAATGAGATTAAAACGTTTTTCTTACTTTGCGTTTTTATAGCTGGCGCTTACGGCGCAATCACTGCAAGCCGAAAAATTTTATTCATACAAAGCCTACCAGCGGCGCTTGGTCTGGTCTTTTTGTTTTTAAGCTAAGTTAAGTATCAATAGGCTTTGGCAGAGTATTAGCATGGCATGACCTTATCATTACAAAATAAAATTTGTAGGTGATTCGGATAACTTATCTGGATTAAGCATGTTGATTCATTGTTTGTGAACGCATGTTGAACTTGTCAAGAGAGTCCTATGTCCATGAAACCTGATTATCACGCAATATTGCAGACGATTTATTCGGAGGTGCAGCCCTTATTGGCACAAGGGCACGTCGCATCCTACATTCCGCAATTATCACAAGTCGATCCACAGCAATTTGGCATGGCAATTTATTGCCTCGATGGCCGTACTTACGACATCGGCGATGCGCAAAAGAAGTTTTCTTTGCAAAGTATTACCAAGCTGTTTGCGCTGGCGCTGGCATTTTCACGCGAAGGGGATAGCATCTGGTCCCGCGTAGGACGTGAACCATCGGGTAATCCGTTTAACTCATTGGTGCAGATTGAGCATGAAAAAGGTAAGCCAAGAAATCCGTTTATTAATGCTGGCGCATTAGTGATTAGTGATATTTTATCAACTATCTTTGTCCAATCAGATATTGCCGTTCTCCAGTTTGCACGAACAATTGCGGGTCAAATGAACATTGATTTTGACACTGCCGTTGCTGATTCTGAACGCGCAACAGCACATCGCAATTACGCAATTGCCCATCTCATGAAAGATTTCGGTAATCTGCACAATCCGGTGAATCTGGTTATCGACAGCTATTGCCGCCAATGTTCTATTACCATGACGTGTGCGGAGCTTGCCAAGGCAGGGAGTTTTTTGGCGCAGCATGGAACTATTCCATGGAGTAAAGCGACAATCCTCGATCCAAGTTCAGCGAAACGTTTAAATGCCTTGATGTTGACCTGCGGGACCTATGACGCTGCAGGCGATTTTGCATATCGTGTGGGCTTACCTGCTAAAAGTGGTGTTGGTGGTGGCATCCTTGCATTAGTGCCGGGGGAGTTGGCGGTGACTGTTTGGTCTCCGGGATTGGACGCGACGGGTAACTCCTTGGCTGGGACTTATGCGTTAGAGCGCTTTACATCTTTGACTGCGCGTTCTATTTTTTGAGTGAGACGTTGATATTTCCCACTTCTTCTCAACAAAATCCCCTCCCTTGTCACATCCTGATGTGCTGGATAATGAAGCGAGAAGATGAGTAGAACAGACGTTGAAGGTAATGGAGAAGGAATGATCTCCAACGACCGCCACGATGATTGACGGTCTAACTACCGCTCTTGTGGCAACAAATTACGTGTTCCACCGAACGGTCGTGTTCCTTTCTTGCCTATAAGATCAGATCATGTTAAATGACCGATCGTCATTGCTCATCGCTGTCTGTGATTGCCAGGAGATCTTTAATGTTTTGGGAAAAAAAACTGGAATACTGGGCGGCAGGCGTTCGGGATAAGTTATCGCTACCGTTACGGGTCGAGCTGTGGAATGGTCAGCACTTAAATCTGAGTCACTTGCATCCGGAAGTGATTATTCGGGTACCGCATGTTTCAGCATTGTCGTGCTTATTTACCCCTTCGCTATCTAATTTGGGTGCTGCTTATGTCGATGGGAAAATCGATGTCGAAGGTAAGCCTAGCGCCATTATTTCCATCGGTAATGCACTAGCTTCTGGGACCTTAAAACTGGAAGGAAAATTTGCACGCATTATCAGAAAAATTCAGCATAGCAAAGAAAAAGATAAAGCAGCCATTCAATATCACTACGACGTATCAGATGCGTTTTATCAGTTATGGCTGGATGATAAGATGGTGTATTCGTGCGCCTATTTTGAACATGGCGATGAAGATTTAAGCACTGCGCAAACAAAAAAAATAGATCTGATTCTGCAAAAAATCCATTTACGCCCTGGCGATACCTTGCTCGATATTGGTTGTGGCTGGGGTGCGTTAGTGATTCAGGCTGCACAATGTTATGGCGCTCGCTGCGTCGGCGTGACGCTCTCAGAAAATCAGGCAGCCTTTGCACGTGCAAAAGTGGAGGAATTAGGTCTGAGTCATTTGATTGACATCCGCTTGCAGGATTATCGGGATGTTGAAGGAACGTTTGACCGGATTACCAGTGTTGGTATGTTTGAGCATGTCGGTCTTAGACATTTGCCAGACTATTTTGCGAAGATCCATTCTCTTCTTGCAGAAGACGGCGTAGTGATGAATCATGGCATCACATCGACGGATGCCGATAGTGGCGAGACACCCTATGGTAATGGCGAATTTATAGAAAAATATGTGTTCCCGCATGGCGAGTTGCCGCATATCGGGCTGGCGCTCAAGGCGATGCAAGAAGGTGGACTGGAAGTGCTTGATATTGAAAATTTGCGTAGCCATTACGCGCGAACATGTGAACTTTGGGTGGATAGGTTTGAAGCTAATGCAGAGAAAGTGAAGCAAATATCTGGCGATAGACGTTATAGAATATGGCGAGTTTATCTGGCAGGATGCGCTTATGCATTTAATCAGGACTGGATTTCTTTGTTTCAGGTGGTCAGTGTGAAAGCAGGTCGCCATCCTCAGACAACGTCATTGCATGCCCGCCACCGTTTCGGGCGCACACAATTACAGACGCGCAGTCCGACGACGTCAGCGGACGAGATAGTAACAATAGGAGACTACGTTTAGTTCAATCTTAAAATAGTATGCTCGTCTACTTGTACAGTTTGATGTAAAACTGCATTGTGAAACTTCATTGTTAAGGGAGATCGTAAAATGAAGAGTCTCAGCTTGGCCGATCTATCGCATTATTTATTCGTGCTTCCTTTTATTTTTTTGATGTTTCCTATGGCCGCTCACGCTACTGAAGAACCAGAATTTAAGCTTGTCCAGCAAGTTAACGGGATAGAAATCCGTGATTATGTATCCTATATTATTGCGGAAGTCGTTGTTGATGGGCCTGCTGATGAGGCTGGTAACCGCGCTTTTCCGATTTTAGCCGCTTATATTTTTGGTAAAAATAAAGGAATGCGTAGGCTGGCGATGACAGCACCAGTGACGCAAACGGTAGAGCCCGTCAAACTCGCGATGACGGCTCCCGTCATTCAGACGACAACCGGCGGTGCATATACCGTGCAATTTGTTTTGCCGAAGGATGTCACGCTTGCAAATGCGCCAGAGCCAGTTGATTCTCGCATCATGCTACGCGAAGTGGCGCCTGTTCGCATTGCGGTGATCCGCTATTCTGGTTTTTGGTCGGAAGATAATTACAATAAGCATTTGGCGCTATTGAAGACCGCACTGGAATCCGCCCATCTTGTGTGGGAGGGCGAGGCAATCTATGCGCGCTATGATCCACCGTTTAAGCCTTGGTTTATGCGACGTAATGAAATTTGGTTGCGCTTACCTCAAACTTATTGAATCCGTGAGTGCCCTATGCCTCTCAATCAAAGCAATAGTAAATCAGCGATCAGTGCCAATATCAAGCAGATCGTCGATGAATGGAAGCAAACAGGGCGCATCGGCACTAGTCATCCGCGCACAAAAATGCAAGCAGTGAAACAGGCCGTGGCGGTAGCATTATCGACGGCGGACAATCGCTGGAAAAAGAAAACGACTTCGTTAAAAAAGTGACTGCGTATGATATTTAATCTTCACTGACATCCTTATATAACTACTCTGAAAAATTCATAACACAGCGCGTATTGAGCGCAGTCGGTAATGATACAAGTCGGGTAGCAAATCTTCTACACTCAATCGACTAAGCAATTCAGTTTTCTATTTCATTGGACCACGATGAAATTGATATTTCGCAAACTGTCAATGTGACAAGAGGCGTATATTTTATCTCTCTTCAATATCCCAACTGAAGAAATGAAACGCAGCTGTAACCTCGCGTCTCATTACTGATTTATCAAGTCAGCGTGCAGATAATTAGTTGAAATTTCAGAGAAAAATTTCACGGATATCAGATTGTTTCTATCTATCAAGATGCAATCGCTTGAGTCGGATACCTGCTGGCATTTAATGAAAAAAGGTTTGCTTTGAAAATAAATAATTTACGTATCGGTACTCGCTTAGGTATTGGTTTTAGTCTGGTGTTGGTGCTGGCTACGCTTTCTTCTTGTATCGCGTTATGGTATTTGCAGCACGTCGCTGCTGATACGCGGACGATGATGCAAGAACCACTCAAGAAAGAACGCCTCACGGAAGAGTCTTATCGTATTACCTTGGCTGGGATGAAAAGAACGCTGGCGACGGCCAGAAGTCGCGATCTGTCTGTGAGTGAATATTTTGTTGAAGACGCCAAGAAATCGACAGTACGTAACGGCGAAATTCTTCAGTATCTGGAAGCGCACCTGGGTTCACCCGAAGAAAAGGAACGATTCGGTAGTATTTCGCCAGCCCGCAAACAATATATCGAGTTACGTGATCTGATCACTAAGACAAAAAAAGAAGGACAGAATGAAGAGGCGGCCCAACTTATCGAGAAGTTTGTACCCGTGTCAGAGGCTTATCTGAAGCGTCAGATGGAATTTTTAGATTACCAGAAGCAACAGATTGATCAACTGAGTCAGGATATCGATATCACTGCTGACAAAAGCATTAAGCTCGTGAGTGCAATGATCGTCATGTTTATTGTTTGTGGCAGTGTGTGCGCTTGGCATCTGACTCATAGTATTACCAATCCTATCAATCATGCAGTGGCCTTGGCGCGACGTGTTGCTGGCGGTGATTTAACGAGTCAGATTGAAATTACATCGTCAGACGAAACGGGGCAGCTCATGCAAGCCTTAAAAGACATGAATGATGGTCTACAACACATCGTCAGTAAAGTCCGTGATGGTGCAGAGGTCATTGTGACGGCCTCAACAGAAATAGCTTCTGGTAATTTGGATTTATCTTTGCGTACGGAGGAGCAGGCAAGTGCGTTAGAAGAAACGGCATCCTCGATGGAGGAGCTAAACAGTACGATGCAACATAATTTACATCACGTCAGAGAAGCGAATCAATTAACTAGCGCAGCCTCTGAGGTGGCGGTGAAAGGTGGCGAGGTCGTCTCAAAGGTTGTTGACACCATGGGCTCCATCAGTGCTTCTTCCAGAAAAATTGTCGATATTATTTCTGTTATTGATGGTATTGCATTTCAGACGAATATTCTTGCGCTCAATGCGGCAGTCGAGGCGGCGCGTGCGGGTGAGCAAGGGCGAGGATTTGCCGTCGTTGCCTCCGAAGTGCGTAACCTAGCGCAGCGTTCAGCGAGTGCTGCAAAAGAAATTAAAGCGCTCATTGCGGATTCTGTCGAAAAAGTAGAAGAGGGTGGAACCCTTGTGGAGCTCGCGGGGGCGACGATGGCAGAGATCGTTGAACGCGTAGCACATGTCAATCGCATCATGAGCAATATTATGAGTGCGACCAATGAACAATCTACTGGTATCGAGCAAATCAATCAGGCTATTATTCAGATGGATACCACAACCCAACAGAACGCCGCCTTAGTGGAACAAGCCGCTGCCGCCGCGCAGAGTCTGCATGAACAAGCGGCAAGTATGTCGCAGGTGGTCAGTATCTTTAAATTGCATCAACAACGTAGTTCGTACCAGCACGCTGCGGTGAGAGGAAATACCTCAGATCATACGTCGGTGAACTTAATCGCGTGCTAGTGCCCGGAGTGCTGATACCCATCGCGTAAAGGAACTCGCAGATTAATAAACGTCTCTGCGATAGCGGTGATCTGCGATCAGTTGATCCATGGTTTCTTGGGTGAGGATGTTACACAGACAGTTGTGAACGTCTTCTCCCATCCCTTTTAGACTTCCGCACACCATTATCACTGCGCCTTGCGCTACCCACTGCCGAAGTTCAGTCGCTTGTTCTTTTAACGCGTGTTGTACGTAATAGGCTTGTGGCCGATCACGTGAAAAACTTAAACTGAGCTTGCTGAGGACGCCGCTGTTTTGCCAGTGAAGAATCTCGTCGCTAAAAAAGAAATCCCGTGCTTGTTGGCGCTCACCAAAACATAACCAATTTCTGCCCAAGCCGTGCGCTTGTCGTGTTTTGAGATGGGCGCGTAAGCCTGCAATACCTGCGCCATTGCCAATGAGAATGAGCGGCGAGTCATCCAGCGGCGTATGAAAATGGAAGTTGCTTCTGATACGCAGGGCAATCGATTGTCCTATTTTTGCATGGGCTGTTAGCCAGCCTGAGCCGAGTCCGAGACTACCCCCTGGATGACGTACCTGGCGCACGACCAAATCGAGGTATCCATCCTGAGGTATGGAAGCGATTGAATATTCTCGGTGTGGTAGGTTTTTTTGTTGTGCTAATTGCTCAGTAGCGGTTAGTGGTGCTGCAATATATTGAGGCATGATTTCAGCAATATCGCCAGCTTGCCACTGGTATTGTTGTTCAAGACTATCGCGTTGTGTGAGCCGAAGATAAAAAACGGGTGCACCGAGGCTATCAGGGTTTAATAAGCGCCGTTCGCGCAGTGTCCATGCGGTATAGACGGGCTGATTCCAATCTGCTGGTTCTGAATGACCACTCAGCTTACCGAGGTAATGCTGCCAATGACGTAACGCTGCCTCATCACCATTATCGACGTCGACCAGATCGAATAAGCTGATCGCTTGTTGCTGTTGCAGCCATTGCGCGAGCCGATAGCCAAAAGCGCAATAGTGTTGATAATGACGGTCACCCAACGCCAGAATAGCGTAGCGTAACGTAGATAAGTCCGCAGCGGTGTTGAGAAGTTTTCTCGTAAATAGATCGGCATTGTCTGGTGCGTCACCTTCACCAGTCGTACTGACGATAAAGAGCATCTGACGGCGGCGTTGCAGATCGGCGAGCGATAACTGATTGAGCTCAACGATGACTACTGATATCCCCGCTTGTTGTAGCACCTGGGCGGTTTTTTCAGCAAGTTGTACTGCATAGCCAGTCTGACTGGCATACGCGATACAGTAGGCGTGTTCTGGATCTACCGCCTTAGCGATAGGAGAAAAGACAGTGCTGTTATTTTTTGTGAGTTTATATTTGAAATAACTATAACTACAGAAGGTCATGTAGGTTAGCGCAACCAGTAACGGTGGCAGACAGTCAGCAATAATATTGTGGCAGCAGATGCTGATCAGACTTACGGGGAGCAACAAAATCGATGTCCACATGAAAACTCTGAGTGCGCGCTGCTGGTGGACGGAAGAGGTCATCATCATTACTCCTCCAGCATCACAGACATCGCTCTACTTCGGGTCTCAGAAATCGTGTTGTTCTGTTGTTGTGTAAAGAGGGCAGCAATCTCGTGTTGATTGGCATACGCGATCGCATTCTCATATCCCATGACAGTAAAGGCTGTTGCTAACGCGTCGGCAATCATGCATTCACGATGGAGTACGGAAACTGACACCAGTTTATTATCGACCGGATAACCAGTACGTGAATCGATCGTATGTGAATAACGTCGTCCTTCGTGGTCAAAAAACTGACGATAGTTACCTGAGGTCGCAATCGATAGTTCATGTAAGGCAATCAGGTGTTCTGAACCAGATTCAGATTCATGTGCTGTTTTATCGGTACTGGATTGCCCATCTGCTTGTTCAATACGAATCCACCACGGAGAGTGATCTTGCTTGATGCCGCGTCCTCGGAGCTCGCCCCCCACTTCAATGAGATAACTGGGGACATCCTGCGCATCTAAAAATCGCGCCAATTGATCGACGGCGTAGCCTTTCGCAATGGAAGAGAAATCCAGACTAACGCCACCAGGTTGAAATAAGCGTGCAGCATGACGTTCGAATTGCAAATCACGCCAACCGTGTCCTGCCATCGCTTGCATTATCCTTGCTGCATTAGGAAATGCTGATGAGCGCGGTTGCGGACCAAAGCCCCATAAATCAACTAATTTACCAGCAGCTGGATCGTATGCGCCAGCTGTTTGCCGCGCCAGATAAATAGCGTAATCTACTACCTGACAAAATGCTTCCGGAAGGCGGCACCAGGTGCCCGCCGCCGCTCGATTAAAACGACATAGATCAGAGTTGATGTCCCAGGTACTCATTTGTCGATCTACTTGGTCCAGTTGATATTGCAAGCCTTGCTGCAGCATATCAGCCGTCAGATTGGTCTTGCCGATGAGTTGCACGCGCCAGGTCGTTCCCATGCTGGACCCTTGCAGATGCAAGGTCTGTGAGCCTTCTGGTAATGTCGTTGGTTCGGCAGTGTTAGTTGGGATGTATAAATGGCGCATGCTGACTTCATTACTTGATTACTTGATGGATGAAACTTATTGAGGCAGCACTTCTAGAGTCACACTATAGCTGGCGATCCGAGAGGTAGCAGGAGGTGTCGCATGCAGGTCGTCTTTGACCTCGACCTGCAACCAGTACAGTCCAGCGTTCTTCCATTGAATGCTGACGATGCCATCGCTATTGGTCGTTACCTGCTGGTTTTCAGAATCCTGACGATACCGTTTACCGCCAGGGATGATTTCAATGGCGATGTTCGGCATAGGTTTTCCATCGAGCAGTACACGGAAACGGGCTGTTTCTCCAGCGACCAAGTCATTGGGATGGGAGAGGAAGTCGATCTCCAGACCTTTACCGGCTATGTCCATGGATTTACCGCCAGGTTTGCCATTGGTGACGATCGTCTCGACGTGGTTGATACGCTCACTGACCTGGAGATCCGTTGCTGTTGTTGGAATCTCTTTGGTGATCGCGGATGCCGTACCACGCCAGCGTTTGGATTCTCCCTGATCTTTATAGGTGGCAAGCAGGATTTGGTTCATGACATCGAGCTTGTAACTCCCTTTTTGTTTGAGTTGCAGCTCAAAACTGTTACGGAAACGACTATGCGTGATATTTTCTGGTAAAAGCGGGCTACCATCTGGCGCGGTAATACTTAGGTTATCGAGCTGTAATGCCATATGGTCATATTCAAACACATTGGTGGCAATGCCAGCGTCAACCAGAATCGATGGAGCATCACCGGAAACCACGGTTGAGGAAGGGACAAGAAAAGCGTGATGCGCTTGTGCCGCGAGGCTGAAACAGGTTAATGCAGACATGGCAATTGTCTGACGCAGAGTCGGAATAGAAATCAATGACATAACAGTGCCTTATTTAATGTTGAGTGAAATCATGCCAAGCTCGGTTTTTCCTTGCGCTTGCAATGTTTGTTCGCCTTTAGCTTGCCAATGAAATGGAATCTTGACCACTTCACGGCCACCGTCTTCACGTGCCGCTTCGACCATTAACTGATAGTCACCTGCTGGAAGACCTGCCAAGGCACCTTTGTCTCCAGAGAAACTGAGGCTATGTTCACCTGTGGTGCGAGTGGCGCCGCTGACGCCATCGACCGGCATGGTCAACTCCCGACCACTACGACGCCACCATTGACGGAGGTCTTTGAGGTATTTGGTGCCTTCATTATTATGTTTTTTCATGTCGTACCATACCGCCAGATTACCGGCAAACGTTTGGTCCGGCTTCTCGAGCCAGATCGCGACGTAGGGTTTATGGTATTGAGCAACATGAGGGCGAGGCACCTCAACCTTCAGATTCATATCGGCGGCAATTGCCTCAACTGCAGGTGCTGTAAGTAGACTACTGATGGCAAATGGAAGCAGTTTTTGCATAGAAAATCCTTTTTAACTGTAAAGAGAGACTGGAGGGTTAATGAACGAAGGTGAGTGCTAACAGTAATGGCAGTACCACACCAAACAAGACGAGGGGCCAAGTAGAAGGTCGGTTGGCGGCATGCATCTTCAATAAAAAGAAGCCCGTGACACAAAATGTCAGACACAACACGGCAAATCCATCGATCAGATAATTCCACGCCGTTCCTGTATTGCGCCCTTTGTGCAGATCATTGATGTAAGCGATCCAGCCACCATCAGTGAGTTCATACTCCAGCGTTCCATCGTCGAGCGACATACGCAGCCAAGCATCGCCACCGGGTCGTGGCAATGCGACATAAACCTCTTCCGGCGACCATTCTGGGATCTGTTGATCGACCCGTATCGCTAACTGTGATGTCAGCCAGCTTCTTATACTCTCAGGCAATGCCTTGCTTTGATCGGTCTGTATTTGTGTTGTTGCTTGCGCCTCTTTGAGCAGATGTAACAGCGAGTCCGGCAAATGACCTGTTTTTTTTGTCACATGTGGATGTGCCTCGATCTGCGATGCGTGATTGAGTGTGATGCCACTAAACGCAAAGAGAAGCATGGCTGTCAGACATAGGGCGGAACTAATCCAGTGCCATTGATGTAATTGACGTAGCCAGAACGCCCGCCGTTGCTGATGTGGGTAGGTGATCGCTAAAGAGGTTGGTACTGGCGATGTCATTGTATTAATTTGTGGATATAAATGATAATGATTCGCAATTATACATTTGAATGACCATCCACTGTCACAATTTACATTTCTTTGCGAGGCTTAACTAACGGTGCTTGTTGAGCGCGATAACAAGGAAAAACGTTGGCTATTAGTTTCTATTCCTACAAGTGGGGATAGCATCTGTTGGCATCATTGACGCTGCATCGAGTGGTTATCTCCTTTGATGCGTTGATGATCTGCGGACTATTGAGCATGGTTAGCACTGATATGACTGCGTTTTTTGCGATGAAAAAATGCGCGCTCGTAGTGAGTTGATCGCGCATTTTGTGTCGTGTTGAACGTAACGTATTAGTTGACTTTTTTCGGTGCTAATAAATTCAGAATGCTAGAAAAGTCCAGACTCCCTGAACCAGCTTGGCTATGTAAAGAGTAGAGATTTCTCGATAACTCGCCTAAAGGAATGGCTGCGTGTGATGCTAAGGCTGATTCTGCTGCCAGACCTAAATCTTTCAACATCAGGTCCACACCGAACCCACCCGCATACGCGCGCGCAGCAGGCACATTATCCATCACGCCAGGAAACGGATTATAGACGTCGAGTGCCCAATTGCGGCCTGAACTTTTACTCATGATGTCAGATAGCACTTTAGGATCAAGTCCGTTCGCGACGCCCAATGCTAATGCTTCAGCGGTGCCTGTCATTAGAATACCGAGCAACATGTTATTGCAAATTTTGGCTGTTTGGCCAGCACCACTGTCACCCGCATGGAAAATGTTTTTACCCATTGCGTTCAGAATAGGGCGGGCGCGTTCAACCACCTCAGTTGGTCCTCCAACAATAAATGTTAAGCTGCCAGCAGCTGCGCCGACAGTGCCACCAGATACCGGCGCATCAATCATTGCTAAACCACGTGTGGCAGCAGCAGTGGCAACCTTACGTGCTGATTGGGGTGCAATCGTACTGCAATCGATGATCAGTGTTCCTGGTGCAATCGATGACAGAATCTCTTGGTCGCCCAAATATAGCGATTCGACATGGCTGCTAGCTGGCAACATCGAGATCACAATTTCTGCATCCAGAACAGATGCCACAGCGCTATTGGCGACGGTCCCGCCTGCGTCGGAGAGACGCGCCAAGGCAACGGTCGATAAATCAAATACCGTCAATTGGTGTCCTGCTTTGATCAGGTTGAGGGCCATTGGTGCACCCATATTTCCTAAACCGATAAATGCGATACGACTCATGTGATGTCTCCTTCAAAGGGATGAGTTATTCTTTTCCGAGTTGATGTAGTGGATGTTGATGCCATGCTGGTTCGGTGAAAAAATGATTGAGCATTGCCGGTGTCAGCGCTTCGGTGGATGCCGGTATCCAGTTAGGATTGCCCGATTTATCCACTAGTAATGCGCGGATGCCTTCCGCGAAATCTGTCCCTGTTGCGCAACGCAATGCAGCCACATATTCGAGCCTGAAAACGTCAGCTAGGTCCATAGCACTCGCTTTTTGGAGTAAGGCGTGTGCTAATGCGGCCGAGGTCGGTGAACCCGCGCGCAATGTGGCGACTGCTTTTGCAAACCAAGGGTCATCAATCTCATTCGCTTTTATCGTATCGACAATCTCGGTGATTGAGTTTCCTTTACATAAGGTATTAATCAATGGCAAATGTTGTTGTAGTGGGCCAGCTTGTGACAATTCAGGAGCGGAAAATGACGCAAGTAATGCAGTGAGGCGTGCGTCATTGTCTGTACGGTCAGTGGTCCAGGCTTGCGTTCCGAGTGCATCGATCACGTCGTTTTTGCGTGCCTGTAAAATAGCGACATCGGCCATTCCAACAAAGAGGCAATCTGCAGCACGAATCTGGGCGCCGGTGAGTGCTAGAAATAGACCTGATTTTTGTGGCATACGCGAGAGTAACCAGGACCCACCAACATCCGGAAATAAGCCTATTGATATCTCAGGCATAGCAACACGGGAGGTCTCAGTCACGACTTTATGGCTGGCGCCGGCCATCAATCCAACGCCACCCCCCATCACGATGCCATGACCCCAGCATAATACTGGTTTAGGATAGTGATGGATCAGATAATCTAGTGCATATTCGGTCGAAAAAAACTGACCTGCATAAATGTTGGCGCTACAGTCGTCAGCCTGATCAGAAGCATGGTGTTCGCGCATTGAGTGATAGAGCGGGAGTAAATCACCACCAGCACAAAATGCTTTTTCACCTGCTGCTTCCAGGATAACTAATACAACCTTCCGATCCTCTGCCCATAGGCGCAATTGTTGGTCCAGTAGTTGCACCATTTCCAGCGAAAGAGCGTTCAGAGATTTTTCTACGTTCAGTGTCGCAACACCAATCAGCGCCTGATTGCTGCAGCGAATTTCTCTAAACAGGACCGCGGCACTCATGAGTTACTCCATTGTGGAGCACGTTTTTGTAAAAATGCCTGCACGCCCTCATGTTGGTCTGGGGTGTCAAACAGATTAACGAAGGCTTCGCGTTCTAACGGCAGCATATGATGTGGGGCCTGCTTACGCGCACCTTGTATCAGATGTTTGCAGGCAGCGAGGCTCACTGGACTCTGTTTGTCTGCAAGTTTTGCCAGCGCTAATGCGCGTGTAACGACGCTGCCAGTTTCTACGACTTCTTCGACCAAACCGATCTGTAATGCGGTCGTGGCATTGATCCGTTCACCCAATAAAATCAGACGTTTTGCCCATGCTTCACCAACAAGCCACGCCAGATGTTGCGTGCCACCAGCGCAAGGTAGCAAGCCGACTGAGGCCTCTGGTAAAGCCATTTGCACCTGGCTCTCTGCAATTCGGAGATCACAGGCGAGCGCACACTCCAGCCCACCGCCCATTGCATAACCATTGATGGCAGCGATTGATACACCGCGGAAATCAGCCAATGCCTCAAATGCTTCACCGAATCGACGCGCCATTTCACGAGCAAGTGCTTTATCCCCTTGAGCAAATTGTTTTAGGTCGGCGCCAGCGGAGAAAAATTTATCCCCCTCACCTGTAATGATTAGACTGTTAATATCGGTTCTGGCATTGAGATCGCGCACCAATTGCGTTAATGAAATCAGACCATCTCGTGTGAACGTATTAGCAGCAGGATTGCTTAGGGTAATCAACGCAGTGCGGTGCTCTATGCTGAGCTTTAAGTTAGTATAGTGGTTCATCGTATGTCTCCGATTGTTGTTGTGTCGAGAAATTGGCGGGCAATAATCGATCGCATGATTTCGTTAGTACCTTCCAGAATCTTATGCGCTCGCGCATCACGCATTAAGCGCTCAAGCGGATATTCACGGATATAGCCATACCCGCCGTGGATCTGTAGTGCTTCATCACAGACTTGAAAACCAATATCAGTTGCAAATCGTTTCGCCATGGCACAATAGACACTTGCATGGGGGGCTTTCTCGTCGAGCTTAACCGCTGCCATCCTGACTAATTGACGAGCGGCGATAAGATCGGTCAGCATGTCGGCGAGTTTGAACTGCATTGACTGGAAATCTGCCAAAGGACGATTAAATTGCCGCCGTTCTTTGACATAGGTTTGCGCAGCATTGAGCGCACCTTGTGCTGCGCCAAGAGAACAGGACGCAATATTGATACGACCACCATCAAGTCCACGCATCGCTATTCTGAAACCGTCTCCGAGGTTGCCAAGCAAATGGTTGTCAGGCACCCAGACATTTTCAAAAAAGACGGGCCGCGTCGGCTGACTATGCCAGCCGAGTTTTTCTTCTTTTCGCCCAAAACCAAGCCCTTTTGTGGTTGCGGGTACGGCAAAAGCAGAAATTCCACTTGCGCCCGGTCCACCTGTTCGCGCCATGACAATGAGGAGATCCGATACCCCCGCGCCTGAAATAAAGGCTTTTGAACCACTAATGCTGTAGCCACCTTTTATTGGTTCAGCTTTGGTTTTGATTGCTGCTGCATCTGAACCAGCGCTCGGCTCTGTTAGGCAATAGGAGGCCAGTGCCTGACCGGATGTGAGTAGTGGTCCCCAATGATCGCGGATAGCCGGATTGCCCCAGTGACACAGCATCCATGTCGCCATATTATGGATGGTCAGATACGCCGTCGTTGATGGATCAACACTTGCCAGTTCCTCAAAAATAATGCTCGCGTCGAGTCGCGATAGACCCAAACCACCTTGAAACTCGGGAGAATAGATGCCGCAAAACCCTATCTCACCCGCGCGTTTGATGGCGTCGAGTGGGAAAATGCTATTTGCATCCCATGCTGCTGCATGCGGTGCAAATTCTTTCTCAGCAAAGACGCGTGCCGACGCCTGAAAGGCTAGTTGTTCATCGTTGAGTTCGAAGTTCATGTTGCTCACCCTCTTACTTCAGGGCGATGGTGGTATTGACGCCAACAGTCGAGGTGCTATCGTCAAACCAGCGTTGGGTGATCGTTTTGGTTTGTGTGTAAAAACTAATGACTTGCTTACCGTAAGGACCCAGATCGCCTAACTTGGACGCGCGTGACCCAGTAAAAGAAAATAAAGGGACAGGGACGGGAATTGGTACGTTGATACCTACCTGGCCGACATCGATCTCTTCTTGAAATCTACGTGCTGCTGCACCTGACTGCGTAAAAATCGCTGTGCCATTGCCGTTTGGATTCGCATTAATAAACGCGATGGCATCTTGTAGTGTGTCAGAAAAACATAAGCACAATACGGGGCCAAATATTTCTTGATCGTAAATCCGCATTCCCGGCTTCACGTGAGAAAAAATAGTCGGTCCGAAGAAGTTGCCCTTTTCATAGCCTTTAACGACAGGATGACGTCCATCCAGTTCAAGCGTGGCGCCTTCGGTAATTCCCGCCTCAATCAACCCACCCACGCGATCATACGCAGCACACGAAATGACCGGTCCGACGTCGGTTCCCACTTCTGTACCTGCGTTAACGTTGAGCGTTTTGGCAACGCGTACTAAATCGTCGACCCAGTGTTTTGCTTCACCGACGAGGATAGCGACTGACACCGCCATGCAGCGTTGACCCGCTGCACCAAAAGTAGCGCCGACAAGGCTGTTGATGGTTTGCTCTTTATTTGCATCCGGCAAAATAACGGCATGATTTTTTGCGCCCATCATGCATTGCACACGTTTACCAGCCAAGGTGGCGCGGTTGTAAACATGTGTGCCGACTCTGCTTGATCCCACAAAAGAAATCGCTTTGATATCGTCGTGATCACAGATAGCATTCACGACGTCTTCACCACCATGAATCACGTTTAGCACCCCTTCCGGAATACCTGCCTGTAGTGCAAGTTCAGCCAAGCGCATCGTCACCATGGGATCTTGTTCTGATGGTTTTAAGACGAACGTATTGCCACAAGCGATCGCCATTGGAAACATCCACAGCGGAATCATTGCCGGAAAGTTAAAGGGCGTAATGCCTGCACAGACGCCGATTGGTTGTAGAAGGGTGTAAGTATCCACGCCATTGGCAACATTGTTTGCCAACTCACCCATTTGCAGATTGCCGATATTCGCCGCATGCTCGACCACCTCTAAACCGCGGAAAATATCGCCTTCAGCATCCGCTAGTGTTTTACCTTGCTCTGCTGTCAACGTGGCAGCTAGCTCTTTCATGTTTTCACGTATCAATTGCTGATATTTAAGAAAAATGCGAGCGCGTACACCGATGGGTGTTTTACGCCACGCAATGAATGCAAACTTGGCTGCTGCGACCGCGGCATCCACTTCGTCTGGTGTTGCAAAGGGTACGCGTGCCAGTACTTCTTGCGTTGCCGGGTTGACGATATCGCGCCATTCTTTGCTGCGCGATTCTACAAACTTACCGTTGATGAGTAATTTAATACGTGGGATGGTCGTGGATGACATAGTTTGTGTGGTCATTTTCAGTTTCCTTTGATCGAAGCCGTGCACTGCACAGTTAAATACGACTAAAAAGCAACCGACGAACGCAGTCCTGCACAATTGCGCACATCAGTAACCTGAAGGGGAGCGCTGCAAGAATGAACAATGCGCGCCACGATGCGCACCCACCGCGCGACATCGGGACCAGTAGAAAACGACGAAAGAAATTGAACCGACAAACTGCGTACAACAGCCTACCGCCATACAATGAACGCAGATACCGGACTCAATCGCCACCCGCGATTTTCCGACAGATCACCAGGCCGGTATCCGGGCTCACAAGACTTGTTGCATCGCCTTCCCAGTCGTATGACCAGTGGCTTGGAGGATGCAACCACACTTGCTTACCGTTGCGGGGGCAGCAGCGGCATAGTCTCTGAATGCAAGCTAAGCATAGAGACGCACCGCTTTCCCGTTTAACTGTCACCCTAAGAAAAGGGGTGCAGCACCTGATGGATAAAAGATAGCATTAATTTACGTTAACGTAAACGTCAATTTGTTGTTGCTAACAATTTGATTGCTTGTTTGAAACGGGTAAAGTCAGCAGCGATAGTAAGCGCATCGTGGGTAATAGAACGCAAGGGCAGGTGGCGCTTGCGTTTTTCTGTGACTACTTGGTTGGTCTTGTCCTACTCGTCGGATACAAAGCAGGACGGTTTAGTTACGCCGCTGCGCGCAATTCTTTCGCTGCCGCTACCATGTTGGTTAATGCCGGTAAAACTTCTGCCCATTGACGGGTCTTCAGGCCGCAATCTGGGTTGACCCAGAGGCGCTCTCCTGGAATACGCTCGGCCGCTTTTCTCATGAGTTGCACAATATCCTCTTTGGTCGGGATGTTAGGTGAATGAATATCATAGACCCCAGGGCCGATTTCATTTGGATAGTTGAAGCTATCGAATACATCCAATAATTCCATATCTGAGCGAGAAGTTTCAATTGTGATCACGTCTGCGTCCATGTCTGCGATGGCCGAGATGATATCGTTGAACTCTGAATAGCACATGTGAGTATGAATCTGCGTAGTATCTGTCACGCCATTGGCAGTGATACGGAATGATTCAATTGCCCAATCGAGATAATTTTTCCATTCTGCTTTTCGCAATGGCAGTCCTTCACGTAATGCCGCTTCATCGATCTGAATAATGCGCACGCCTGCTTTTTCCAGGTCTTGCACTTCTTCGCGTATGGCCAATGCTAATTGTTGGCAAGACACAGAGCGTGGTTGATCGTCACGCACGAATGACCAGTTCAGGATCGTGACTGGGCCGGTCAACATCCCTTTCATTGGTTTTTTCGTCAGCGATTGTGCGTAGCTTGTCCATTCGACAGTCATGGCTTTTGGTCGACTGATATCACCGAAAAGAATGGGTGGTTTCACACAGCGAGACCCATAAGATTGTACCCAGCCAAATTGACTGAAAGCATAGCCGTCCAATTGTTCTCCAAAGTATTCAACCATGTCATTACGTTCTGCCTCACCGTGGACAAGCACATCCAGATCAAGTGTTTCTTGTTCTCGGACACTGCGGGCGATTTCTGCTTGCATGGCTGCTTTATAACCAGCATCATCGAGTTTTCCACTTTTGAATTCGCTACGTGCATGGCGAATTTCTGCCGTTTGTGGGAAGGAGCCAATGGTCGTCGTTGGGTAGGTAGGCAGTTGTAGTAACGTCGCTTGTTTGGCAGCGCGAATAGTATAGCTACTCTGACGAGCACCAAGCTTAGTAGTGATCGCAGCAACCGCATTTTGTACCACGGGATTCGTCACGCGTGTTGAGTTGCGACGTGCTGCTAATGCTGACTGGTTGGCAGTCAATTCTTCTTTGACCGAATCACGGCCATGGCGCAGCGCCTTCGCCAGCACTTGTAATTCGTCTAGTTTTTGTAACGCGAATGCTAGCCAACTTTTCATGTCGGCGTCTAATTTTTGTTCGTTATTGAGGTCAACGGGTACGTGCAGCAATGAACACGACGGTGCGATCCAGAGTTTGTCGCCAAGACGCTCGGCTAATGGTTCAAGCCAATCGAGCACAGCGTTAAGGTCGGTTTTCCAGATGTTGCGACCATTGACGACTCCGAGAGACAACACTTTGTGCTGTGGGATCAGATTGAGTAAACGACGCAGGTCTTCATGATCGTTGACTGCATCGATATGCAGACCAGCGACTGGTAGATTAGCGGCCAAATAGAGATTGTCTTGCAGTTGACCAAAGTAACTGGTGACCAATATCTTGATACGGCACGGCTTTAGTTGATGGTAGGCGAGGTTGAACGCATGTTGCCAATCCGTGTTCAATTCCGTAACCAGAATGGGCTCGTCAATTTGTACCCATTCAATGCCGTGCTCACTCAAGGTATGTAGCAATTGTGAGTAGACTGCCAATAATGATGGCAATAGCGCTAGTTTGTCGGCGTTCTCTTTTGCTTTACCTAGCGCCAGATAGGTCACAGGACCAATGATCACTGGTTTTGCTTTGACACCTTGCTGTTTGGCTTCTGCTAATTGCGCCAAGAGACGTGACGCATCAAGCTTGAATTCGGTGGTCGCGTTGAATTCCGGCACAATATAGTGATAATTAGTGTCAAACCACTTCGTCATTTCTCCCGCGGCTACACCACCGCAGCAAGTATGATTCTCATGGACGGACTGAGCCGAACGGCCGCGCGCTACGCGGAAATAATTGTCGAGCGGGTCGCCATGGAAGTCCCTGACGCGATCAGGCAGATTGCCTAAAGTGAAACTCATATCGAGCACCTGATCATAAAAAGAGAAGTCACCAACGGGAACGAGATCAAGGCCGGATTGATTGTTCCAGTGACGCTGGCGCAAGCTTGAACCGAGACGTTTGAGTTCGTCACGCGAGATTTCGCCTTTCCAATAGGACTCCAAAGCAAATTTCAGTTCGCGCTTGGCGCCGATACGGGGAAAACCGAGGTTATGGATGGTGGTCATGTCGTTCGTCCTTATTTATTCAATGTGTTGATAGTAAATTCTCAAATCAATGAAGTAAAATGGTCTTTCTTCACACATCCATGAGTTTTATTCATAGTTTATGTTAGAGCGTATTCACTTGACCATTTTGATGGAAGTCGAAAAGCAGGGCTCATTAACGGCTGCAGCAGAAGTTTTGCACCTGACCCAATCGGCGCTGAGTCACAGTATGAAAAAGCTGGAGCAGCAAATGGGGACTGATATCTGGCTACGCGAGGGACGCTCTTTACGACTGACGCAGGCGGGGCAATACCTGCATGCCGTTGCACAACGCTTGTTGCCACAATTAGTCCTTGCTGAGGAGCGTTTGCGCCAGTTTGCACAGGGTGAGCGCGGGACACTGCGTATCGGTATGGAGTGTCATCCATGTTATCAATGGTTGTTGAAAATCGTCACCCGTTATCTGGCCGCCTGGCCGTTGGTAGACGTGGACGTCAAACAAAAATTTCAGTTTGGCGGTATCGGTGCTTTGTTTGGTTTCGAAATTGATTTGCTCGTCACGCCAGATCCATTGCATAAGCCTGGTTTACAATTTGAACCGGTGTTTGACTATGAACAAGTACTGGTCGTACACAAAGATCATCCTTGGGCTTCGCAAGAGGTGGTCGCGCCAGAACAGCTCATGGAGGAAACCTTGATCACGTACCCAGTGCCAATTGAGCGTCTCGACATTTTCAACATGTTCTTATTACCGGCCAACTGTTCACCCCGCAAACACAAGACCATTGAAACCACTGATATCATGTTACAGATGGTCGCGAGTGGACGTGGCGTAACGGCACTGCCTAAGTGGTTAGTGACTGACTATGCGCCCCAGTTGCAATTGCGCACGTTGCGTCTGGGACCAAACGGTATTGCGAAACACATTTATCTTGGTACGCGTGAGATGGATAATGCGACCGATTATCTGCAATCGTTTATTGAATTCGCTAGACAGGCGGATCATTATTCCGCGAAATAACTTATCGGCGTCAATCTGGAAAATGAAAAATGACAATGGGCGTGGTGCGGTAGCGTCTTGTCTAACGGGTAGGAATTATTTTTCTTTTTTATGAAAGACGGGTTTAATGAGAAAATGCGTCTAGCAAATAACTAAATTAAATATCAGATTAAAATAGCAGACCATCGTCCCAGATGCCTTAGGAGTATAGCGTGGTAGCAGATCAACAATGCCCTTTGCCGATCAATGAATTACAACGGATTGATGCAGTCCGCTCTTATCAAATTCTCGATACCGCACCGTCACTGGAATTTGACGCGCTGACAAGGATTGCGGCACATACATTTGACATGCCGATTGCAGTTGTCGCCATGATGGACACTGATCGGCTATGGTTCAAATCACGATTGGGATTAGACGTTGATCAGCTTGATCGTAAGGTGGCTTTTTGTGCACATACCATTATGTCACCGAGAGAGCCCTTGATTGTTCACAATTTGGTTGAAGACGGTCGCTTTATTTCTAACCCACTGGTTGTCAATGCTCCCCATTTACGCTTTTATGCGGGTGTTCCACTTGTTGATGAGAATAATCTAGTTCTTGGCACGATTGCTGTCATTGATTCTAAGCCACGACCATTTACTACAATTCAAAGAGAGACCTTAGCTGATTTTGGCGTACTCGTCATGACAGCCTTGCAAAGTCACAGAAATGCAGTTGAATTAAAACAGTTAGCATTAACTGACTACCTGACCGGTATCGCAAACCGTGCAAAGTTTGATATCGCGAACGCTGCAGAAATGTCCTATGCGATCCGATCTGGCGTGCACTACAGCTTGATTTGCATGGACTTAAATGGCTTTAAACAAGTGAATGATCAATTCGGACACCCTGCTGGTGACCGGGTACTCTGCGAAGTAGCCAGGCGACTTTCTGGACAAATGCGAGAAGGAGACTTGCTAGTCCGCTTGGGCGGAGATGAATTTGCTGTTGTTGCCCGTGGTTGTGGCAGCGAGCTGGCAAAAGCGATTGTTCATCGACTTACTGACGTGATTCGTCCCGACATTGAGCTACTTAATGGCGTCAGAGTGAAGGTAGGCATTTCGATCGGAGTGGCGACATCTTCTCCAGACTGTACAGATGCCGATCTTTTATTCGATCTTGCGGATAAAGCGCTCTATTTAAAAAAACAAGCATAGTGTGATTTTTTACCGCAAATAGCATATCAAAAAATATACCTCGCCATTGTTTCGCAATTGTTTTTACATTCAATTTTCACTTTGAAAAAAGTGTAATTGAATTTAATCAGACAATCATTGTCGACTGCTCAATATCCATTAGCCCGCCCATTTCTGACGGGGTATTACATGTCCTTCCTGTGCTACTTCTTCCGATGCTGATAACGTACTTCATTGCTAAATGAGTAGCCAAAGTTATTTTTGTGCTACTTGAAGTTCTTATTCGAGCGACAAAAAAATACTTACCTTGAATGCCGTTTTTCTGCGCCTAATTCAAAGATGAAAAAACGACTATTTCATTTTTTCAGAATAAGAATGCGACCGATATCAACCATCTATTCGTCTATTTTCTGAACTATACATCAATAAAAAATACCAATTTATAGCGATACAAAAATTCTTTGAAATAGATGAATATCTGAACATTGACATGTTCAACGCGAAGGATTCTAAGATGAGAAATACCTATCCTGTCTATAACCCTGCTAATAAGCGTTCAACTGAAACTTTCGAAGAATATATTGTCAGATTTTTTAGAGAAACAAAAGAGGTTCAAGAGGCTCACTTCAAGTTGAATTTTCCAGACACATTTCCAACAGTGTGTTCTAAAGGGATGTAGTTATTAATTTTAACCCTCAATAGGATGGATGACAGATCATGTGCCAACTTAATTACGACCCAAACGCTTTAGTCAATAGCGTCATCTACATGTTAGAGCTTAAAAATGATTTCCATTTAAGTAAGGTGTTGGGGGTATCGCCGTCAACAATTGCCAGAATTCGTTGCTTTCAATTACTTGTGAGCGCGAGTATGTTAGTGCGATTGCATCAGGAAACAGGCCTAAGCATTAAAGAACTGAGAGCTTTGATGGGTGATGAGCGAAAATTCTTCGAACGAATTGATTTAGCGACGTGTACAAAGATCGTTAGCCCGCCGTATAAAAAAAATTCAACCAATGGTAGTGAACTCAAGGAGAGTCTGACACCTCACCAGATTGTTTGACTTTAAAAATACCTACGTCAGAAGATCAGTCAGATCCATTACGACATAGCGGTTGCCCCTGAAATATACCTTCTGAGAACTTATCAAAAAAATCTTTTTCGTTGTGTTCAGGAAGTTATTTCAACCTCCTAAAAACATACAAATTGTAATAATTTGTATGTTTGCTCGAGGTGGGAAGTGATGCATTTACAAGTGGCTATCAGGGATGGCGGTCATGGTAATTTACTTCAAGAGGTGTTTGGAAACCGATCGTCGTCAACACTTATTCCGCAAACGGGTACTGGACTTGGACTGCGTGGGATATATCGTCGCGAACAGAAATTAGTGGCAGCATAAAATTTAATTCTACACCAGATGTAGAGGCCATGATTGCTATTGATTTGCCATTAATTTCAGACGATTACTTGTGATGAGATCCATCGCTGTACGTCCACTAGTGTTGAATCCATTCACTGAATGAGGTGTGCGTTTGTATGTCTAGTGTGCGATACAAGAGCAACTCATGAGGCAAGTATGTGGGCTGAAGTTCAGTCAATTTTTATATTCTGAAATTCTGGATAGATGCACGTCTTTTATCGGCGTGATAATCCTTTGTAGCACACAAGCACTGGCCTCGTCCCCATAGCGTAGCAAAGAGCGTAGTTAATATGTGACATGTCATTGAAATGGATGTATCTGAGAGAAACAAACTAGTGATATTTTTCTGAGTATAAATCGTTCCGCGAGTCTTATTTATTCCGTTTTGTTGTCACTGCTATTTTAATTTTTGGTTACAAATATTAATTTGAAAATCGTTCGTGATTTATTAATTTAGTATATTGATGATTAAATACAATGACTACTTCAGGTAATTGTGACGCATATGTTCTTTCCATTAAATGAGTAACGATCCTACGATCAAGCGATTAATAAATTTTGTTGTGAAAAGAAAATCCAAAAGATTTAACGCAATGCGTATTTTTTATATATTTAAAAGACAGTCTTGGTGACCGTTAATAAGATGCACTTCGCAGATTGGATGGTTTTGTATCAATCAATGCCAGAAAAGTTAGCAAGTGCAGCTTCAGAATTGCGTCTATACCCAAACATGATGCGATTATTGATTTATTAATTTATTCCATTCAAAGACACGGGGATGCGTTGAATTTTTATTGGTATTTAAAATTGAGAAAGTCAGAATTTAGCGGTTCATACGAACGATACCTATAATTTTTTTTCATTCGTTTTTATCCCCAACAAGTTTAAATCCCGTTACATATCGCAAAAGCAGTTTCTACTTTTTTGAAAGAGTATCATGTTGAGGTTTTACTCACTCCTTGAATCGAGTACGTTTCCCGTGGATTATTTGTATGGAGATCAACAGTTAACAAAAATTGAAAAAAGTAATTGTTCACCTTTTTCGCTAGTCGACACATCTGAACATACGCGTTTTAAGAACGTGATTTGTTGGGGCGTCTCTCCGTGGGTGGAGCGATGTTTTGGAAAAATTGTGACTGTTCCAGATGGTGTCTCTGCTCCGGTTTCGTTAGGTGACATGAACGAGTTACTTCAATATGCCGAGCAGGATAAAGCAAAAATTATCATTGACTGGCAAGGTCAAAAAAGTTCTTTTACCAACGCGTTGAGAAATGAGAAATCAATTCTTTTGGTAAAGCTGGAAAAACTATCGTATATAAAAAAAATAGATGGTAGCGAGCATAAATATTTATTAGGCCCCGGTGTCACCGCTGAGAAGATGAATGATTATTTTACTCAGCAACACATTGCACTAGAGACCTATATCGACTTTCAAGGGGCTTCGAATATTTATGAGTATTACTTAAACTATCTGGATTTCCCCGAAGACAATAATTTTTTTGACCAACGTTTCTTTTTATATTTGCGCGTTGAGACGTTAGAGGGAAAGTTTATTGTCGAAGAATTTAATCTAAATAATCAGAAAAATCAGAAAAACAAAATCAGAGAACTACTCTTGTCGGCAGGATCTCCGATAGGAATTATTTCTGGTATCGGTATTGATTTTAAATCGTATCTAAAGAACGCCAAAATAATCGATCTTCCTGCGATGAACGAGTTGGGAAATGTAAAACACGATCCCAAAGTACTGAGTTTTAGAAATGAAGACGAGAGCGTTAATTTTAGTAGAGATACCACGATTAGTTTACTTAAAGAGGAATTCAAATTAACAGAGCGAGAATCCTTTGTCTGCTTTCTGTTGCTTGAAGGGCATGGAGATAAGGCAATATCCAATAAGTTGAATATCAGTTATTGGACTGTGAGAACTCATGTCAACAAGATATTAGAAAAGCTGGCGATTTCATCGAGACTAGAGATTGCGTTCAAGGTGTTAGAGCTTTATAAAACGATTTGATTCGCGTAGTGCGCCGTATTTACCAAGGTGTTTTAGCAAAACGTTCAATGAGAAAATCCAGAAATGCCCGCACTGCAGGACGCAAGTGTTTGCGTGAAGGATAGAGTGCGTAGACACCCATGTCCGGTACTTTCCAGTCAGGCAGCACAGTTTGCAAGCGACCTGTTATCAAATAGGGATTGGCAAGATAATTTGGCTGCAATGCGATGCCGCCACCAGCTAAGGCTGCCTGCAATAATGCAGTTGCCTCATTGGCGCTGAAATGGCTTGATATACTGATTTGCGTCTGTTCCTCCCCGCGCGTCATTGTCCAGATACTTTTTCCGAAATTAACATAGCTGAGGTAGCTGTGTCCGTTAAGATCTGCGGGCACCTGTGGCATACCATGGCTACGGAGATAAGCAGGTGATGCAACGAGAACGGATGTACACGGTGCCAATAGACGGCCGACGAGAATAGGGTCAGGCGTTGCACTGATGCGTATTGCTAGGTCGATTCGTGCTTCAACCAGATTGAGCGCCCCCTCGCTCGCATTGAGATCGATCTTGAGCTGAGGGTGGAGCTTTAAAAAATCAACGACTGCCGCGGCAATCTGAGCGTAGGCAAGGGAGACGCTACACGTAATTCGTAATTGGCCGCGTAAATTTTCATCATGGCCGCAGGTTTCTTCTTCGACGTTTTCCATCAATGCCAGCATCTGCTGACTACGACGCAGACAATGTTCGCCTGCTTCAGTGAGCGTCACACTCCGGGTCGTTCGTTGTAATAAGCGTGCATCTAACCAGTTCTCAAGCTCACCGATATAGCGCGTCACCATCGCTCGCGACATATCGAGTTTGTCAGCGCTTGCACTAAAACTTCCGCTCTGGGCGACCTCGACAAAGACTTGCATGGCTGTTAGTCGGTCCATGATTTGCTCGATTTAAGAAATAGTTATGTGCGTATTATGGCATTTATCTGCGCGATATTTGCAACTATAGTGTTATTCACGATGTTTAACTCGATATAGGATTTTAATATGTTACAGAAAATGATTCTTGCGACTTCTTTGGCAATTACCTTGCAGGCGGCACAAGCAGCGACAGAAATAGCACCAGAAACAGCACCAGTTACGCAGCCAGTATTGACTCTGAAAGTGTATAACGCCGATGCTAACAGCTTTAACGTTAATTCGACCTTAGTGATGGGGGCGAAAGACGCCATCCTGATTGACGGTGGCTTTACCCGCGCGGATGCGTTGCGTATTGCTGCGAACGTACTCGATAGTGGTAAGCAATTAACGACGATCTATGTCAGTCAGGCTGACCCTGATTATTACTTCGGCGTAGAAACCTTAAAAGTATTTTTTCCAAAAGCAGATGTCGTAACGACCTCAGCGGTTCTGGATAAGCTTGCACCCAAGGTCGCTGGTAAGTTGGCCTTCTGGGGACCAAAAATGGGGGGGAATGCACCTCATCAACCCGTGATTCCTCGTGTATTACAAGAAAATAAACTCATGCTCGAAGGCCAGGGAATTGAGATCCGCGGAACGACTGGCTTGCTGGCACATCGTCCTTATGTGTGGATACCTTCGATAAAAGCAATTGTTGGCAATATCGCCGTGTTCGGCAATTTACACGTCTGGACAGCAGACACACAAACCGTGGCCGAACGGGATGCATGGGGCAAGCAACTTGATGAGATGCTGGCACTCAAACCACAAGTTGTTGTGCCCGGTCATATGAGTAGTGGTACAAAAATAGATGCCAGTACGATCATTTTTACCAAAGATTATTTACAGAAGTTTGAGAAAAATTTATCCATTAGTTCTGATAGTTCGATACTGATCAACGCAATGCAACAGGCTTACCCACAATTAACTGCTGGTGAAATGTCACTCAATATCGGCGCTAAAGTGAATAAAGGCGAAATGAAATGGTAGCTTGATCCTACCTACTTAGGCGACTGCATGCAGACTGCTCTTGTTGTGATCGATATCATGAGTGCCTTCCGGTGAAGAACACGGATGGTAAATCTGTCTCAGACAATGGCAGTTGTTTTATTGTGATTTTAGGATGGAAAATGACATCAATGATAGTGACTTATTTACTCGATCCTTTATGTGGTTGGTGTTATGGCGCAGCACCAGTATTGGAGCAATTGGCGCAACAGACGAATGTGACGGTGAAGCTGTCACCGACAGGTTTGTTTGCTGGTGAAAACGGGCGTACGATGAACGCTGCGTTCGCAGACTATGCATGGTCGAATGATGTACGCATAGAAAAATTGACGGGGCAACGGTTTACGGAAGTATATCGCTCACATGTGTTGGGTCGATTGGGTAAGCGATTTGATTCAGCGTTGGCAACGCTGGCGTTGACTGCTGTGTCATTGACAGATCCCTTACGTGAGCTCGATGCGTTAACGCAGTTACAAAAGGCACGCTATGTTGATGGGCGGGATATTACTGATATCGCGATTGTCACAGCGTGTCTTGATGAGATTGGGCTTGATCGTGCATCAGTACTTTTAAGTCGTGAAGATACTGAACTCAATCTCGTCAATCAGGAGCGCCTACGACAATCACGATTGCTGCTGACAACTTACGGCATCGCGGGGGTGCCTAATCTCGTCGTCACGGATCAGCGCGGAAGCCGCTTGGTGGACGGAAGTGTCTTGTTTGGTTCACTCAAAGATGCATTGAGCTCTCTGGAGCAATAGGCCATGTTGATTACTAAGTTTGATTCTTCCTCTAAACCTATCGCAAATAAATTTGTGTACAATCTTTGTTAAATATTGCTATGTGGCACCGCGCAGAAATTTCCTTAAGTACAATGTTGCGGAGCGAAACGTGCTGATGAATGCGTCGATCATTCGTGCGCATGGTTCACCTAAATTGATGCAGTAGTGAAATAAATATCAACATATTTTAAAGTTCGGCTACAATCATCATGTCGTTATGTCAGCCTTATAGGATGATGTTATGAACTTATTGAGTTGAAGATGTGTCAAGGCGATTGCCCTTCAAACTACTGATTTATCAATCAACGTGTCGTCACTGAGTGGAGGTCTTAATGCTAGTTAAGAACAATGAACCAGACGTACTGAGAAGGAATAACGTCAAAGTTGTTGGCGATTCTGATCGTGTCATGCTCTTTGCGCACGGATTTGGATGCAATCAGTCGATGTGGGATCGTGTAGCCCCCGCGTTTAGCGATTCATATAAGCAAGTCATGTTTGATTATGTCGGATCGGGACAATCGGATATCAGGGCGTTTGACCCGATTCGTTATTCTTCACTGGCAGGTTATGTCCAAGATTTGCTTGATGTTTGCGACACGCTTGGGTTGCAGAGTGGCGTTACTTTTGTTGGCCATTCTGTCAGCTGTAACGTCGGTATTCTTGCGTCGATCGCCAGGCCAGATTTATTTGAACGCCTTATATTGGTCGGCCCAAATCCTTGTTTTCTGAATGATCCTCCCGATTATTTTGGTGGATTTGAGCGGAGTGATCTGGAAGATTTGCTTGATCTGATGGAGCAAAACTACATCGGTTGGGCAAACTATCTGGCGCCTGTTATTTCTGCAGAGAGTGAGTCGGGAGCATTAACTGCCGAATTGACAGATAGTTTTTGTTCGACAGATCCGTTAACCGCGAAAGTCTTCGCCAGAACAACGTTTTTCTCAGACAACCGGGCTGATTTACCGAAAGTTTCACGACCTTGTCTGGTGATACAACACTACGAGGATACATTAGCGCCCGTTTGCGTCGGTGAGTATGTTCATCGCCATATCAAAGGTAGTACGCTGAAGATATTGGATGTGCAAGGACATTGTGCACATATGAGCGCCCCCGAGCTTGTCATCGATGCTATTCGAGAGTACATCGGAAAATCCAATTAACAGGTTTTTTGTGCAGAACTTTGATCAAATACCGAGCCCCGTACTAGTGACTGACCGCAATGGAATGGTTCGGTCAATCAATCAGAGCTTACATCAATTGACTGGTAGCGATTCATCGTCTCTGATTGCCAAACCGATGCACCTTCTGTTCCCTGCGGCGAGTCGGATATTCCTGCAGACACACGTGATGCCGATGTTGATTCGTGAGGGCTATATTCGTGAAATTAGGTTGCAGTTAAATGATGCTGTTGGCAATAAGACTCCCGTGTATCTAAATGCCCAAAGAACAGTGGAGGATGACACTGAGTGCTATGTCTGGCTCTTTTTTGTAACGATCGAGCGTAGTAACTTTGAGCGTGATTTATTGAGTGCCAGAAGGCGGGCCGACGAGTTATCAGAAATCAGCGCAAACAACGAGAGGTTCATTCGGACTGTCACAGATAGTCTGCCCAGCATGATTGCTTATTGGGATCGAAACTTAATCTGTCAATTTGCAAATTCGGAATATGTCAATTGGTTTGGTCTGGAACCTTCTAAAGTCGTTGGCATGCATATTGCCGATTTACTGGGGGCCCACATATTTAACCTCAACTTCCCTCCTATTCAGCGTGCGTTAGCTGGAGAAGTACAGGAATTTGAGCGGGAAATTACCCGCCCTGATGGCCGCATTGGTTATCTATTAGCGAACTACATACCTGATCGGGACACCACTGGAGCGGTAAAAGGATTCTTTGCTCTCGTGACCAACATTTCTGCCGTCAAAGAAGCTGATGCGGCAATCCGTCTTGCGGCGAGTGTCTTCGATGCCACCTCCGAAGGCATTGTAGTCACTGATGCAAATTCGATGATCCTTTCTATCAATAAAGGATTTACTAAGCTCACAGGCTATTCTGCGAATGACCTTATCGGGAAAAATGTTCATGCACTACATTCTTCCAGTCAGGATCCAGAATTTTTGAAAAGTCTCTATGAAGAGCTGAGCGTAACAGAAAAATGGAAAGGAGATGTGTGGTGTCGGCGTAAAGACCATTCTACTTTTCTCGGACGGTTGTCGATATCCGTCATTCGCAATGACGCAACGGAAGTGACAAAATATGTTGTCGTCTTTGATGATATTACAAAGCAGTGGGATCGTGAACAAATGGTCTACCAAATGGCCTTCCACGACAGTTTAACTAGTCTACCAAACAGATTGTTGCTGATGGAACGACTGGGCCGATTAATTAGTATGGCAGCACGTGAAGTACGACAGATTGCTCTTTTGTTTCTTGATTTGGATGGATTTAAATTGATCAATGATATCCATGGGCACGACGTCGGAGATCGCGTGCTGCAAGCAGTTGCTATCCGGCTGGCAAGTCAGTTAAGGCAATCTGATACGGTAGCGCGTTTGGGGGGCGATGAGTTTGTTATTTTGCTAGATCAACCCGATAGCAGGGAAAGTATTTCGTATATTGCGTCTCGCTTAATTGCTCTGGTCAATGAGCCAATTTTTGACCAGGAAAACGTAGCCCATGTCGGAACATCCATTGGTATTTCTATTTTTAAGAATAATGGACAGTCAGCGGAACAGCTATTAAAGCTTGCTGACGAGGCCATGTATAAGGCCAAAAAAAATGGGAAAAACAACTATGTTTTTTCGGATGATAGTCATGTGCCGTTGTAGCGAATGACTTAGTTTGTTAAGCGCACCGTAGTCACTGATCGTCGATACCCATACAGTTCTTCGTCACACGTCATCTGATGGGACAAATTTAACATCCTTCACTGGTGTCGTGACGGACTACTTTGTTTTTTTGATGTTCTTCAGATAGGCAATGACATCATCTCGATCTTGTTGCTCCGTCACCGAATAACCCATCGCTTGGCCAGGGATTAAGGCTTCCGGATTTTTTAACCACAGGTCGAGATTTTTCTCATTCCATACTAGTGTTGAGTGTTTTAATGCTGCGCTGTATACGTAGTCTGCAATACTGCCAACTTTTCGGCCAAATACGCCTCGATGAGCCGGCCCGACCCGGTTTGCGTCTAGAGAATGGCACGCAAAACAACGTGAGTTATATATGGATTCTCCATTGAGCGCATTGCCTTGTGCATTAACAGGCAACTGTGACAAAAATATAAAATAGAAGAGACAAAATACCCATTTTTTCATGGTGCGATTTCATGTGGTGAAGAAGCCCACAGAAAGCGCATTCTGTGGGTGATCGGGCGTATAGAAGAGGTCGCTTATGCCCCAAAATTTAATGGTTTTGGCAGTGCCATACCGAGTGCGTTATTGAGAATTGTCCAGTGACTCACTTCATCTGCAGCTAAACGTGCTGAGATTTTAGATAAATTAATATCTTTAAACGATGGGATGACACCAAGGTAAGCGTTGGCTGCACCTAACTCCAACTGAAGCGCTAATTTCAGTACATCCGCTTGCGTTTTGAGTGTGCTTGCGTTTAAAGACTTAGCATATTCATCCAGTGTTTTTTCTTCAACTGGCGCGCCACCTAGCGATCGTATCGTGTTGATTAATGCGTCACGATGGACTTTGTGATCAGATTGAAATTTGACGGCAATATCGAGCACAGCGGGTTGCAATAAGCCGCTCTTTGCACCCAATGTATATGCGTTGATTCCTTCGTGCTCTAAACCAAGGGCAACATTGAGAATGCCCACATCACTAGCCATATCACCTTGACTGGCAGCCGATGCGTCTTTTCCTGCAAGCATCAATATTCCACCAGCAGAAAGGGCGGCCATACCAGTGTTACGCATAAAAAGGCGTCTTGTGCTTATTTCGTTCATCGCGTTCGTCATTATCGTTCTCCAAAATTATTAAAGGTCAACATCGGCAAATTAAAGGATGTCAAACGACTCACGCTGGTATGTGTTAGCTAGCGTAACGCCTTGGCATCTACTAGATATACGCGGCGAGTTCGCAAATGGATTCGGAAATAGTCCAAAGTTTTTTATGCGTTGCGCCAAGCAGGGATATTCTGCAATCGTAAGTTGCACGTTGTTGATTTTTCTTGACATCACAGGTGTCCTGGTTAATGAGCAGATAACTCAGCAAATGAAACTGAAATCTTGGCTACGCAACAATAGCTAATGACGGGTAGCGTGAGAATTAAATTCCCCTTGGGAAATAATTGCAAGTTGCATTCTAGAATTAAAATGGCCGAAATCCAGAGGATTAAGAATATTTCACATTCAGATGATGTTCGTAGTTTCTGATCTGCCTTTGATGCGCGGTCGATGTAGCTTTGCTAATTTCCTGATTTGATGTGTCAAGGGTGCCCATGCACGGGATTATCGTTGCGTAAGCGCCGGTTCGTTTTACGGACGGCTGGTATCCAGCCCTGACGCCACCAACGTGTGCACATGATCAGCCCGCGCGTCCATTCGTCCAATGCGTAGGCAACCCAAATGCCAGGCAGCCCAAGGTGAAAATACACCCCAAACAGCCAAGATCCGCCGGTCATCACGATGATCATGGATAAGATGCCGGCAGCGACCGGAAAGCGGGCATCGCCAGTCGCTCGCAAGGCATTGATCACAACTAGGTTGAATGCCCGTCCAGGCTCGAGCAATACCGTAATCCAGAGCAGGGTGGTGCACGTCTTAATGATCGCAGGGTCGCGGGTAAAAAAGTGCATTAACCAAGGAGATGATACTGCCACCAGCAACGCGACCGATGTCGATACGAAGATGGCCAGCTTCAGACTCTTGCTGACCAATCGGTGCGCCTGACCTAACTGCCGTGCGCCAATTAAATGCCCGACCATTATTTCACACGAAAATCCAACGGCCAGACTAAATACCAGAATAAAAAAAGAAATCTGGGTTGTATAGCTATGCGCTGCTAAGGCATTTGCACCCATGCTGGCAGTCATAGAAACGGTCGCCAATAATGCCAGACGATAGGCAATATTTTCTGCCGCACCGGGCAAACCAATATGCAGCGCTGCCGCCAGCAGGTCGCGCCGTAACTGCCACCAGTCACGCAGATTTGGGACAAGGTGCAAGCGCCAACGCCACAACGTAAGATGCAGAACGATGCCGAATAGACGGCTCAATGCAGCAGCAACAGCAAAGCCAATGATACCCATCGCAGGTATGGGACCCCAGCCCCCCATCAATGGTATGGATAACAATAAATGGAAAACATGCATCAGGATCATGGTCATTAGGGTATCCGCGGTGAACATGTGCGCCCGCATCACGGATCCCATGCATGCATTGAATGCATCGAGTAGCAGTACCAGCGCCAACATCCGCAGATAAGGATCAGCAATCAACAAGACATCGTGCGGTGCATTGAGCAACCGTAACAAGGCACCCGCCAGCAATACCAGCATGGTACCTGCCCCGATACCGATCCAAGTGCTGGCACCTAATGAAGCGCGGGCCATATCGTCTGCAGCTTGCCGATTTCCTGCGCCGAGATTTTGTGTAATCACCACGCTGGCACCCATGCCAATGATCCGGAATAGTAAGAAGAAAGTCGCCTGTACCTGGTTTGCCAGGCCAAAGGCCGCTGATGCCGTATCCGATACCTTGGACGCTAGCCATAAGCCAACCAAACCAACAAAAATCCCTAACACCAGTTCAGCCAGTAACGGGCCGGTAATGGCGATGAGTCGCGGATGGTTTGCTGGTGTCGTGGTGGTGATTGGCGCAGAGTGACGAGACGGGCGATGAGATGGACGTAGCATGAACAAGAACAGTTTTCAAAAGTGCGTAGCAGTGATAGACAGTGTGAGCTTCGTGCCTTCTTGCAGAGGATGAAACCTAGTTCTTTGCACGAGTTGTGGATATGTTACTCTACTTTGAAGACGTACTGAGGAGAATACAACTCAGGTCAATTGCGTCGAGTGGGGGGGGGGCTCCGCCACTTCCCTATTGTGGCCTTCCTGCAAGGGAATTGTTTATTGAATTAGATTGATCTTCCTAGCGCCAGGCGAGAAGTGGCCCAGTGGCCACTTCCTTAGCGAAGATTATTTCAATTGAGTCAGCGCAAATAAAGATAGCGTCACCACGATCGCACCACCAATGCGTGTCGAAATTTGCGCAAACGGCATGAGTTGCATACGATTGGCTGCTGTCAGAATCGCTACGTCGCCTGTACCACCTTGGCCGCTATGACAGGCGTTGACAATGGCGGCTTCAATCGGATACATCTTCAGGCGTCGACCAACAAAGAAGCCCGTCACCATCAGACTCGATACCGTCGCAATGATGGTAATCAGATTGGCGAGGTTAAATGCTGCGACCAATTTATCCCAAGGCGTCATGGAAGCGCCAATGGCAAACAGTAAAGGGTAGGTCACTGCGGTGGAGAAGAATTTATAGACGACAAACGATGCCTGTTCTAACTGAGGAGAAACAGCCCGTGATAATTTAAAAATCACCGCCACAAATAACATCGCTACCGGCGCTGGGAACCCAAATACCTTAAAGCACATCAAACCAACCATATAGAGCGAAATCGCAGTAACACCAGCAGCAGCAATATGCGTAATGTCTGTACCAGGTGGGATACCTTCTTCAGCCATCTTGAAGTCACTGTGTTCACCTTGTTGCAGGCGGCCTTCACCCGTTAAATGTGGATATTTTTTTCCGAGAAAATTTAATCCACCAGCTAACAAAATAGCGGTCAGGCTACCCAGCATCACTGAAGGCAATACTTGTGCAAAGACATCTCCCTGCGCTTGGCCCAGAATACCGGAATAGCCGATGGAAAGCGGAATCGCGCCCTCACCAACACCACCAGCCATAATAGGCACGACGATATAAAAGAACGTGTGAAACGTCCCGAGGCCAAGCAGCGTGCCGACCAGTGTACCGATGATACTTGCAACGACTGTGCCCGCAGCAAGGGGAATAAATATTTTCAGAAAACCTTGTACCAGAATCGTTCTGTCCATACTCAGAATGCTGCCGACGATAATCGAGGCAATAAACAAATACAAAAAGTTAGTGCTTTTGGTGAACTCAACGACGTTTTTCAGAACCAGTTCTGGTAAGAGATGACTAAACGCCAGATAAGAGGGAATAAACGTCGCAAAGATCGCCGCCGCGCCAATATGCTTGAAGACTGGGAGGCGTTTGCCAAATTCTGCACAGGTAAAGCCGCCGACTGCCAAAATCGCAATAGAGACGGAAATATCCGTCGGTACCTTGCCAGTGGAGACAAAACCGATGATGAGCGCAATGAGCAAACAATAGATGGGTAAAGGGATAATGCCAATTCGGAATTCCATTAATTTCCAGAATCCATGTGGCCAAAGATTGGTGCGCTCAAGCTCCGCCACTAGCGGGGCAGCTGTCGTTGTTTTCATCTTGTCTCCTGTTATTTTTACTATTTTGTTACTACTTAAACGTCATTCAGACCGTTTTGTGTGCGATCCTGCAGGAATGTAGCGCAGCACACCCTTCAAACAGCCTTCAATCTCAATAAGAATAAAAAAATACGACCTAGATGACAGCGTGATTAAAAATGATTTACCCTTACGTACATGAAATTACTTTTGGTTGAAGACAATCGTGAGCTATCGACTTGGCTCACAAAATTATTGACGCAGTCTGGCTATGCGGTGGAGCAGGCTTTTTCCGGCGAAGATGCCGAGCATTTCTTATTGACGCAAACCTATGAGGCAATATTGCTTGATCTGACACTGCCTGGCATTAAAGGTCAGACCTTGCTCAAAAACCTGCGTTCGAAACAAAATGACGTTCCAGTACTGATCATCAGTGCGCTAGACACACTCAGCGATGTCATTGAAAATCTCAATCTGGGTGCTGACGACTATATGGCGAAGCCATTCGATATCCATGAGCTCGAGGCGCGTCTGCGATCTTTATTGCGCCGTTCAAAGGGGAAGGCGAGTCCGCTGATCAGTTGCGGTGCGTTGAGTTATGACAGTAATTCCAAGTTATTTAGTGCACACGGACAGGACTTAAGTGTCACGCCGCGGGAACATGCCATCCTTGAAGCCCTGATTAGAAATGCCCACACCACGGTTTCCAAAAGCCATCTGACTGATAGCTTATTTACGCTGGAGGACAGCGTATCACCGAAAGCGTTAGAAATTTATGTTGTCCGGCTCCGCAAAAAAATGGAAGGTTCCGGAGCGCAAATCATTACTTTGCGTGGTCTAGGCTATATGCTGACCTATGAAGCTCAGACTTAATAGCTTAAAGACACAGCTCGCACTATGGGTTTTTTTACCTGTAGTGCTGATCTCGTTGCTGGATTTACTGATGGGGTATCGTGATGCTGATCGTGTTGCGACCATCGTCCAAGAGCAACTGCTCAAAGGTTCTGCGAAGACAATTTCTGAACAATTGGAAAAGGTCGATGATCACTACGAAATTAGCATTCCTCCCGCTGCGTTTGAATTATTTGCCAGTGATTACAAAGACCATATTTATTTCACCGTGCGCTCAGGAGATGGACGACTAGTTGCTGGCAATGAAGAGTTGTTGCCCTATACCGGGACGTTGCAACTTGAACAAGGACAATATTATTTATCTACGATCCGTGGAGAACCGGTTCGGGTGATCGCTTACGAGCAGATCCTCGCGAATGGTATTGGCAATGAAACCAGCATGACGCAGGTGGCGCAGACCTTGAACACCCATCATGCGTTTCGTCGTAGTTTGTTCGGGCGCACTATTCGTGATCATTCGATATTGTTGGTGATTGTCCTTTTGGGCTTGACGATTGCTTTGCGTTGGATGATGCAACCCTTGGTGCAGTTTGGACGTCGATTAATGCAACGGCCTACTGGCTCGTTGGAGAGTTTGTCTGTTGACGATTCGCCAAGTGAGTTGCAACCAGTCATTTTTGCCATTAATGATTATGTCGATCGGCTCAATAAGACCCTGACGTCGTACGAGCAATTTGTGGCCAATACCGCCCATCAATTAAGAACCTCATTTTCGATTATTAATTCACAGGTTGATTTTGCGCAACGCAATTCATCCAGTGATACCCAGCAACAGCAAGTCTTGGGCGATATTAAGAGTACCATCGCGCAGGGTACGAAGGTCATTAATCAGCTGCTGATTCTGGCTGCTGCTGAGCAGAATCTGGCGAACGCCAATACCGGTAAAATGCTTAATGTCGCTGAGATCGTTAAACAAGTCGTGGTCGATATGGCGCTGCTGGCACAGCAACGAGCTCTCGATCTGGGAATTGACACGCTCGATGAAAATATTATGTTGCGGGCCAGTCCGAATTTGCTCAGAGAGTTAATTGCCAATCTAGTAGATAATGCCATCCAGCATATTCAGCCTGGCGGCATGATTACGCTGTCGTTGGAAATCGAGCATACCGTGGCGCTGCTGAAAGTTGTCGATAACGGCCCGGGCATTGCGCCGGAAAACCGTGAAAGAGTATTCGAACGTTTTTATCGTATAAATGAAAAAAAATCAAATAGTTCGGGTTTAGGTTTGTCCATCGCGAAGAGTATCTGCGATTCTTTATCAGCCACGATTGTACTGAACACACCAGAACATGGCAGTGGCTTACAAGTCGAGGTACGATTCCCGCTGAAGTAATTGAGTGCCGCTGTTAGGGCGATAGAAAACGTTGAAGTTGGTAGGCATTTCCTTCGTTTTCATCAGAGCACTTTTTCTGTCTTGGAGACATCATGAAGTTTTTTTCTACGCTGCGTTCTCGGCGTTTTTTTAAGCGGCTCTTCAATCTGACCTTTTCTGGCTTCTTATACCTGCTGGCCGAAGAGGCGCATGCTGATGGGAAAATCAGCATTATGGTGGCGGGAATTGAGAAGCAGATTTATTTGCCCGTGAAACTCGCAGAGCAACTTGGTTATTTTGCAGAAACGGGGCTCGATATCGAATTTCTGACTGATCGTAATGGGATCAATGCTGAAACGGAACTGCTCTCTGGCTCGGTACAGGGCGTTGTTGGGTTTTATGATCACACCATCAATTTACAGGCGCGTGGTAAATTGGTGAAGTCAGTGATCCAACTGACACAGACGCCAGGAGAAGCGTTGTTAGTTTCTGAAAAAGCGTCAAAGGACATTACGTCTATTTCTCAGTTAAAAGGCAAGTCCTTCGGTGTCACTGGATTGGGTTCCTCGACGAACATCATCATCCGCTACCTCGCTCAAAAATCTGGCATCAAAAGCAATACGATTAATATCGTTCCCGTCGGCGCAGGTGATAACTTCGTCGCCGCACTCGGGCAGGGCAGAGTACAGGCGGGGCTGACGACGGATCCTACGATTTCGCGACTGACATCGTCAGGTCGTGCGACTATTCTGCTCGATTTACGCGGTATCAAAGAAACCCGTGCCGCTTTTGGAGGACTCTATCCCGCGGCTTGTCTTTATATGCCGAGTGCTTGGATGGCGACGCATCGCAGCGAGGTACAAAAAATTGTCACTGCATTGAGTAAGTCGTTGGCCTATATTCAGACCCATACTGCGCTGGAGATCAGCGAACAAATGCCCACTTCTTTTTACGCCAATGATAAAGAGAATTACATTTTGGCATTGAAAAACAGCAAGGAAATGTTCACCGTAGACGGCAGAATGCCTGAAGGTGGTCCTGAGACCGTATTAAATGTCATCAAAGATTTTGATAAAAACGTACAAGGCAAGAGCATTAATCTGCAAAACACATTTACTAATGAGTTCATTAGTCCCTTGCGTTAAAGCGCATAAGATAAAGGGTTATTACGAAGTTGTTACAGAGTGATTAATTTGGACGAATTCTGATTCATATTCAGTGTGCCTGGTAGCTGGGGTCAGTCTTCATAAAACTAAAGGAGTGAGACATGCATTTCCGATATTCAATCATCGCCGCCAGTTTGTTTTCAATCAGTTTATTTGTACAGGCAGCTGAGCGCTTACCAACCATTACGCCTGACAGCTATAACAGTGATCAAAAACAGGCCGCAGCCGACTTTGAGGCTAGCCGGAAAGTACCCGTATTTGGTCCCTTTGAGCCATTAATGCACAGCCCACAAATGATGTCGCAGGCAAGGGCAATGGGCGATTATCTGCGCTATAAATCTGCGATTGGCAATACGTTAAGTGAGCTGGCGATCTTAATAACGGCGCGTGAATGGACACAGGATTACGAGTGGTATGTCCATCACCCGATCGCGCTCAAAGCAGGCGTCAGGAAAGAGGTAACCGATGCTATTGCTGATGGCCGTCGTCCGGTTGGCATGTCTGAAGACGAAGAAATGGTCTACGATTTTTGTACTGAGCTGCAACACAATAAGCGGGTATCTGATACAACATTTAACCGCGTCGAAAAACGCTTCGGTAAAAAAGGGGCGGTCGATCTGACGGGGATCGTTGCGTATTACACGCTGTTGGCGATGCAATTGAATGTCGCTCAATATCAACTCCCTGCAGATGGCAAAAAATTAGAGCGATTCCCGAAATAAGTCGTTTTTAAGACATTTGTCGCAAAGTCCTGCTGCTATGCCCCAAGACCGATAGTGACGGAGCGATGCCTTGGTATCCGCATCGCTCTGGAGTTATCTGTCATCTGCAGGTATCCTTATTTAAAAAAAGCACGACCGAACATGTTTTTCGTTTGCGGGTACACTTATAGACTAATTATTGAACCCTCCTCATCAACGAAAGGCATTGCCCATGGATAACTCCTCGCCCTACGTCCCACCTAAAGTATGGACCCCGAACAGTGACCCCGCCGGACGCTTCGCAAAAATTAATCGCCCCGTCGCTGGTCCGACTCATACGAAGGAATTGCCTGTCGGCCGTCATCCTTTTCAACTTTACTCTCTTGGTACACCTAACGGCGTCAAGGTGACGGTGTTGCTCGAAGAATTGCTGGAGGCAGGTCATGCTGGCGCTGAGTACGATGCGTGGCTTATCAATATCAGTGAAGGTCAGCAATTCAGTACGGGGTTCACAGAAATTAATCCAAATTCTAAGATCCCAGCATTGGTTGATCACAGTGGCTCAACGCCTGTTCGGATATTTGAGTCTGGCGCGATCATGATGCATCTCGCTGAGAAATTTAGTGCATTTTTACCTGCGGATAGCGCAGCAAGGGCGGAGTGTTTATCTTGGTTGTTCTGGCAAGTAGGCAGTGCACCATTTCTGGGTGGTGGGTTTGGTCACTTTTATGCCTATGCGCCAACCAAAATTGAATACGCGATCGACCGCTATGCGATGGAAGTTAAACGGCAAATGGATGTCCTTGATCGACGACTGGCAGAAAGTCAATTCGTTGCTGGTGATACCTATACGATTGCCGATATGGCGATCTGGCCGTGGTACGGCACAATGGCCAAAGGTCAGTTATACGAAGCGGGTGAGTTTTTGCAAGTCCATGAATATACCCATGTATTGCGATGGACAAATGAGATTGCACAACGCCCAGCGGTCAAGCGGGGGCGTATGGTGAACCGCGTTTTTGGTGATCTTGCAAGCCAATTACATGAGCGCCACGATGCCAGCGATTTTGAGACAAAAACGCAGGATAAAATCAGCAAATCAGCGTAATCAGTGATCAGCAAGAATCAACAAAATAAAAGTAAACTCAATCAACGGAGGAAGACATCATGATTACTTTTTACGATTGTAGTACCGCACCTAGTCCTCGTCGTGCGCGTATTCTGCTAGCCGAGAAAGGTGTTGCTCACGATACAGTGCAGGTCGATTTACGGACGGGTGAGCAACTCAGCGACGCATTCAGACAGATCAATCCGGCATGTACCGTACCTGCTTTAAAAACGGACAGTGGCCTGGTATTAACCGATAACGCTGCAATCGCCGCTTATCTTGAGGCGCAATTCCCGGCGCTGCCACTGTTTGGTATGACGCCAGAAGAAAAAGCTGAAATAGCAAGTTGGAACTGGCGGGTTGAATTTGAAGGATTGCTGGCGATTGCGGAAGCCTTGCGTAACAGTTCACCGGCCATGAAAGATCGTGCGTTACCGGGGCCTGTGAATTATCCCCAGATTCCTGAGCTGGCACAACGGGGACTTGCGCGCGTCCAGCAATTCTTTCTGACATTAAACGAACGTCTTGCTGGCCGTGACTATATCGCCACTGATCGGTTTAGTATCGTTGATATCACCGCCGTAGTGACAGTTGATTTTGCGCGCGTCGTTAAAGTTAAAGTGGATGAGCAGTACCCGCATTTGCAGCGCTGGCGTGCGGCGATGGCGCAGCGGGTGAGTATGTCGTTGTAACATTGGCTGAGCCACGTCAGTCAGGGCGCCGTCTTCTCCCAGTCAACGTTGGTGAAGACGGCGTTCTTATTCTGGAACGCATAAGCGCGCCCGATAATCGCCGGGCGAACACGATAAGCGTTTCTGGAAAATACGTCGCATTTGGTCATCACTTGAAAATCCGCAGCGCCTTGCAATTGTCTTCACAGGTACCTTGGCGTCAGCATTGCTTGCCAAGAGCTGACAGGCAAATTCAACCCGGGCTGCTTCAATAAATTCGAGTGTGCTCACGCCGACTTCTTGGTGAAATAGACGACTGAAATTGCGCAAGCTCATCCCCGCCATGTTGGCTAATTGTGATACAGGAAGACGCTGATGCAAATTAACCAAAATCCATTCCTGTAACTCACGGATATTGGTCTGCGCTGTTTTCTGGCTGAGTAAGTGTGTACTAAACTGTGACTGACCACCAGGGCGCTTAAGGTAGACCACCATATCACTCGCTACTTCCAATGCTAAGGCATGACCACAATCCGTCTCGACAAATGCCAGTGCGAGATCGATTCCGGCTGTTACTCCCGCTGATGTCCAGAGGTTGCCATTACGGATAAAAATGGCATCTGCATCGACTTGAATTGCAGGAAAGTCCTGTTCTAACTGGTCAGCGACACTCCAGTGTGTCGTCGCTTTCTTTCCATCAAGCACCCCAGCCTGCGCCAGAAAAAATGTCCCTGAACACAAGGCGGCGAGACGGTTTATTTTTTTACTCACCGCTTCAACCCAATCGATGATTTCTGGGTGTGCTATCAGTGCTTCATTGATGCGACGCGAGCCGACAATAATGGCATCATCAGGTAAAGCGAGCGGGCCGATCGCTTTCGTCGCCTCCAGACTCATTAGGGTGTCTGAACGTATCATCCCGGGATGCACAGAAGCAATTTTGACGTCATAAAACGAGGGCTTCCCTTGTCGCTGCAGGTGAATATTGGCATACTCAAACACGGACATAGGGCCAATAGCTTCCAGAGATTTAAAGCCAGGATAGATCACTATATCTACCGTTCTCGGGGTGGCATTTTTTTCAGGCTTCATCATTGATCGGCGTTGGTTGATCAATGCGTATCATAACTGCTTCTTCAGTTTCCGTCTTTTTCAGCCATTATTCAGTCATTTTGAGCCAGATTGATAAATAGATGACGCAGGAAATTTATCTATCCAACACAATGACGGATATTTAATTATCTGACGAGCGCCAGCCTGGCACTCACACCTATAAAGAACAACATGAAAACCAAAGCTGCTATTGCCTGGAAAGCCGGTGCACCGTTAACGATAGAAGAAGTCGATCTGCAAGGGCCACGTGCTGGCGAAGTATTGATTGAAGTAAAAGCCACTGGTATCTGCCATACCGATTACTACACCTTGTCTGGGGCAGACCCGGAAGGTTTATTTCCGGCAATTCTCGGTCATGAAGGTGCTGGTGTTATCGTTGATACTGGCCCAGGTGTGACGAGTGTTCGCAAGGGCGATCACGTCATTCCACTCTATACACCAGAATGCCGTCAGTGCAAATTCTGCTTGTCCCGCAAAACCAATCTGTGTCAGGCGATCCGTTCAACACAAGGTCGTGGACTGATGCCAGATGCGACTTCTCGCTTCTCACTGGACGGAAAACCATTATTCCATTACATGGGAACCTCGACGTTTTCTAACTATATCGTTGTGCCTGAAATTGCCGTCGCTAAAGTCCGTGAAGATGCGCCTTTCGATAAAATTTGCTATATCGGTTGCGGCGTCACGACTGGCGTCGGTGCGGTTGTTTTTAGTGCCAAAGTCGAAGCAGGCGCGAACGTTGCCGTGTTTGGTCTGGGCGGGATTGGTCTGAACGTGATTCAGGCAGCTAAAATGGTTGGCGCTGATAAAATCATTGGCATTGATATCAATCCTAAGCGTCAGGAAATGGCGCGTAAGTTTGGGATGACCCATTTCATTAACCCAAATGAGGTTGAAAATGTCGTCGATCACATCGCACAATTGACGGACGGCGGTGTCGATTACTCTTTTGAGTGCATTGGTAATACTAAGGTGATGCGTCAGGCACTGGAGTGCACTCATAAAGGGTGGGGGCAATCCTTCATTATCGGCGTTGCCGAAGCTGGTGCCGAAATCAGTACCCGCCCGTTCCAGTTGGTTACTGGGCGTGAATGGAAAGGCTCTGCGTTTGGCGGTGCCCGTGGTCGTACCGACGTGCCAAAAATTGTTGACTGGTATATGGAAGGCAAGCTCAATATTGATGATCTGATTACCCATCATCTGCCACTCGAACGGATCAATGAAGGATTTGATCTGATGAAGAGCGGTGAATCAATTCGTTCCGTTGTTCTGTACTGATCATGACAAACTTCACTCTTCCAGCGTTGCCTGATGGCATCGAGCTGCTGTCGCAACATGCCAGTTTTGGTGGCTTACAGCAGTTTTATCGCCATGCATCGACAGAGATCGGTTTGCCGATGCGTTTTTCTGTCTACCTGCCGCCGCAATCGCTGACAGGTGAGGTCTGTCCTACGATCTTTTTTCTGGCGGGACTGACCTGTAGTGAAGAAACGTTCATGATCAAAGCTGGCGCACAGCGGGTCGCTGCACGTGAGGGACTGATATTGATTACACCGGATACCAGTCCGCGTGGTGCCAATTTACCAGGTGACAGTGATGCCTGGGACCTTGGGGTTGCTGCGGGTTTTTATCTGAATGCGACTGCCGCACCATGGCGTAAGCACTACCGCATGGAGAGCTACATCGTCGATGAGCTGCGCCATCTGCTTCTGCCACTTCTCCCTATTGATGAAAAACGCCTCGGTATCATGGGGCATTCAATGGGAGGGCATGGTGCGTTGACTCTCGCATTGCGTCATCCGGGCGTTTTCCGTAGTCTCTCAGCGTTGGCCCCCATTGCCTCGCCAGTGAGCTGTCCATGGGGCCAAAAAGCGTTTCAGGCGTATCTTGGTGATGATCAGGTAAGTTGGGCGCAGCACGATGCCAGTATCTTAATGTCACAACAACAGCAAGCACCGTATCCGCAAGGTATTCTGATCGATCAGGGCGATGCTGATCAGTTTCTCGCCAATCAGTTACATCCGCATTTGTTTGAAGCTGCTTGCAACCAAGTTGGTCAGCCGTTGACACTGCGATACCAGCAAAAATATGATCATGGCTATTACTTTGTGAGTAGCTTTATTGAAGATCACCTAATGCACCATAAACAGCATTTGCAGTGAACTGATTTACTAAAAATTAGCGTAAAAAAACACAGCGCACTTCAGAGATGAAGCGCGCTGTGATTGTATTGAAAGCCAAGTTGGCAACCGAGGTCAGCGGGGGAGCACTGACCAGTGAAGCCGCCTTAGGTTTCACTCCATTGCCGTAATAAATTATGGTAACAACCCACCAAACTGCGGCGTGCGGTTTCGTCTGCTTGGGTGCGGTTGAGGGTTTGAATCGCGTTGTCCATATCAAACAATAAGCTGCGTTGCCCATCGTCCTTGACCAGACTTTGTACCCACAAAAAACAAGCCAGACGTGTGCCACGCGTGACGGTGGTTACTTGATGCAGGCTGGTCGAGGGGTAGACGACCATGTCACCAGCGGCAAGTTTAACGCTGTGCGTGCCGTAGGTGTCGACGATTTGCAATTCACCACCGTCATATTCTTCCGGATCGGCTAAAAATAACGTCGCAGAGACATCCGTGCGCAGCTTGCTGCCATTGTGAGGATGTAAGCGAATGCTGCCGTCCACGTGCAATCCAAAACCCATGCCTTCGCCATATCGATTAAACATCGGTGGATACACGATATTGGGTAGTGCCGCACTGATAAATAAAGGATTACGTTCCAGGGCAGCTAAAATCAGATGCTGACACTGACGTGCCACCTCGGAACGTTCGTCGATCTGTTGATTCAATTTAACGGGCGCACCCTGGTATCCAGCAGTGACGCGACCATCTACCCAAGCGTCACCCGCCTGTTCCAACATTGCGCGTACGGTCTTTAAGGTATCGCCTTGCAAGACGTGGGGGACATGAATCAACATGATCGGGCTCTTCTTTTGGTTTAATCAGAAACGATAATCGACAGACAGCATTGCTGTGCGTCCGCTGCCAGGTACTGAGCGGCCACCATCGGATTGGATCAAGTTATCGTAGTACATTTTATTGGTCAGGTTGAACAGATTTAAACGGACATCGTATTTTTTCTGTTTATAGGCAACGGTCGAATCCCAACGTGTGTAGCCACCAACGCTCACGGTATTTGTTGCGTTAGCATAGCGTTTCGACATATAGACGGGGCCGCCACCCATTTCCCAATGCGGTGCTATTTCATAGGTCGTCCAGGCTGTGATCGTATTGCTTGGCGTATTGGCTGGCGTCTTGCCTAAGGTGCCGTCAACACTGGATGCTGCTACCACTTTGGCATCGAGATAGGTGTAGTTCATTGCGACTTGCCAGTCTTTACTTAAATTGCCGTTCATGCCTGCTCTGAAGCCGTTGACGCGCACGGTACCTTGCAAGGCATACACACCAGTCGTGATTTGACTACGGGAATTTTCTTTTTGGATCTGGAAAATCGCTGAGGTCACCGCCAGATTTTTATCCATTAAATCCCACTTGCCGCCGAGTTCGTAGGAGCGATTTTTTTCGGGATCGAGATTTTGTTGACCAACGGTACCCGTCAATTGTTCTAATGAAGGATTGAAGGATGTGCCATAGGATACATAATAGGATTGTTTTGTATCTGGCTGCCAGATACTACCCAAACGTACGCTCGTGAACCCAATGGATTGATGCGCGCTTGGCAATGTCGTATTGCCTGTTGTATTGGACGAATTGATTGAGTTAGTAATGCTGGCTGTATAGCGGTCATAGCGTAGGCCGCCGACTAATTTTACGTACTGATTCACATCCATCGTATCGTTGATGTAGGTCGCCACTGTATTTGCCGATCCACCTTGGCGATTTCCTGCTTTACTCACGACACTCGATGGCGAATTAGTGCTGCCAGGATTTAATAGCGGTACACAAGCCACATAACCATTGGTTGCGGTTGCGGCGGTGAGTGCTACGCCATTGCAAGTTTCATTGCGATAATAATTCTGATTGTCATAGCCATCGTGACCCAGTTCAACGCCTGCAAGCAACTGATGGCGGAAGTTCCCGCTATCAATGGTCGTGGTCAGTTCGGTTTGGTTAAAGAAAGAGTAATCACGGATAGTTCTATCGTGGCTTTGCAGGCGCTCATAGAGGCTCGACAATGGTAAGTTGGTCGTCGCTGCAACTGGTAGAGGAACAAAGCCTTTCGCTGTTACCGTCCCGATGGTATTCGGTGCTGTCTCTACTGCATTGGTTCGGACGTAGTTAAACTGCGTTTGATTGCGGAGCGTTGTTTTGGTATCAATTTTATGAATAATCGTGCTGTTTAATGCGGCGATATCAGAGTCGGTGTGATCATCGTTATAGCCAAATGCGGTATCGCGATCGACAGGTGCCGGGTGACCGTTCAGTGGGCCGACACCATAATCTGGCATGTCATGGTTGTGCTGTAATAATGCGGACAACGTAATTTCAGTTGGCGTGCCAATTCCCAATCTCACCGACGGTGCTAGCCCAAAGTCTTGCATAGAAGACTGATCGCGGGTGGTCGCATTCCCATTTTGCCCCATCGCCATGACGCGTACTGCAGACGTATCGGACGTCGCTTTATTGAAATCGACTGTAGAACGGATTAAGCCATTCGTTGTGAGAGAAGCGGTGAGCTCAGTCTGATCGCTAAGGGTTGGCTTTTTAGTGACCTGATTGATTGCGCCGCCCGTCGAACCGCGTCCAAATAACATGGATGAGGGACCCATCAATACCTCAACGGAATCCAATGCAAACGTATCGCGGTAATACTGACCGCGATCGCGGAATCCATCCAGATAGACATCGGTACGGGCAGAGAAGCCATTGAGGTTGACGTTGTTGCCGATTTGCCCACCCTCCGCACCACCTAACGTGATGCCAGAAACATTGCGTAAGGCATCAGACAAAGAGTTTGCGCCTTGTGATTGCATTAAGGCTTTATTGACAACGGTAATGGACTGCGGGATGTCGCGTAGATCGCCTTGCAGCTTACTGAGTCCGAGCGCACCAGGGGCAAACTCATTTTTGGTGCCCTGAATGGTGACTTCGCTGGTGCTCGCTTCTGGCGCTGCAATTGCTTCGGCATTATGGGCTATAGAGCTGATTGGCTGAGCAAATAGAGTGATGAGGGCGGCGGCAACGGGTGTTCGACGATCCATGGTTTCTTTCAGGAATAGAAGTGGTTGAGTGTGGTGGCTAATCCACTGCTATGGGCTGTGGTGGCTAATTGGGCTTTATTGTAATGCAAATGAGAATGATTATCAAACTGATTTAAGTTTTGCGATGAAATAAGTCGAATTTCTTGGTCCCAACGCTGTGTTGGTCTAAAAGCGTGTTTGCGGTGCAGATTGCGTTTGGATCCGAAATAAAATAGGCGCAAGTCCTTCATTTCGTCAGTCCATCTAGCGCGAAAATTAAGTTTCTTGGGTGTAATTTTCATGTGGTGCTAGGAATTAAGTGCCGCAAAGAATATGCTTGAGCAAGCGACTGGCATGCGGACCTTGACGTTCATGTCTTGTGATAATCATGTATAAAGAGGGGATTGCACCTCATTAGCAGGTCATAAATCAGGTTGTTTGCGCTAAGCCCTTGATTTGTAATATAATCTGTGCTTCCTTAGCCTACGCTTATTCTCCTTTGACTGTCGCAGACCGTGGTAATGCCAGAAATGTTGCTGGCGCCCGTTGTGATACGTGGGAGACCCACCATAGAATACATGACTGATATTAAGTCCGACCTTGTACAAGGTCCTGCCAGCATTACTGTAATTGAACCACCTGTTGCCGTTCCTCGTTTCGAGGATTTTGGTCTGGCACCTGAAATTTTACGTGCCTTATCTGAGCAAGGGTATGTCCACCCGACGCCAATTCAAGCCGAAGCAATTCCGGTTGTTTTGCAAGGCAGAGACGTGATGGGCGCTGCTCAGACAGGTACTGGAAAAACAGCCGGTTTTTCTTTGCCGATTATTCAACGTCTGCTGGCTCACGCCAGCACCAGCGCTTCACCAGCGCGTCACCCAGTTCGCGCTCTGATCCTGACGCCGACTCGTGAACTAGCTGATCAGGTTGCTGAGAATGTGAAGGCGTATTCGCGCTTCACACCTTTGCGTTCGACGGTTGTGTTCGGCGGTGTTGATATGGCGCCGCAAACGGCAACGCTGCGCTCTGGGGTGGAAATTGTTATCGCGACACCAGGTCGTCTGTTGGATCACGTTCAGCAAAAAACGATCAACCTGTCACAGACACAAATTCTGGTGATGGATGAAGCGGATCGCATGCTGGATATGGGTTTTTTACCTGACTTGCAGCGCATCATTAATTTGTTGCCAAAACAACGCCAGAATCTGATGTTCTCGGCGACGTTCTCGCCAGAAATCAAAAAACTGGCGGCTAGCTTTTTGACTAATCCGCAGACGATTGAAGTCGCACGTAGTAACGCGACTTCCGATAACGTGACGCAAATTTTGTATAAAGTGGCGGAAGATGAAAAGCGTGATGCTGTCTCCTTCATTATCCGTGAGCGCGGTCTGAAACAAGTGATCGTGTTCTCGAACACCAAAATCGGTGCCTCGCGTCTTGCGCTTCATTTAGTAAAGCAGGGTGTCAAAGCTTCGGCGATTCATGGTGATAAATCACAATCAGAACGTATGCTGGCACTAGAAGACTTTAAGCGCGGTGAAGTTGAAGTCTTAGTGGCAACAGACGTGGCTGCACGTGGTCTCGATATTTCTGAAATGCCATGCGTGATTAACTACGATCTGCCTTATAACGCCGAAGATTACGTCCATCGTATCGGTCGTACGGGACGTGCTGGTGCAAAAGGTGATGCGATTTCATTGCATACCGATCAGGATGAGCGTTTATTAGTTGATATTGAAAAGCTGATTAAGCAGAAAATCGTTCGTTTGAATTTGGCTGGTTTTGTTGCTGTATCAACGCAGCAACCTGAACGTCCGCGCCACTCACGTGACCGTTCGGATCGTCAGGGCAGCGATCGTCCAGAAAAATCCGGACGTAGCTTCCAGTCACCGCGCGAGAAAGTGGATCCATGGTTCCTTAAACCGTATGAACCAAGCGCGAGTACGCTTCCTTCGACAACTACATCGACGACGAGTGCGCCCTCTGCAGCAGCCAAGCCACAAAAACGGGCATTTCTTTTGGGCGGTGCGCCAAAGGCGTAATCCTGCCGAATTGATGTTCAGTCGTCATTTTAGTGGCAATCACAGTTGCAAAAAAAGGCCGATTATATCGGCCTTTTTTTATTCTTAAAACGGTTTGTTTTTTAACCTTATTTATTCAACGATGCCGACTTCGTCTGCCAAACAAGATTGGCAGCACATAAGTCTTCTAGCGCGGTACCCACAGACTTAAAGACAGTCACTTCGCTTGCGGATTGTCGTCCCGGATGTTGTGCGCTGCACAGCATCGCTAATTCTGCAACGATGGCGTCACGTGATAAGCTGCCATTTTGCAGACATTGCACAATATCTCCCGCTTCAGATATCGCACCAGCAAAGGTATCGACAAACACGCGGGCACGAGACATCACCAGATCATCCACTTCACGCATGGCTGGTGTAAATCCTCCGACCAGATCGATATGCGTACCTGGTCGCACCCATTCTGATTTGACTATCGCTTGCTTACTGGTAGTTGCACAACTGATGATATCGGCGGCGTGGCAGCTGGCTGCGAGGTTTTCTGTGAAATCGACAATAACGTCAGAAGGAAGTTCAGGATGCTGAAGTATGCTCTCGCAGCATCGTTGAGATTTTTCCGCATCACGTCCCCAGATGCTGATTCTTTTGATGGGTCTGCGATGGCAGTGGGCGACTGCTAGATGCGGAGCCAGTCCACCATTTCCCACCATCACCAGATGCTGACTATCTTCTCTGGAAAGAAAACCAGATGCCAGCGCTGATGCGGCAGCGGTACGCCTTACGGTGAGTTCTTCGCCATCCATGAGTGCTAGTGGAACACCAGTCTGGGTATCCAACAAAATATAGATGGCATGTACCGTAGGATGCTGCTGATTTTTTGGTGCTACCGTCACCAGTTTGACGCCGGTATTTCCTTCATTTTGCCAAGCGGGCATCAGCAATAAACTGGAGTCCGTCGTTGCTGATAGCGAATGAACGTGCCGAACAGGTGCAGTGACTTCTTCGGTAAATGCTTTTTCCAGCGCAGTAATGAGCTTTGGGTAGCTCAGGGATAAACGGATTTCATCTTTGCTGACGAAGGGAATCATAGGTGGCGTATCCATAAGAAGATCATGCCATCATACACGCCAAGACTTGCGCATTGTCAACGTGTTAATGGTGGTCGTCGCTGGAGTCATAGACTATCCAGCGACGACCACCATGCGATGAAATTACTGCACCGCATCCGTTAGATAATGCGACAAATAAAAATTACAGCAGAGTAATGGTGACATCAACGTTGCCACGTGTTGCGTTAGAGTAAGGGCAAACTTGATGCGCTTTGTCGATCAGATCCTGAGCAACTGCTTTGTCAAGACCAGGGAGGGAAACGTTGAGTGCAACAGTGATACCAAAGCCACCTTTACCATTTGGACCGATACCGACCAAGCCATTGACCGATACATCGGCAGGTACTGCGATTTTTTCAGTGGAACCAACAAACTTCATCGCGCCGATAAAGCATGCAGAGTAACCCGCTGCGAACAACTGTTCTGGGTTTGTACCTTCGCCACCCGCGCCGCCTAATTCTTTTGGCGTTGTCAATTTAACGGACAATTGATCGTCATTCGATGTTGCGCGGCCATCACGACCGCCAGTTGCTGTTGCGTTTGCTGTGTAAAGTACTTGCATGAAATTCTCCGGTAGGTAGTTAAAAAACGATTTTCTGCGTCGATGATTAATAATAGTACGCAATTAAATTGTGTGCAATCTATTTGATGGTATTTGGTTGATTGTTTTTTTCTATGAGATCGATAGTTGATTGAGTTTCAGGCTATTTATTGTGCTGATTCCGAGTACAACTGATCGCGTAATACTGCCAACTGCTGCCGCAATGAGGTCAGCGTATCGAGCGTTTGGCCGCTGGCACACATAATCTGTGGTGGAATCGCGTTGGCGGCTTTACGCAACTGCTTGCCCTCGGGCGTTAGTAGAATTCTTACCTGGCGTTCATCCTGCTCATCACGTTGCCGAATTAATAATCCGGCGGTTTCCAGACGTTTAAGGAGTGGGGTCAGCGTACCCGAGTCCAGAAACAATGCCTGCCCAATCTCTTTCACTAAGACGCCATCCTGTTCCCATAACACTAACATCACCAGATATTGGGGATAGGTCAGATTTAGTTCCTCTAACAATGGCTTATAGGTTTTCGTCAATGCCAGTGAGGCGGAGTACAAGGCAAAACAAAATTGATTGTCGAGCGCGAGCAGGTTGGTTTCTTTTGTTATTTTTTTTATCATATTTATCTCTGCTAATCTGGTCAGGGTAGGGCAAATAAAGTCACGCGACTCAACAACATCATGATAATCAAAATTCTGGCTCCCGGTTGCAGCATTTCCAGTGATTGCTCCAAGGTATAATGTGGGTATTCCAAAAAAACTCAAAAAAATTCAAAAAGCAGAGGTAATCGTGACTTTTATAGAAAAACTCAACGCCGCATGGACAGACCACCAATCACTTTTGTGCGTAGGTCTGGATCCGGATGTCAGCCGTTTCCCGCCGGAACTAGCAGGAAAGCCTGATGCGATCCTGTCATTTTGTAAAGCCATGATTGATGCCACAGCCGATCTGGCATGTTCTTTTAAACCACAGATTGCCTATTTTGCAGCACTCCGTGCAGAAGATCAGCTCGAAGAAATCTGCCGTTATATTAAAACACGGTATCCGACTATTCCTTTGGTCCTTGACGCTAAGCGGGGTGACATTGGTGCGACAGCCGAGCAATACGCGCGTGAAGCCTTTGAGCGTTATGAGGCAGATGCTGTGACGGTCAATCCCTACATGGGATTTGATTCCGTTGCACCGTATATGGAATGGAAAGACAAGGGGGCGATTGTATTGTGCCGCACCTCCAATGCGGGCGGCTCTGATCTACAATTTTTAGACGTCGGCGGTAAGCCTTTGTACCAGCACGTTGCCCGTCTGGTGGCTGATAAATGGAATGTCAACGGCCAATGTTCATTGGTGGTTGGCGCAACGTTCCCAAACGAGCTGGCGCAAGTACGCGAGATCATCGGTGATATGCCTTTGCTGGTGCCAGGTATTGGGGCGCAGGGTGGTGATATTGCAGCAACTGTTGGGGCAGGTAAAACAGCGAACGGTAATGGCATGATGATCAATTCATCGCGTGCGATTTTGTACGCAAAAACAACTGGCACTGAAACGTACACAGAAGCTGCGCGTCGTGTTGCGCAAGAGACGCGTGATGCCATCAATGAACATCGCCAATAATTGTTGTCTGTAGTTTGAACGACTAAAACGTAAGGCAATGGCGCAGAAATGGCATTTTGTATCTCTTGCGCCACTCTTTCATATCGCGACCTTCTCTGAGATCTTTCAATGAGCGCAAACAAGTCGAGCGAGTTTATTTTTCTGGAAGACTTTTCCGCTGAACTCTCTAATAAAAAACTGATTTTCCCGACGTCTGTCGCGGCGACAATGAAGATCAGAAAAGCATTGAGTCAGGCAGATATTTCTAACGATGTGATTGCACGTATTATTGGTAGTGAACCAGTGCTCACTGCCAAGGTATTGCACCTTTGTAATACGCCCTCGTTTAATCCGCAATCTCGTCCAATCAATGATTTGCGTTCTGCGACGATGCTGTTAGGCTTTTCTGCGGTGCGTAATCTTGCGATTGCTGTTGGTATGAAACAGTTGGCCGAAAATAAATACAATGGGAACATACCTACCCAGATGGAGGGCCTATGGCGACGTAGTCTGCGTGTTTCTGCATTGGCATTGGTCATTGCGCGTAAACACACCAAGCTTAGCGTTGACAAGGCGATGCTGGCAGGCTTGTTGCATGATATCGGTAAGTTTTATATTTTAAATCGTGCACATCACTACCAAGCATTATTTACCTCTGATCAAATCTTGTGGAGTTTGATCGATCAATGGCATACCGGTATCGGTACCGCGATTTTAGAAGAGTGGGAAATTGCTGAGGATCTCCGTACTGCCGTGCTTAACCACCGCGGTTATCAACCTGCACCTATGTCAAAACCGAACTTGACCGATGTCTTAGCTGCTGCAGATTTCTTGGATGCCCATTTTGTCGCAGAAAAAATAGAACAAATTGACTGGAGCGTAGTTCCACCTAGTTTGCCTTCGTTGGGCGTCGATCCGAATAATATTGATACTTTGCTACAAGAAACACGAACCGAACTTGCGTTGGTCATGAAGGCGATCGCTTAATCGCTGTCATGTGCGCGAGGGTTAGCTTAATAGCTGATTAAAAGTGTCGGCTTGGCGAACTATGCGTTTAGACTCGCCACCAAGGACATTGTGCGTTTCTTGCAGGATGAACTCATTTGACCCTTTGGTGCAATAGATAACACCTCTGAAATTAGTCCCTAAATAAACAAAAGGGGTGAGTTTCGTCTTCACCGGCGTATCGTTACCCAACAATGCGCGAAGTTTTCGTTCAATATCGTACATACTCTTTTCATTCAGATTGACGATGGTCCCTTTAGGGGTAGGAAAACTTGAAGAAAAAGCGGGTTGTTGGCCCATCGGATTTTTGACCGTAATTTTGATGCCCAGTTTTAAAAATTTAGAGACAGCGGTAAAGTCGTTTTCGTCATACATAGCAAGTTCCTTGGGTGGCGCATACGAATTTTCGTCGCTTCAATGCATCCCGCAAGCTTGCCAGAGTTCGTGTGTGTTGACAATGTTGAATACGGAAAATTGCCTCATTTTGTTTTTTGCAAACAGACAATTCGATGCACTCTCAAATTTCTCCGCGTTGATTTTCAATCAATGCGACGATGGCTAGATTTTTCTGGTTCGTCAGTTTGCTGCATATTAGCGATGCGTTGATATTGAGCAAATTGATCACTAGACTGGCGGCAACTCAGAACGCCATGAGCATTGAGTTGCCTTTGTATTCCATCGTACCTTAGCTACTAGGGGCTCGATTAACATGATTTTCTGCGCAAGTTTATGCAGATGCTGTGGCATTAAGCACGAGTGATCTGAACCCAGCATAATCCTGTGGAACACGTGAATCAGCGACAAGTAAGGTCCGCAACTGCGCCTGTAATGACTCGTTAAGCGAAATTTCTGCCGCTGTTGCAGATGCCTGATGGGGTGAATAATGCAATGATGCTGACAAAGCTCGCAACGCTAAGGTCGGATGCTGGTTGATCAGCGCATCATCGAGCAACTTGCACGGTGCATCAACATCGCTATGGGCTGCCGCTTTACTGGTAAAGACTAACAGATTGTAGCTGTCGGCTGATTTCGACCACCAGACTTGATGCTGAAATTGGTGATGCAAGCGTGTTAGCATTGGCGCGATCACACTCGGTTTTCCCCATACGTTGGCAACCAGCACGCCATGTTCACTGAGCTGTTGATAGCAGATGGCATAGAAGTAATCTGAATTGAGTGCCGGAACCAGGCCGTTGACATCGTACGCATCCAGAAAAATCACATCTGCTTCGCATTGCTGTTGCGGTAACCAATCTACAGCATCAGCGTGAATGATCTGGAGTCGCGTATTATCGGCAGGGATGCCGAACGAATCCCGTAAGGCAATCACATCGGCATCGATTTCAACCGCCGTGATACGGCATTGCGGGAAATGTTCGTAACAGTATTTGACGAGAGAGCCACCACCGAGACCAATTAATACAATGTGTTCTGGCTGTGAATTGAATAGCAAAAAACCCATCATCGCTCTAGAGTAGGCGCATAGCAGATGTGATGGCATGTCTGTGCGCATGGCACTTTGCATACAATCCGGCGTCAGATACATCATACGCAGAGGCGCGTCATCCAAAACGAAAGGCTTGCCGTGTGCCGCTTTTGCCAGCGCTTGCAATTGCGCCTGATGCCGAGCTTCCTCTGACGTTTGTTTATTTAAAAACAGACGCGATAAACTTTGACGTGGTTGAGCCATCGCTGCCCCGGTATTTGTTAAGAGAGCTTTACAAAAAATATTAAATTGCTGACTGCGCTTGATCCAGTGCGGCCTGCAGCGTTGCTATTTTTTCTAAGAGTATTGCATTTTCACTTTGCAGAGCGATAATTTTTTGTTGCAAAATTCTAGTGTCTGTTGCGCTGTTGTCGTTACCAGTCGTTGCATTGTCATCATTCGCGGTGTGATGATTGGTCGCGCTTTCGGCACCTTCTTCATTGTTTAATTCGGCTGCTTTCACTTTCTTAAACGGTGCTTTTTGTTCGCGAATTTTTTCACGAATTTGTCTTGCCGCCTGCTGTAGCTCTTTACGACCACCCGCGACAGCGGCAATTTGTTCTTCATTTGGCAAAGATGCTACGGCCGCAGCGGCACTGATAGAAATTGTCCCATCGCGCACTGCTTGCACTAATGCTGGAGAGGCGGTGCGCTGGATTTTTTCAATTTGCACTACGGCGTTACTGCTGATTCCCGCAACGCGTGCGATTTCCTGGCGGCTTTGTGTTGGTTTAATGATCGGCACCGCAATATCACTTTCACTGCTGGCAGCAGGTATCGCTTCTTCATGCAGCTTAAGTCGGGTCGTGATGATTTCTTTTTTTCTTAATGCCAGCATACCGCGTTGGAAGTCTGAGACGCTGCGACGGGCGAGGTGATTGTCGATCATCCAGAGTTGAACATCTTCAATATTACTGAAGTTGTCGTTCTGTACCACCTTAAATGGAATCTGATGTTTTTGGCAGATGACGTAACGGTTATGCCCGTCAATGAGAACCTCCCCCCAGCAGACGAGCGCATCGCGACATCCTTCAGTCAGAATGCTGCGTTCCAGTGCCTCATATTCATGCTCGGTGAGTGGGTCAATATAGGCGCGCAATGCCTCATGGATAGTGATGCTCATAACTTAGCCCCTGCAATATTTCTCGGAAGGCGGAATTGTAGCTGATAATTAAGCTAAAAATTGGCGAGAAATCTGACAAAAATCCGCTTACTGTATTCCTGATCAACAGATGGGTAAATTGGGGGGAGGGCCTCGGTCACGTGTACAATAGCGGTCTAATTAAAATTCGATACTTCTGGCTGGTAAAGCCGTTGACTTTCTACAGATGGAAAGCGTTGTATCGGCAATGTTCTTCCTAAAGCGCGCTCTGCAGACATCGATCATCTCCGGACCGGCGCCGCATCAATGAGAATTCATTGCAATTTAACCTCACGGGGCGCATCAGCGCCCGCATGAAAGGATCCCTGATTATGATGACATACGAACAATACCTCGACGAAGTCACGACATTGATGACAGAAAAATTTGAGCTGACCGATGAAGATGCGATCAAACATGTCATGCGTGCCCAAGCAAATGACTTCTTCACCTTGCATGATGATTTGCCAGAAATGCGTACACAGGAGCGCGCTGAGCTAGATGCGCAGACTATCTATGACCAACGAAACAAGTCTCGCCCGCACACACCACCACAGCGTTCTGTCAAACCGCGTAAATAAGTTGTACTAGTCAAAGAATTCAGATGAAAACACCTAAAAGGATCCAGCCACTAGTCGAAGAAGGATTAGTCGATGAGGTTCTGCGTCAATTAATGAGCGGTAAAGAGGCAACGGTTTATGTGGTCCGTTGTGGCGAAGAAATTCGCTGTGCAAAAGTATACAAAGAAGCCAGTCAGCGCAGCTTTAAGCAGGCCGCATCCTATCAGGAAGGCCGGAAAGTAAAAAATAGCCGGCAGGCTCGTGCCATGGAAAAAGGCACACGCTATGGCCGGAAAATGCAGGAAGAGGTCTGGCAAAACGCCGAAGTCGATGCATTGTATAAGTTTGCTGCCGCAGGAGTGAAGGTCCCACGGCCTTACATCTGTTTTGAAGGTGTTTTATTAATGGATCTGGTCACAGATGCCGATGGCAATGCTGCGCCACGCCTCAATGACGTTGAGCTATCGCGTGAATTGGCGCTGGACTATCACGCCCAGCTATTACGGCAGGTGGTGCTCATGTTATGCGCTGGTGTGATTCATGGTGACTTATCCGAATTTAATATTTTGGTCGATGCAGAAGGCCCTGTCATTATCGACTTGCCGCAAGCCATTGACGCGGCAAGCAATACAGAAGCCGCCTCCATGCTTGAGCGCGATGTCTCCAACCTTGCTTCTTATTTTGGACAATTTGCCCCAGAATTAAATGGAACGCAATTCGGTAAAGAAATCTGGAATCTCTATATCGCCGGTGAACTTACGCCGGATAGTCCATTAACAGGACATGTTGCCGCAGATACGCGTCCGGTGAATGTTGAGGAAGTCATGCAGGAAATTGAGTCAGCAATAATGGAAGAGAAGGAACGTTTGCGTCGTCTGTCTGAGATGTCAGGAACGTGATCGTTTTCATATTTCAATTTCTCGCGTCATTACGTTCGCCTTAAAAATCTACACATATTGCGGTTCGTTATTGTCGGCGGTAGAGAGGGTGGAACCCGCTCTACCGGATAACGCATATTTATCTGCTAAAAATTTATCACTTAGCAAAATTTATTTCTCGACGTAAGTTCCAGCTTTTAACTCAGGCCAGTGTTGATCTGCTGTTTTGATGTAGCCTGGAATATCCTCTTCCCATCGTTTTAAAACGAGCTTACTCAGGTTCAGATACAGCTTGCCGTCGATGACTTTGTAAGCATAAGGATCTGTTTCTGGTGTGTAGCCTTGAGCCACACCAAATGCGCAGTAACCGCCATATTGAGGCGCATATTTCTCTGGCTCTTCTTTGAAAGCGTCTAAATTGGCCTGGGTACTGAAATGCCATGTGGCACCTTGCCATGTGTAAGACAAGTTAGCCTTACCTTTAACAGGTTTATTCTGCGTGATATAAGCCACTGGATCATAACCGCGAATGGCTCCTGCTTTTGTTGAAAAAATAGGTGCAATCGCTTCAGCAAAAGCACTGCTACCGGCAAGCGTGAAAAGTATTGCGGCGGTAAGTTTGATCAAGACTGATCGGCGGATAAATGACATGGTAAAGCTCCTATAATTGATTGAAGAGTTAAAAACAGGTGGTTTAACCAGTTGTCGACGTGCAGCCAAAAATCTTACACAAAACGTCACTTATTTATATCCTGCACCGCCGATTCAAGGGACGCTATATCGTCCATGAGTTGAATTGGCACGTAGCACACTACTTCTATCATCGGATCAGCAAACACACTGCGTCGATCCCTGTGTTCAGATAGCTTCTGCATGATGAGATCACGTTGCTCAAGTAGCTTGAAAATAGTAGGTTGATATAACTGAATCAGGGCTTGTAAGAACTGATTGATTTCTTTTGTCCCTTTGCGGGCCTGAATGTTGAAATGCTTTAATCCAAGCGCACATTGTTCCTTGGTCAGCCAAGGCCCTTTGGTCACCCAGCGATTAACGACAAAAAAACCATTCGGAATCCCCTGTGCATCCATCGAAATCGTAATCAGATGCGCCGGACAGAGAGCATAACGTGGGTTAGGGCGCCGCATGCCCATTTTTTCTGCATGTACAAATAAATGAAAGTGCCCATGCTCAATAAATGGTCGCTGTAAGCCAGGATGGGCGTGATAGAAATACTGGTAAGCAGTTTTGTCATCCCTGACATCGTTTTCTGGATAATGATCCCATTCAACAAAGACATCGCCTCCGATAATGCTTTGTACTACTTGCTCATGACGCTCACTCAGAGTTTGCATACTGCGGACCAATTTCGCTGCAGCCTTCAATGCAGTATTGAGATCTGCTTTCGTATAGTCTGACCATGCATGGGGCGTCTTCAGTATCTGAGGTAATTTCATTGCGATATCTGCGTGTTGAGATTGAGGGGCGGTAAAGCGCGTATATCAATGAAGATGTTAATGTGATCCAATAATTGCAGCGACCAAAGTTACTGGTCGCCGCGGGTCGTTATGGAGTTCTTACTTCTTGGCAGCGCAGCAGCCTTTTTTCGCTGCACAGCATCCTTTTTTAGCGGCGCAGCAACCCGCTTTTTTTGCTTGTTTCTTTGCGTGTTTAGCAGCACAGCATCCTTTTTTACCAGCGCAGCAGCCAGTTTTCGCAGCGCAACATGCTTTTTTTCCAGCACATGCTGATTGAGGTGCACAAGCTGCAACAGCAGCTACAGGTACTGCGGCGATTGCGGATGCTGCAACAACAGAAGCGCTAACGACTTTTTTCAACGCATTGGTCAGGGATGTCGATTTCATTTGTTTCTCCGGTTTGAATAAACGAGCCTGTAGCTAGGCTAAATTAGTGTTGCGGTTTTGATGCTACAGGCGGTTGGTCGCCATGTATGCAAAAAACTTACAAGCTTATTCAAATTTTTTTCATCTTAATTAAATTAAATCAAAATAAGAGAGAACGGACAGATGCTACTACCCGACATAAAAAAAGCATGGCGATCACTCGTCATGCTTTTCAACTGTCATTGAATCTATTTCTACCGTACCAAATCCTGCACTAGCACTGTCTTATTGACGTACGCGTTTCTTCGCGCCAGTCGCCGGACTAGACTTTGCTTTAAATGCCGGACGATTCCCAGTCCGCGGAAACGCAGGCTTGTCACCTTGCAGACTTTGCGTCAGTGCTGCAGGGAATTTGACCGCAGATTTTTTTACAGGTACCGTTGCTGCATTACTTGTCGCTTCAGTCTTTGCAGCTGTTGATATTGCTGGTGCGGCTTTTTCTGTCGTTACATGTGGTGTTACCGATTTACTGGCTGAAACCGCAGCGGGAGCGGTGACAGGTTTGTCTGAATCAGCAACGACAGCAATTTTTTTCACGGGGCTTTTCGCTTTCGTTTGAGTACTTGTGTTTGAGGGTTTAACAGTGTCCTTGCTGGCAGGTACCACAACTGGTTTTACAGTTTGTTTTACCGTTAACTTAGGAGCTGACGTAGTAGCTGACGTGATAACCGATGTGGCTTTCGATTTAGCAACTACGTTGGTTGCTGGTTTGTCAGCGCCAGATATCTCTTTTTTAGAGGCTGGTTTGGCTGTGACTTTTGCAGATGGTTTGCTCGCCTTGGCTGGCTTTGCTTCAGCTTCCGCTAATAATGGTAGTTGTTTATTCAGTGGTGCTTTCGGTGCCAATTTCGGTTCTGCTTTCGGCGCCACTTTTTTTACTGTTGTCGTTGCCGATGGTTTTGCCGGTGTTGCGACGGGTTCGCTTGTCAATATGGTCACAGGCTTTACTTCTTGATGGGCGACAACCGGCGTTGCTGCGACATGGTCTTGAGCGTTGCTCACCAGGTGCAGTACTTCTTCGCGGAAAGCCGCAGAAATTGTCGCTAATTCACGCCCGTATGCTAACAGGCGCTCAATTTGCGGTGCACTTTGTTCTTTTGCATGCGTTAATAACTCATGCGGTGCTTTGACTGCCAATACCTGCTCAGTAGTTGTGGAAATTCTTTCAAATGCCTGTTTTGCCGTTGCAACATTTAAGGCAACAATCTTTTCTAGTCCGCCAAATGCTGCGCTAGAGAATGCCTGAATCGTTGCGAGTTGTTTCTCGATATGTTCTTGCGTTGCAGCAGAAATCTGAGGGTGAAGCAAAGACATACATCTCTCCTTTAAGTGGGTGAGGGACTATAATCAGAAAAAATCAGCACGTGGTGAGTGAATGATGAGCGAATCAGCCGCATTTTTGTTGCGATAAACTGTTTTACTATTTTAACTCTGGATGTGGCACATCGCTACTTAAATATTTTGCAGTGCAGCATAAATGCCATGCTTTAACTTAAATGGTGCCTTTCTGATGAATATGTTTTTGCTTCTGGCACGGCTTTTTTATAAAGGTGATGAATGAACACGGATCAAAACGCATCAACCGACTTACAGGAAATCCGAGACCGCTTACGTAGTTTTGCGTCAGAGCGCCAATGGGACCGGTTTCATACGCCTAAAAATCTCGCCAGTGCATTGAGTGTCGAAGCGTCTGAATTGCTTGAGCCGTTCCAGTGGCTCCAGCGAGGAACGGCAGATGAACTTGGACCTCAGCAATTGGCGGCAGTGCGCTATGAAATGGCAGACGTGCTCACGTATCTGGTGATGCTGGCAGATAAACTGGAGATTGATCTGGTTGCTGCAACCCATGAGAAAATCGGGCTGAATGCGCTTAAGTATCCGGTCAGCATGGTCAAAGGGGATGCCAGAAAATATAACGCTTATCAGGTTGATGCTCATGGCGGTGCTGAGGTGGAAACGGATAGTAATAATCCATACTGACCTTCTGATAAAAAACGCCTGCCGCTAACGACAGCGGTCAGGCGTTTTTGATGGCAATTAGTTCACTAATTGCGCTTGATTTACTTCTTAGCGACAGCGCGTGGTGCTGGTTTCGTCGCTTGTGAAATTTGCGTCACAGTATTGTTGAGGTTCGCTTCTAATACCTCGACGGCTTGTTTTGTGTTCTGGCTCAGTTGCTCGTAGCCAGAATTGGCGTTGTTGACCGCTGTTTTAAAGAAGGAAATCCATTGCTCAGAGCCAGCAGGTGCATTTTTTGAGACTTCATCAAACAACGCCAACACTTTACGATTGCCTTCAGCGATTTGGGACTCTGCAGTGCTGGTCAATTCGGATTGTGCATCAGACGCAATGCTCGTCAGATGACGGCTATAGGCCAACAGCTTTTCTGCCGTTGGTTGTACCTGAGAAGTGCTAAGGTTGAAAAATTCTTGCGGGTCTTTTGCTGCCAAGAGTTGCTTGGTCGCTGCTGACGATTCTTCTAAGGTACTTTTCATCGCATTGACATTGAGTTCAACGAGTTTTTCTATACTTTCAAACGCTTTGCCGCTCAATGCAGAAAATAAGGCAAGTTGCGCATCGATATTGGCTTTTGTTGCTACAGAGAATTGTTCGGGTACTGAAAACATTGGGATCTCCTGGTAAAAGTAAGCAAACGAGAGGTAAGTAGTTTTGCTACATATTTAAGCATGACAACAGTGGATACATCATTGCGTTTGTGCAACGCAATAGTTCATATTACATTGATTTATATACAGAAATCAATAAAATTTTGTGCGTTGCAGATTGGCAAATAAATATCATTTTGATTAAAATAATTTAGTCTTTATTTATAGCAAAAGCAGTTGTAGACGTGATTTACATAGCACCGTTGACGGAAAATTCGTACGCGAGAATGGCCCTCAGGATGGCTATGTTAAACTTTTACGGGTGATGTCTTATCTCTTTGTCATACGCAAGTGTGTGGAATGATTTTTTATTGATCAACTTTCTAATGGTTTTATGAAAATACAAGCAAAAACCCGAGAGCAGTTTAAGCATTTTCTCCCTATCACGACTCGGTGGATGGATAACGATGCCTATGGCCATGTGAATAATGTCGTCTATTACAGTTGGTTTGATACGGTGGTGAATGAGTTTTTAATTAATAATCGCGTATTAGATATCGAACAGAGTCCCGTGATTGGTCTTGTGATCGAAACGCAATGTAATTACTTTGCCTCAGTTGCTTTTCCCGATACCATCGTCGCAGGTGTCGCCGTGAGTAAGCTTGGTAACTCCAGTGTTCGCTATGAATTGGGTATTTTTAAAGGTGATGAACTGCAGGCATCAGCACAGGGACATTTTATTCATGTCTATGTCGATCGCGACAATCGTCGTCCTGCGGCTATTCCAGATGCAATGCGCCAACTTTTAATATCCATACAAGAGTGATGAAGATGATTAATTCCGAAGTTCAGCAGATTGTCGATGAGGTCATTATCAGCCGTCGTTCGATTCGTGCTTTTTTACCTGACCTGATTTCTGAGAGTGACATCGAAAAAATGTTAGATATTGCGCAACGCGCACCTTCTGGGAGTAATACACAGCCATGGAAAGTCTATGTGCTGATGGGGGCGAGATTGAAAGAGCTATCAGCAGCAATTCTAGACGTCCATAATCACCCATCTGTCGACAAGCCACACACCGAAGAATACAACTACTATCCAGTGTCATGGGTGAGTCCTTACCTTGAACGTCGTCGCAAAGTAGGGTGGGATTTGTATGCATTACTTGGCCTCGGCCGTGAAAATAGGCAAGGTATGCATGCACAGCATGGTCGTAACTACGCGTTCTTCGATGCACCAGTTGGTCTGATTTTTACGATTGACCGAGTAATGGAGCAAGGCTCATGGCTTGACTATGGCATGTTTTTACAGAACATCATGCTTGCTGCCAAAGGCCGTGGGCTAGATACGTGTCCTCAAGCGGCATTTACCCAATACCATAAAATCATTGCCGATCAATTAAAGTTACCCGCCAATGAAATGCTGGTATGTGGCATGGCATTAGGTTATGCCGATCATAGCAAAATAGAAAATACCTTAGTTACTGAGCGGCAACCGACACCACAGTTTGTGACATTTGTGAAGTGAAATTTTGCTTGAATGAATTGTGCTAAGTCTTTAATTCTCTTGCGATTTTGCTGAGATTTGCTACACTGCATTTAAATATTTGGCACATTTTATTCAAGGAGTTCTAGATAGTGAAATTTGCCCGTCAAGCTTGTTTGTTGTCCATCGCGGTTTGTGTTCCGCTGCTGTCCTTTGCAGAGGCTACTCGTACTGTAGCCCACCCCAAACATACAACTACCCAAAAGCACGTTGTCGGTAAAAAGCATATCGTCAATAAAAACGGCAGCGCTTCTGTCAGCGCTAAATCGGAGAAGTCGGTTAAGCGTTATGTCATGGTGCATGGTAAGCGGCGTCTGGTCGTTCATAACGTCGCCGCCGCAGCAGCAGTGATCGATAAACCAAGTGTCGGCGATACAGAAGGTTTAAATCACTCTAAAGACCCTCTTTCATTGCAATCGAACGTGGCTTACGTGGTTGATCAGGCAAGTTCAAAAGTCTTGTTTGAGAAAAATCCTGATGTCTCATTACCAATTGCTTCGATTACTAAACTGATGACCAGTCTCGTTGTTGTTGAAGCAAATCAGGACATGACCGAAGAAATCGAGGTCACGACTGACGATATCGATAAAGAAAAAGGTACTGGTTCGCGTCTTAAAATCGGCGCTAAATTGTCGCGTGCCGACATGTTGCACATTGCTTTGATGAGCTCTGAAAACCGTGCGGCTTCGGCGTTGGGACGCTATTACGTCGGTGGACGCTCAGCGTTTGTCGCAGCAATGAACGCCAAAGCGCAACAGCTAGGTATGATGGATACGCATTACGTTGATTCAAACGGCTTATCAAGCCAAAATCGAGCCAGCGCAAAAGACCTAGTGAAGCTTGTCAATGCCGCTTACAAGCATCCAGTCATTCGTCAATATTCAACCGATTCAAGGTATGTGGTCAACCCTGGTGGCGCACCTTTGGAATATGGTTCATCGAATAAACTTGTTTCGAACCCTGCTTGGGAAATCGGCTTGCAAAAGACGGGCTTTATCAATGAAGCAGGGCGTTGTCTAGTAATGCAAGCGATGATAGAAGGCCGTGCCGTAGTGATGGTATTTTTGGATTCTAAAGGGAAATACTCTCGGCTTGCTGATGCTGGGCGAATTAAGAAGTGGCTGGAAACCTCCAAACCACAGCTCTGACGTTAAGCGTTGTACCCCAAATGAAAAACCGGATCTCGATCCGGTTTTTTTGTGCGGCCTCGCTTATACAGAGACCTCTGGAAAGAGGGTATGCCATAATTCTTTGGTCGACTCGGCCTCAGTAGTGATTTTGCTATACGCGATCCGCGCCCGCTCTTCACCCTGCAGGCGTATCCCGTGTTGTAACTTACGAAACCAGCGATAAGCGGCTGCGGTGCGCTCCGCAAGATCAGTACTGATTAAGCCTAATTCACCGCAGCGTTTCAACAGCGCAATATTACCGATATTAGCGGTGAGTTGCGGGTATTGGTGCGCATATTTGAGGACGAGATGTTGTACCATAAATTCAATATCAATCATGCCGCCCGCGTCATGCTTTAGATCGAACAAGTCGCTACGATTGATATGTGCATCATGCATTTTTTTTCTCATCGTGAGAATCTCATGCGACAAGGTATCTGCATCGCGTACTTGTCTTAGTACCTGATCCCGTATTTGTTCGAAGCGTTCACCAATGGCGCGATCGCCAGCGCAATAACGGGCGCGTGTCAGTGCCTGATGCTCCCACAACCAAGCCGATTTTTCCTGATACCTGGCAAATGAAGCGACGGAGGAAACCAATAAGCCACTGGCGCCATCAGGGCGGAGCGCAATATCGATATCAAATAAAATCCCAGCAGGTGTGTGGCAGGTCATCCAAGTGATAAAGCGCTGGGCTAATTTTGCATAATGAGCGGGAGCTTCCTGATCGTCATCGTCATACAAGAAAATCACATCAAGATCGGAAGCATAGCCTAATTCTTTACCACCGAGTTTGCCATAGGCAATGACCGCAAACTTCGGCACTGGACAGTGACGACTGGCGATCGTTTCCCATGCAGCCTGAATCGTCGCTGCGACGATCAGATCTGCTAGCTGTGATAGTTCATCGGCAAGATGCTCAACACTTAGTTGCCCCTCGAGATCTTGGGCTAGCAGACGGAACTGCATCGCGTGATGTAGTTCGCGTAACACTTCCATTTGCCTTTCGGTGTCGCCTTTATGTTGACTAAGTTGCTGTTGCAGATCAAGTCTGAATGCGGCCCAATCAGGACGTTGATGTAATGAAGACTCATCCAATAACTCATCGAGCAAAATAGGATGCCGGGTCAGAAAAATCGCTGCCCATTCACTCGCTCCCATCATTCGGACAACCCGCGCTAACGTATGTGGATATTCAGTCAGAAGCGAAAGATAGGCTGAACGGCGCACAATCGCTTCCATGAAATCGAGCAAGCGATTCCAGCAGACCAGATGGTCGGTATCTTGATTGGCGATGAGCGCGAGGGACGTGTTGATCAACGCAATTAATTTATTTCTGCTTGCTTCTGATAATGCCTGCATCTTGCTGGAATTCCAGGTGGCCGTCAGTCTGCGGGCCGCACTGACTGGGTCAGAGAAGCCTGCTTTGCTCAGATGGCTCGCCAGAAGTTCGTCATTCTCTGTGCTAGCGAGGTTCGCTGCCAATAACGCCTGTTCTGCTTCATCGCTGCTGTTTGCTTTGTCTTTAAATATGGCATCGAACTGTTCTGCAACAAAGGCGCGGTGCGGCTGCAATTTCGCTAACAGTGCCGGTACGTCTGCACATTCCATCATGTGTGCGATTTTTAACTGGTCGTCATCGCGCACCGGGAAGGTGTGTGTTTGCGCGTCATCTAGGTATTGCAGGCGATGTTCGAGGTTACGTAAAAAAGTATACGAATCGAGTAACTGCGCAACAATGGCAGGCTCAAGAATGCCCTTGTTGGCCAGCGTTGCGAGCGTGTTTCGCGTGGATCGGTCGCGTAAGTTCGCTTCACGGCCGCCACGGATGAGTTGGAATACCTGGGCTAAAAATTCGACTTCACGGATGCCGCCTCGACCTAGCTTGACGTTATTGCTTCGTTCTGGATGCTTGGTTTCTTGTCGTACCACCTCTGCCCGAATCTGAGCATGCATTGAGCGAAGTGAATCGATTGCGCCGTAATCGAGATATCGACGGTAAACAAAGGGGCGTATAATTTTATCGAGCGCTGTAATATCATCGGGTTTGCCGGTGATAGCACGTGCTTTGACCCACGCGTAGCGCTCCCATTCTCTGCCTTGAATTAAAAAATACTCTTCTACCATACCAAAACTAGCGACTAATGGTCCAGAGTTGCCATTCGGGCGCAATGCCATGTCAACCCGGAAACTAAAGCCGTCCTCGGTGATTTCAGAAATGGCGGCAATCAGTTTCTTACCGAGTCGGTTAAAAAACTCATGGTTTGATATGCTACGCTGTGTATCGTTACTGGTTTTTGTTTCACCATCTTCTGCATAGCAAAAAATTAAGTCTATATCGGATGATACGTTGAGCTCGTGACCACCGAGCTTTCCCATCCCTAGCACGATCATTTCCTGCTCGGTGCCACTTTCTTCGCCAATTGGTGAACCATAAATGGTACACAGTTCGCGATGTAGTTCCTCGAGGTGCTTCTCAATCACAAAGTCTGCAAATTCACTGATCGTTGTGATAACTTCATTTAAATCAGCACGATGTTCCAAGTCCCGCTTAATTAACGTACATATAACGAGGTTTCGCAGGCGTCGCATTGCTTTATTGAGACTCGCACCGCCAATGATATCTTTTTGTAAAAAATGACCAAAAATGGCTGGGCTCAAGGATAATCTCGATATCTCATTTAATAGCGATTCACGTTCGGGATGCCCCGCCAACCAGTGCTGTAGGAAACGGGATGCCTCTAGTGGTGCTGCAGGTGAAGATAATGTTGTTGTCATAGCATTCATTATTTAATCAGTACTTACGCACAGTGTTTATGGCAAGGTACCGCGGCGTTAGTGTTGGCGTTGGTTTTATCTAAGCAGTCGCCATCAGATTGACGTGGCGATTGTGCGGTAATCCCGAACTGTAAAGTGGCGAGGTTTGGTTTTGATTTTAAGTCATCTCAAGGTGGCTGGTGTTATTTTTGTCAAAGAAACGATGAAATTGTCTAGCGGTTTTTATATACCCCCGAGACATCTTTGTTTCGCAATACATCGCCGAATTGATCGATACATTGTTTAAAATGATGGCAGTGCAATTTTTTACTGAAAATGGCGACGCTGGTAACACGAATGGGTTTGAATTTCTAATTTAAAACCTTCACGCCACAGGAAGGCTAGTGTGTCATTCATGTTTTTAAAAAGTCATAGGGGAGTCAGTTGAAAATAAGGGATCGTTCAGTAACGTCTATCATCGTTGCTGTAATAAAGAGCCACTGCCCGGAATGACAACGGAGAATTCTAAGTCAGCGTTTGTGACGGATCAAACTGAGGTAGCTCCTGTTGTAGAGGGGCGTGGTTGGAGCAAACTGGGGCGTTTTTTTGCACACACAACGTATGCTTGTAATAAAGGCATATGGTTTTTGTTGCGCCTGCTGATCACGATTTATTTTATTTTTTGCGGTCTGGTGCTGATCTTGCGCTATCTCGTGTTGCCTCACGTCGCAGATTACAAACCTGAAATTGAACAAGTGATCGGTCGTGCTTTGGGGCGTGAGTTGCATATCGCTTCATTGGATGCGTCTTGGCAAGCCCTTAATCCGCGACTTGAATTAAGAAATGTCGTGCTGCTAGACCCCGCTGGTCACTCAGCGTTGACTTTGCCAGAAGTGAATGCGACGCTGTCTTGGTTGTCGTTTGCTGTCGCAGATCTGCTGTTTGAATCGATTGAACTGAACCAGCCAGATCTGGATATCATGCGCGCCACTGATGGAAAAGTCTACGTCGCCGGTTTTTTAGTTGACACCAAAGGCGCGAACAGTGGAGATAGTAAGGGCGTTGACTGGCTACTGTCGCAACGCCAGATCACTATTCGTAACGGTGCTGTGCGGTGGAATGATCACTATCTCAATGCACCGGAGCTCGATTTACGTCAGCTTAATTTTGTTTTACAAAATCGCTGGCGTCATCACCAATTTGCTTTGCATGCGACGCCGCAAGCGACGATCGCTGCGCCATTGGATATTCGCGGCGATTTTCAACATAAGCCATTTGCCAAGAAGCTCACCGAAATTACTTCTTGGAGCGGCGACATCTATGCTGACCTAAAGCAAGCTGATTTGCATCTGCTTAAATCCTATATCGATTATCCTGTACAAATAGATAAAGGTTTTGGCTCCGTCCGCTCGTGGCTCCATCTCGATGCTGGTCGTATTGCTGACTTTACCGCGGATTTACGCGTGTCAGACGTTGTGGGCCGATTCCCAGATAATTTGTCAGAGTTAGATATGACAGAGATACGAGGCCGTGTCTCGTTGACAGAAAAAGTGGATTTAGGAAAAAAATATCTGCCCTCGATTTTTGGTAAAGCGGGACACTCTGTTGCTGTCAGTGGATTTTCAATGTTGGCACGGGACGGCTCTCTTTTGCCGCCAACGACCATCACCGAAAATTTCACACCCGGAGAAAAAGGCCAGCCGGAGAATGTTGAGCTTTATGCCAAATACTTGGATCTCCAAGTACTCGCCAATTTCGCGTCCCACTTGCCTTTACCGCAGGATCAGCGGCAGATGTTGAACGATTTTTCACCGTCGGGTCAGCTCAAGGAATTTACGGCGGTATGGCAAGGCAGTTATCCGAATATTGCAGCTTATAAAGTCAAAGGGCTGTTTAATAATCTCTCGATGTTGGCGCAACCTGCGCAGCTAGGGCATCCCAAAAATGCAACGATGCCAGCAAAGGCAGCTGTTCCGGCAATTCCTGGTTTTAATCACTTATCAGGTAGCCTAGATGCCAGTGATAAAGGGGGAAGATTTGTATTGGATTCAAACGACCTGACCTTAAATCTTAATGGCTATTTTGTCGATCCGTTGATGCCGTTTAATCGTTTGCAAATGCAAGCAAACTGGCAATTCGCTCCTGGTGATAAGCTGATTTTTAACATCGAGAAGATGGACGCGCAACAGGATAAGATGCACCTGAGCCTCAGCGGTAAGCACGTGTTGCCATTGCTGAAATCAGCGACGTCACATCCAGGAGAGGCAGATATTACGGCCCACATATCCGGTTTCGATTTGAAGGAATTGGATAGATATATCCCCGCTAATACTGAATACAACTTACGAAACTGGTTGATTAAGGGCATTCTCGATGGCGTTGCGGATGACGTTAATGTGCGGATCAAAGGTGATCTAGCTTATTTTCCTTTTTCAGCTAGTGATAATAAGGCACGTAGTAAAGGGGAATTTAGCGTTAAAGGTAACTTGAGCGGTGCTAAGTTAGACTTCACAGCGGGTGCTTTGTCTGAGAGCGGCAATACGCCACTGTGGCCATTGATTGACAATATTCAGGGAACATTTGTTTTTGATCGCAGCCGCATGGAAATCAATGGCAAGACTGGGAAAACCCTCGGTGCTGATCTCCGTGATGTCAAGGCCATTATTCCTGATTTGCTCAACCATAATCCAATGTTAACGATTGATGGCAACGTGAATAGCAACTTACAAACGATGCTGTCTTATGTTGCAGCGAGTCCGGTCGATGCCTGGCTCGGGCATTTTCTGAAAGAGACGAAGGCAACTGCAACCTCGGGTTTACATCTGAAGTTGCAGTTGCCCTTGCAGCATGTGATTGATACCAAAGTGTGGGGGACATTGCAGTTTGCTAATAATGACGTGCAGCTCCAAGCAGATATACCATTGATGACTGCTGTCAGCGGTAAATTGGATTTCAATGAGCGTGGCGTCAATATCGACATGGTGAAGGCCAACACTTTAGGTGGGCCAGTCGTTATCAGTGGCGGAACTCAGCGCGATAACAGTATCCGTATTCGTCTCGACGGTACGGCAAGTAGTGAGGGACTGGTGCAGTATTTGCCTGCAAATTTAAGACCGCAGTTGCATGATAAGCTTAGCGGGGCAACACGTTATTCAGCCCTGATTGGAATAAAACAGCAGCGGCCAGAAATTACCATTGAATCGGCACTGCAAGGGCTGGCATTAAATTTTCCTGCGCCGTTAAAGAAAGCAAGCAATGAACTTTTGCCACTGCGTGTCGAATTGTTGCCTGCTCCAAGCAATGCTGGTGAAACATCGAAATCCATCCAGGATGATCTGAAAATTCAATTAGGTACAATATTACGTGCCAAATATCGACGTCAGAAGAGTTTGGATAATGATGCTGATTGGAAGATTTTGGCTGGTGGTATTGGTGTCAATGTGCCCGCGCCGGAACCCGAAAAAGGGCTGTCAGCAAACATTGAGACTAAAGTTTTAAATGTTGATGAATGGCGTAATTTACTTCATTCCACCGCTGCAAATGCATCAAGCCCAAGTGGAGGCAGCAGCGCGGCCGCAGTTGATTTGAGCCCTTACATTGAGGCCGATACGATCGCTGTGCGAACTGGGCAGTTGCAAATTTTTGAAAAACAACTCGACAATGTCATTCTTGGTTTGTCTCATCAAAATGGCATCTGGCAAGCAAACATTAACGCAAAGCAAGTCTCTGGGCATCTGAGCTGGAATGAAGGCAGTTCAGGAAAAAATATCGGCAGCATCTCGGCACGGTTAAGCCAGTTAGCCATACCGCAGTCTGCCGCCTCTGATGTCAGCGATTTGTTAACCGGCAAGGCTACGGGTATGCAAATGCCAGGTCTGGACATTATTGCTGAAAACTTCGAGCTGTTTAATAAAAAAATGGGACGTCTCGAATTAGAAGCCAGTAATCAAATGAATGCTGGTGTCAGCGAGTGGCAACTCAGTAAAGTCGTATTGAAAACGCCAGATGCTGAACTAAGGGCCAGCGGTAAATGGATTAGCCGCGACGGTGAAGGAACGACACAACTCGATTATGCCCTGGATATTGCCAATACTGGTCAGTTGCTCGACAGACTTGGATTCGCGAATGTCATGCGCGCTGGGCGTGGTAAGCTCAATGGCAGCCTCAAATGGCATGGCCTACCGTATGACATGGATATACCTAGTCTTAGCGGGAAAATTGAATTGGATTTGGCCGCGGGGCAATTTTTGAAAGTTGATCCGGGCGCAGCTAAATTACTTGGCGTATTAAGTATGCAGGCTTTACCGCGTCGTCTCACACTGGATTTCAGGGATGTATTTTCGGACGGATTTGCTTTCGATGCAATTACTGGAACCGCGCAAATTGAGTCAGGAACGGCAAAAACCGACAATCTCAAAATGCGTGGCGTGAGTGCGACTGTTCTGCTTAGTGGGACTGCCGATATTGCCCACGAAACACAGCAAATGCAGGTGGTCGTTATTCCGATTGTTAATGCAGGTGCTGCTTCGGTTGTCTACGGCCTGGCTGTCAATCCTGTGATTGGTGTTGGGACATTCTTGGCGCAATTATTTTTACGTGAACCGTTAGCAAGGGCTTTTACCTTTGAATATGCGGTCAGCGGCCCTTGGTCGGCACCCTTAGTGACCAAGATTGACCATCAACAAGCAATCGATGCGGCCAATACGTTGCGTCAGAACCAAACAAAGAAAGGGGAATAATGAAAGTCGCAGCAATACAAATGATCTCTACCCCAGATGTCAAAGAGAATATCGCGACCGCCAGACACCTGCTCACCGCGGCAGCAGAGAGCGGCGCAAAACTGTTATTGTTACCTGAATATTGGTCCTTAATGGGTATGAATGAAGCTGATAAGCTTGTCGTCGCAGAGAAGCCGGGGCAGGGTGAATTGCAGGCATTTTTGTCAGAAATGGCGAAAACCTTAGGCGTTTGTATTATCGGTGGAAGTATTCCTTTGATATCAGACGTGGCAGGAAAGGTCTTAAATACGACCTTGGTTTTTAACCCCCAAGGGACGGCAGATGCGCGCTATGACAAGATGCATTTGTTTGGTTTTCGTAAGGGCGAAGAGTCGTATGAAGAATCACGTACCATCAGTGCTGGTGATCAGGTGGTGACGGTAGATACGGTCATTGGACGGGTCGGATTATCCATTTGTTACGACTTGAGATTTCCGGAATTGTATCGGGCTATGGGTGAGTGTACGCTCATTGTAGTGCCTTCCGCTTTCACATACACCACTGGCCAGGCACACTGGGAGATCTTACTTCGTGCTCGGGCAATTGAAAACCAGTGTTATGTTCTCGCATCTGCACAAGGTGGTAAGCATCTGAATGGTCGCCGCACTTGGGGGCATAGTATGCTGATTGACCCGTGGGGTAAGATTGTCGACGAACTTGCAGAAGGTGAGGGGGTGGTTGCTGGAGAAATTGATCCACAACTGATTCTGAATGTCAGAACTAGTTTGCCTGCTTTGCAACACCGAAGATTAGATTAAATTGAACGACCATAAAACGGTGACGTCACCTTCAAGGTATGGATAGAATAAATTACACACTGTATGGCCAGATGAAACGGAACCGGCGACTTCGGGAGCATTTTGGCTTCTGCCTGTAAAATTCTGTACTATCTGATGACCTATACTGTTTTCTTGTTGAGAGTGACGTTGCGTTAGTGCAGTAGAACTTTGAGCAATCTGCTCGTATACAAGGTAGACTCGCAGTATTGAACTTGATTTTTATATAATGCTTGAGTGCATTTTTTTTGTATTGGTTAGTATTTATGACTCCCTATGATTCCACTTTGAGCCACTTGGCGATTGCCCGTGATGTGTTGCTAACACCATTTGGTCTCGACGAGCATCATTTATCGAAAGTACTCGGTTCGATGTTTACGCACCGTGTTGATTATGCCGATCTTTATTTTCAGTTCACCCGTAGCGAAGGATGGAGTCTGGAAGAAGGTATTGTCAAAACCGGTAGTTTTTCTATCGATCAAGGGGTCGGAGTTCGTGCTATCTCTGGCGACAAAACTGCGTTTGCCTATTCTGATGAGATTTCAGAAAAAGCCTTATTTGATGCTGCTAAAGCGACCCGAACGATTGCAACGCAGGGCAATGGGAAAATTAAAGTCGCGTCCGCTTTTCAGGCAGGGAGCGGTCGTAGTTTATATCTGCGTGAAGACCCATTGCACTCCTTAGATGCCAATCAAAAAGTATTGCTGCTCGAACGTATTGAGAAAATCGCCCGCGCGAAGGATCCTCGTATTGTGCAAGTAATGGCAGGTTTGGCTGGTGAATACGACGTGGTATTAGTTGCACGGAGCGACGGCCTGATCGCCGCGGATATCCGTCCTTTGGTACGTATTTCTGTGACAGTCATCGCCGAACAAAATGGTCGTCGCGAGACAGGCTCTAGCGGTGGTGGCGGCCGTTATGACTATGCGTATTTCACCGATACCTTGTTGGAGCAATATGCCGATGAGGCAGTGAAGTCGGCGCTTGTCAATCTGGAAGCGCGTCCAGCTCCGGCAGGTCCTATGACGGTCGTCCTTGGACCTGGTTGGCCTGGGGTCTTGTTGCACGAAGCAATCGGACATGGATTGGAAGGTGATTTTAATCGCAAAGGATCAAGCACTTTCTCTGGTCGTATTGGCGAGCGAGTGGCGGCGAAGGGCGTCACCGTGGTGGATGACGGTACGATGCAACATCGTCGTGGTTCTTTGAATATCGATGACGAAGGCAATCCGACACAATGTAGCACGCTGATTGAAGACGGCATTCTTAAGGGATACATGCAAGACACCATGAATGCACGTTTGATGAAAATGAATGTGACCGGCAACGCTCGTCGGGAATCTTTCGCACATTTACCGATGCCGCGGATGACGAATACCTACATGCTGGCGGGCGATAAGGATCCAGAAGAAATTTTGGCGTCCGTCAAAAATGGCTTATACGCAGTCAATTTTGGTGGTGGGCAGGTCGATATCACGAACGGTAAATTTGTTTTCTCAGCAAGCGAAGCGTATATGATCGAAAATGGAAAGATCAGCTATCCAGTGAAAGGCGCAACCTTAATTGGTAACGGCCCTGAGGTGCTGAACCATGTTTCTATGATCGGTAATGATTTGCGCCTCGATTCCGGAATTGGGGTCTGTGGTAAAGAAGGACAGAGTTTGCCAGTTGGGGTGGGGCAGCCAAGTTTGCGCATTGAAGGGCTGACTGTTGGTGGTACGGCTTAATTTGCTGCTAACTACGTTTTGCCCTCGTGTGGATTGATATTCGTATCAATTAATTTTGTGTTAAATGATGTCGGTTGATGTAAATCAGCACCCATGCGAGGCAGATGCTCATCGTTGTTATTTAATTTAATTTTTGGAAGTGTCCCATGTTTGTTATCGCTGTTGTTTCCGCTAAAGGTGGAGTGGGTAAAACTACGATATCGGCAAATCTTGGTGCTGGGATTGCGCAAAGCGGTCGTCCAGTATTGGTGGTGGATCTTGACCCGCAAAATGCAATGCAATGGCATTTAGGTGGGCTTGATCAGAATCAGTGTCAGGGAATTAGCTCCTTAACCAATCCGCACGGTCTCGTTGCGGTGACGCACCCTAGTGCTTATGGCGTTAGTTTTACACCATACGGGAATGGGGGAGAGGCAAGCAGGATTCGCTTTGAATCGACGTTAGCGCAGCAGGATGACTGGTTATTCACAGTCTTACGTAATGCAAACCTGCGGCAGGATACGATCGTTATTTTAGATACGCCACCAGGCCCATCGGTTTACTTAAAGCAAGCGATCAATGCCGCTGATTTTTTGCTCGTCGTCGTATTGGCCGATGCAGCTTCCTACTCAACGCTTCCAGAGATGGAAGAGCTCATTACCGCTTACGGTCGCGACGCCAATAAGCAAATCGGTTCAGCTTATATCATTAATCAAGGGGCGCAGCGTCAACTAGCGCAGGACGTGATCACCTTGTTCTCTGAGCGACTTGGCCCACGGATGGTGCCATTTGTTGTTCCAGAAAATGCAGCCGTTGAAGAAGCACTCGCTTATGAGAGACCTATTCTCTCCTATCAACCAGCCAATCCTGCAGCAACACATTTGCATGCTATCGCCGAATGGATCTTGCAGCATTTATCAAAGAGAAATTGATCAAGTTCCTTTGCAAAAAGGAAACCACAGAACATTCTTTTAAGCAATTGAAAACTATCGTCAGATGAATGAACTTTTTAAAGCTTTAATTTAACTTTTTGCTTATTCTTACGTTAACGAAAAAGTTGAGTCAAAAGATCTTTGTATTGTTCCGCATCTGTTCGTTTGTTGTTTTTGATGTCGGTTCAGTGATGATTTTTGCTAATAGGTAACAATATTTAGTGTACTTGCAAACGATATTTAATTCAAAAATGCAATGACTACGTTCGCAAGCAAATAGATATTCACGTGCTGAATTGCAATTTTTATATCTTTTTAAATTGTTTTAGTGCAGAAAGCAAGACCTTATTGTTGACGCTACACAAAAACATTCAATATTGTTATTGTTAAATAGTAAATTTTCAGATGTATAATTCTCACGCGAAATTTACATCAAAAGTGCTCGTTGATACTATTTTTATTACAAACCGTTACTATTTATAAATGATTAACATTTCATCGCTAGCTGTATGTGGACTGTGAATATGGCGAAATGTTACAGTAGTAAATAACTAAGTTTTAATAATGGGGCAAGTTTTTACCCCGGAAAAAATACAGGGAAGTGTCCAGCTATGTCGACAACAAACGTCCAATATTACGAATCCCAGCAATGTTCTACCCAGTGGAAGGCATTTTTAAGGGCATTTTCGACTGAATTTGCATCTAAAGGCGATATCAGCGATCTCCGCGCCTTTATGCACCAGATGGGTCGTACGATGGCACAGGAATTCTCTATTGGTGACGGTAGTAGTTTGTCGGCACTCGAAGACAGCATTAATCAGATATGGTTTCAACTCAACTGGGGTTGGGCTGAAATTGCTGAAGAGGCAGATAGTTTAGTCATTGTTCATCATGTGTCACCTTTGAAGGTCGCTTTTGGTGAGGATGCCTTAACGTGGTCCCCAGCATTGCTTGAAGGAATTTACGCGCAGTGGTTTGATAGCTTGGGTATGGACAAAACGCTCCGCCTGAGCCAACGCAAGGCTGCTCTCGAAGATGGGCAATTGTTTGTCTTTGAGTTGAAAAAGCAAATCGAAGAACCGTCTTATTTCACTCGTCGCTAAATCGCTATGAGCGACGCAATCGGAAATTAAAAAAGGACTGGTGAGAATTATGGATGATGACGTAAAAAACCTTTTTCAAAAATTTGGACAAGCAACAAACTCGTACCAGGAGATCAACCGTGATACCGATAGCGAGCAGGCAAAGCAGCGCTGGCCTTTGTTGCGTGACGTTAGGTTGACCGAAGTTCCAACCCATTTTAGTCATGGCGGTGACAGTGCCGAAAGCGCTACCTCGCCAACGATGGAGCAAGGCGTTGCGCAGCAGCCTGTTTCGACATTTTTTAAGCCAAGCGCTACTACACCTGCACCTTCAAAAACGGAAGTAATGGTGCAAGCCTCGCCAGTATTTGCCAGTTCTGTTGCTGACGTTGGTATATCTGGAAAGCCGAATCCGTCATCGTCGATCTTCAGTGTAAATGCCTCTCCGGTTGCGTCGACATTAGGCGACAACAAACGCTTCCATCAAGAAGACACTAAAAGTAGCCAAGAAAGTCAGGCTACCCTTTTTTCAGGTGGGAATAAAATTACGGCCAATATTGCCACTCCTGAAACATTGAATGTTGAGCGTCACATTTCAGCCTCGGCTAAATCTCGGTCTGTCAAAGACGTGTTTAAACGTCTTTTGAACCAGCAGGAGACTTCCCCTGTGAATGAGTCGCCTGTTAATTCTTTTTTCAAAAAAATATTTAAGTCATGAGGGTAGTCGCAGTAATTTCCCCTAAGGGAGGGGTAGGAAAAACGACTGTGACTGCAAACCTAGCCGTCTCATTGGCGCGACTTGGAGCGAATATTACTGTCGTCGATCTTGACCCTCAAAATGCATTGCGATTGCATTTTGGGATGGCGCATGACAATAGCATTGGCATTGCTTCAGATGACTTACCCAACGGACAGTGGGGAAATGCGCTATTAGAAAGTAGCTACGGGGTCAATTTTTTGCCTTATGGCATCGTTGATGAACAGCAGCGTGATTTTTTTGAACATAAAATTAAGTCAAACCCTGATTGGTTGCTGACGAACCTCAATACACTGGGATTGCAAGATACCGACGTTGTTCTAATTGATACGCCACCTGGACCGGGGATCTACCTTCAACAAGTGTTACGGATCGCGCATATTGGGTTAGTTGTGCTTAAGCCCGATGCAGCGTCTTATTCGACAGTGCCTTCGATAGAGTCACTTATTCAGTATTACACAAAAGGTCGCAGAGATTTTCTGGGGCATTGTTTTGTGCTCAATCAGATGGATGCATCGAAACAGTTATGTCGTGATGTCCTTGGAATGTTGCGTTCCAATTTAGGTGCACGATTTGTACCATCCGCAATACATCGTGATGAAGCAGTGAGTGAAGCACTGGCTTGCCAGACACCAGTGTCTTATTATGCGCAGTACAGTTCTGCAACTCAAGACGTCCAGTATTTAACAAGCTGGTTGCAGAAAAATTTTGGACTGGTTGACTAATGCGCTCAATATTAAATTCGAGATATGTATATGGCCGGCTCAATGAGCTGGGGCTCTCTATGGTCAACTGGCCAGGATGGGGACGAAGAGCCCCATTTATTGCCGCAGTGCTTGCTGCTGCTGCGATGTTTTGGGCCGTCATTAGCATTCCAATGGAATTGCCACTGCAAGCGTTATTTTCGACGATTATTTTCTCAACGGCACTTTATTTACGTCGTTATACAGGCACCTTGGTGTCTTTGATTATGGTGATGTTTTCTGTCACTGCAACCAGTCGTTATATTTATTGGCGTATCAATTACACGATTGATACTGCAAATTTTTTAGATTTATTCTTCGCACTTGTACTGCTTTTGGCAGAAATATATGCATGGTTAGTATTGCTACTGGGATATGTGCAAACTGCATGGCCACTCAAACGCAAGCCTGTATTGATGCCGACGGACATGTCGACATGGCCAACCGTTGATCTCTTTATTCCAACCTACAACGAAGATTTAAGCGTTGTTAAGCCAACTGTCATGGCGGCGATAGGGATCGATTGGCCACGTGACAAACTCAATATCATTATATTGGATGATGGCAGGCGGCCTGAGTTTGCTGAGTTTGCAAAAAGTATCGGCGTACAGTGTTTTACACGGACTGATAATAAACACGCGAAAGCCGGTAACATCAACGCCGCTTTAAAACGTACGAATGGTGAATTTGTCGCTATTTTTGATTGCGATCACATGCCGACTCGTTCGTTTTTACAATACACAATGGGATGGTTTTTGGTCGATCCTAAATTGTCGATGGTACAGACGCCCCACCATTTTTTGTCACCAGATCCATTCGAACGTAACTTACAGACTTTCCGTAATGTGCCAAACGAGGGTGAACTTTTCTATGGTTTGATTCAGGATGGTAATGACCTGTGGAACGCCACTTTTTTTTGCGGTTCATGCGCAGTGTTGCGCCGTACTTGTCTCGATCAAATTGATGGTATTGCAGTTGAAACTGTGACCGAAGATGCGCATACAGCATTGAAAATGCAAAGACTGGGTTACAACACTGCTTATCTCTCTCTGCCACAAGCGGCCGGTTTAGCGACGGAAAGTCTCTCTGCCCACGTCGGACAACGGATCCGTTGGGCGCGGGGTATGGCGCAGATTTTTCGTGTCGATAATCCTTTGTTGGGCAAAGGGCTCAATTTTGGACAGCGACTTTGTTATATTAATGCGATGTTGCACTTTTTTTATGGCCTACCTCGCATGGTCTTTTTGCTGGCGCCTATTTCGTACTTATTTTTTGAAGTGCATATTATCAAGGCATCTGCATTATCGATCGCTGCTTACTCGTTACCCCATTTGCTTCACGCCAACTTAACCAACTCTCGTATTCAAGGTGCGCATCGCCATTCATTCTGGGCTGAGGTCTACGAAGCGACGCTTGCTTGGTATATTTTCCGACCTACGCTCGTGGCGTTGATTAATCCAAAAGCGGGTACGTTCAACGTGACTGCAAAAGGTGGTCTCGTTCAGGAAGAACACTTTGACTGGACTATTTCTAAGCCTTATTTGGTTATGTTGGCTTTAAATATTGTTGGTTTTTTGATCGGTATCGGACGTGCGCTGTGGTGGAATACCTTTGAGCTTGATACCGTCATTTTGAATATGTTGTGGACGATCTATAACCTGGTCATTCTGGGGGCGACGCTTGCGGTCGCAACGGAATCAAAGCAGGTTCGCCGTACACATAGAGTCCGAGCGCTGCTCAATGCGACTTTACGTCTACCAAACGGTCACTCTATTGTGTGCCAGACCGAAGATTTTTCTATGGGTGGGATGTCGTTGAAGGTACCTGATGGTTTTACGGTACAAAATGGGGAATTGCTCTCGGTTTCGTTATACGGGACGAACGGTGAATCTTTATTCCCATCAAAAGTCGTTTTCGCTAAGAAAAATGTCATCAGCGTGCAGTTTTTGGAGTTAAGTTTACAGCAACAAAAAGATTTAATTAGTTGTACTGTGGGGCGCGCAGACGTTTGGCTTAACTGGTCGGAAAGTCGGGATATTGATCATCCGTTGAATGGATTGAAAGAAATTGCATTTCATAGCCTACAAGGTTTCGTCAGGTTTGGCGATGGACTAAGGCAATACTGGGGTAAGAAGTCTTAGCATATGAACACTCTTATTGAAACTGACATCGTGAAAAAAAATAAAATGAAGTTAACTTTAAAACGTGTAGCAAAAAGCACACTCGCTTTGGCACTTTTGGCTGGGCTGTCAGTGGCCGGCAATGATCAGGTTTATGCCAAATCAAAGCAAAGTAAGTCAAGTCATAAAGAAGTCGTTGATAAAAATGCCGATAGCGATGCTGTCGCATCCTCTGCCACTGCCAGTCCAACGACAGCCGTAGCTGCAAGCCAAAAGGTCTACAAAATCAGCTTAAAGCAAATGGGGCAGGATTCCAGCGTGGAGTTGCGAGGGATTGAAGGTGAACGTAGTTTTCCATTTACGGTTCGCAGCGATGAAGTGATTACTTCTGCTAAGGTTAAATACGGCATTTCTTATTCACCAGCGCTCTTGCCTGAACTCTCGCATATCAAAGTATTAGTTAATAACGAGCTTGTCAGTGTCGTGCCGTTGCCTAAAGAAACGTCGAAGGGGATTGTCCGAGAAGATTCGATTGACCCCCGTTTTTTTGCTGATTTTAATCAACTAAAATTTAAGCTCATTGGCCACTATACGCACGAATGTGAAGATCCTTATCACTCTAGTTTATGGGCGCACCTAAGTAACACCAGTTACTTGGAATTGACAGTAAGTTCATTAGATCTGGCGAACGATCTGGCTTTGTTACCTGGACCGTTCTTTGATCGTCGCGATTCAAAATTATTAGAGCTGCCTTTTGTGTTGCCGCAACAAGCATCACTGGATATGTTGCGCAATGCCGGCACAGTTGCGTCATGGTTTGGACATCTGGCATCCTACCGTGGTGCGAATTTCCCTGTGGAGACCGGTGGTCTGCCTAAAGGCCATGCGATTGTATTTGCCACCAGCAAAGAGGCGCCTGCAGGTATCCAGATACCAGTCATCAATGGTCCGACTTTGATGGTTGTTCCAAATCCAGCGAACCCAAAATACAAGCTCTTGCTTGTCTTAGGCCGTGATAACCCAGAACTTAAAATTGCGGCTCAAGCATTAACCTTGGGGCAGTCTGTTTTGTCCGGTCCGAGTGCATTGATCAAAGACTTTAAAGAGCCGGATCTGCGCAATGCCTACGATGCGCCAAATTGGTTGCCAACTAATCGTCCAGTTAAATTTGGTGAAATATTGCGTCAAGATCTGCTCCAGGTCAGCGGCTTAAATCCGGATGCAATTCGCCTTAATATGCGTGTTCCGCCAGACTTATTTACTTGGCAGCGTGATGGCGTCCCTATCGATTTGCGTTATCGTTTTACGCCGCGTCCAACGCTCGATAAATCAACCCTGAATGTAGGTATCAACGGTGGTTTTGTGCGTTCTTTGTCATTATCTGGGGCTGAAACAGAAAAAGGCAAAATCAAAGAATCTGTGATGTTATTCTTCAAAGAAGGGCATCGTTTTGCACAAGAAGAAATTCAGGTGCCGTTATTCCGAATTGGTGCTGAGAATCAACTGCAGTTTCAGTTCTATTATGACTACCCAAAATTTGGTGAGTGTAAGGATGTCTATCTGGACAATGTGCGTTCAGCGGTTGATCCTGATTCAAACATCGATTTTTCGCAAATGCCGCATTATGCTAGCTACCCTAACTTAGCCTATATTGCGAATGCTGGGTTTCCTTTTACGAAATATGCGGATTTGTCACAATCAGCTGTCGTAATGCCTGATCGTCCGACAAACGAAGAAGTGCAAGTGTTTTTTAATCTGATGGGACGGATGGGGGAGTCCACTGGGTATCCAGTGATAAACAACTCGGTGATTCGTTCTAACGATGTTGACAAACACAGCGATAAAGACTTCTTGGTTATCTCGACCAATGGTGATCAGCCTTTGTTGAAACAGTGGGGCAAGTACATGCCGTTGACCATGGATGAAACTGGCAATCATTTGCAAATTCCGCGTGGATTTTTGCGGGTACTTTACAGATGGGCTGGTAAAGATCTTGACGAAACAGAGCGTCATTCAGGCGAAATTTTGGCAAAAACAGGAAATGCTTTTGGTGCGATGATGCAATTTGAATCACCGCTGTCGGCAGGACATTCGGTTGTTGTTGTGACTGCTGGCAATGCAGAGAGTTTGCTTGATGTTACAAATGGACTTAATAATGCAGAGCTTCGTAGTAAGTTTCAGGGTGATCTGGTGTTGATCAAAGGCGATAAAGTTGTCGACGCTTTAATTGGTGATACTTACTATTCTGGTCACTTACCATTGTGGACTTGGATCAAATGGAGCTTATCCACACGACCATTTATGTTGATCTTTTTCCTCATGATTGCTGCTTTGATTGCTGCGACGATGCTGTTCCGTTTCCTGAGAGCGAAAGCTGCCAAGCGTTTGCATGTCGGTGATGACAACGAATAACATCCATAAAGCAAACCCATTTAAGATGGTGATGGGTTAGTTCAAAAATCAGACCGCTTAAATGCGGTCTGATTGGTTAAAATACTTAGAAACCTTCAAACTAAATTGAACTCGATCTGAAGGTTGTGCTTTCATGTAATAAATTAGGTTTCTAATAGGGGATATGAATGGTTTTCAAAAGAAGAGCGATGGTACTGGTACTTTTGTCAATATACATTGAGTCTGGTGCGGCTTTTGCAAACTCCCCCCTGCAACAAAAATTACTTGAACAAGCGCAGTTTTGGGAGCAGCGTGGTCGCGACGATAATGCGACTGATGCTTGGAGTAAATTGCTCAAGCTTGATCCTGATAATACCGATGCCCTCGTTGCGTTAGGAATGCACGAAGCCCGCAACGGTCATGCCGAGCAAGCCAGAATTTATCTTAATAGACTGAAAGAGCTAAAAGCGAGCCCAGCACAAATCCGCCCAGTAGATGAAGCCATTCGGCGCGGACCTGTGAATGCGAATAGTCAGCTGAGCGATGCGCGTAAGTTGGCGCAACAAGGTGATGTTGAAGCTGCTGCGGACAGCTACCGTTTACTCGGTGACCCAGGGCGCTTAAGAGGTGATGCTGCACTTGAGTATTATCAGGTGCTCGCAGGCACTAAGAGTGGTTACAACGAAGCCAGACAAGGCCTAGCGAAACTGGCAAAAGAAAATCCTGGCAACTTGAAGTACTCGCTCGCCTATGCGCAGGCGCTGACCTATCGTGACATAAGTCGCCATGAAGGTCTAGCCTTGCTCGAAAATCTCAGCAATAAGCCAGAAGTTGCTCGTCCGGCAAATGAAGCGTGGCGTCAAGCTTTAACGTGGATGGGCGCAGAGCAGAGCAATAGCAAATACTACCGTGCTTATCTTGAAAGACATCCAGACGATAAATCGATTCAGGATAAACTGAGCAACGTAGGAAAGACCGTTAAGGCTGAGGTGCCAGAGCCACGCCGCGTGCCGAGTAAGCCGCATGTCGAGACAGCATTTGTTAGTGGACAATCAAAAGGTTTTGCCGCTCTTGATGCCAACGACATCCCTACAGCGGAAAAAGAATTTCAGACTTTACTCAAGTCCCATCCCAAAGATCCTGTCGGCTACGGCGGCATGGGGCTGGTCAAGATGCGTCAGGAAGAGTTCATTGAGTCACGTAAGTATCTTGAGAAAGCAGTCAAGTTATCTTCTGCTAAAGGTAAGTCGAATTGGACGCAGGCCTACGATGGTGCCAATTACTGGGCAATCGTCGAAGAGGCACGTACTGCATTTGAAGATGATGACAGTCCAAAAGGTATTGCCTTACTGAAGAAAGCGATTGCTCTCAACGGTAAAGAACATTCCGGTATTCTGCAACTGGCAGATGCGCTCAAAGCCGATAATGACATGGTAGGTGCGGAGGCAAATTACAAGCGCGTGTTCAATGAAGACAAAGCCGATATGCGTGCGTTGGATGGCTTGGTTGGTATTTACGACACGCAAAAGCGTCTCGGTGATCTGGAGGCATTATCGCCGTATATGTTGCCACGACAGCTCGCCATTCTCGATAATCTCAAGTCATCCCAACTGTCCGAGAAAGCCAAGCAGCTTGAGGCGGCAGGTGATATCAATGGTGCTCAACGCGCCCTAGAAGACGCGATTCTGATTAAGTCCGATGATCCATGGTTGCGTCTGGCTTTGGCGAAAATTTATCTGAAACGGAATATGCCAGGACAGGCGCAAGCCTTACTTGATGCGTTGACCAATGTCGAAAAACCAGAGGCGGAGGCATTGTATGTCAGTGCATTGCTGAGTCAGCTGCAGCAGTTGTGGTGGGAAGGAATGATTACCTTAGAGCGCATCCCGCCCAATGCCCGCAGGGCAGAAATGTTCACGTTGCAAAAACGCTTATGGATACGAGTCCAGCTTGATCGGATTGATGTGTTGAACAAACACGGCAATACCGAACAAGTGAGACAAATTCTGGTGGCCATTGATGCTGCTGCCGGCAAAGATCCTGAGTTCATCGGTACTGTGGCCGCTTTATACATCAAGCTGGGTGATACCGAGCATGGCTATGCATTGATCCGACAGGCAGTACAGGACAGCCCTAAGCCTTCGGCTAGTCTATTGCTGGAGTATGCGACGACGCTCATGCAAGTGAATCAGGAAGCCGAGCTCGAGGCCGTTATGCGTAAGGTCGCGGCCATGCCGAACCTCAGTGAAGACGAAGTGACCTCGTTCAAGCAATTGCAGAAAGCACTTGCTATGCGCTACTCAGAGCGTGCACGCGAAGCTGGCGATTATGCTGCAGCTTACGCTTATATCCAACCGATGCTTATTGCGACACCAGATGATAATTTACTGGTGCTGAACCTGGCACGAATTTATTCTTCGTCTGGGGATATCGATTCGGCGACCGAGTTATACACAAAAGTGTTAAAAACTGAGCCGGATAATCCTGAGGTATTACAAGGTCTGGTATTCGCAGCAATTCAAGTGAAAGACTTTAAAGGTGCTGAAGAGAATCTGGATAAACTCATGCGCTTGCAGCCTGATAATCCACGTTTTGTTGCTTTGGCTGGCAATGTCGCCAGAGCACAAGGACAAAATAGTAAAGCGCTGGGTTACTTTAAGAAATCGCTGGCGATGGAGCAAGCACAGCGACCACTGTCTTCTGTCACAGCGAACACTGGTGCGGGTGGGCTACGCCTTGTTGATCCTGCGCCAACTGTGTTGAACGTCGGTAATTTTAAAGTGAATCCATTTGCGGATCGTAAAACTAATTCTTCCTTGGATAAGCCTGCGGCGGGCCCAGTCTTGCGTGAAGTGCCGCAATTATCACCGCAATATCAGGTGCCAGCACAAAGTACAGTCAAGGTAGCTCTGCCCACAACGATGTCAGCCTCAGGTCAGATACCCACGGCAACTACTTTCACAAGCGCAGTGACTGGGAGTGCTGCTACCTCAGGAAGCGTGTCTCCCGTAATGACGAATGCCACCGTTCCCGTGTTAAGGAGTGTTCCAAGCTTACCTGCTACGACAGGAACTGTTCCTGCACTGAAATCAAATTCTGGTGCCGCCGTGATCTTGGCGCCTGGCGGTGGGCTTGCCGCTACTAGTCCAGTTGTACAAAACGCTACGCAGTCGTCTGCTTCTTCTGTCGTCAATAGCAGTAGACTTTCAACTACGTCGTCGAAATCTTCCTCACAAGTCTCGAATGTGAGTCCTCAAGAAGAGGCCTTAATGAAAGAAATCGACTCACTCAATGAACTCAATCGTTCTGAAGTGACCGTCGAATTCACATCCAGAGCGCGCAGCGGACAGAGTGGACTGTCACAGTTAAAGGATACCGAAGTACCTATTGAGGGCCATCTTTCTACCTTGGGCTTGGGACAATTCGGTTTGAAAATTATTCCAGTTGTGCTTGATCCAGGTAACTTGAATTTAAATGACCCTAATTCAGGCGGATTGTTTGGTAAAAATGTGATCCTTAGTCAGCAGGCACAATTTGCTAGCGTTCCTTTTACGACCATTGCACAGCAACAAGGTTTGTCTAATGTGGCCTCCATCGATCAGTTGAAGAAAGGCGTTGCGCTGAGTCTCAGCTACGAATTATCTGGTTTTAAATTAGATATTGGTTCCAGTCCGATTGGCTTTACGTTGAGGAATGTGGTGGGCGGATTGCGCTGGAGTGGTCAGGTCGATGACGTGAGTCTGACAGCAGAGCTTTCACGACGTTCGGTGACGGACAGTTATTTGTCCTACGCAGGGGCGCGGGATAGTGTCTATGGACTGACTTGGGGCGGCGTGACCAAAAATGGTCTTCATCTTGATGCGGGATACAACATAGATGATGGCGGCGTTTATGGCGGTGTGGGATATGCCGAGCTACTGGGAACTAACGTCGTCACCAACTCCATGATCGATGTGGGTGGTGGGGCTTACTGGCGTGCTTACAAAACGAAGAATTCTAATTTGACCATCGGTGTCAATGTGACGACGATGTTCTACAAAAAGAATCTGCAAAACTTTACTTATGGGAACGGTGGCTACTTCAGTCCGCAGTCCTACTATGCATTCAATCTGCCAGTAGAGTTTAGTGGGCGCAGTGGCAAGTTGTCCTATCAGTTAGGCGCAGCGGTCGGTGTTCAGTCCTTCAAAGTCGATTCCGCACCGTATTACCCGTTAGTCAGTGCTGATCAGACCGCATTGGAATTGTTTGCTGCGGCCAACCCGAAGTTGAATATCGCGACCACCTATCCAGGCCAATCACATACCGGCGTGCAGTACAAACTGGCTGGTGCGGCTGAATATCTGCTTGCCCCGCATTTTGCTTTCGGTGGGCGTTTATCGGTCGATAATTCTGGTGATTTTACTGATGCCTCAGCCTTAGTGTATTTGCGTTATACGTTTGAACCAAAACGTGGACCAGTGTCATTTCCACCAGTGGCACCGAAGCCGTATTACTTAGGGAATTAATGAGTATGTGCCAATTTTCTGTGCGTTTTACACTACTACTCTTGTTATCAGCTATCTCGACGTCGAGTGTTTCTGCGGATCTGCAAACCGAAGGGCGCTTGCAACTGTCGCAAGGCGATAATCTTGAAGCAAGTAAAAAATTTGCCGAGGCTGCGAAGGTAAATCCTTTTGATCCCTCTGCGTTAAACAACCAAGCGGTAGCCGTTGCTGCCCAAGGGGACTACGAGAAGGCCTTAAATTTGCTGGAGCGTGCGGTCCGACTTGGCCCAGGACGTGCTGACATTGTTGCTAATTTACAAGAATTGCGTCGTTGGGTTGGACGAAATGCACCACAAATTCAACTGGCAGAAAAAAGTAATCCGGTGATGAACGTCTACCCAGACGGAGACGTCCCCCCTGAACCGCCGCCACTTTGGAAAAAATAAGTAAGATTTATGATGTTTATGCTTGCTAATTGCAAAATTTTGATGCAATATCATTACGTGACTTTTCACGCTTTATCAGAATTTAATACAGACAATTAAGCTTGGCACCTAATTTCATGAAAATGACTCACTTCTTTTTCTTTTTTTACTTTAGCTATTCCCAGCCTCAGGCGGTCGGAAGAAGGTAAGCGCGCAAAGAAAAAGAGCCCAACCAGAATTCGTAAAAACCGCCAGATGTGGCGGTTTTTTTTTGGTCCGAGATTGTTAGCATCTGATACTCGCTTATATTGACTCACTAGCATTAACTTATTTGCATTAACTTACCAGTATTGACTTATTTGTATCGAATTATTTAGGAGAGAACATGCAGCGCACCGATGATTTACGTATTCGCGAAATGAAGGAACTGGTTCCACCCTCACATTTGATTCGTGAGTTTTCCTGTTCAGAAAAAGCTTCTGAAACAGCGGCCAATGCCCGCACTGCCTTGCATCGCATTTTGCACGGACAAGATGATCGTCTGATGGTGGTGATTGGACCTTGTTCCATTCACGATACCAAAGCTGCCATGGAATATGCGCGCAAACTGGCAGAACAACGCCATCGCTTTGCCGGCGAACTCGAAATTATCATGCGCGTCTACTTTGAAAAACCACGTACCACCGTCGGTTGGAAAGGATTGATCAACGATCCCTATATGGATAATAGTTTCCGTATCAATGATGGCTTGCGGATTGCCCGTGAGTTACTCTTGAATATTAATGAACTTGGCTTGCCTGCCGGAACAGAATACCTCGATGTCATTAGTCCACAATACATTGCGGATCTGATTAGCTGGGGCGCAATTGGTGCGCGGACGACAGAATCTCAGGTTCATCGCGAACTGGCTTCTGGTTTATCCTGCCCGGTTGGTTTTAAAAATGGCACGGATGGCAATGTCAAAATTGCCGTTGACGCGATTAAAGCATCGTCGCAACCGCATCATTTCTTATCTGTCACTAAAGGCGGTCACTCAGCGATTGTCTCAACGAATGGCAATGAAGACTGCCATATCATCTTGCGTGGCGGTAAAGCACCGAACTACGATGCGGCGAGTGTTGACGCAGCATGTAAGGATATTGCCAATGCTGGTCTCGCAGCGCGTCTAATGATTGATGCATCGCATGCCAATAGCTCCAAAAATCCGGCAAATCAAATTCCGGTCTGTGCTGATATTGGTAACCAGATCGCTGCAGGTGACACGCGTATTGTTGGCGTCATGATTGAGTCTCATCTAGTTGCTGGCCGTCAGGATCTGGTGCCTGGTAAAGAGCTTGTTTATGGTCAGTCTGTCACCGACGGTTGTATTGACTGGGATTCCAGCGTTACAGTGTTGGAAGGCTTGGCTAACGCAGTTAAACAGCGTCGTTTGTTGAAGTCGGCTCAATAAGCCTGCAAGACATTTGCGACGAGTTCATGTGCTGCTATACCCTGATCAAAATCGTTTGGTCAGGGTCATTTGATCGCCTTCACGGCGCATCTCCATCCGGTTTAAAAATGACATGCCGAGCAGTGGAATACTTAATCCCGTATCAATCACCAAGGCATCAACCTGATAAAGGGTGATCTCACCGATCTTGATGCTATCGAGCTTCACAGCGTAGGCAGTAACGTCGCCCCCAGCGGTATTGACTTTGCCTCGGGCGCCTTTGGTGTAGGTGATGCCTAGCCTCACGGCGTCGGAGGCGGGTAGGGTGACCAAGCTAGCACCAGTATCGACCATCATTTTGATACCAACACCATTGATACTAGCGTTAGCAATGAAATGGCCTCGTTCACCGGCCTGCAAAACAACAGAGTGGCTGCTGCCTACGTTCACATGCTGGACTGCCTCGCCCATTTTTAACGTGTACTGTTTCTTATTGACGGAAATTGTTGCTGTTTCTCCGTCAGCCGCTACTAGCTTGGTGTCCTTACTCAGCATGCTACCAACGGTGTAAGCCTTGGCTGGTGCACCATCGACGACCAAGATCGCTTTACCCGGAAATAAACCAACGACATCCACATCTGTTGCACCTACTTGCCCAGTCGTCAGCATGAGCAACACTAACATCAGAGACTTCATAGCATGTCCTCAGGACAAAAGGTGACGAGAGAATAGATTAAAAGGTGGCAACGTATGCAGGCTGAGGATTAGAGCTGTTACGCTGAACTCTGCAATCCTCATACCAACATTTGACGCGGGTTAATCGCGGAAATTATTAAATTCCAGCGGCAAATCCTTGATCTCTTTACGTAATAACGCCATTGCTCCTTGCAAATCGTCGCGCTTTGCACCTTGCACCCGCACTGCATCACCCTGAATGCTGGCCTGGACTTTCATTTTGCTCTCTTTAATCACTTTAACGATTTTTTTAGCATCTTCAGTCTCAATGCCATTTTTGACTTTGATCACTTGCTTGATTTTGTCGCCACCGATTTTTTCTACTTTGCCCAAATCCAAGAAACGGATATCGACTTTACGTTTTCCCAGTGTCTGATTCATTTCAATAATGATCTGGTCTAAGTGAAACTCAGAATCAGCAAAAACGACGATCTCGCGCTCTTTGTCTTTGAGTTCAATTTTGGCGCTGGTGCCTTTGAGGTCGAAGCGATTGGTGATGATTTTATTAGATTGCGCTACCGCATTCTTGACTTCTTCCATGTTTGCTTCAGAGACGGTATCAAATGAGGGCATAGTACTTCCTAGGTGAAAAAATAAACATAGCGCATTTTATCAAATGCGGGACGATCACAAAGCCTAGCAGCTATAATTTACGTTATATGAGCAAACTTAATACCCTTTCCCACGATGTTTCCCTGCAAAAGCTCAATACTTTTGGTATCGCTGCACAGGCAAAGCTGTTTTTACCCATTATTGACTTAGCGCAACTGAGTGCTCTTCGTGACGATGTATCGTTACGCCAGATGCCGCGATTGATTCTCGGTGGCGGCAGCAACCTAGTATTGTCAGACCGTGTGGATGCTTTAGTGTTACACATGTGCTTACATGGCCGGCAATTAACCGCTGAAGATGATGATTTTTATTATGTGACTGCAGCCGCAGGTGAAAACTGGCACGCGTTTGTCCAATGGACACTAAGTCAAGGATGGCCTGGGTTAGAAAATTTATCACTGATTCCTGGTACAGTCGGCGCAGCACCGATCCAAAACATTGGTGCCTACGGGGTTGAAATTCAAGACGTCTTTCATGAGTTACAAGCCTTTGATTTCGAGACCGGAGAAGTGGTCGTGATGAATAAAAAGGCCTGTGCATTTGCCTACCGCGATAGTATCTTTAAGCAGCAGTTACGTGATCGTATGGTGATTCTGAATGTCTCCTTCGCGCTACCTAAATGCTGGATGCCGAAACTGGCTTATGCTGATGTTGACAAATGGCTTCTGCAGGCTAATATTGAAAAACCTGATGCCAGTGATGTAAGTAGGGCAATCATTGCTATTCGCCAAGCAAAATTGCCAGATCCACAAGTCATTGGTAATGCTGGCAGTTTTTTTAAAAATCCGGTGGTGTCGGCGACTATCCGTCATGCACTTTTAGGGAACCACCCGACACTGGTCAGTTATCTTCAACCATCGGGTGATTACAAGCTTGCTGCCGGTTGGTTAATTGAACAGGCTGGTTGGAAAGGGCGTAACCTTGGTGCTGCTGGGGTATATGAAAAACAGGCACTCGTGCTCGTTAATCGTGGTCATGCAACCGGTGCTGACGTACGTGCCTTGGCCGATCAAATTCGCGCGGATGTATTTAAACAATTTGCAGTGGAGTTGGACATTGAGCCCAATTTCTATTGAGTATAGATGGTAGTCACTAAGACGAATTCTAGACTTGATTTTGTCAGTAATAGACCTTGCTTGTGAACTAATGTCAAAAAGATTATTTATGCTGGATCTGATGAGATAATGACAGCTAGGCTTAGTTCTCTCTCTGCAGACTTAGGCATTATCAGGCATTATTAAATACGATAAAACATTAATAATGTATTAAGTCTTCGATTTTTGCGTAAAATGTTTACTGGATCGATATCTAGCTTTTTCGCATGAATCATCTATTGAAATTTGGTTTGAACGTTCATCATTTACCGTGATACACGAAAAAAGAAAATTACGTGATTCGTTGTTGATCAGTATCAGTGATCTGCGCGTCGGTATGTTTATTGCCGAGCTGGACCGACCTTGGGAAAAAACACCTTTCATGCTACAGGGTTTTTTACTGACGGAATTGCTCGACTGTCAGACGTTGCAAGGTATGGTGCGCGAATTAACAATTGATCCGAGTCGCAGCGACCCCGCTTCACTATTGCATTTGCCTTGGGACAGTTTTCATGTACCTTTGGCAGAAAAAGAAGGAACCGTTGTACAAGATGCGACGGTGAGAGTGACTTATACCGCGCCACCATCTGATGTTGACTTTCAAGATGGATTGCCAGGTGCCGTAGCATCGCTCAAACAAATGTGGCAAGCGGTTCGTGGCTCATCGGATGAAGCCAGAGCGACTAAAAAAGTATTTGAAGAAACGCCTGTTGAGAAAGAGTACACGTCGCAGCCTGCGCCGTTTTACTTGCGTTACGCTAGCGCAAATAGCTCCCCTGTGTCTACTAATAAGGCCGAACGCAGTACGCAGTTAGTGCCGCCGTCAACCGCCTCGTTCAGTCAGTTAATTGAAGGCCTGTACCCGCGTGATGTTGCCTATGCCCCATTAAGTCTGGTTGAGCGTATTCAGGGAATGATCATTAAATGGCGATCGGTTAAGCCCTATCAACGCTCTTCGTTGCAGCGGAAACAGTTTGGCGCAAGGAAAAAACATCCTGAATATATTCCAGCAACGCTGAATCTGGTTGTCTACAAAGACCGCTCACCGATGCGGGAAGAGATTAAGCACGCCACGGTTGCTTTTACTCGGACCCAGGAATTTTTAGAAAAAATGTCGCAAGACATTGGTGAAGGCAAAGAGCTCGAATTAGAGCAGGTTCGTCCGGCGGTTCAGCTCCTGACTGAAAGCGTTATCGCGAATCCGGCTGCGCTTATGTGGTTAGTGCGCATGCAAACTGAGGACAGTCAGACTTATGCCCATGGTCTTAAGGTTGCGGTATATATGATGGCGTTAGGACGTCACCTTGGTTTTGCGCGGCAACAGCTCAATGATTTAGGCATGATTGGTTTGTTGATGGACGTCGGTAAGCTGAGTTTGCCAGACGAAATTCTCAAAAAACCTGCCAAGCTCAATGAAGATGAGCACCAGGTCATGACGCAGCATGTCGGCACGAGCCTCGATAAGTTGCAGCAAAATGGTCCACTTTCTCAAAGTGTTTTTCTCGGCATTAGCCAACATCATGAGCGCCTAGATGGTACCGGTTATCCGTCGGGATTGAAGTCGGCGGAGATCAGTATTTATGGTCGTATGGCAGCGATTGTGGATAGTTTTGCAGCGATGACATCAACCCGTTGTTACGATTCGACTCGTTCTGCATTTGATGCAATGAAAGAGCTGTTTAAATTGGCGGGGAATAAGCTGCATGCGCCACTGGTTGAAGAGTTCGTGCAGGCGATTGGTATTTTTCCGATTGGCAGTCTTATTGAGCTTTCCACCGGTGAAGCTGCGATTGTGCTTGAGCACAATAAATTACGTCGTCTTGAACCGCAGATTCTGGTGCTGACTAACGCAGAAAAAGAACGACTAGAGCAGCCTTGGGTTTTTAATCTCATGATTCAGGAACGACAGAATGGTGAAGTACCGATACGCATTTTGCGTGGCTTGCCAGATGGTGCTTACGGCATTGATGGCAGAAGTTTTTATCAGGTAAAAACATGACATCTCACTCTGTTTCGTCGCCCTTATTGCAAGAGCCAGTGCGTATTACGTCGTGTGCTGAATTTTCTTTGCGCTTGGACAAAGCAATTGCGGATGCGACAACGAGTCAGATTCTTGGTCTCGGTGTGATTAACTTGCAGCGTAGTGATCGTATTGCATCGTTGCTATCCCCAGCGCATGCAAAACATTTGGAAGATCATATCTGGTTGTGTCTCAAGCCGATTTTACGTTCGCAGGATCAACTTATCTTAGTTGGTCCAAACGAGTGCTGGCTGATGATGCCTGGCTTGGCGGCACCAGCTCTGGCAATTTTGGCAGTACATCGAATTTTGGCCGCGCTAGAAGCGCCTTTGTCTGTTGACGATACCAGCGTTTATTTTAGTCCATGCATCGGTATTGTTTGTACACCGATGCATGGGCTAAACGCGTTGACGATGCTACGCTTAGCTGACAATGCACAAAAAAAAGCGCTCCAGGAACATCAGAAATTTTCCTTTTTGAGTGGCGAAATCAACGCGAACTTACTACCGGAAAACCTGCCGAAATTAGTTGCCGAGGTTATTGACGCCAATGCACTTAACGTCGTCTATCAGCCCAAAGTAAGTCTGGCGACGATGCGTGTAAAATCGGTTGAAGCCTTGGTTCGCTGGCCATCAGATCACAAGGAATACATCCCAGTCAATGTGCTCATTGACACGGTGGAGCGCTGCGGATTGGTTGAGGCATTGACGTTGCAAGTGTTGAGCACTGTTCTGCGTGAGTCCTCTCACTGGAACGATCTTGGCATTGATTTACTCGTCTGGGTGAATCTTTCTGCTGGGCTCTTGTCGCAGCCACACCTAGTCGCGACGTTGGCACACAAAATGGATCTGTGGATGAGTGCGCCCTCGAAGATTGGTTTGGAAATTACTGAAAGCGCATTAATACAGGATGTCGCGCAAACGACAGAAGTATTGTTTGAATTGAAAAAATTAGGCTTTCATTTATCCATCGACGATTTTGGTACAGGCTATTCTTCGTTCGCCTATCTGCGGCGCTTTCCAATTGATGAACTGAAAATCGATAAAATGTTCGTCCAGGGGATGATTGAATCGATTCAGGATCGACAGATCGTCAAAAGCATCATTGATCTGGCACACAATTTTGGTTTGCCAGTGGTTGCGGAAGGGGTTGAAGAGGAGGCGACGCTGAACGCGCTGGCGGCACTGGGCTGCGAGCAAATTCAGGGATTCTATTTTGCCAAACCGATGCCTGCCGATGAAATGATCGCCTGGTGTCATGCGTTTCATCAACGACATCATTCTGACTGAGAGCCCTATTGATTCAGGAAATAAAAAAAGGTGTCCCGATTCTTATCTGGACACCTTTTTTGTTGGGATGAAAGACTTTTTAGTTCTGAATCAACTTCAGGATTGATTTCAGCCTTTTGTTTTCGCCTCCATGGTTTCCCATTTATCTAAAGCTTCCAGCAACTGCTCATCAATCTCTGCAAACCGGACATTGAGTTTGTTAGCGGCATCTGGACCGTTTTTGTATAAATCCGCGTCAGCTAACTGTGCTGTAATCTGCTTTTGTTCAGCTTCTAATTGCGCGATCAGTTTTGGCAATTCTTCTAGCTCACGTTGTTCTTTGTAGCTGAGTTTTTTTGCCTTTGTTGCTGGCGCTAAAGAAGCTGCTGAACTCGCATTCGCGGCATTGGACTTGGTCTCTGATTTTGCGGTCGCTTTTGTCGATGCGACAGTATTTCGATAGCGTTCCCAGTCGCTGTATCCACCGATAAATTCGCGCCATTGTCCTTCGCCTTCAGCAACAATAACTTGTGTAACGACGTTGTCGAGGAAAGTCCGGTCATGACTGACTAAAAATACCGTACCGGTATATTCTTCCAGCAATTCTTCCAGCAATTCCAGCGTGTCGATATCCAGATCATTCGTCGGTTCATCAAGAACCAGAACGTTGGCTGGCTTAGCAAACAAACGGGCTAACAGTAAGCGGTTACGTTCGCCACCAGATAAGGATTTGACCGGTGAGCGCGCGCGTTCTGGTGCAAACAGGAAGTCGCCTAGATAAGACATCACGTGTTTTCGTTGACCATTGACTTCAACCCAGTCACTACCCGGTGCGATTGTTTCAGCGAGGCTGGCATCTTCATTGAGTTGCGCACGCATCTGATCAAAGTAGGCGATTTGTAATTTGCTACCTTGTTTGATCATCCCGTTGTCTGGCTGATCTTCACCAAGAATCATTTTTAACAGTGTCGTTTTACCTGCACCGTTCTGACCGATGAGACCCACTTTATCACCACGCATAATGATGCTGGAAAAGTCCCGTACAATGATTTTTTCGCCAAAACTCTTGCTGACATTGTCCAACTCAGCAACGATTTTCCCTGAGCGCTCGCCTGATGTAACGTCCAGTTTGACTTGACCTTGTTGGTCGCGGCGCGCGCTGCGTTGCAGACGTAATTGTTCTAGACGTTTAACACGTCCTTCATCACGCACGCGACGTGCTTTGACGCCTTTGCGAATCCAGACTTCTTCTTGTGCTAAAAATTTGTCAAACTTGGCATTTTCGACTTCTTCGATTTCCAGTTGTTCTTCTTTGCGCGTCTGGTACGTCGTGAAGTTACCTGGGTAAGAGGTCAGCTTACCGCGATCCAATTCGATGATGCGTGTGGCGACATTGTCAAGGAAACTACGATCATGGGTGATGAACAGCACGCTACCTTTGAAATCTTTCAATAAGCCTTCTAGCCATTGGATCGATGAAAAATCCAGATGGTTGGTTGGTTCATCAAGCAGCAATACATCGGGTCCACTGACCAGCGCGCAGGCTAAAGCAACACGCTTCTTCATACCGCCAGACAGGGTACCCATGACCGCATCTTTGGCGAGATTGAGTTTGTCGAGTGTTGTTTCAACTTTATTATTCAGACTCCAGGCATCTGCGGCATCGAGCTTGACCTGAATGTCGTGCATACGCTCCATCAGTGCATCATCATTGTCGCCGCCAAACTGACCAGTCAGACTTTCGTATTCCTGCAGCAAGGCCGGCAGCTCGCCCAGACCGGATGCAACTGCGTCAAAGACGGAGATCTCTTGAGAGAACTGCGGCTCCTGTTCAACATAGGCAATCTTGATGCCTTGTTGCATAACGAGCAATCCATCGTCAATTTTGGACGTGCGCGCAATGATTTTCAGTAAAGAGGACTTACCTGTGCCGTTACGGCCGATCAGACCGACGCGCTCGCCGGCTTCAATAGAAAACTCTGCATGATCGAGCAGGGCAACGTGACCAAATGCCAATTGGGCATCGCTTAGTGAGATAACTGCCATAAATACCTGTGATGTCAGCGGCGTCAAGAGCCGGACTAAATGAGAGAAAAGTCGTATTGTACGCGAGACAGGCGTGCATTCCACATATGACGAAGGGGCGAGCGCAGATAAAGCTGAAATGTACGTCTTGAGGTGGTGAAATATTGTTCAAAAATCCGAGATGTAGCGCAGGATGATTGCTATCACATTAACTTATTTAAGCCTTTTTTCTATCCCGCTACTGGTGCCATCTTTTTCCATGGTTTTCAGAATTTGATTCCATTTATCAATTTTTTCTTGTGCCATTGTTAAATTGCATGCCAGATACATATCAACCTGATTGAAATTGAAGAGGGGAACGATCATCTTCGTCAAACCTTGTTGTTTCAGGATATGCATACCCAGCAGTTCACCGCTTGCCCAGAAATCAAATCGGCCTACAAGTAATTTGCGTGGATTGTCGGTATCTGTATTCGCTAAATCTGTTTCAAATCCCTTGAGTGAAAAAAACTCGGCGATGGCATCATTTCTATAGCTACCAATGACGTAAGTGCGCAAATCCTCTAGCACCTTGGGATGGCGCGTATCATCAGCACGCCCAAAGATCGTCCAGTTGTTGTGAACTAATGGGCCAACCCACTTGTAGAGTGTTTCTCGGCCAGGTGTTCGGGAAGTGGAAAATACACAAGTTTCTGGATTGTTTTGCGCCATTTGGACTGCCCGCGACCACGGGTAAGCGACTAGCGTGTATTTCTCGTCGGCGCGGCGCATTAATTCCTGGATTTTTTCTGTAGATATACCAGTAATTTCAGCGGTTTTTGGATTGACAAAGTTGAATGGCGGGTAATCTTCTGTCACTAGATTGACAGCCCCAACGACACAGTAATAGGCCGATAGCAGATAAAAAATTAATGTCGTTGATAAGATGTGGCGTAACAATTTCATAGGACCTCTGAACGAATAATGGCAGCCGAGAATAAAACTGTTTCTGAGGCAATATTGATCTGCAGAAGGTGTCTTTTTTGCGGTGTCGCTAGTCCGGATGATATTAATATTGCTCTGAAGATATATCCATCAAATGCCGACGTGACGATGGCGTATCTCCATCATGGTTTATTTCAGCATAGGACATGTATTTTTTTTAGCAATATCCTGCGCGGATATTTATAGATCATATTTTTTCTGTGCCCTCAGAATGCGTAGTCAATTGCTTGGTATGAATGACGTTGGTCGGCTCTTCGACTTATCAGGCATTGAGCCTTCAATGAGCCTTCAATTGATTGTTCCGCTGCGCTCAGGTAAGATGGCGGGCTTATTGAGCAGCTGTTAAGTTTGTTCATGCCGTGTCTCGCCGTAGTTCAATGGATAGAACGTATGCCTCCTAAGCGTAAGATGTGGGTTCGATTCCCGCCGGCGGGACCAGTGTCCTCTATGTGCAATTGCTTTATCTCGCATCTTCGGTAACGTTTCCACGAGTTTTTGTCGATGTAAGTTCCTTCATCAGATTGTCGAGGGAGTCGCTTTTTGAATTCATTCACCGCAATACCACCTTCTGACTTTACACAGGTTTTGTTGGTAACGCCGCGTCTACGCTTACGTCCTTTGCGATGTTCGGATGCCGACGATATGTTCAACGTGTATTCTGACCCGCAGGTGATGCGGTACGGCAGTTCACCCGTCTGGTCGTCGGTCAATGAGGCAATAACCTCTTTGACGAGAACCGATCTGGGTATGCGTACCGGACAATTTCTCAGGTTGGCATTGACCGAAACTGAACACGATCGCTTTATTGGTGATTGCTGCCTATTCAAGTTTGATCATCAATGTCGTCATGCCGAGGTGGGGTATAGCTTGGGGGCTGACTACTGGGGACGTGGGTATATGCACGAGGCATTGATTGCTTTACTGAATTATGGTTTCGATGCGCTCAATCTTCATCGTGTTGAAGCGGATGTCGATCCGCAGAATATCGCTTCCCTCAACTGTCTTGAGCGACTTGGCTTTATCAAAGAAGGCTTTTTGCGCGAACGCTGGATTGTCAATGGCGTACTGTCGGATACAACATTGCTTGGCTTATTGCGCCGTGAATGGACGCATGCCAATTAGTTGGAAGTAATTTTTTCGTTGTTCTGTAGACAGTTAGTTTATCTCTGCATACCCAAACCATCTACCATTCTCTGCTCCCACAAGCCTGTTGCTTCTCCCCAGAACTGATCGATCGTCGTCAGCGATGAACTCACTGGGAGTTGCAGAAACTGTGCGGCCGGTATCAGCGCTTCATGGAGTAAATCGTTATCGCCACGATCAAAAGCGAGGGCGCCGGTTTGCTTTGAGAGCTTTTCACCCGCATCGTTATTGACCACTGGGACATGCAAGTAACGTACACGGGGCAAGCCTAGTGCTTCTTGTAGATAAATTTGGCGAGCTGTTGAATCAAGTAAATCTGCACCGCGGACGATGTCTGTGATTCCTTGTGCCGCGTCATCGACGACGACAGCTAACTGATAGGCCCAAAAGCCGTCGGCGCGTTTTAAGACAAAGTCGCCCACCTCTATACTGATATCCTGTGTTTGCAGGCCGCAATAACGGTCTTTAACATGAATCACATGGTGCGGTTGCGGCAAGCGTAAACGCCAAGCGCGAGGGACCTTGCCTTCACTCAATCCTGCGCGGCAGGTGCCGGGGTAAATCTGGCTGGCTGGTTCACCCATGCGCAGTCGAGAATCAGCAATTTCTTTACGAGAACAGGCGCAAGCATAGACCTGATCGCCAAGCTTTTCTAACGCATTTTGATACAAATCCTGGCGCTGACTTTGCCACGTAACGTCGCCGTCCCATTGCATACCGCAACGTTGCAATGAATGCAGAATATGCTGATCAACCCCTTTGACATTGCGGTCGAAATCCAGATCTTCGATGCGAACCAACCATTGTCCATGGTGTGCTTTTGCATCCAGATAGCTCGCCATGGCGGCGACGAGTGATCCCATGTGTAATGGGCCGGTGGGCGAGGGCGCAAAGCGTCCTGTGTAAGTCGGTTGATGCATCTTAATCGTTTCCAAGCAACATGCTTTGTACGGTAGGGTCTTTGAGTTTTTGTAAAAACCAGTGTAAGGCTTTGCCTTTATTGGTATGACGCCAGACGTAGCAGCAGGTTTCCGTGGGGCGTCGGTGATCCGTCTGTTTTTCGATGAGTGCCCCAGATTGTAAATGAGGTGCGGCAATTGCGCGCGGCAGATGGCCACAACCCAGCCCTGCCAATTGTGCGGCCAATTTTGCTTCGACCGAAGCAACGGTCAGGGTATCTTGTCCATTCAGTAACCCCGCTGTCATCGTGGGGAGACTGCGCCCCGTATCGCCAATCGCTGCTGCCCGGTATTGTTGGATCAGCTCTGTGCTGATTGGTTCATCTGCCTTCGCGAGAGGATGTTCTGGGGCAACCGCAAATACCCAGTCAATTGCCCCTAGCACGCGAGTTTGCAAGTCGCCTTGCATACGAATGGCGTCCGGGCCATCATAGGCGGCACCAATGGCCAGATCAGATCGTCCCGTCATCATTGATTCCCAGACGCCCGACAACACTTCCTGTGAAAAACGCAGTCTGGTGCCACAATTTTGTTGTTCAAATTCTTTGATTAAGGGAAGTAAATGTTCAAAGCGAATGATGACATCGAGGACGATTCTGAGTTCTGATTCCCAACCAGTTGCCGTCCGTTTTACGCGGTTTTCTAATTCTTGCGCAGCATTGAGCAGGTGCCGCCCTTGCGACAATAGTTCGCTACCAGCAGGCGTCAGTTTAGCGCGATGACCTCGACGATCATAAAGTAAGACGTCGAGATCTTCTTCCAGCTTTCGGATGCTGTAAGTGATGGCTGACGGCACTTTATCGAGGGCCATGGCCGCGGCTGCAAAGCTGCCTTTGCGGTCAATTGCATCAAGAATTTGTAGGGCTTCTAAGGTGATATTCATGATTATTCAAAATATTTGAACGAGTTATATGAAATTTTACCCTTATATTAGATCTCGTCCTTGTATATAGTTGACATATTCATCAAATAAATTGAATTGGAATTCATATGATTACCCTCAGATTGTCTCAGGATCGCGGCCCAGCAAATCACGGCTGGTTAAAGTCTTTCCATAGCTTTTCATTTGCTGAGTATTATGATCCACAGCACATGAGTTTTGGACCACTGCGGGTGATCAATGATGACTGGATTGCCCCAGCGATGGGTTTCGGTACACATCCGCACAAAGACATGGAAATCATCACTTATGTGCTTGAAGGTGCGATAGCGCACAAGGACAGCATGAATAACGGCAGTACGATACGCCCAGGTAATGTGCAGTACATGAGTGCTGGAACTGGCGTACGCCATTCTGAATTCAATCCATCGAGTACGGAACATACGCAATTACTGCAAATCTGGATACAACCAGATGTGCTTAATGTGCCTCCATTATATGAAGAAAAAGAATTTAGCCGTGCTCAAAAAGAAGGTAAATTATGCGTCGTCGCCTCCAGTGATGGCGCTGATGGTTCGATCAAAATTCGTCAGAATGCACGCTTATTGATTGGCTTGTTTGATGGCGATCAGCAACAAGAAATGGCTTTACACCCAGAGCGTCTGACCTACGTCCATCTGGCACGCGGTGAACTGACCGTTAATGGTGTTGCGCTCAAAGCGGGAGATGCCATGAAATTGCAGAATGAAGCATTGTTGCAGTTAAGTGCAGGGAAACAGGCGGAAGTTTTAGTATTTGATCTGCCGAAGTAATTCATTGAATCGTCAGTGTGATTTAAATTTTAATTTTTCACCCCAGGAGAGAAACATGACAAAAGTAGCGATTGTGTACCATTCAGGTTACGGCCATACCACCAAAGCTGCCGAGGCAGTGCAAGCCGGTGTCGTTGCGGCAGGTGCAGAAGCAGAACTGATTTTGATCGATAAAGATGGCAATATTACCGACGACCAATGGGCATCATTGGCAGCTGCTCAAGCGATCGTTTTTGGTTCGCCAACATACATGGGAACCGTGTCTTGGCAATTCAAAAAATTTGCCGATGCAAGTTCCAAGCCGTGGTACACGCAAGTCTGGAAAGACAAGATCGCTGCTGGTTTCACTAATTCTGCATCGATGAATGGTGACAAACTATCGACGTTGCATTATCTGTTCACGTTCTCGCAACAGCACAGTATGATCTGGGTTGGCACTGGCCTGATGCCATCTAACAGCAAAGCAGCACAACGCAATGACATCAATTTTATTGGTAGTTCCAGCGGTCTGATGACCCAATCCCCATCGGATTCTTCGCCAGATGAAGGTCCATTGCCTGGTGATCTCGACACAGCGAAATCATTCGGTCAACGTATTGCGACTGTCGCTAAAAAACTCGCTTAACCTTCGCTTTACGTTTGCGCGGTTTCAAGTGGTGCCTGTTCAATGGCACTTTGGATGTACAGAAAATCGGCCCTGTCACCTATCATGGACAGAGGTCGGTTTTTTTATGGTTATTTGCTTTGAACTAAGGCCTGATCAAGCTCAATAGTTCTGGATAAGATTTGTTCAACGGTCCAATGACGCGTAATCCAGATCACCAGCGCACCACCAGATAATTGCTGCCAGCTTGCACCGTCGCGTATCTGATGTTGGCGCTGATACGCCGCTGCAATACGCCAGGCAAAAATCATCACTGGCGGCGGAGTGTCGAGGGTCGCGGCAGAAAATAAGTAAGAGACCGGATTAAGTTCGACCAACACTGGGGTGCCTTCACACCCACTTTTCTCCCATAGCGTTTGTTGTTGCTCGCTCGTCGCGATGACTTGCGGAGGTGCCGGTTGACCAGTGACACCTTCCAAGCCCCAGTAGTACAAGGCCCAAGGGGCGCCATAGATCAGTGCGATGATGCCGATGAGGGCTGTGATGAGGGTAAATTTTAGTTTGTTTGAGGTGGACATGGCGGTGTTCCGTGGTGAGGAAAGCAGGCTTTATTATCTGTTGGATTGTCATCTGAGATGAAGCATTTTGTGGGATATTGTGATGAGGTTTAAGCTGGCGCAATAAAGCCTTACTTTCGTTTTTGTTGTTCTGTCATTGATTAATTAGATTGCGCTTCGTTGCTATCAGACTTGAGGTGGCTCGGCGGCCACTTCTTTTACTTTTGCTTCGTCAAAGTAAAATCAAAAGCAAAATCAAAAGCACCAAAATACGACTACAATCGTAACTGGTTTTTATTGAACACTTCATCATCATTTATCATTCATCGCTGCCATGACAACCAAAACGATCAGACTTTGTAAGCAAATTGGGGTAGGACTAGGGATCAGTATTATTTCTTCATACGCACTAGCGCAGCAGGCTGTGCCGACGCAGGTCAGCGAACCGGTGCTGCGTGCGCATTTGTCGTTTCTGGCAGATGATTTATTAGAAGGTCGCGGCACAGGGCAACGTGGCGGTGATCTGGCGGTTCGTTATCTGGAAACGCAGTTAAGTCTCATGGGCTTACACACGTTGCCATCGGATCAGGTAAAGGGATATCGTCAGGCTGTCAGTCTGGTTGGCAGTAAAACTTTACCAGAGAGTACTGTCAGTTTTGAGATTAATGGTCAGACTTTTTCGCCGCAGTTAGGTACAGAAGTCGTGTTTGGTTCGTCAGGTGGAAAAGCAGACGTTGCCTTTGATGCGCCTGTCGTGTTTGTGGGTTACGGTGTTCGCGCGTCAGAAGAACGGTGGGATGACTTTAAAGGCGTCGATCTCAACGGTAAATTGCTGGTGATGATGGTCAATGATCCACAGCCAACTGCGGAAGAACCAAATCGTTTTGCTGGTAAGGCGCTGACGTATTATGGGCGTTGGACTTACAAGTATGAAGAAGCAGTACGTCAGGGCGCTGCTGGTGTTTTGTTGATCCATACGACGCCATCGGCGACCTATGCTTGGAACGTGCCGCAGACGAGTTTTAGTCATGAGCGTTTTAGTATTGCCAATACCGGTAATGCGCTGGAAGGCTGGATGCAGGATGCTGTTGCACAGCAGTTGTTTAGCCGTGCTGGCGTCAATCTTGACCAGTTGCGTGCGCGTGCAGAAACGCGTGAATTTGCCCCAGTCAGTTTGAATGCCATTGCTCACGTAAAACTCAAGAGTCAGGTAAGGAAAGTAGAACAGTTTAATGTGATCGGCATGGTGCCGGGTACAGATCCACAACTGAAATCCCAGGCGGTGGTGTACTCAGCCCATTGGGATCACCTCGGTATGGAGACCCGCTCAGATGGCAGTTCCCATATCTGGAATGGCGCGGTGGATAATGCCTCAGGGTCTGCTGCTTTGCTGGCGATGGCGCAGGCTGCTGTGCAGCATCCTGCGAAGCGGACGCAGATATTTTTCTGGCCTGCAGCAGAAGAGCAGTATTTGCTGGGTAGCGCAGCTTACGTCACCAATCCGCCATGGCCGCTGGCTAAAACGGCGGCCGACCTGAATCTTGATAGCATGAATTTTGTTGGAAAAACGCGTGATATTGGTATTGAAGGCAGTGAACGCAGCAGCCTGCATAGCAATGCCGTCAATGTCGCTAAGAAGATGGGATTGGAGATTGCTAAGGCGGCGCCAGATTTGGGGGGGGCGTTTTTCCGTGCAGATCACTTCAATTTTGCGCGGGCTGGGGTGCCAGCGTTTAATGTTGGTTCTGCGGTGTTTTCTGGCGATGGTCATTTCGATTTTGTTCAGCAGGGACAGATGGATGCCAGCGGAAAAATGCTAGGCTTTAAAAATGATTACCATACTGAGCGCGACAAATATCATACTGAGTGGGATCTGAGCGGTATGCAGCAGCAAGCGCAATTTACCCTTAATCTGGGTTATGACATCGCGAATACAAAAACGATGCCAGTATGGAACAAAGGCGAAGCCTTTGGCAAAAAACGGGACTCCGCTGTGGCAGCGTCTGCATCATCTGCACCATCCCTAACTAACTGAACCGCTTGTTAGTAGTGATTGAAGTACCAAAAAAAACAGAGCAGTCAGCCGTGCGCATTGCTCTGTTTTTTTTGAAAATAATTAAGAAATTTTCTAACTGGTGTTTGCGTGTGCTCAGCGTTGTGACAGCGCCAATTTTAACGCCAAGCCAGCAAACACAAACGCTGCAGCACGATTCATCCAACGTTGCGCTGTCGCGGAGCCCCTGAGTTTTTGACCAGCGGTTGCCGCAAAATAACTGATGCTGCCAAAGGTAATGATGGTGGCCGCAATAAAGATTGCACCCAGCGCAATAAATTGTAATCCTACGGAACCGCGCTCGGCTGACACAAATTGCGGTAAGAATGCCAAAAAAAAGAACACCACCTTAGGATTGGTCAGGTTCATGATGACGCCGCGGAGATAAAGCTGACGTGGGCGTAATGTGTTCGCATTGATATTGGTCTCCGCACTGACCGGGGCCCAGAAAGCACCCCAAGCTAGATAAGCGAGATACGCGGCGCCCAGCACCTTGAGGACAAGAAACGCCAATGCAGAAGCGGCAAAAATAGCCGCGAGACCAAACGCAATGGCCACCGTATGAACGACGAGGCCGGTGCATAAACCGAGCACAACCAGCATGCCTGCCTTGCGTCCTTGTGTAGCTGACTGCATGAGCACAAACACATTGTCAGGACCGGGAGATAAGCCCAAAACAAGAGAGATGCCGAAGAAAGTGAGCGCAGTCTGAAAGCTAAGCATGATGAGCCTCGAAAATAAATAGCCATTATGCAATACTTATCTCAGCGTTACCACGCCCTTATCGTACAAGCTGTACGCCCGTCAGTTCAAGCAAGGAGCAAAGTTATTGCTTAACGCGATTGGTTTGAGCGTACCAGAACCTGTTCAGTGATTCTATTTGGCACGCCTTTACCTTGCAGATATTCGATGGCGCAACTGGTGCCGTATGACTGTTGTAAGTCCAGTCCAATCTTGATGTAGTCTTCGGTGCGTTGATCAACGGTGTACTGAATATCTTCAACGAGAGGCAGGCGGGTGGATTTTAATACATTTGCAGCGGGGATAATCATGTCAGACTCCATATTCATTCATATTGCATTGCATCAATTATGCTGATAACGCATCGCTAAAATACGTAAAAAGCAGAAATTTTTGACATTAACGTGCTGTAATAGCACCGCGAAAATAAGAAAAGAAGCGTCTTTGAACTTGCGGTCATTATAGTCGTCTTATCCGCTGTGATTTTGTTTTGACGCAAAATAAATGCAATCAACTTGTATTTTGGTAAAAACTTTGTCAGTCTGAAATGTCTAATTGGAACTGATATTGACAAGGTGTTGCCGCATTGCAGCAAAAATGGGGAGGTAAGAAAGACCGCGTCAACATGCAGCACGCTTAGCACCTGAATGAATGAATAGTTGCCATGCGTGCTGCAAGTGAACAGCTGGGTTACTGATGAATGATGATGTCAGTGTTTTGCTGGTATTTATAACGCAGTACGTAGTGCGAATAGTTCTGGGAACAACACCACATCGAGCATTTTGCGTAGATAACTGACGCCAGCGGTGCCGCCAGTGCCAATTTTAAAGCCGATAATACGCTCGACCGTCGTCACATGACGGAAGCGCCAAATACGGAAGGCGGTTTCCATGTCAACGAGTTTTTCTGCTAGTTCATACAAAGACCAGTAGTGTTCTGGCTCTTGATAGACTTTCAGCCACGCTGCTTTCACAGAGTCGTTGGCCTCGACAGACTGGGTCCAATCGCGCTCTAGACGGTCAGCGTCGATGCTAAACCCCTGACGTGACATCAGCATAATGGCTTCATCGTAAATAGACGGCGTGCGCAAGGCTGAATCCAACGTGGCATGAATTTCTGGCTTGCTCTCATGGACTGTCAGCATCGTGGCATTTTTATTGCCAAGCAGATACTCAAGTTCGCGGTATTGATGTGATTGAAAACCCGATGACGCGCCGAGGTAAGGGCGGATCGCCGTGTATTCACTCGGTGTCATTGTTGCCAGTACGTCCCACGCATGCACTAATTGATCCATGATTCTGGCGACGCGGGACAGCATTTTAAATGCCGGTGGCAAATCGTTATTGTGGATATGCTGGCGTACTGCATGTAACTCATGCAGCATGAGTTTAATCCATAGCTCACTCGTCTGATGCTGAACGATAAACAGCATTTCATTGTGATTCGGCGAGCGCGGATGCTGTGCTGTCAAAATCTGGTCTAGACCCAGATAGTCGCCGTAGCTCATCGATTCAGAAAAATCGAGTTGTGCACCGTGCCATGACATAGGGCATTTGCCGGATTGTTCGTTGTTGTTCATAATTATTCCTGTTAAACCATTCTAAGAAACGCGGGTAGGCCCTTAAGTCACTGCATTACGTTGCAGGTTCGTGTCATAGGTTTGTTGATCGAGGATGTCGCGCAGAATCTCAACCGCATCCCAGACATCGACATAGCGCACGTACAATGGCGTCAATCCAAAACGCATAATCGCTGGTTCACGATAATCACCGATCACGCCACGACCGATCAATGCTTGGATGACGGCGTAGGCATGCGGATGTTTAAAGCTGGCTTGGCTACCACGGTGATGGTGATCGCGCGGTGTGACTAATTCCAATGGATGAGATGCGCAGCGTTGTTCAACGAGCTCAATAAACAGGTCTGTCAGCGCCAGTGACTTTTGGCGGATCACCTGCATACTGGTTTTGCTAAACACATCCAGACCGCAGCCAACCAGCGCTAAAGACACCATTGGCTGAGTGCCGCACAACGCACGTCGGATACCTGGCGTCGGGGCAAAATGTGGTGCCATCGCAAACGGACTGGCATGTCCCCACCAGCCAGACAGTGGATGGTTAAACACCGCTTGATGATGTGCTGGTACCCAGATAAAGGCTGGTGCGCCTGGACCGCCGTTCAGATACTTGTAGGTACATCCGACTGCGAAGTCGGCATTGGATGCATTGAGTTCGACGGGCAGTGCGCCACCTGAATGGGCAAGATCCCATAAAGCCAGTGCGCCATGCTGATGAATCAATGCAGTGACTGCGACCATATCATGCAGATAGCCAGTGCGGTAATTGACATGCGTTAGCATCACGAGCGCGGTCTCGCTGTTGATGACGTTTGGTAAATCATCTGGCGAATCGATTAGCACAATTTGATAGCCACGATCGAGCCATTGTGTGATGCCCTCGGCCATGTAAATGTCAGTCGGGAAGTTGCTGCGTTCTGTAATAATGGTTTTGCGTTTGCTGTCCTTGGCTTGGATTTGCAATGCGGCAGCAATCGCTTTAAACAGATTGATCGATGTCGAATCTGTGACCACAACTTCATTTGCTTGCGCACCGATAAGTGGTGCGAGTTGATTACCGAGTGTGGACGGTAAATCGAACCAGCCAGCTTTATTCCAGCTAGTGATTAAATCGGTCCCCCATTCTTGCGTGATCACTTCCTGAGCGCGTTGCAGAGACGCTTTGGGTCGTGCACCCAAGGAATTGCCATCCAAATAGATAACGCCTTCTGGCAAAATAAAATCGTCACGTAACGGCTCCAATGGATCTTGCTGATCCAGGCGTTCACAATCTGCGCGGCTGGCAATCGTTGTCATACGGTCTCCTGAGGATGAGGGGTATATAAAGTGAGTAAGGTATATAAGATGTGTCGGATGCGTAACGAGCTACGTTTAAGAACGCAAAATAGCGCGTACTGGGCTAGCATCGAGTCCAGCTAGTTTCAATGGTAGGCAGATCAATTCGTAGTCACCGGCGACGATGTCATCAAGGATGATGCCTTCCAAAATTGCCATTTGATGTTTTTTAACGCATAAATGCGCGTCCAGCGTTTTTGATTCTTCCGGATCGAGTGAGGGACTATCGATACCGATCAGCCTAACGCCATGTGTCGCCAGTAATTCAATCGCTGAAGGGGAGACCGACGCAAAGTCGCTATCCCACTGCATTTGCGGTGCCTTTTGATACGTGCGGAACAAGACGCGCGGTGGTATCTGTGCCAGAAACGGCAGAATATGTTCTGGTAGCACCTGCGCAGCACCAATGCAATGAATCACGCGGCAGGCACCGATATAGGTATCCAGACTCACCTCGTCAATCGCTTTGCCATTCGCGTCATAATGCGATGGCGCGTCGCAATGGGCACCAGTATGCGTGGACATGGTGATCTTGCTGACCTTGACCGGACAGCCGTCAGCAATCTGCCAAGTTGTCTCCGCGGTATAGGCGCTATCGCCTGGCCAGACCGGAATTCCTGCTTGGATCGCGGGGCTGATATCCCACAATTGAGAGGTCGCGGACATACTTTCTCCTGTTGAAATCATGCTGAGATTTTATGCCGGATCGCCTGAATAATTCTTGCAAAGTGCAGTAATAAAAGCGTTATTTTTGGCATATACTGCGAATAAATGTAAGTTATTTGAAATAATTATCGTTATTAGGCTTGTGCATCGCATCATTTATAGTTTTTGTGATGTTTTGTGCTGGAAAATTCTAAGCCGGATTACTTGCCATTACCAGCCAATGGTAAACACCGATGTCTATGAAAGTAAAACGATGCAACTCGACCCCACAGATTTAAAAATTTTGCAGCAACTCCAAGAAAATGGTCGCGTCAGTAATCAGGATTTGGCCGACAACGTATTTTTATCGCCGTCTTCTTGTCTGCGTCGCGTTCGTTTGCTGGAAGAGGCAGGTGTTATCCATCATTATTGTGCCGTCGTCGATGCAACGAAAGTGGGATTGGAGGTGGATGCGTTTGTTCAGGTGACGATGCGGCGAGATGTGGAGCAATGGCATGAGAATTTTTCGAAGGCATTGTTGCAATGGCCGGAAGTGATCGGCTCTTACATTATTACCGGTGACGCCAATTATTTGCTGCGCGTCCGCGCCAGGAATCTCAAACACTATTCGAGTTTTGTTTTAGAACGGTTGTATAAGACAACGGGTGTCCTCGATATCAGGTCTAATATTGTGTTGCAGACGCTGAAGGATACGCATCAGATCGATGTTGCGCTGATGAAGGAGGGTGCTTGATCTTTACGATGGCTGCATTGAGATATTTTCCTTGATGCGCGCAAGCACTTATTTGCTCAGCAACAGCGCTTTTAGTAACCCCGCCGCTGGCCCTTTATTGGCCCAAGTCTGCGTCAGATCGAGGTCGCCGTTGGTGCTGACTAGGATCAGGATGTTGCCTGATTGAACGTCCACCAGATTCAAAATCCGGATGCCAGCAATCCAACCCTGGCGTTCCACAATGACAGTCGGATTTTTTTCATCGGCACCATTAAACGGATACACCCAGACGCCCAGCGCACCACCGACAGCATTGGGTTTGATCATTTCTGCGCGGGATTGAGCTGAGAGGTATTTACCTTTAATAAAAGCGCGGTCAAATGCGAGTAAGTCTTTTAATGTACCAAAGGATGAGCCCGCTGCACCATAGCTGGCGAAGTTGACTTCGGGTTCTGGCTGTCCGCCCAGATTGCCGTGTACGTGTTCTTTGTTGTCAGGCATTGATGCCGTGTAAAAGCCCGCATTGGCCATGCCAGCCGGAGAAAAAATACGTTGCTTTAACAGCTCGACGTAGGGAGTTTTAGTGATTTTTTCTAATAAAGCCCCCAGCACCATGTAATCACAGTTGTTGTAGTCGAAAGTTGTCCCAGGTTGGCTATTTGTCTGACCTGCACACATGCCCGTCGCAAATTGCTTCATATCGTCGCCGCTATTGGCATTGAGCATATGAAACGTTGGCACGGCATTGTCATTAAATAATCCGGAGTAATGCGTCATGAATTGCCGGATGGTGACATGACGTACGGCAGGGTTGGGGTAATCAGGCCAATAAGTGCCGAGCGACTGATCGAGTTGTAAATGCCCCATTTCGACTTCTTGCATGAGCAGAATCGCCGTCATTTCCTTTGTGATAGAGGCGAACCTGAAGGTGCGGTTGACATCGCCAAAATCGCCAATCGCCGTTTTGTATAACAGTTTGTCACCTCGGGCGGCGACGATTGCACCCTGAAATCCGGCTTGTTGCAAGGCTTTAGATGCCCGTTCAATGTCACCTTCTTCTTTAGGAGAAGCGGCAAATGAAAGGTGACACGATGCGCACAGACTTGCGAAAGTTATCGTGGCAATACCTAAAAAACGACGGGAATACTGATAAAAAAGGGACATGAACTCTCTCCGGGTAGGAATAGTGTCTCAGATGCAATACGTTGAAGGATAGTGTAACAAATCATCGTCGAATCGTCGTTAGCTCACTGCGCAATTTAACTATTCTTCAGTAATAAATTTACCATATCCCAAAAACAGAGTGCCGCCCCCGATATATAATGCGCCACCATGAATTTAATCAGAACTCTCGCTTCCATTAGTGGCATGACTATGTTGTCGCGCGTTACGGGCCTAGCCCGGGATGTGCTCTTTACGACTTATTTTGGTGCCAATTCGATGACGGATGCATACAATATTGCATTTCGTATTCCTAACTTACTACGCCGCTTGTTCGCTGAAGGTGCGTTTGCACAGGCTTTTGTGCCGATTTTGGCAGAATATAAAACACAACAGGGTAACGAGGCGACCAAAGAACTGGTCGATCATGTCGCTACATTGCTGACCTGGGCCTTACTAATCACTTGTATATTGGGGATCATCGGCGCCCCAGTCATTCTGTATTTTGCGGCTAGTGGTCTGGTCAACAACGAAGAAGTGTTCAGTGCGACGGTGTTGATGACGCGGATTATGTTCCCGTATATCGGTTTTATGTCGATGGTGGCGTTGGCTGGTGGGATATTAAATACCTGGCGTGAATTTAAAATTCCGGCTTTCACACCGGTGATTTATAACCTGACCTCGATTGCGGCGACCTTATGGTTGTCAGGATTTATGGAACATCCGATTTATGGACAGGCTATCGGTGTGTTTATTGGTGGTGTATTGCAGTTATGGATTCAGGTTCCTGCGCTGGTCAAGATTGGTATGTTGCCGCGGATTGGCTGGCGTCCTGCCTCGGCCTGGCAAGATGAAGGTGTACGCAGGATCGTGCGCAATATGTTGCCGGCAATTATTGCCGTGTCAGCATCCCAAATCAGTATTTTGATTAATACTAGTCTGGCTTCTCGGATGGTTGCGGGAAGTACTAGCTGGCTGGCCAGTGCTGATCGTTTGATGGAATTTCCTACTGCCTTGCTTGGGGTCGCTCTGGGGACGATCTTGTTGCCAGGCTTGTCCAAGGCGAACGCTGATGGCGATACGGAAGAGTATTCTGCGCTGCTTGACTGGGGCCTTCGGCTGACTTTCTTATTGGCGATGCCTGCAGGTGTCGCGCTGGCAACGATTCCTATCCCACTGACCGCAACCTTATTTCATCATGGTCAGTTTGATGCGCATGCCGTCAGTATGACCTCTAATGCGCTGATCGCTTATGGCATCGGTTTAATTGGCTTAATCGTGGTAAAAATTCTGGCGCCGGGATTTTATGCGCGGCAGGATATTCGTACGCCAGTAAAAATTGCCGTTAGCGTGATGATCGCTACGCAGCTCATGAACCTGGTGTTTGTGCCAATGTTTGCGCATGCTGGCCTTGCTTTATCCGTTGGCCTGGGTGCTTGCGTCAATGCCAGTTTTTTGTTTATCGGATTGCGTCGGCGCGGTATTTTTCATCCGCATAAAGGTTGGGGCATGTTCTTATTGAAATTGCTCGCGGCACTGTTACTGATGGCGTTTGTCTCACTCTGGATCTCGGATCAATTTGATTGGCTGGGCATGCGCAATACACCTTTTCGGCGTATTGGTGCGTTAACGATGCTGATTCTGGCGTCAGTTGTGACCTATTTTTCAGCACTGGGTATCATGGGATTCCGACCACGTGACTTCCGGAAAGTGGCGAAAATCTGAGGATACCTTGATCTTCAGTCTCTCAGAAGAATTCAATATTTTTACAATTAACATTCATTGCGTTCGGGATGCGACATACCGTTACAAGATATCGGGGGTGTTGAGTCATCGGTGGAGGTGTTTGTACCGTTGATGACTCATGTTTCTCAGATGTTAAAAAGATGTTAAAAAGATGTTGAAAGGATGTTGATCATGAAAAAACTGATTCTTGCTGCCCTTGTTGCTGGTGCTTTGTTCTCTGCCAGCGCCGGTTTTGCGCAAGGTGTAAACGTTTCTGTTTCGGTAGGCGAGCCTGGTTTTTACGGTCAGATTGATATTGGCCATGTCAGTCCACCAGCGGTGGTCTATGCGCAACCGGTGATTGTTGGACAGCCAGCCGTCGGATATGTCACAGAACCATTGTATCTACGCGTACCACCTGAACACTTCAGACACTGGAAGCGCTATTGTGATTACTATCACGCTTGTGGGCGCCGCGTCTATTTTGTGCAAGATAATTGGTATTCCAGAGTCTATGCTCCTCAATACAGAGAGCATGCTCATGAATGGTACCCAGAGCGTGGTCATGAGCACTACGAAGAGCGTGGCAGACAAGACCATGATAATGGACGCCGTGATGAACGCCATGATGACCGCCGTGGAGAGCATCATGAAGATCGCCATGATGATCGCCATGATGGACGCGGTGAAAATCGCGGCGAACACGGAGAGCGTGGCGAAAATCAAGGACGTTGAGTCAGTAATTCTTGGCGGGTGCAGCCCGCCAAGAATAGGCTACGGATACTGATTTTTACATCAACAACGAGTCGGAAAAATCTTAAACAAAGTGACAGACGTAGTCCAACGTCTCTACCGTTTCAATCTCAAAACTGGCGTTAGCTGGCACACTAAACTGCTGACCGCCTTCATAGGTATTCCAGTCGCTTTCACCTTTGATCCGGATATTGCATTTGCCGGCATTGAGTTCCATGACTTCAGCGGCGCCAGTGTTAAAAATCAGGCTGGAAGGGAAAATAACGCCGATTGTTTTTTTGCTGCCGTCAGCAAATAAAACCGTGTGCGATACGCATTTGCCATCAAAATAAATATTCGCTTTTTTGACAACGCTGACTTGATCAAATTTGGAGTCCATTTTTTTCAGTATAAAGAGTGAAAGATAAAGTGGCCGGACATAAAAAAGCCTGCGTAAAAAACATGCGCAGGCTTTTGTTTACCGGACGGGTTTAGTGCCTCGCTTATTGCCCGCGTTTAGCGCGTGCGTTTGCTGCAATACGCATACGTAATGCGTTGAGCTTGATGAAACCACCAGCGTCTGCCTGGTTATAAGCACCACCGTCTTCATCGAAGGTTGCAATGTTCATGTCGAACAAAGAATCTGTTTTGGAATCTCGAGCGACAGTGATGACGTTGCCTTTGTACAGCTTGATGCGTACCCAGCCGTTGACCGTTTGTTGTGTGTGGTCAATTAAGGTCTGCAATGCCAGACGCTCAGGTGCCCACCAGTAGCCGTTATAAATCAGGCTGGCATAGCGTGGCATCAGATCATCTTTCAGATGCGCGACTTCGCGATCTAAGGTGATGGATTCAATCGCGCGGTGTGCACGGAGCATAATCGTGCCGCCCGGCGTTTCATAGCAGCCACGGGATTTCATACCAACATAACGGTTTTCAACCAGATCCAGACGGCCAATACCGTGCTTGCCACCAAGGCGATTCAATTCTGTCAGAACAGTTGCCGGGGACATGCGAACGCCGTTCAAGGCAACGATATCGCCGCGTTCGAATTCGATATCCAGATATTCTGCTGCATCCGGTGCTTGTTCCGGACTGCATGTCCAGCGCCACATGGATTCTTCCGCTTCAGCACTTGGATTTTCTAGGTGACGGCCTTCAAAACTGATGTGCAGTAAGTTCGCATCCATGGAGTACGGCGCACCACCGTTTTTATGTTTCTGATCGATTTCAATGCCAGCATCTTGGGCATATTTCATCAATTTTTCGCGAGACAACAAGTCCCATTCGCGCCATGGTGCAATGATTTTCACGCCTGGCATCAACGCATACGCGCCGAGTTCAAAACGGACCTGATCGTTGCCTTTGCCAGTCGCGCCATGGGAGATCGCGTCTGCGCCAGTTTCTTTAGCGATTTCGATCAGACGTTTGGCGATCAATGGACGAGCGATGGAGGTACCCAGCAGGTATTCACCTTCATAGATCGTATTGGCACGGAACATCGGAAAGACGAAGTCACGGACGAATTCTTCACGCACGTCGTCGATGTAAATATTTTCTGGCTTGATGCCAAATTTGATGGCTTTTGCGCGTGCTGGTTCGAGTTCTTCGCCTTGGCCGAGGTCGGCGGTGAAGGTCACGATTTCGCACTGATAGTTATCTTGCAGCCATTTCAGAATGACGGAGGTGTCCAGACCGCCAGAATAGGCGAGGACGACTTTTTTAATATCGCTCATGTTGTACTTTCGAAAAAAATGCTGTCAAAAAAATGCTGTAAATGTAAGCGGATGGTTGCATCCCTTTGGCTGTTGGGCTTATCAGTGTTAGCGAATTTCGCCAACGACCAGATATTCCAATAATGCTTTTTGCACGTGCAGACGGTTTTCTGCCTCGTCCCAGACGACAGATTGCGGACCATCAATGACACCTGCAGAAACTTCCTCTCCGCGATGTGCTGGCAGGCAGTGCATGAATAGTGCGTCCGTGTTGGCGCGCGCCATTTTTGCTTCATCCACAATCCAGCCATCAAAGGCTTTTAAACGTGCCTGGTTTTCCGCTTCATAGCCCATGCTGGTCCAGACGTCGGTATTGACCAGATCCACGCCTTCGCAGGCATCAGATGGGTTATCAAATACGGTGTACTGCGATGGTTCTGCAGAGACCAGCGACATATCCATGTCGTAGCCTTTCGGGGTTGAAATATGCAGATGGAAATTGAATACCTGTGCTGCCTGCAACCACGAATAGAGCATATTATTGGCATCACCTATCCAAGCGACTTTTTTGCCTGTGATTGAGCCACGATGCTCAATGTAAGTGAACACATCGGCTAATACTTGGCACGGATGGTGCTGGTTGGTCAGGCCGTTGATGACAGGGACGCGGGAATGAGCGGCAAAGCGCTCGATCATTTCTTGTTCAAATGTGCGGATCATGATGATGTCGCACATGCGAGACATCACTTGCCCTGCGTCTTCTACCGGTTCGCCGCGGCCAAGTTGACTATCGCGGGTGTTGAGATAAATGGCTGCGCCGCCGAGCTGGTGCATGCCAGCTTCGAAAGACAAGCGGGTACGGGTCGAATTTTTTTCGAAAACCATCACCAATGTTCGGTCCAACAGCGGGTGATAGGTCTGATAAGCCTTAAACCGTTGTTTAATGATGCGGGCACGCTGCATCACATATTCGAACTCGGTGAGCGTGAAATCGGAGAATTGCAGGAAGTGTTTGATAGCCATAAATAAAAACGGGCAGCACTTAAGCTTGCCGCCGCTGATCGTAACTGCTTAATTATAAGGGATTAAAATCGCTTCCCCATATTAAATTCTGGGAAATTGCAATTTGAACGGTATTTCGCTTTGTTGGAATAAAAAACGTGGCGAAGTCACAAATGTAACACATCGTATTTACCATAGCCTGATTTGTTAATTATCGTCAATTAGTAAAAAAACGTAATTCTGCTTGTGAAACTTGTTCTTCTGTCACTGTGTTATTGCTGTATCGTATTTATAATGTGTATTCCAAGCCGACAAAATAGAGTCACTTTGGTCGTGTATTTGTCCATGCCCGCGGATTGAATCCTACATACTTATATTTTTTTAATCAAACATACATCTACTATGAGCGCACTCTTAGCCGGACTGACCGTCCTGATTATCGGCGATAGCCACATGTCTACTCCAGATTATCTGATTACGACGTTGCATGACGATCTGATGAACAAAGGAGCCGTTGTCTATTCATTCGGTGCTTGCGGTGTCGCAGCAGGTGAATGGATGGTGAAGACCCAATCATCTTGCGGTGGTGCTGAGCGGATGAAAGATGGTCCGGTCGAAGTGAAGTCTGGCGCAGAGGCAATGACGCGTCCATTCAATGATTTGGTTAAAACATATAAACCAAATCTGGTCGTTGTCGTGAATGCCGACACCATGGCGTCTTACAATCAGCCTGAGTTGCAAAAAAACTGGATCTGGCAACAGGTATCCCGTTTAACGAAAGGCATTAAAAAGAATGACGTCAGTTGCGTTTGGGTGGGGCCAGCCTGGGGAACTGAGGGTGGTAAATTTGGCAAAACATATGCACGTGCTAAAGAAATGTCTGGCTACTTGTCAGAAATCGTTGCGCCTTGTACCTATGTTGACTCTCTGAGTTTCTCTCAGCCAGGAGAATGGGGCACCATCGATGGTCAGCATTTTGACGGCGCAGGTTACAAATCATGGGGTTCTGCCATCGGTAACTTCATTTCATCTCCTGCGGTATTAAAAACGATTAAGCATTAATATTCACTAGTGCGCATTTCGGGGTATCTCTCGTGTTTTAACGTACAGGATCAACGTCGCGGTGATACTGCGACGTCGCCTGTGGATGAGATGTTTGCTGAACATTTTTGTTGATGTTTAGCGATTACCTGAAACGACAATGACCCTAACTATTAATTCAAAAATGAAAAAACTGATCCTGACTTGTCTCGCTGCTGCATGCTCGTTTGCGGCTCATGCCGATAATCCATTATATGAAACTGGCCCGGGTCAGGACTCGTCATTTGTCAGATTTTTGAATGCAAGTGGTGACAAAGCGACCATTGTTAACGGTGCGGCGAAAGTCAGTCTGGATGCAAAGACAGAAGGGCGCGTATCGCGCTTCTACCCAGTTAAAGCGGGTGATAAATTAACTGCCACAGTGCAAGTCGGCGGTGCTAAAACGGCGGTAGAAGTCGTGGCAAAACCCGGCGAGTTCGTCACTGTTGCGATTCTCAATAAAGGCACAGCATTAGAGAGCGTTCAGGTACGTGAAACGCCGACGGACTTTAATGCCATGCGTGCGTCAATTTCATTATTGAATGCTGATCCAGCATGTGCCTCTGCTGGCCTAACTGGCGGCGCAAAAAATGCCATGATTTTTGAAGCGGTGAAGCCAGCAACAACGACCCGTCGTCTCGTTAATCCGGTCAGTCTGAAAGTACAAGCAAATTGTGGTGGGGAGGTTGCAGGGGCAGCCGTTGATATGTCTCAGTTGCAAGCTGGCGAACGTTACAGCGTAATAGTGATTCCAAGCAAGAAAGGTCGTCAGACGTTTTTTGTACGCGATTCCACTTCTTAATCTGACTCAGCGTATCGACCATGGTATTTGCCTCTCTTGAGTTCCTGACCCTGTTTTTGCCACTGTTTTTTGCGGTTTATTTGATTACACCGCAGCGCTTTCGCAATCACACCTTGTTAGTTGGCAGTTGGCTGTTTTATGCGTGGTGGACGCCGAAGTTTTTATTGTTGATTATTGCCCTCACTGTCCTAGCATGGGGGGCGGCAATCCTGATCGATAAAGCAGGCAATGAGCGATTAAAAACCCGGTTAATGGTTGCGACCATTGTCCTGAATTTAGCCTCGCTGGTCTGGTATAAATACACCAATATGGTCGTGGGATCGATCAATTCGATACTCGCTGGTCATGATCTGCCTGAGATCCCGTGGGTCAAGCTGATGCTGCCGATTGGGCTCTCGTTCACGGTATTGCATGCGATTTCGTATATCGTCGATGTGCGCCGTAAAACGGTACCTGCACAATATAGTTTCATTTCATTCAGCGCCTATATGGCGATGTTTCCGCATCTGATCGCCGGACCGATTGTTCGCTACAAAGTCATCGATAAAGAATTGCGTGAGCGGATATTTTCTATCGATAAATTCACTGTCGGTGTGCGTCGCTTCATGATCGGGTTTTCGATGAAAGTCTTGATTGCGGACACGCTAGTGCCCGTCGTCAGCCTCGTGTTTGGCATGAAAAATCCGAGTTTTCAGGATGCGTGGGTAGGCTGTATCGCCTATACCTTCCAGTTGTATTTTGACTTTGCTGGTTACAGTGCAATGGCAATTGGTCTCGGTTTAATGCTGGGTTTTCATTTCGAAGAAAACTTCAATCATCCTTATCTGGCTGTGTCTATTCAGGATTTCTGGCGTCGTTGGCACATGACTTTGTCATCATGGCTGCGCGACTATCTGTACATCAGCCTCGGTGGTAATCGCGGTGGTGCTTACCGCACCTATGTCAATCTGATGCTGACCATGGCTATCGGTGGCCTGTGGCATGGTGGTGATAACTGGAATTATCTGATCTGGGGTTTCATTCAAGGGGCGGCATTGTGCTGTGACCGCGCGTTTACACAGCGTGGTTTGTCGATGCCCAATTACGCGTCCCGCACGTTGACGATGCTCACGGTGATGTTTGCCTGGACCGTGTTCCGTGCTGCTGGCTTTGACCATGCATTGACGATGTGGGCCGGTCAGCTAGGATTGCATGGGTTTGCGATGGGCGATGAGGTCATTCTCGCGCTGCGTCCGAGCATTTTATTGACCTTTGCAATTGGTTTGTTGTGCGTGATTTATCCTGCCACATCTGTTGGCAAACGCGGTGGCTTCGGTGTCATGAGCTGGAGTATGGTGTGGCCGGTGATCACGTTTGCCTACGCAGTGATTGTGCTGGCTGGGCAAAAAGCCATTCCATTTTTATATTTTCAGTTTTAAGGAAAAATCATGGACGAATCTTTTTCCTTTGACGCAAAAAAAGCAGGCGCATGGCGTTTTGTGCCTGCGGTATCGTTTGCCGTGATGATGCTTGTTGGTGTTGATGTGAGTGTGACTTCCTTGCGCGAGGTCAGTTCTGCTGACTGGAAAGAAATGGCACCGTGGCAACGGATTGTACAAGGTGAATCAACCAGCCGCTTCACCTCGCAACTGAACTCGCACTTTGTATGGAGCAAGCCATTTTCTAAAATTCAGCGCGCCGTTGACTGGAATATTGCCCGTGACACAGGTTCTGCCGTCACTGCTGGATGTACTGGCTGGTTTTTTCTGACGGAAGAATTGACCACATTCGATGGCGGTAGTCAAAATGCGAACGCCCGCGCTTATATGGTAGAGCAGGTCGCAAAACAGCTCCAGCAACGTGGCGTGAAGCTGGTGATGGCGGTCATCCCTGATAAAACACGTATTGAACAAGAACATTTGTGTGGTGTCCATAGACCAGCGGCTTTTGCTGCGCGCGCTGAGAACTGGATGACTGCGCTCCGCACCAACCAGGTCGAAGTCATTGATTTGCAAGCGCCGTTGGCCGCAACAAAAGGTGAGCGTTATTATCGCACTGATTCGCACTGGAATGAACTTGGTGCAGACGCTGCCGCTGTGAGCGTCGCCAAGCGCTTACAGGACCTGCAATATGCGGATAAAACTGATTTGCAGCCAGCACCAGGTGCAATCAAGACGGCGACTGCAGAGCGTCTGGGTGATTTGTTCCATGTTTCTAATCTGGAAGGTTTGCCTTCCGCATTGCGTCCTGCTGTTGAGCAAGTCGCCAGCAGTACGGTGGCACCGGTCGTCAATAAGAGTGATGATTTATTTGGTGACGGCGGCTTACCGTCTGTCGTTCTGGTAGGGACATCGTTTAGTCTACGCGGCAACTTTGTCCCGTTCATGAGCCAGCATCTGGGTATGCCAGTCGCCAATCTGGCAAAGGATGGCGGTGACTTTGATGGCGCAGCGATGACTTACCTGCAAAGTAAGGCATTTCAGCAGGAGCCACCGAAGGTTGTGATCTGGGAAGTGCCAGAGCGGATGTTGCAAAAACCGTTCAAAGATACCGAGCGCAAGTGGCTCGAGATCTTGAAAAAAGGGCAGTTATAAGCTGTAGGTAGTGGCTTAACACTAGCCATCTTTTTGCGATAACCGATATCCATCAGGATTGCTATCGGTTATCGCAGTAGTCCGCTGAAGCGCTTAATGCGGCTTATAGCCAATCGTCTGATTCGATTCATGCACCAGTTGCTCAAACATCTGATGGCGCATTGCTGAAATCTCCCCCCGTTTCACCGCATCCAAAATAGCGCAATTCGGTTCTGCATGGTGATGGCAATTGTAGAATTTGCAGTGGCCGAGATGCGGTAAAAACTCCGGAAAGGCGCGTTCTAACATCCCTTCAGTTAAGTGATGTAGACCAAATTCCTGAAAACCAGGCGAGTCAATCACATAAGAATCCTCATCCATGTGGTACAAGCGGGTGAAGGTGGTGGTATGTTTGCCGGTATCGAGCGCTGCTGAAATTTCGCGAGTCGCGATTTCTGCATCGGGAATCAGCAAGTTGATCAGCGATGATTTCCCCATCCCTGATTGTCCAATCAGAATCGTGCTTTGTCCGCGCATCAGATCGGTCAACAGCAGGCGTGTACTCTCAGGATCGCCCTTGGCAGACACTTCATGGACCGGATAACCGAGTTTAGCGTACAGGCCGACGCGTTCTCGGGCTTTTTCCAAGGACTCGGTGACGTCGACTTTATTGAGAATCAGATGTGGCTTGATGCCTGATGACTCAGCGGCAACCAAGGCGCGTGAGACTAGATCGTCGGTAAAACTAGGTTCGGTCGCCACGACGATCAGGAGTTGTGTCAGGTTTGCTGCCAGCATTTTGGACTTGTACTGGTCAGACCGGTACAGCAGCGTTTTTCTTTCTGTAATGGCTTCGATCACACCCTGATTTTTGGAGGTGAGTGCAAATTCGACGATGTCGCCAACGGACACGTCGCTTTTCTTACCGCGCGTCACACAATGCAACTTTTGCTGGGTGCCGTCGATCTCTGCCTGAATCAGATAGTGACGGCCGTGGGCGGCAATAACCAGACCTTGAAGACGTGCCATTACGAGAAACTTTGCTCAAAAATTGCGTCCACCTTGGCGGCGCAGATAAAGTCATTGACGGAGATACCGCCTTTACCTTCATTGACAGTATGCGTATCGAATTTCACGACGCAACGGTTGTAAGTAACAACCAGCTCTGGATGGTGGTCTTCAGCATGAATCACATAGGCAATCGCATTAATAAATGCCAGCGTTTCATAGTAATTTTTAAAATTGAAGGTTTTGACGATCCGTGGGCCATCCTGCTCCCAGCCCGGCGTCGCTGCAAAATAGGCGGCCAGTTTGGATTCAGACAGGCCTGTTTCTGTTGGTTGTGACTTAATAGCGAGTAAATCAGTTGTTTTGATCATGATCGTGTCCTTGTTTTATTCTATTTATAGTTTTAATTGATAGGTAATTTACGCCACCTGCAGTTTGCTGATACGAACCGTTGCAGGGGGATGTGAATCATAAAACGCTGAATGCAGCGGATCTGGTGTCAGCGTTGACGCATTATCTTCGTACAGTTTAACCAGCGCAGCGACCAAATCCTGGGCATTGGTATGCTTAGCAGCAAACGCGTCGGCTTCAAATTCATGCTTGCGTGAACTGATCGAGGTCAGCGGAGAAAACAGGAAGGTAAATACTGGTAGGCTCAGCATAAACAAAATCAAGGCCATCGCATTATTTTTGGCCAGCAACATTGGATCAACACCCAGGCCAGTATAAAACCAGACTTGTTCTTTCAAATAACCAAGCAAGCCCAAAAAAGCCAGTGAAACGGCAAAAATAACCACCATACGTTTGACGATGTGCTTGAGTTTGAAATGCCCCAGCTCATGCGCCAACACGGCTTCGATTTCTTCTGGCGCCAGACGCGAAATCAATGTGTCAAAGAAAACAATGCGTTTTGCCGCACCAAAGCCTGAAAAGTAAGCATTGCCGTGTGCGCTACGTTTAGAGCCATCCATCACAAACAAGCCTTTTGAGGCAAAACCGACGCGCTGCATCAAGCCTTCAATGCGGCTGCGCAGACTATCGTCTTCTAAAGGCGTGAATTTATTGAAGAGTGGCGCGATCACGCTTGGGTAGATCAGCATCATCAATAACTGGAATCCAGTCCACACAAACCAGGCATACAGCCACCACAGATTGCCGGACTTATCCATTAAGCTTAAGACTACCCAGATTAATGGCAGACCAATGACCGCGCCCAGCGCCGTGCTTTTGATCATGTCGCCAAAGAACAAGGCTGGTGTCATTTTATTAAACCCAAATTTTTGCTCTAGTACAAATTGCGAATAATAAGAAAATGGCAAGTCCAGCAGTCCACTGACAGTGGCAAATGCTGCTAACAAGCCAATCTGGGACATCATGCCAGGTCCGGTCAGTTTTAGGACCACGACCGATAACAGTTGCAAACCACCAAACAGCGTGAAGATCATCAGTACGACCGCGTTAAACAGCAATGACACCAAACCGAATTTGGTTTTGGCGATGGTGTAATCCGCGGCTTTCTGGTGTGCCTCCAGTGGAATTTTGTTCGCGAATTCTTGCGGTACCTTGGAACGATGTTGCAAGATATGCCGGATATGGCGCGAGCCTAACCAGAACTGCACGGCGAGTGTGATCAGCAGAAAGCTGACGAAGAAAACCGAAAACGTAACTGAATTCATGGGAAAATAGGAGATTCGTAAAAAAGCTAAGGAAGAATTATGTCACAAGCTACTGACATTCAAGCAAACACAAATGTTCCAGCCCGTCCAAATGAGATGAATTTGATCTGGGTTGACATGGAAATGACTGGTCTGGAGCCAGATACCGACAAAATTATCGAAGTTGCATTCGTTGTTACTGATTCACAACTTAATGTGCTTGCAGAAGGTCCTGTCTTTGTTATTCATCAATCCGATGAAACGCTCGATAAAATGGACGCCTGGAACAAGGGTACGCATGGTCGTTCCGGCTTAATCGACAAAGTCAAAGCCTCAGCCGTGACAGAGGCGCAAGCAGAAGCCGCGCTGATCGAGTTTTTGAAGCCTTATGTACCAGCTGGAAAATCCCCGATGTGTGGCAATACCATCGGCCAAGACCGCCGTTTCATGGTTCGCGGCATGCCAAAACTGGAAGCGTATTTCCATTATCGCAACTTGGATGTGTCGACACTGAAAGAACTGTGCCGCCGCTGGAAGCCAGAATTGCTGGCTGGTTTCAAAAAGCAGCAAAAACATACTGCATTAGCAGATATCGTTGAATCGATTGAAGAATTGAAATACTACCGTCAACACTTCATTAAAGAGTAATTCAGCATTTTCTAAAGCGTCTCTACGAACCTTTCTCCAGAAAAACAGAGGGAGACGAAAAGAAAAAAAGCGCCGGTAACGGCGCTTTTTTCGTATCAATTTCTCTGCTTCTCGATGACATCAGAAAAATAAGATGTTCAGACGATGTTTAATTTAAACACCCAGCAATTCAACTTCAAAAATCAATGTGGCATTTGGTGGAATCACGCCGCCCGCGCCGCGTGGGCCGTAGCCCAAGCTTGATGGGATCGTCAGAATACGTGTGCCGCCAATTTTCATGCCTTGAACGCCTTCGTCCCAGCCTTTGATCACATGACCTGCGCCGAGTGGGAAAGAGAAAGGATCATTACGGTCTTTGCTGGAGTCAAATTTTTTGCCAGCGCTACCGTCTGGGTTTTGCAACCAGCCTGTGTAATGCACAACAACGTGGTTACCAGCTTGTGCCTCTGCGCCTTCGCCAACAACTTTGTCTTCGTATTGCAAACCGCTTACGGTGGTGATCGAGCTCATGGGAATCCTTTAATCTTAAAAAAAGTGGGGCAATTGTAGAACAAATTCTCGGCCATCGCTTTTATTTGCGCTGGTATTTTGTTGTTGATTGGGACGAAACGCAATAACTTTCTATATGGAAAGACTTGAATTGTCTTATTGATATTAAGTCATTAATAAATTACTGAAAACGGCTGTGCATAACGAACACCGCCTGTCTATGCACGGTAAAATGCTGGCTTATTTTATTCTTTAGCGGTCTTTTTTCATGCGTCGTCGTCCTCTGTTGGCATCTTTACTGTTTGCACTTTTAAGTCCTTTTTTTGTCTCAACGGCACAAGCCAATGTGGTTGTGGTTTTGAATTCTCGTGATGCAACAGTAACGCTACTGGATCAACAAACGTATCAAGAAGTCAGTACTTTCCCTGTTGGCAAAGAACCGCATCATCTGATGGCGACACCAGACAACAAATCGCTGATCATAGCGAATGCAGTTGGTGACGAGTTAGTTTTTCTTGATCCGCTCACCGGACAAATTCAGCGCCGTATTAAAGATGTCGCTGATCCCTATCAGATTGGTTTTTCACCGGATCAGAAATGGTTTGTGTCGAATTCCTTGCGTTTGGATCGTGTCGATATTTACCGCTATGACGGTAAAGATTTGAAATTAGCCAGTCGCGTACCATTAGCAAAGCTGCCTAGTCATATGGCATTTGATAAGGCGAGTACGACGGCGTTTATCACGCAGCAGGGTAGTGATCAGGTTTCAGCAATTGATCTTGCGACGCAAAAAGTCAAATGGACACTGCCTGTCGGTAAATTACCGGCAGGGATAACGATGACCCCAGACGATAAATACCTGTTGGTCGGTATTATGGGAAGTAACTATGTTGAGGTCATTGATTGGCGTGCGCAAAAAACCGTCAAGAAAATTACCGCAGGTGTTGGTACGCACAACTTCCGTGCCTTGGGTGACAAACGACATATTTTCGTCTCTAACCGTACTTCCAATGAAATCACCATCATTGATCAACAGACATTAGAAAATATCGGTAGCATTCCGGTACCTGGCGGTCCTGATTGTATGGAAGTGAGTGCCGATGGTAAAACACTATGGACGACCTTACGCTGGATTAAAAAGGTGGCGGTAATTGATATCCCATCCAGAAAAGTTATTAAGCTGATTCCTGTCGGACGATCACCACATGGAGTGTTCTTTGCGAATCGCGCCCCAGATATGTAATTCTACGCTGCGCGGATTGTTCTGCCAGTCGCTGAATGGCCCTGTTTTAACATTGATGCTTCAACGTCAATGGAAAAGTATACTCGCATTGCTGGCAATCTCACCTACCTTGATAGTCAATGCACTGGCGGCATCTGTTAACGGTGATACAAAAAGTTGTAAAGCGACTGTTTATCTGACGTTTGATACCGGTAGCCAATCGCAAGCTATGCTCGTTGCCAATACCCTGCGTCAGCATCATATCAAGGCTAGTTTTTTTCTAGCCAATGAAAAAACTATTCGGGGTGATTACTCACTCGACCTAAGCTGGGCGCCTTACTGGAAAGACTTGGTTGACGAAGGACATACATTTGGTACGCATACGTTTGATCACGTCTATGTAATTCGCGACTTGCCAGATGGCCGGATTCTGGTTAAGCCACAATTTGGCGCTCAGGCGGGTAAGGAGCTAGCCTGGACACCCCAACAATATTGCACCGAATTGCACCGTGTCGATGAACGTTTTCTGCAACTGACAGGTCATACACTCGATCCCTTGTGGCGTGCACCGGGTGGCAAGTTGACGCCGCAGTTGCTCAAAGCAGGCGAAGCCTGTGGCTATCGCCATGTCGGTTGGGCACCAGCCGGATTTTCTGGCGATGAGTTATCTAGCGAGAAATTCAGTAATCCTGATCTATTGAAGCGGGCATTGGATCATTTGCGTGACGGCGATATCTTTATGGCACATTTGGGGATATGGTCGCGTCAACAGGCGTGGATGCCTGAGAATCTTGAACCGTTAATTAGCGGATTAGAGAAAAAAGGTTTTTGTTTTGCGACTTTACGTGAACATCCTGCTTATCGTATAAAGACGGAACCAAAGTACTGAGCCAACATGTTGAGTCCATTTAAGTAATTACGACACACCATCACCACACACAATCAAGGCATGAATTTTTCAGAAGTAATTACAACGCTACAAGCGTGGATTTTTGAAAGCATCGTTCAACCGGTGATGTTTTCATTGGGATTGGGCGAGTTTGTTGAGGACGCATTTGAGGGCGTCGAGTGGTTCATTTTTGGCGTGCTACAGTTGATCGTTTTATTTATTGTATTGCGTCCTCTCGAAGCCTGGATTCCGGCGCAGAAGATTGAAAACCGCTACGCACGCTGGAACGATTTCATTTACACGGCATTGCATCGCCTTGGAGCGTTTTCGATTCTGGTTTTTTTCGTGCTTAATCCGGTACTCGACAAGCTGACAGCGATTTTACATTTTGAAGGTGTGAATCCCTTCAACCTCGAGAATATGTGGTCCGGTTTTTTAGTGCATCCCACGTTGCTGTTTCTGGCGTATGTTGTTGTACTCGACTTTTTTGATTACTGGTATCACCGTGCCGAGCATCAGTTCGATTGGTGGTGGGGCTTACATAGCTTGCATCACAGCCAACGCGATATGAACTTGTGGACTGATAACCGCAATCATTTGCTGGATGATTTCTTACGCGATTTGTATATGGGCGTCATCGCCATTGTCATCGGTGTCGAACCGGGACAGTATGTGCTGCTGGTGATGGTTACGCAGATGCTGCAAAGTCTGCAACACGCCAACATCCGCGTGCATTTTGGACGAATAGGAGAATACTTGCTGGTCTCGCCACGTTATCACCGTACCCACCATGCGATAGGGATTGGTCATGAAGCCAAGGGCAAAGGTACCTTAGGAGGACATAATTTTGCAGTATTGTTTCCGGTCTGGGATGTTCTGTTTGGTACGGCACATGTTAGTCAGGAGTTTGTCTCGACAGGTATCCGTGATCAGTTGCCTGAGCCGCTAGGCTGCGCGCGTGAGTATGGGGCCGGATTCTGGTCGCAGCAATGGCTTGGCTTAAAACGTATGGGTGGCATTGATAAGCAGGTCAACAAAGTAAAGGATATCCACGGATGAGTGTCGCAAAAATTGGGGTATCTTGGGGGCGGGCGATTGCATCTCAGTTGCATATCCGGATGTTGTTATTGACCTTTTTACCGTTCCTTGCAGCGTTATTGCTCTGGAGCGTCGCCATGTGGTTTGGTATGCAAGCCCTGATCGATTTTGTGCAACAATGGTTCAATACGCATAACAGTTTCCAGAGCGCGGGTGAGGTTTTGTCGATGCTCGGGTTATTTGCCTTCAAAGCGATGGTTGCCCCGTTGGTGGCGATGTGGCTGTTGTTACCAATGATGGTATTTACCGCTTTATTGAGTATAGGGCTATTTGCGATGCCCACGATCAGCAGACATGTCGGCGGTCGATATTATCCGTCGCTCGAGCAGCGTCGCGGTGGATCGGTAGTGGGTAGTCTGTGGTTTTCATTGAGCTCGTTTCTGATTTTTGCAGCGATCTGGTTGCTGACGTTGCCTCTGACCTTATTTCCGGTGATCAGTTTGGTATTGCAACCAATATTGTGGGGTTGGCTGACATACCGCGTGATTGTCTACGATGCGCTGTCAATACATGCCGATGTGGAAGAGCGGAAAGCACTGATTAGTCAGCACCGCTGGTCTTTATTGTTTATTGGCACCGTCGCGGGCCTCATTGGCGCCGCTCCTGGATTACTATGGTTGGGTGGCGTTATCTCGGTCCTATTTTTGCCGTTGATGGCGGGCGTTGCAATCTGGTTATATGTATTGGTTTTTGTGTTTACCGGTTTGTGGTTCCAGCATTATTGTCTGGCTGCGTTAGAACAGCATCGCCAGGATCAGCAGATAACTTAACAACAAGGATAGATGATGGCAATTGGTATTATTATCATTGGCGATGAAATTTTGTCGGGCAAACGCGAAGACAAACATTTGTCAAAATTTATCCAGATCCTGGCTACGCGCGGCTTGCAACTGGATTGGGCAGAATATGTAGGCGATAGCCGTGAACGTATCGTAGCGACGCTACAGCGTAGTTTCGCATCCGGTGATATCGTGTTTTCAACAGGTGGCATCGGCGCGACGCCAGACGATCATACGCGCCAGTGTGCTGCAGAGGCGTTGCAGCTGGAACTGACGCTGCATCCTGAAGCCAAGCGCCTGATCCAGGAGCGCATCACGGATATGGCATCAGAGGCCGGTAAGACAGTAGATCTCACTGCGCCAGATAATCTACATCGCCTGAAAATGGGCGAATTTCCGGTCGGTGCCGACCTGATTCCGAATCCTTTTAATAAGATTCCTGGTTTTGCGATCAGAGAGCATTATTTTGTCCCTGGTTTTCCGGTCATGGCCTGGCCGATGATGGAATGGGTGCTCGATACGCATTATGCCCATTTATTCCATCAAGAAGCACGTGCAGAAAAAGCCGTCATCGTCTATGAGGCCATTGAATCGGTATTAACACCGTTGATGGAGCAATTAGAAGCAGCGTTCCCGCTGATCAAGATATTTAGCCTGCCTAGTGTTGGAACTGAAACACAGCGTCGCCACATCGAACTGGGGGTCAAAGGGGATCCGCAGCAGGTAGAATCTGCCTTCGAAAAAATGTGTGCTGGGTTAGATGCATTGCATTCAGAATACGTACTAATTTCACCAAAATAAATACAATCTCACTGCATGATGCCAGATGAAAAAAATTAAGTTCACGTTATTTTCTTTACGCGATTTGTTAGTTGCATTTGGCCCCATGCTATTGGTACTTTGTATTATTGTGGGTGCCGCTTATTACCTCGTCGATCCGGCACCTGATCGTGTGATTGAACTCTCGGCCGGTCCTGAGAATAGTTCTTACCAGCGATTTGCCAAACTCTATGCGACCGAGTTAGCAAAAAACAAGGTGACGCTGCACATCAATCCCTCGCAGGGATCGCAAGAGAATTTACAAAAAATCAGTGATCCGGATTCTGCAATCCAGGTCGGCTTTGTTCGTAGTGGTTCAACCGAAACACAAGCCGCAGAAGATAAAGGTCTGGTGTCGCTCGGCAGCCTGTTTTATGAGCCGATTTGGATTTTTTATCGCAGCACGAAAGAGTTCTATACCATTAGCGATCTCAAAGGTAAGCGCGTTAACCTTGGCGCAGAAGGTAATGGCATGCACCGGATTTTTTCGCAGATACTGAATGTCAATAACATGCAGGAATCGGACGTGCAAATTTTGCGTCTGAATGATGTCGATGCTACCAAGGCATTTTTGGGCGACAAGATGGATGTAGTGGTATTGAGCGCCGCCAGTGATTCGCCACTGGTACAACAACTGTTACAGACACCGGGAGTCCGTTTATTTGATTTTGTTCAGGCAGAAGCCTACACGCGTCGTTTTCCTTTTTTGTCGAGTGTTGTACTGCCGCGCGGCATCGTTGATATTGGACTTGATATTCCTTCGCGTGACTACCATTTGATCGCCCCCACCGCGACGCTGGTTGCACATGAAAGCCTACATCCTGCTTTGACGGGTTTGCTGTTGCAGGCGGCGCGTAAAATTCATAGTAAAGCCGACTGGTTTAGTGATCAGGGTGAATTTCCATCCGATAAATATACAGAAATCCCCGTCGCCACCGAGGCTGAAAAGTTTTATAAAAATGGTCCGCCGATGTTGCAACGGTATATGAGCTTTTGGATGGCGAACTTTTTTGATCGCATGTGGGTGGTGCTGATTACCGCTGGCGCGTTGTTGTTGCCATTGTCCAAAGTCATCCCGCCGTTGTATGTGTGGCGTATCCGTTCCAGAATCTATCGTTGGTATGGTCAGTTGCGCATTGTTGAGCAATGGATTGATGAGGCCGATGAGAATTCGCCGTTGCAGCGGCTAGAGAAACAATTGCAGCATCTGGATGATATTGAGGAGAAAGTGAATAACACGAGTTTGCCACTGTCGTATATGGAAGAGTTATATCATTTGCGGAGTCATATTCGTTTTGTGCGGGAGAGGTTGCAGGAGCGGATGAAAGGTGTAGAAGTAGTTTGATTTTTACTTGTCTTTTGTTAAAAGCAAAGTAAGCAAAGTAAGCAAAGTAAGTAAAAGAAAGGCAACCTCAGAGGTTGTCCTGCCGATGCCGCACTGCGTGCCAGCAAAATGTGTGCGTTACACAAAACGGGAAAGTGTTTAAATTCCCTGCGCTCAAACAAAAACACTTTCTGATCCGTTTTCCGTGAAGTACACATTGCTTTGTCTCAATCGGACAAGGCTAACAGCAGCACTAAACCTGCCACGCTGATTTTAATCTCAAACTCAAACTCAAACTCAAACTCAAACTCAAACTCAAACTCAAACTCAAACTCAAACTCAAACTCAAACTCAAACACTAATGCTCAACGTTGATGCGTATGCGCGCAATGTCACTAATGACTTAATGCTGCAGCAAACAAATCCAACGCCTTGCGCAGTTTGTCATCGTCGAGATGCAACAACTGATCACCTACGTATAACTCAAACATGCTGCTGTTCGGCAGCGCAGTTGCTACTGCGTTGTTGAAGAGCCAGATGCCGTGTTCCTGAGCAATGGCGTTGCGGATGGCAATGGCTTTTTCTGGTGAGACTGGTAAGTGGAGATGTAGCATGTTTGCTTGCGGCTCCGCTGGATTGGTGCGGAACTGGGGGTAGTTACGCAGGATGTCGTAGAGTTGTTGAGTGCGTACAAAATAGGCGGGCATCGCGGCCAAGCGTTGGTCAAACTGCATCGCAACGGAAGCGAGATAAGGGGTGCGACGGAAGATGTTACCACCCAGACGGTGGATCCATACCTGTGCCTTTGCCAGAAATGCCGGTTTTCCCAACAACATCGCACCACCTAAGCCTGCCATCCCTTTGTAAAAAGAGACGTACACCGAATCAAAACCGAGGGCAATCTCTTGCAGGCTTTTACCGTAATAGGCAGCGGCTTCCCATAAGCGTGCGCCGTCCATGTGCAAGTGAATCTGATGCGTGTGGCAGTGGGCTTTTATCGCTTCTAGCTCATCCCATTCGGGTAGCTGACCACCAATTTCCCGCATCGGTAACTCGATCTGCAGCGCAGCGAGAGGTTCAGCTTGTGACGTCAGATCTTTAAGTGTCCATGGACGATGCGGCTGTCCGAGGGTGATCGATTGAAAGTGCTGTAGCGTCTGAAAATTACTGCGTTCATGGATCAGAATGTGTGAGCTCGCATGTAAGCCGACCAGCGGATTGCGGCGCTCTTGGCTTGCCAGTCGCAATGCGGTGGCTTGCGTCATCGTTCCAGTCATGCAGAATAAGCTCGCTTCCATCCCCAGCAGACTGGCGATTTTTTGCTCAAACTCCTGCACCACGGCACCGTCACCATAAGTGTCAAATTCTACGTGATGTTGTTCGCACCAGTGCGCCATCAGTGCAAACGTTTCTGCAGGTGTTAGTGCTTTATGGCCTCCTAACAGCGTATGACATGCACTTTTTAATTTTGATAATTCAGCATCGGTCAAGATTTTCTCCTGAAAATAAATCCATCATTAAATTTTAAGTGGCAGTATGCCACGAGTCTCAATTCCTTTTGGAATGTAAGCTAGAATCAAGACTTTCCAGATTTTTGACACTGCCAGACTATGACTATCACGCCGTCTTTTGCTCCTGACTTTATCACGCCTTATGAGAGCGGCAACCGCAATCAGACCACCCAGTGGGAGGATTGCATTCGGTTCTATCAAGAGTTAGCACAAGCGTTTCCTGAGACGCTGCACTTTATAGAAATAGGGCAGTCTGACGCCGGACGTCCACTACACGCGGGCGTGATTACCGCTGATGGTGAATTTGATCGTGTGCGGTTAAAGGCGCAAGGACGACCAGTATTTTTTAATAACAACGGTATTCATCCTGGCGAGCCAGAAGGCGTCGATGGTTGTATGGCGCTGGTGCGGGATTTTTGTCTGCAACCAGAACGTCGTGCTGCATTAGGTAAAACGGTTTTTTTGTTTATTCCGCTGTATAACGTTGATGGTAGTCTGAATCGCCAAACTACTTCACGGGTGAATCAGGATGGACCTGAAAGTTTTGGCTTCCGCGGTAACAGTCTGCATCTGGATCTGAATCGCGATTTTATTAAATGCGACAGCCTTAATGCGCAAGCCTTTAGCCGCTTCTTCAGCGCGTGGAGCCCGGATGTGATGGTAGATACGCACACTTCGAATGGTGCTGACTACCACTACACCATGACGCTAATTCAGACTCAAACGGATAAGCTGGGCTATGGTCTGGGGCCTTTTCTGAAGGAGCAGATGCTGCCAGCAATTTATACCGAGATGGCGACGCGCGGCTGGCCAACCTGTCCGTATGTTAATCCTGTCAAAGATATCCCTGATCACGGCATTGAAGATTTTTTAGAAACACCACGTTTTTCGACCGGTTACGCGACGCTGCATCATACAATCGGCTTTATGCCGGAAACCCACATGCTCAAGCCGTTCGCTGATCGTTATGAATCCATGCGTGCCCTCGTTGAGACCGTGCTGAACTTTACCATTGCCAACGGTACCCAAATCCACGACTTACGTGTTCAGGCACGCGAAGTTGCAAGCAAAAATCAACAAACCGCGGTGCATTGGACAGCTGACCACGCACAGGCATCCACGTTCTTGTTTAAGGGATATCAAGCTGTGTATCATCCGAGCGCTATCGGTAATTACACCCGTCTATCCTATGATCGCAGCCAGCCGTGGGAAAAACCGATTCCGTACTTTAATCATTTTGTTGCTGATATTTCCGTTAAGCAACCAAAAGCGTATCTGGTACCACAGTCGTGGAGAGCAGTGATAGAGCGTTTGCAATGGAATGGTGTGCAAATGCAACAATTAAGTGCCGATCAACTGATGGAAGTGGATACTTACCGCATCACTTCGGTGAAGTCACGTTTGCATCCCTATGAGGGACATATGTTCCACGACGAAGTCGAGCTGAAACGTCAGCAAGAACACATCGCTGTGCAGGCAGGCGACTATGTGATCACGCTCGATCAGTCGCAGGCTCGTTACATCATTGAAACACTCGAGCCACAAGCGCACGATAGTTTTTTTCGTTGGGGGTTCTTTAATAGCTGCCTGGAGAAAAAAGAAGCATATTCAGATTATGTGTTCGAAGATACAGCGGCTGAAATTTTGCGTGATGAACCTGCTGTACGTGCCGCTTTTGATGCTTGGAAGCAAGAAAATCCTGCGCTTTTAAGCGATCAAAATGCGGTATTGGATTTTATTTTTGCGCATTGTCAACGGTTTGTCGAGCCAGAATGGAATCGCTACCCAGTGTTACGCATAATTTAATTTTAACCACCTTTCATTTTGTTACAATTTTGGTGGAAACATAATAGAATCGTAGGCTGTGTTAATTCTATCAACTAATTTTAAATGGGTCGTGTATGGCAAAGTTATTAGATTATCTGAATCACCTCGATCAAAATGCAGATGCACGTACAGCGCATGCAAAAGATCCTACCCATGCAATGACTAAGTATGGTTTGACGCATGAGGAGCAAGCAACATTTAATTCTGGTGATAAAGTTAAAGTTGCTCATGCGGTAGGTATTAAGCCAGCTGAATTACCAACAATTGAAGTTACGCATTTTTCGACGGAGTAAATTTTTGGCACTTGCCGAAATTTTAAAATCCTTATCAAAAAATAGAGCAAGACTATGTATGGTACTTGCTCTATTTTTTGCGTGTCCGTTACTTGCCTCTGGAAGTGTTTCTGAAACGCGAACAATCAAGCAATTACTGGATGCGACAGCGCTCGCTCTAAAAAAAACACCGGAAGAAAGTAATCAAATTCTTTCTGTACTAGAGACACAAATAAGCAAATTTACTAAAGAAGAAGAAACCAAGTTTTATCTCTTAAAGTCCTCATCTCTTGGATTACAAGGGCGTAACTTGGACCGGATTGCAGTTGTTAATTCTTATTTAAATAAGGTGACTGATCCTAATGTGCGGTCAATGTTCTTATATCAGTTATCTACTGCATATATTGAACTCAATGAGTATGAAAACGCGTTGAAAACGATGAACGAAGGTATTTCTCTTCTTTCGAAATTGTCAGACACAAACGCAAAAATTTCTACACTACAATCTGCTGTTTCTCTTCTGATTTCGTTGCACGCATATGACGAGGCATATGTCTATACAGAGCGTATGCTTGAATTGCGAGGAACGAATGATGATTTGTCTGCGCGTTGCTATGGACTGGCAAATCAAATCGAAATCCATATTCTCCGTGCGCAACACGATACGGCACAACAAAAAATTCCGTCTGCGCTCACGGTTTGCGATAGTAATGGCAGAGCATTTATTTCGTACATCATAAAATCCTTATTTGCGATTGATTTAATCGATAAAGGGGAGTTTTCTCAAGGTGTTAAGTCTATTATTCCTTTGCTCGGCACAGATACAGAATCCTCAAAAGTATCGGAAACAACGGTGCAGTTACAAGAGGCTTTAGGTCGCGGATATCTGAAGCTTGGAAAGTTGTCTGAAGCAGAACATGTTTCTATGAAGGCGTTGCAAAATGCGTCCACTGCCAAGTACAACCAATTGCTTGAGTTGTCCAATGAAACGATGTCAAAAATTAAACAAGCCCAAGGTCAGTATGCTGCGGCACTCGAGTTTGCCAATGCTGCCCTAGTACTTAAAAATAAATTATTGGACGAGCAGCTACAAAAAAATGTCGCCTATCAGCGCGTTAAATTTGACATGCAGGACAAAGCAAATCAGCTCACCTTGCTCGAGCAAAAAAATAAATTACTGTCGTTCGAAAAGCAATTAGAGAAGAAAAATAACGAGATCTTATTGCTCTTGGTTGGTCTGGCGGTCATGTTGTTGCTGGCGTCTGGAATCTGGCTGTCGCGCGTAATACAACAAAAGAATATTTTTAAACGGCACGCACAAACGGATGGACTTACGCAAATTAGTAACCGTAGCCATTTCATCACTGTCAGCGCCAACGCTGTCGCTGATCGGACCTCGGCTGTTAGTCTGATTCTGTTTGATATGGATTTCTTTAAGCGCGTCAACGACAACTTTGGTCATCCTACGGGAGACTGGGTATTGCGTAACGTTTGTCTTGCGGTCAAGGATGTCTTACGCGCTGGTGATACGTTCGGTCGACTGGGAGGCGAAGAGTTTGCGATTTGTATGCCTGCTGCGGATGCCCAAGTTGCGTTGCAGCTCGCAGAACGCTGCCGCCTAGCAATCGCGGCGATTGATACTGAGCCTAGTGGTTTTCGGTTCCCGCTAACAGCGAGTTTCGGGATCGCCACTGTGGATACTCACAGTAGTAGCAGTTTTGAAGTATTGATGGAATGTGCTGACAAAGCACTCTATAAGTCCAAATCTGATGGCCGTAATTGTGTGTCGGTATTTGAATAATTCACTGATCTTTATTTTTACTCTTCACTTCTATCATGACCATGCAACAAGCTGGGCAACTCGTGTGTGTCGGTACGGGAATGCGTATGGCGGGGCAGCTAACGCCAATTTCTAAAAGCTATATAGAATCGTTTGATGTTGTTATTGCTGCCGTTCCTAACATTTTTACGCGACAATGGTTGCAAGAAATCGCCAAACAATATGTCTGCTTGAATGATCACTACCAAGATACAAAAATCGATGGTAAAACACGGCGCGATACCTACCGTAGGATGGCAGACACGATACTCGCGGAGGTCCGTGCAGGTAAGCGGGTTTGTGCGGCGTTTTATGGGCATCCAGGTATCTTTGCATGCATTTCGCACATGGCAATTGCTGATGCGCGTAAAGAAGGATTTGAAGCACACATGGAGCCGGGTATCTCTGCGCTGGATTGTCTGGTTGCTGATCTGGGAATTGACCCCGGAACGCGTGGCATGCAATCAATGGAAGCCACACAGTTCATGATTTATCAGCGGGTGATTGATCCTACAGCGATGTTTATCGTGTGGCAGATTGGTATTGCTGGTGATTTGACGATGAAGCGGTTCGATACGGAGCAAGCCCATTTGCAAATCATTACTGATAAGCTGGCCAACACCTACTCATTGGATCACGAAGTGATTTTGTATGAAGCTGCCACCCATCCGTTAGAGCAGGTTCGTGCTGAGAAAATCCGATTACGTGATGTGCCGCAGGCGGAATTGAAGCAATTTACCACGTTGGTGATTCCGGCAGAGCAGGATCTTAAGGTAGATCAACAGGTGATGGATCAACTCAAGGCGTTAGAGAGGGATCGCGCTATTGGGTACACATCGCCATAAGGAAATCATTTTAGTTGGCTGTTATCACTTGTCCTCAGGTGAGGAGCGACAACAGACATGCCAATATGTACCATGAAAGCGTCAAAACATTTCTGCAAAGAAATTGCTATGATTTATTTCTTTTTAATTTTAAATCTGTGCTTTCTATTTACATCAGTCTTCATTAAAATAAATTACTTAGGGCAATATAATTTATCCAATTGACCCATTGACCCATTGTCGGTTTATCGATTTATCGATCTGTTGAGGAGATACCATGAATAAATTTTTGAAAAGTGCAGTCGTCGGTCTGGCTCTGGTTGGCGGTATTTCTGCTGCTTCCGCTGAGGGTGTTGATACATCCGTTGATGGTATTTTTAATGCCCTGACGACGAGCGCCAACTTGCAGGCAACTGTGGATAGCCTGGTTTCCAGTGGTGCGAACCCACAATCTATCGTTTCTGTCGCTGCTGCGGCTGGTATTCCACTCGATGCCGTGAAGGAATTACAGGTTTGCGTCAATTCTGCTGCCTCTGACGCGACAGTATTGAGCGCTTCTTGCCTGCGTTCGCGCAGCGTAGTTACAGCGTACGCTGCAGGTATCAATGATCCTATGAAATTTTTGCCAGCGTCTGCTGCAGGTAAAAAGAATAAGGATGCAGAGAAAACAGAGCTCAAATAAGGTTCACGCCGTCGCTCAGACAGCGTGATACGCAATGGCCTATTGTTTGTATATGCTGTTGAGAAAAAAGCAGCAAACTCGATGAGTATTGCTGTTTTTTTGTTTTTTTTTGTTTCTTTTGCTTATTTTCTGTTATCTGTATGCTGTAGAAAGCTCACGCAAGAGCGACTAACTCGGTGACTACCGCGGTGACTGATTTATTTCCTCAATGGCTTGAGCAGGTCACGTAAATTGTTATGGTCGATTTCGTACATCAATTCCAGTAATCGCCCGATTTCCCCCTTAGGAAAACCCTCGCGCGCAAACCAGCCCAGATAATGCCCAGGCAGATCGCCGATGAGTTTGTCCTTATATTTTCCGTAAGGCATTTTCAACGTCAGTAATCGCGGTAAGTCATCTGCTTGCATCGTCTTTTCAAACATTGTTATTCATCTTCAAAGTTCTTCTGATTTTTTGCATTTTTTTGAGCCACAGTCGCTGGGTCGTCGTCTGTCTTTTTGTTTGTATCCGTTTTACTTGTGCTCACAGAATTTGGCGTTGGCTCCGCTGATTTGGGGGATTTATCGGCGACGTCTTTTTTATCGGCATCCGGCTCATTAGGATATTTTGTTGCATCCAGGTAGCGTTCAACCAGATCAAAAAACTGACCATAGAATTGCCCCGTTGCGATCGTTTCGCTCGCTACTTTGACCAGTGAGTCATCGGTGGTGCCAAACGGTAGCGACACAGAGCCAATGGCACTCACGCCAATGCTAGCCGAAGTGTTGCTTTTTTTGAGTGAGTAGCGGTCGCGAATAGCATTTGCGAATACGGTGCTGCTGTTGCTTCCCTTACTGTCTGCGACGCAAACAACATTGAATTCGATTTCTGCATGGGTATCGACATCGTGTTGATATTTGCGACGTCCTTTAATGTTCGTTGGTTTCGAGTCACTGATGACGTAGCCTTGGCTGAGCAATGCGCGTCTCGCAGCTTCGCAGGCAGCGTGTTCGTTGCCGGGGTAGTTACGGGTAAATACACCGGTTTCACCAAATTCTTCATGTTGGAACGCTGCATTCTTGTTGCTAGAGCAGGCACTCAGACCGGATAGGCATAGCGCAAGGGGAATCAATAAAAAGCGACGATACATGTTCTAATCTAAACCAAGTGGTAATAATTAAGCTAAAGCTTCTTTAGCAGCTTCTTCTGGTGTCAGACCATCAAAAAATAAATCGGTGAACCATTCAATTTGTTCTTCAATATGATCCTGCGCTTGGGCCACAGTGGCACCGCCAGCGACCAGAAATCCTTCTACTTCAATACACCAGGCGATCAGTGCTTCTGTTTCAGGATCGATGTCGTTTTTCTTTGCCATGGCGTACTTTCGTGTAAATAGGATCTAAAGCGTTATGTTTTGTATTCTTGAAAACTGTGCGTATTCTAACTGGTTGTCAGGTATCGCATTGTTTTCAGTTGTTAAGCTGGTATTGCCTTGTGTTTTCTAACGTCAAAACGTTCGTCAATGTTGTTCCGCTGACAGGGTCCTTGCTTTAAAAACTTCCCGCAAACTGGTAGCGTGTTCCGGGATGCCACATTGTGACGATCGTCGCGATTTTGCCTTGTGAGCGCGTTTTTCTATGCAATACCAGACAAGCTTCTTTCATCGAAATCCTGAGCATCTCCGCCACCTGTCTGGTTGGCATCAATGCTTCAATGCTGTAATCCACACCTTGCAGCGGCGCCACGGCGACCAGATACTCATTTGGTGTCATGCTACTAAAATCCTGAGCTAAATACTCAGGCGTCACGCTCGAGTTGACCCAACGGTCTTCGACCTGAATTGCCATGTCATTTTCAAAATGCACAATCACCGAACGGAATAAGCGATGCCCAGCTTTGACATGAAATTCTTGCGCAAGTTGCTCAGATGCTGGAATTTCTTTGAGTAAATGCAATTCACTACGATGGACATGGCCGCGCAGACGGATTTCGGCAGCGATACTTTTAATCTCAACCAGCGTTGCCTGGTATTTTTGCTGGGCAACGTAGGTTCCTGATCCTTGTATCCGGTTCAGAATTTGTTCGCTTGTCAGCTCGCGCACAGCACGGTTGACGGTCATGCGTGAGACGCCAAATTGCTCTGCCAGCATCGCTTCGGAAGGAATGGCGTCACCTTCTTTCCATGTGCCTGTCTGGATCTCCTTGAGCAGATAGTCTTTAATGGTCTGGAAGGCAGGGGATTGAGATTGAACTTTTGACACGATTATCCTATTGAATTAGCAGCATATTGTCTCACTAAAATTCTTCTTGCAAAAGTTGTATATACAACTTAGAATTTCTTCCAACAAAACGCATTGGACTGTCAATGTCATATTCTGACTGTCGGGCAGTGGGTTTTTGTGTTGAATGCGGTGCAAATCGCGCTATTTGAGCTATGACTGTGAGACTTGGAGAGAGACAAGATGACAACGACGCTTCAAAACGATCCTCGCTGGGATGCCAGCCGTGTAATTCACGCACCGACTGGTGCTGAGAAAGTATGTAAAACTTGGGTTGCTGAGGCGGCCTATCGCATGATTCAGAATAATCTGGATCCGGCGGTCGCTGAAAATCCAAAACATCTGGTGGTGTACGGTGGTATTGGTCGTGCGGCACGCAATTGGGCGTGCTTTGATCAGATCCTAGCGTCACTCAAAGAGTTAAATGAAGATGAAACGCTGTTAATTCAGTCCGGTAAGCCTGTCGGCGTGTTTAAAACCCATGAGGATGCCCCGCGCGTTTTGATCGCCAATTCCAATCTCGTTCCTAAATGGGCGAACTGGGAACATTTTAATGAGCTCGACCGTCAGGGGCTGTTCATGTACGGACAAATGACTGCGGGTAGCTGGATTTACATCGGTACCCAAGGCATTGTGCAAGGCACTTACGAAACCTTTGCAGAAGCAGGGCGTCAACACTTTAACGGTGACTGGGGCGGTCGTTGGATTCTGACGGCTGGTCTTGGCGGTATGGGCGGTGCGCAGCCACTGGCAGCTAGTTTTGCTGGCGCAGTCTCTCTGAATATCGAGTGTCAGCAAAGCAGTATCGATTTCCGCTTGCGGACCCGCTATGTCGATAAACAAGCCAAAGATCTGGATGATGCACTGGCACTGATCAAGCATCATTGTGATCGTAAAGAAGCCGTCTCTATCGCCTTGTTAGGCAATGCTGCTGAGGTTTTGCCTGAATTGGTAAGACGCGCAAAAGCAGGCGGTATGAAACCGGATATGGTGACGGACCAGACATCGGCACATGATCTGATTAACGGCTACTTGCCAATCGGCTGGACTGTCGCACAATGGAAAACTGCACAACAGGATGCGAGCCAACATGGCAAACTGACGGCAGACGCAGCACAAGCCTGTGCGGTGCATGTACAAGCGTTGCTAGATTTTCATGCAATGGGCATTCCAACTGTGGATTACGGTAACAACATCCGTCAGGTTGCATTTGATGCAGGCGTGAAGAATGCGTTTGATTTCCCGGGCTTTGTACCGGCGTATATTCGTCCTTTGTTCTGTGATGGCAAAGGGCCGTTCCGCTGGGTGGCATTGTCGGGTGATCCGGAAGATATCCGTAAAACGGATGCCAAAATTAAAGAACTGTTCCCGCAGAATAAAGGCGTGCACAAATGGCTGGATATGGCAGGCGAGCGTATCGCTTTCCAAGGCTTACCAGCGCGGATTTGCTGGTTAGGCTTGGGTGAGCGTCACATTGCCGGTTTGGCGTTTAATGAAATGGTGAAAAACGGTGAATTGAAAGCACCAATCGTCATCGGTCGCGATCACCTCGATACCGGTTCTGTCGCCAGCCCGAATCGTGAAACAGAAGCGATGAAAGATGGCACCGATGCGGTATCTGACTGGCCATTACTCAATGCCTTACTCAACACCGCCGGTGGTGCGAGTTGGGTATCGTTGCACCACGGTGGCGGTGTTGGTATGGGCTACTCGCAGCATTCCGGCATGGTGATCGTTGCTGATGGCAGCGAGGCAGCCGCGAAACGACTGGCGCGGGTATTGGTTAACGATTGTGGTTCCGGTGTCATGCGTCATGCCGACGCAGGTTACGAGCAAGCAGTTGCCTGCGCCAAGCGCGAAGGCTTGAATTTACCAATGATTAAATAAATTTTTAGAAGAACAGCAGGGCATTGGCGATATGAATGATGCTCTGCCGCACTGAATATCGTAAAGATTGAGAGAGCAAGAATGACGACACATTTTGAAATTCATCCGGGCGAGTTTAGCTTGTCCGATCTGCGTGCCATCTGGACCGCACCGCAAGCACTGAAACTGACACCCTCGGCCTACACCGGTATCAACGCATCTGCGGCGACGATTCATCAGATCGTTGCGAAAGGTGATGCCGCATACGGTATCAACACAGGCTTTGGCAAATTGGCAAAAACCCGTATTCCTGATGAGCAATTAGAGCTGTTGCAGCGTAATCTGATTTTGTCGCACTCGGTGGGATCGGGTGAGTTGATTTCAGATGAGATCGTGCGTCTGATTTTGGCAATGAAAATTGCGAGTCTGGCACGTGGCGTGTCTGGAATCCGTGCTTCCGTTATCGATAGCATGATCGCAATGTATAACGCGGGCATTATGCCAACAATTCCGGTCAAAGGATCGGTTGGTGCATCTGGCGATTTGGCGCCGTTATCGCACATGACGCTGGCATTGCTGGGCGAGGGTGATGTTCGCGTGGACGGCAAACTCGTTGCGGCGAAAGACGCTTTAGCGAAAGCAGGTATTACGCCTGTGGTGTTGGCCGCGAAAGAAGGCCTGGCACTGATTAACGGCACACAAGTATCCACCGCGCTGGCACTCAATGGCTTGTTCCTGGCTGAACGCTTACTCGAAGCCGCGACGATTACGGGCGCCTTGTCTGTCGATGCAGCTAAAGGTAGTGATGCACCATTTGATGCACGTATTCACAGCAGCCGTGGCCAACCAGGGCAGATCGCCACGGCGGCGGTTTATCGTGACCTGCTAAAGGGGAGTGAAATTCGCTTGTCGCATTTGGTGAATGATGAACGCGTCCAAGACCCGTATTGCTTACGTTGTCAGCCACAAGTGATGGGCGCGTGTTTGGATATCATCAATAATGCTGCGCGTACTTTATTGATTGAAGCCAATGCGGTGACGGATAACCCCTTGGTGTTTGTTGAAACAGGTGAAGTAATTTCTGGCGGCAACTTCCATGCAGAACCTGTCGCGTTTGCGGCAGATACGTTGGCGCTGGCGATTGCCGAAATCGGCGCCATTTCTGAGCGTCGTATTGCCTTGCTCATTGATGCGTCTATTTCTGGCTTGCCGCCATTCCTGGTGCCGTCGTCTGGTCTGAACTCTGGTTTTATGATCGCTCATGTTACTGCAGCGGCATTAGCCTCTGAAAATAAATCACACGCGCATCCTTCCAGCGTTGACTCGATTCCAACGTCAGCGAACCAGGAAGATCACGTCAGTATGGCAACCTTTGGCGCACGTCGCTTGCACGAAATGGCGCACAATACGGCAACGATTGTCGGCATTGAATTGCTGGCTGCGGCGCAAGGGGTGGATTTTCATGCGCCGCTCAAAACGTCTGACATGTTGACACAAGTCCATCAGGCCTTGCGTGCTAAAGTCGCGTTCTACGACAAAGATCGTTTCTTCGCACCGGATATCGAGGCAGCGAAAAATCTGGTCGTTTCTGGTAGCTTAAGTACACAATGCAAGCATCTGTACCAGCATCTGTATTTGGCTTAATTTCGGACTTCATTTTTGACTGAGTGACTATGCGTAAATGGACCCAACAGGATTACCACACCATGCCATGGAAAAATGGCGGTGGCAGTACAACGGAGCTGGCGATTTTTCCGGTGGATGCGCACCTAGAAAATTTCGTCTGGCGCCTGAGTACCGCCGCGGTGAATGCAGATGGTCCGTTTTCGCATTTCTCTCAGATTGATCGCACGTTAGCCATTCTCTCCGGTGAAGGCCTGATTCTGCATACAGATGATGGTGCGCAAGCGCCTCAAGCCAACGTGTCATTAACGCGCTCGGTGGCACCTTATCGCTTTGCTGGCGAATTACCGATCAATGCGGAGCTGATTGCTGATCCCGTACTTGATCTTAATATGATGACCCGACGTGACGTGTGTCAACATCATATGCAGCGATTATCTGCTGGCGACCACTTTGTTTCTGCTGGCGATTCGCAACAGGTATTACTGTATTGCGCACAAGGATCTGCAACGCTGAGTTCTGGCGAGTCTTTAGTACAGGGTGATTTATGTTTGTTTGAAGAGCGACACGAGCACGAGGGGGTTATTGTGGGCTTGTCCGCTGCTGACGATGCGCAGTTGTATCTGATCACGATTCACTTTTTAAACATGGGACAAAGCTGATGCTGCATGTTGACGCCATCTGGAAGAACCTCCACCTTGCGACGATGATCGCTGGATATGGTGAAATACGCGACGCGGCAATAGCGGTCCGCGACGGTAAAATCGCCTGGTTTGGTGTTGCGACTGATTTTCCGGAAACCATGACAGCAGACACGGTTGTCGATGGGCAGGGATGTTGGGTGACCCCGGGTTTAATCGATTGTCATACACATCTGGTCTACGCTGGAAATCGTAGTAATGAGTTTGAAGCACGCTTAAATGGCGTAGCTTATGAAGAAATCGCGCGGCAGGGTGGTGGTATTGTGGCGACGGTGAATGCCACACGTGCTGCCAGTGAAGAGGAGTTGATGCAGGCCTGTCTGCCACGTCTGAAAAATCTACTTGCTGAAGGCGTGACAACCTTAGAAATTAAGTCTGGTTATGGCCTTGATCTGGAAACTGAAGCGCGGATTTTAAGGGTAGCACGGCGTATCGATCGCGAATATCCTGTGCGGGTTAAAACTACCTTTCTTGGTGCACATGCCTTACCGCCAGAATACGCGGGACGCGCCGATGACTACATTACGATGGTGTGTGATGTTATGTTACCCGCACTGGTGGCAGAAAATCTGGTCGACGCTGTTGATGTGTTTTGCGAAAAAATCGGTTTTAGTCCATCACAGACAGAGCGGGTGTTTCAGGCTGCACAACGGTTTGGCCTACCTGTCAAACTCCATGCCGAACAATTATCAGATCAGGGCGGCGCAAGTTTAACCGCGAAATACCAGGGATTGTCTGCTGACCATCTTGAATACTTGTCGGAAGATGGTATTGCCGCGATGGCTGCGGCTGGTACGGTCGCCGTATTGCTGCCCGGCGCTTTCTATTTTTTACGCGAAACTAAATATCCACCTTTAGCAGGACTACGGGCGGCAGGCGTCCCCATTGCGTTGGCAACGGATTGTAATCCCGGTACATCGCCGTTAAGCTCGTTGCTATTAACGATGAATATGGCCGCGACCCTGTTCCGCATGACCCCCCTCGAAGCTTTGCAAGGCACAACCTGTCACGCCGCGCGTGCTTTGGGATTGGCTGATGAGGTTGGAACGCTGCAAGTAGGTAAGGCAGCAGATTTTGTTTTGTGGCGTATCGATCGGCCTGCTGACCTCAGTTATCTCATCGGGGGTAATCCTGTGGTTATGAAAGTTGTTGCAGGGAAATGTATGGCATAAAGGGGTTTGTTTTGCATCACTCCGGTGGCTTAGTTTTATATTTGTAATTCACATTTGTTCACCCTGCCTTGGCAGGGTTTGCCGTTTTTATATACTTTGCAGTCGTATAATGTTGGTAAGAATGAATATCAATAAGCTCTGAGGTATACCGTGACAGCCACCACTCCACCAACTCCACCTAGTACCGTAACATCGTTTTGGCATCGCTGGAATGTTGCACGTTACGTTGGCTTCTTGCTGATGTTGATCTTGGTGATGGCCTTAGTCAGTTGGGCGTTTTTGCCTGGTTACGTCAAACGAGTGGCAACTGAACAAGTGCAGCAGCAGATTGGACGTAAGTTAGAGATCGATCGCATTAGTTTCTCGCCGTTTCAGTTGGCACTCACGCTAGATGGCGTTCGCTTGTATGAGGCGGATAAGAAAGCATTGGCGTTGGGAGTGAAAGAGCTGGTAGTCAGTGTTTCTCTGAGTTCAATATTTCATCAAGCGCTGGTATTAAACGAGTTGCAGCTGATGGCCGCTGACTTGCATCTGGTACGATTGAGTTCTGATGGTAAGGGTGTCTATAATTTCAGCGACATCCTCGATAAAATAGATGCCATGCCAAAGAGCGATACACCATTTCGGTTCGCGATGGCAAATATCCAGTTAAAAGACAGTGCAATCAGTTTTGATGACCAAGTAAAAGCGAAGCTGTTTAAAATCACTGATTTACAAGTTGGCGTACCGTTTATTTCTAACTTTCCGAAAACCTTGGATAGCTTTATTGACCCTAAGCTATCCGGGCGCGTAAATGGTGCAGGTTTTGCTCTCAATGCGCGCTCAAAACCGTTTGTTAAAAGCCTTGATACCTCATTAGCACTCGATGTCGAGCAACTCGATCTTGCGCAATATGTTGCCTATTTACCGGTTGCTTTGCCAGTTCAGATTGCACATGCCACGCTGAGTACAAAACTTGATCTACGTTTTAAACGTGAGCCGGATGCACAGATATTATTGAGTGGCGGCATTCATTTGCAGAATGTCGATGTGAAAGATGGACGCGCTGCTAATTTATTAAAATTTTCTGATCTGGATGTGCAGATCAAGCAAATCAATCTCCTGACCGCGGCAGCTGAAGTCACGCAGCTACGACTGAATAACCCGCAGGTATGGGTAGATTTTTCAAAAAATAATGGTGTTAACTGGACTAACTTAAGCACGCCTGCACCTCAGAAAAATGGGCAGAATAAGCTCGTAAAGACAACGCTAGAAAATAATCCTGCACCCGCAAAGGTGAGCACGTATCCTTTGATTACGATTACTTCGCTTGACGTTCAGCAAGGTGCGATTCACATCTCTGATGCCGTACATGCGCAGCCAGAGAAAACCATAGAGTTACAACATCTGGCTTTGCAAGCGCATCACCTCAGCAGTGCTAAAGATGCGCCGGCGGCGCCAGTGATATTTAGCCTCGCAACCAGCGATGATGAGAACATTCATTTTGAAGGTGACTTGCAGGCATTGACTGGCACAGTACAGGGCAAGCTGGAATTGAAAGACATCGATTTGTCGCATTACCAAAATTTTGTCTCCCCATTTTTACATGCGCGTCTTGGTGGAAAACTGAATGCGAGCTCGCATTTACAAGTAAGCCCTGCACAGGTGCAATTCACGGAGTTGAGTGCCAATCTTGAACATGCAAACGTACAAGGTAAGCCAGAAGAGGGGAGTTTTAGTTTTGAATCGCTGATGCTCGATAAGGCCGAGTTAGATACCGGTAGCCATACAGTGACATTACCTACAGTGACGCTGCAAGGCGTCAAAGCTGATATCAGACGTGATAAGCAAGCAAGTCTCGGCGTACAGCACTGGTTAGCAAATGATGCGCACCCTGCAAAAAACGTGACGACATCGCGAACTACAGACAAAGCCCACGACTGGAAAATTGCACTCGGTCAATTTGATCTCAAGGACAGCGAAGTCGTATTTGGTGATGCGTCAGTGACACCAGTCGTGAAGCTCAATGTCAATGGAATTAACCTTAGCCTGACACAATTCAATAGTGATTTGTCGCAGCCGTTTAAGGTCAGCCTGAAGTCACACGTTAACCGTAAGGGGCAATTGAATTTTACGGCGCAGGCCGCACCACAATTAAAACAAATTGGTGCCATGATCGATGCACAGAGTTTACCTGTCGCGTCTCTGTATCCATATTTTTCACAGTTGCTCAATGTTGAAATTACAAAAGGATCTGCCAGTGCTAAAGGTAAACTTGATATCACCAATGTGTTGCAAGATCAGCGTCAGATTGCGTACAACGGTAGTGTCAGTTTTAATGATTTCAAAATTTATGAAAATGGCAGTAATGAAGATTTTTTGGAGTGGAAAGCAATTAGCCTCGATGGCATCAACACCACAATTGGTGGTGCGCAAGATACGTTTAATTTGAAAAAATTGACACTGAATGATTTTTTTGCGCGACTCGTTTTGTCGGATAACGCACAACTGAATCTGCAGAATATCCTGGTGAGCAAGACAGCACCTCATGCCGATGAAAATGGTGCCGCTAATGCCGCTGCCACCACGATGACAGAAAAAGCAGTCGCAACCGATGCATCCGGAAAAACAACGACAAGCAATGTGTCATCACAGGTAGCACCGCTTGCTGCGTCTGACACGGCCAAGCCTGCGAAGTCAGACAAGTCAAATAAACCGATGATTATTCGCATTGCACAGACCGAACTGCGTAGTGGTAATGTGAATTTCACAGATAACTTCATTAAGCCGAACTATCACGCTAATTTAACGAACATCAGCGGTACCATTGGCTTGCTTGCTTCCGACAATCCACAACCTGCGAACGTAGAGCTGCATGGTAATGTTGATAATGATGCACCATTATTGATTTCTGGTGCAATTAATCCCTTGACGTCGCCCTTATTTTTAGACATTACAGGCAGCGCAAATGGCTTAGAGTTGACCCGTTTGACGCCTTACGCCGCTAAATATGCTGGGTACCCAATCGAAAAAGGCAAGCTTTCTATGCAAGTCAGCTACCGTGTCGAAAATCAGAGCTTGAAAGCCGATAATTCAATCACGCTCGATCAGTTGACTTTTGGTGAGCACGTCGATGGTCCAAATGTAACCAAGTTACCCGTAATGCTGGCTGTAGCCTTGTTAAGAGATAATCAGGGGCGTATCTCGATTAATCTACCCGTTGCAGGTTCCTTGAGTGATCCACAATTTTCAGTAGGTGGCATCATTTTCAAGGTCTTTGTGAACCTGATTACCAAAGCGGTGACGTCACCCTTTGCGCTACTTGGTTCAATGTTTGGTGGCGGCGAGCAATTAGCGTATGTTGAGTTTAATCCTGGCTTGGCGGTCTTACCGATTGGTGCAACGGATCAGTTAGATACGCTGGCAAAAGCGTTGAATAATCGCTCAAGCCTCAAACTCGATATTGTTGGTCGCGTTGACCCTGAAAGCGATAGCGATGGCGTTCGTAAGAAAGTCTTGGAAATCAAGTTGCGTGAAGCTAAATGGCGTGAACTGCATCAAAAGGATAGAAGTATCAAAGCGGCGGACGTTGAATTGACACAAGAAGAGCGAATTAAATATGTACAAATCGTCTATCAGTCGGAAAAATTCAACAAGCCAAAAAATGTAATCGGCATGGCAAAGACCTTGCCGACGGTGGAAGCCGAAGCGTTGATTTTGAAAAATTTGCCCGTCTCCGCCGACGATCTGCGCGCGTTAGCACAACAGCGTGAAGATGTTGTGAGAGACTATCTTGAAAACACCGGAAAAGTTGATCGAGATCGTTTGTTTTTAATTGCGCCAAAGCTTGATAGTAGTGGCATCAAAGATCAAGGGAAACCGAATCGTGTTGATTTTTCATTGAAATAATTGTCATAGACATTGCGCCATTAATGAACGAAGACTAATGCGTTTTTTATTTCAAGCAATTGCATGATCATTCATGCAAAAGAAGTTGCTATTCTTCGTTTGTTTTTTGTTACTGGGTTGTAATTGATGTTGTTTTGGGATGCGTCTTGATTTATCCTGAACAAATCGAGTTGGGATTTTACGTTTGGGGAGAAACAATGACATCAGCAAATTTGGCCAATATTTTGTATGTTGAGGATGATCCAGATATTCAAACGGTGGCGCAGATTGCTTTAGAGATTGTTGGTGGATTTGCTTTAAAAACATGTAGCTCTGGTGCACAGGCTTTAGCTGAAATACATAGCGGATTCGTGCCTGACTTATTGCTGCTTGATGTCATGATGCCAAATATGGATGGGCCAACCACATTGGCAGAATTACGAAAATTACCAACAACAGCAGCGACACCTGTGGTGTTTATGACTGCAAAAGTGCAGTCTTCTGAGTTGGATTTTTACAAATCTTTGGGGGCGATTGGAGTGATCGCCAAACCATTTGATCCTATGGAGTTATCAACTCAGGTGTTGAAGCTTTGGCAGGAAAGGGTATAGATGACTGAGAAAAATGACAGTTTGCAAGAAAAATTACGTGCATTAGAAGCTGTTTTTTTACAGAAGCTACCATCGAAATTCGATGAGATTATTGAGGCGCTCAACGCTCTTCTGAGTGCGCCTTCAAATAAAGATGCATTAAGCGTTCTGCATAGGCATCTTCATACTATGGCGGGATCTGCAGGTACCTTCGGATTTGTAGAACTTGGCGAGCAAGCGCGTGTCTTCGAGTCTAAACTGAAGCCTTGGTTGGTATCTGACTGCCCCCCAGAAAATGAATTAAAGACTTTTGCTGATGAGTTGCGTGATTATTTCACTTCCACACGTGGTCGCTTGGCAAAGATGGCCACGCATGAGGCTGAAGAGCCTGAAGATGATCACGAGGTAAAGGAAGTTAATCATCCGTCTAGTTTGATTTATCTGGTCGATGAAGATAACACGCAGCAACAGGCTATTACAACGCAGTTAGAGCACTTTGGCTATGAAGTGACGCGCATACCGCAATTAAAAGACCTCGCCGTTGCTGTGGCTAAGCGCAGACCAGACGTTATTGTTATTGAGTTGAGTTTTCCCGAGGGAAAAATTGCAGGTGTCGATGAAATAAAAAAAATTGAACAGCTGCAACGATTACGCATTCCCACTATTTTCGTGTCGAAATCAAGCAGTTTTGAATCACGGTTGTTAGCCGTGCGCGCGAAAGGCGACGGTTACTTTACCAAGCCATTGGACGTTGTCGCACTTACTGAGCGCATTGATAACATTTTGCAGCGTGGTGAGTATAAAGGCTACCGTATTTTGATCGTCGACGATGATACTGTGACTTCTAAATTCTACGGCGCTATCTTGCGTGATGCTGGGATGAATGTACGCTTACTGAGTGATCCATCACAGGTGTTATCAGTGATGACCGATTTTCGTCCCGAGCTCTTGTTGCTCGACGTTTATATGCCAATTTGTAGCGGTGTTGAGTTATCACATTTGATACGTCAAGATAACTCTTACGTCGACGTACCGATCGTGTTTTTGTCGAGCGAAGCAGATCTGTCAAAACAACTCGATGCTGTGCGCGCTGGTGCGGATGATTTCATTACTAAGCCTGTTTCACCGGAATATCTGATTTCATCATTGTCTACCAGAGCCGAACGCTATCGTTCGTTGCGGGCTCTGATTATGCGTGATGGTTTAACCGGCTTATATAACCATACGGCGATCAAAGAGCAACTGTCGTCTGAGATGTTGCAGGCAGGTCGGAACGGCGCACACCTGGCGCTAGCGATGATTGATCTGGATAACTTTAAACAGATTAACGATAATTATGGCCATGCCACCGGCGATCAGGTATTGCGTACGCTCGCTCGCCTGTTGCGCCAGCGTTTGCGCCGGAGTGATATTGTTGGTCGCTATGGTGGTGAAGAATTCGCGATTATTTTCCCTGATACGACGGCCACAACCGCACGCAGAGTTCTTGATCAGGTGCGTATCGCATTTGCTAAAATTCGTCAGCATTCGGATGAAGTCGAGTTCTCAGTGACATTTTCGGGCGGTGTTGCTGATCTTGAGGCGACGACTGACGCGGATGAATTATTCGAAGTGGCTGATGCGGCGATGTATGTATCCAAACAAAGCGGTAGAAACCGTATTACGCTGGCTTAACTATGTGACAGACAATACTGTTAAGACAGTGATGGTCATCGTTTGACGTTTTTACATAAAAAACCCGTTCTTGAAAACGGGTTTTTTATTGCTTGCTCAGGTTAGCTTAGCTGATTTTTTGCAGACTACTTGGTTTTAACTTCGATTCCAGCGCCTTGCCTTTGCGCGCACGCTTGTTGATGTGGATAGTCAGGCCACTCGCGCTCAGATTGACTTCCTGTGCTTTTCCACCACGACCGATGCCGGATACTTTGACACCTTTCTGACTGATTGCCTGCGCAGACAGCAGTTTTTCTTTGTCTTCTAATTCCATGAGAATCACGCCACGTCCGCCGCTAGACAGTTGCTTAATCTCATTGAGGCCAAAGACGAGCAGGCGACCTTTTTCTGATAGACAGGCGATTGCACTAGCATCATCGCTAATCGTCGTCGGTGCGAGTGGTAAATCGTTTTCTTCCAACGTCATAAATGCCTTACCTGCTTTCATCCGTCCTACCATATCGGCAACCTTTGCCGTGAAACCGTAGCCCGCAGTTGACGTCAGCAGTAAACCCGCGTCATTTGGTCCCGCAAAGTAATGCAAAATTTTGCTACCACTGGCGAGATCAATTAAGGTGGTAATTGGCACACCATCGCCCCGCGCTCCAGGCAATGCAGCAACAGCGACGGAGTAGACACGACCATTGGAACCGAAAACGAGTAAATGATCGACGGTGCGACATTCAAAGGTACCATAGAGGCTATCACTGGCTTTGAAAGTGAATTGTGCTGGTTCATGACCGTGACCCGTACGCGCACGGACCCAGCCTTTTTCAGAAATAACGACAGTCACTGGTTCATCGACGACTTTTTGCTCGACCGAGGCGCGTGCCGCTTCTTCAATCACGGTACGACGGGCATCACCAAATTGTTTGGCGTCGGTTTCTATCTCTTTAATCAGCATTTTTTTCATGGATACTGGATTATCAAGCAGATCGTGCAGCGTCGCCTTTTCTTTCCGTAGTTCAGCCAATTCTTGCTGGATTTTGATCGTTTCCAGACGTGCTAACTGGCGCAGACGGATCTCAAGAATATCTTCGGCTTGACGGTCAGAGAGTCTGAACGCCTCAATCAGTGCCGGTTTGGGTTCTTCTGACTCACGGATGATACGTATCACCTCGTCGATGTTGAGCAGAATCGCCTCACGGCCTTCGAGAATATGAATACGGTCATCGACCTTTTTGAGTCGGAACTGGGTACGACGGGTTACTGTCGTAAAACGGAATGCAATCCATTCACTCAGAATCTCAAGTAGTCCTTTTTGGCGTGGACGTCCATCGCCACCAATCATGACTAGATTAATTGAGGCAGACGTTTCCAGCGACGTATGCGCCAATAACATTTGCATGAACTCGGTTTGATCTTGGTTTTTAGATTTTGGTTCTAACACCAGTCGTACCGGCGCATCTTTGCCAGATTCGTCACGTACCGTATCGAGTACCGAGAGTATCACTTGTTTTAAAGAGATTTGCTCTGGTGACAGTGTTTTCTTACCCGCTTTAATTTTAGGGTTAGTGAGTTCCTCGATTTCTTCAAGCACTTTCTGCGAAGACGTCCCTGGAGGAAGCTCGGTGACGACGGCCTGCCACTGACCACGTGCCATTTCTTCAATTTTCCAGCGTGCGCGGACTTTCATGCTGCCACGGCCAGATGCATACATATCAGCAATAGCAGCAGCAGGCGTGATGATCTGACCACCACCCGGGAAATCTGGGCCTGGGATCATCTCCATTAATTCAGCATGTTTTAATGCCGGATTACGGATCAGCGCGACGGCAGCTCTGGCAACTTCGGTCAGGTTATGAGACGGGATTTCTGTTGCTAGACCTACGGCAATACCGGATGCGCCGTTTAACAAAACGAATGGCAATCTGGCGGGTAACAGTTTTGGTTCTTCGGTCGTGCCGTCATAGTTTGGCTGAAAATCCACAGTGCCCTGATCGATCTCATCCATTAACAAACGGGAGATCGGTGTCAGACGGGCTTCGGTGTACCGCATCGCTGCAGCGCCGTCGCCGTCGCGCGAACCAAAGTTGCCCTGACCGTCGATCAGCGGATAACGTAAAGAAAAATCCTGTGCCATACGCACTAAGGCGTCATAGACGGATTGATCACCGTGTGGATGCAGTTTACCGAGCACATCACCGACAACAGCGGCGGATTTACGAGGTTTGGCGGCTGAGTTCAGGCCGAGTTCATTCATCGCATACAAAATACGCCGTTGAACAGGCTTCTGACCGTCGCAAACGTCAGGCAATGCGCGGCCTTTTACGACGGAAATGGCGTAGTCCAGATACGCTCGTTCAGCAAAGGTTGCCAGTGTCAGCGCTTCACCATCATTGGGCGGTGGTGTTTGTTCAAATAAATTCGCTTGTTCGCTCATAGTGTTTAATTTTTTAATACCTAAATTCAGTGGTCATCAATATGACATGACGTTTTGCTATTGATCTTGTAGATATCTACGGATCAGATATCTGCTTCCACCGCATTGCCGTGTTCTTCTATCCATGAGCGGCGCGCAGCGGCTTCGCCTTTACCCATGAGCATATTGAACCGGGCTTCAGAGAAGTCCTGATCAAACTCACCTAGTGATACCGGTAATAAGCGCCGCGTATCTGGGTTCATGGTGGTTTCCCATAACTGTCCGGCATTCATCTCACCCAGACCTTTAAATCGGGAAATTGACCAAGCACCATCTTTGACGCCGTCTTTACGCAACTTATCTTCAATAGCGGTCAGCTCACCGGAGTCCAGTGCATAGATTTTCTGCGCAGGCTTTTTACCGCGGGCTGGTGCATCGACCCTGAACAGCGGCGGACGCGCGACGCAGATATGGCCACGCGCGATGAGTTGTGGAAAGTGTTTGAAAAACAGCGTCAGTAAAAGAACCTGAATGTGCGAGCCATCGACGTCCGCATCAGAGAGGATGCAAATTTTACCGTAACGTAGGTTACTCAGATCCGGGCTGTCATTCGCACCATGCGGGTCAACGCCAATCGCTACAGCAATGTCATGGATTTCGTTATTAGCGAACAGACGATCGCGTTCAGATTCCCACGAGTTCAGTACTTTGCCCCGCAACGGTAAGATTGCCTGGAATTCTTTATCGCGCCCCATCTTTGCTGATCCACCTGCCGAATCACCCTCGACTAAAAATAATTCATTACGGGTAATATCGTTAGATTCGCAATCTGTCAGTTTGCCAGGTAACACAGCGACGCCGGAGGATTTTTTCTTTTCGACTTTTTGTGCAGAACGTAAGCGCGATTGTGCTTGTTTGATGACCAGTTCAGCGAGCTTCTTGCCGTATTCAACGTGCGAATTGAGCCACAGTTCTAAAGGTGGTTTGGTGAAGGAAGACACCAGACGTACTGCATCACGTGAGTTGAGGCGTTCTTTGATTTGTCCCTGGAATTGTGGGTCTAACACTTTGGCGGACAACACAAATGAGACGCGTGCAAAAACGTCTTCCGGCAGCAGCTTGACACCTTTTGGTAAGAGGGAATGCATTTCAGCAAAGCTCTTCACTGCGCCAAATAACCCTTCACGCAAACCAGATTCATGGGTGCCGCCAGCGGGTGTTGGGATCAGATTGACATAGGATTCACGCACCACATTGCCTTCTTCGGTCCAAGCGACGACCCACGATGCACCTTCGCCTTCAGCAAAACCATCGCTTTCGGAGGTGGCGAACTGCTCACCTTCAAACAAAGGAATTAATGGCTCACCGTGCGATGATTGTGCTAAGGCTTCTGTCAGGTAACCCCGCAAGCCTTGGTCATATTGCCAGGTCTGGCTCTCGCCAGTTTTAGCATTGGCTAGTGTGACTTTCACGCCTGGCAGCAAGACCGCTTTTGAACGCAATAAACGCTGAAGTTCGGCAAAGGGAATATTTGCTGAGTCAAAGTACTTCGCATCTGGCCAGATACTGACGCGCGTGCCATTCTTTTTGTCGCCACGTCCCAGTGGCTGACTACGCAAAGGCTCGATCACATCGCCATCTGCGAAGGTTAACTGATGTAATCCAGCTTCACGCCAGACCGTGATTTCAAGTCGTTTGGAAAGTGCGTTCGTAACGGATACGCCAACGCCATGTAATCCACCAGAAAAGGCGTAAGCACCACCAGAGCCTTTATCGAATTTACCGCCAGCATGAAGGCGGGTAAACACGATTTCTACGGTAGGAACGCCTTCTTCTGGATGTAAGCCCACCGGAATGCCGCGTCCATCATCTTCAACGGTAATGCTGCTATCTGCGTTGAGCGTGACGAGAATATTCTTACAGTGACCACCCAAGGCCTCATCGGAGGCGTTATCAATGACCTCTTGAATAATGTGCAAAGGGTTTTCGGTTCTGGTGTACATGCCAGGTCGTTGTTTGACTGGCTCCAGACCTTTTAAGACGCGGATTGACGACTCGCTATAGTCAGATGGGGAGGTATTTTTTTTAGTGGCCATGCAAATAGAAAACTGTTGTTTTGGTTAAAATGTAATGGTATTTTGCAATTTTTATGTCAGTAGTACACAATTTCAATGTATTCTTTCCTACGTTTTACAGCTATTGTAGCTGCAATGAGTTGATGGATAAACGATGTCACAAAAAACTCCAACGATCGCGATCCGACTGCTTGGATTTTCCGCTAAAGAGGAAGAAACTTTTTTCGCAGTGCTTGCTGTAGCACGTGAGAAAGGGTATAGCTACACCTGCCTGATGCCAGGGTCTGTGCAAGATCCTGATATGTACATTGTTAACGCTGAACAATTGTCCGCGTTGGCGACTTTATCAGATTTAAATCCTGGCGAAGCACAACCCGTGTTGTTAATTGGTAAAACTGATGTGCCTTTACCCTATGAGGTCATGTCAAAACCTATACGCTGGCGAAAAATATTCGATGTGTTAGATAGTATTATCAATAAACGCGAGTTACTACTCACCACCTTGGGCGCCTATGCTCCCCTTACAGTTCACGAACGGCGACGAGAAAAGCGTCTCGATCTTGATCTGACTGATCCTACGGTTTATGAACGGATACGGAAACTGCCAGTTGCCAAAGGTGGTATTCTAATCGTTGATAAAGATACCCATTTTCGTGAATATGTTGCAGCGGTGATGGATCCCTATGGGCTCACTGTGACGTTGGCCTCGGACGAGCGCAGTGCTTTATTGCTTGATAGAAATAATCAGCACGTATTGACACTGATTAACACGTCAACGCCTAACGTTGATCCATACCGACTATGTGATGGCCTAAAAAAACAAAACGACGGTCTAAAAACCTCGGTTATTTTCTTGATTGATAAGTCTTTTGAATACCAAAATGTACTTGCCGAGCGTGTGAAATGTGCCGGATTTTTGGTCAAACCATTGTCACGGCGTGTGTTAATGCGCACTCTCAATAAATACCTGCAACTGAAGAGTAAGCGTTGATGTGTCTTGTCTACGGTATTCCCAACGCAGGGCGTGGCTTATTTGCTCAATAAACGCATGCCGCGCTCTAACCCTTCGATGGTCACCGGAAACATGCGATTACTCATAATCTGCCGGACCACTGAAATCGACTGACGATATTGCCATAAACCTTCCGGTTCTGGGTTGAGCCAAATGTACTTTGGAAAAGTACTAGCAAAGCGTTGCAGCCAGACCGCGCCAGCTTCGTCGTTGTTGTACTCAACAGAGCCGCCAGGTTGCAGGATTTCGTAAGGGCTCATGGTAGCGTCGCCCACGAAGATCAATTTGGTATCAGCAGGGTATTTGCGCAAAATATCCCAGGTGGGAAATTTTTCTGCATGTCTGCGGCGGTTGTTTTTCCATAAATGGTCGTAGACACAGTTGTGGAAATAAAAAAACTCCATATTTTTGAATTCTGTTTTAGCAGCTGAAAATAATTCCTCAGTCTGGGCGATATGGTCATCCATCGTGCCGCCGACGTCGAGCAGCATCAGTACTTTGATGTTGTTTTTACGCTCAGGTTGCATCTTGATATCGAGATAGCCTGCGTTATTGGCGGTTGCTTTGATGGTCGCATCCAGCGCGAACTCTTCTTCTGCGCCATGGCGGGCAAATTTGCGCAAGCGGCGCAGAGCAACCTTGATGTTGCGTGTGCCGAGTTCGCGCTCCGCGTCGTAGTCTTTAAATGCCCGTTCTTCCCACACCTTGACCGCGCTGCGGTTGCCGCCTTTGCCGCCAATACGTATTCCTTCAGGGTTCGAACCACCATTTCCAAATGGTGAGGTCCCGCCCGTGCCAATCCACTTACTACCGCCTTCGTGACGCTCTTTTTGTTCTTTTAAGAGTTCTTTCAGGCGATCCATTAATTTGTCGTAGCCAAATTTTTCGATAGCGGCTTTTTGCTCATCAGTCAGTTCGCGTTCCAGGCGTTTTGTCAGCCAATCGAAGGGAATCTCTGGATGTTTCTCAAAAATAGTGTCAATCCCTTTGAAATACAGTCCGAATGCCTTATCAAATTTATCGTAATGTGCCTCGTCTTTGACCATGATTGTGCGGGAGAGGAAGTAAAAATCATCCAGTGACATGCTGATCAGTCCTTTTTCTAAGGCTTCCAGAAGCATCAGAAATTCTTTGATTGATACCGGAATTTTGGCATCTTTCAGGGTAAAGAAAAAATCGATCAACATGTTGTCTACTCTCCAAAAAAACATTTGCACTTAACCTAATACTTAGCGACAGGCATTGTCGATAGTTATTTTGCGTATTTTATCTGCATATATTGCAAATTCTTTTTCACGCCAGGCCATTCATGTTCCAGAATACTATAAACCACCGTATCGCGGATACGACCGTCTGGCATGATCGTGTGATTGCGTAAGATTCCGTCGCGTTTAGCGCCAAGTCTTTCAATGGCTGCCTGAGATTTGTGGTTAAAAAAATCAGTGCGAAATTCGACCGCAATGCAGTCGAATACTTCAAATGCATGGGTAAGTAACAGTAATTTGGAGTCGGTATTCACGCCGCTTCGTTGTGCTGATTGTGAATACCATGTATGACCGATTTCAAGGCGCTTGTTTTGCGCTTCTATTCTGAAATAACGGGTGGAGCCAACAATGGTGCCACTATGTTTCTCTCTGATTACAAAAACGATGGCGGTTTGCTGTCGTTGCATTTCTAATGCGGTGTCTATCCATTGCTGTGTTGTTTCTGGTCTTGGTACAGACGTAAAGAAGAGGTTCCATAATTCACCATCAGCAGCGGCGCGCTGGATGTCAGGTAGGTGGTCCTGCGTGAGGGGTTCCAACGATACATACTGGCCAGATAGGTGAATAGGGATGCATTTCATAACGTCTTCCTTTTGAGTTTTTAAAATCAAATATGTAAAAACAAGCATGCGTGGCAATTCTTTACATGCAACTTTCTCATAAAATGTAGGGTTTGTTGCGTAACAGATATGAAAAAAAGATGAAAACAGAATTGTTACGCGTTATAATCTTCTATTCACTCAGAACAACAGTAATGCTTGCTAACGAAAATAAAAGCCGTTATACTGCAAAGCTGTATAGAATTTTGCGACGTGGCATTTAATCAAATGTTTTGACCTCGTCGCTTTGACCACGTTTAGGAAATCTCATGGCAAATACCGCACAAGCACGCAAACGTGCTCGTCAAGCAGTTAAACAAAACGCACACAACTCCAGCCAACGCTCGACTCTGCGCACAGCAATCAAAGCTGTTCGTAAAGCAATCGAAGCTGGTGATAAAGCTGCTGCTGCAACAATTTTTCAAACATCCGTATCGACTATCGATCGTATCGCTGACAAAAAAATCATTCACAAAAACAAAGCAGCTCGTCATAAGAGCCGCTTGGCATCCGCTCTGAAAGCATTGGCTTAATCGCCTTGCTTTTGCTTACTGGTCGTCATGGCCAGTGTAGTGGATATAAAAAGTGAAAAAAAACCGCAATTTATTGCGGTTTTTTGCTTTTTTGCTATTGTCTTGCTAATCTGCGATTCAACTTGTGATGAGTTTCTAGGTTCCAAAGACAGAGTAGGTGTTCTCTCCTTCTTTTCTTGGAAAATGATAACTTCGGCAATGGCGACTCCGCGTATCTTAAGCTCAGGTGCAGGCCTCTCGCACCTCAAACGAGTGGATTCCCACTTGTTTCCTATAAGGTGAGGCTTATTTCAGTGGCAAGCCTTCAATCTTCATGCCTGGCTTAATATTTTTTTGTTTGAACCAGCCTAAATTCATTTCTAGGGCGTAATTTACTGTTCTTTTTGCGCAATGCGAGTCGAGCGTCTCTGGTTGCATATCTTCAATATTGACGATGCGTCCGTCTATGTCAATAAACGCAACTGACAGCGGAATTAATGTGTTCTTCATCCACATGCAAACGCCCGCAGGTGCACCAAAGTCAAAAATCATGCCCTCATTGTTGCCCATTTTTGTACGCAACATCAGTCCTTGCTCGCGTTCAGCGGGTGTTGCGGCGACTTCTGCTTGAATGACGTAAATCCCAACCGAGAGTTGTTTAACGGGCATTTTGCCTTGCATTTGCGCATGAGAGGTGGATGAAATCAGCGCCAAAACGGCGGCTCCCAGTAACTGCTTAGCGATCATGGTGATTTTTGTCATGGACGATGAAGAATGTAAAATGTAAAGGCGCTATCCTACAGCAAAAAAAAAAGGCAGGAAAAGCTCCCGCCTTTATTTTTGACCTGATTACGGTTTTATTTTGATGCTGCTGCTGCGGAAGCTGCTGCTGCGGCTTCTTTCTTTGCTTTTTTGTGCTTTTTAACTTTTTTAGCCGGCGCTGCTGCTTCTGCTGCTGTCGCGGAGGCTGCTGGAGCTGTCGGTGCCGCTGGAGCTTGAGCAAATACAGCGGAAGCAAACAGACCAGCGATTAGAGCGGCGATTAATTTTTTCATTTTAGACCCTTAAGAAAGTAATTGTTAAGAAGTGCAGTCAGCGTGATTAGTGCGATTGAAACTGTTGCATCGAATCACCATTAAAAACGGTGCAGAATGAAATTGGTTGACAGGAACTTGAGCTATTTTTTTAAAGGCTATGAATTTTGATTTCTGCCGATATTTGCCGCTACATCTCAACTTCCTGCCATTCTCCTGGAAGAAGTGGGTGGCTTTCCAATGAGAAACTGCCAATGCTGGTGCGAATCAACCGTAAAGTCGGTAAACCAACCGCTGCGGTCATTCTTCGTACCTGGCGATTTTTTCCCTCAGATAGGACGATGCAGAGCCAACTGGTGGGAATAGTCGCCCGTTGCCGTATCGGTGGATCGCGGTCCCATAGCCAGGCTGGCGGATGAATATGTTTGGCAATGCAATGCTGAGTGACGAAATCACCTAAATCTAGTGGTTCTGAGAGTTTTTTCAGCGAAGTTTCTGTAGGTATGCCCTCTACTTGAACAAGGTAGGTTTTTGCCTGCTTATGATCAGGGTGGCTGATGCGATTTTGTAGCTTACCATCATCGGTAAGTAAAATTAATCCTTCACTATCCGCATCAAGACGTCCAGCCGGGTATATATTAGGAATGTCGAGATAATCCGCTAAAGTTTCCCTAGTGGGGTGAGCGGAAAATTGACACATAACGTTGTAGGGCTTATTGAGTAAAATCAGTTTCATAGCATTATGGTAACCGCAATTTGGTAAACTGATGGCATCTCGTAAAATTCTAGTGCATAATACGAAATGACGGTCTTGTGTCTTATATAAGAGTTAACTGCGGAGTTAACTGTTAAATGCAAAGGGCAAGGATTGAGTCCGGTAATTCGGATTACCTATCCCAGTCAATGACGACATTTACACGCAAGGCATATTTGAGAATAGCGCAATTCGCTTATTCATCCAACTACGGAGAAAACGATGTATCAACATATTCAAGTTCCTGCTGAAGGTAAAAAAATTACCGTCAATGCTGATTTCTCGCTGAACGTTCCAGACAATCCAATTATCCCGTTTATCGAGGGTGATGGTACTGGCGTGGATATCAGCCCTGTCATGATCAAAGTAGTCGATGCTGCGGTTGCAAAAGCTTATGCTGGCAAACGCAAAATCAGCTGGATGGAAATTTATGCAGGTGAAAAATCAACAAAAGTCTATGGCCCAGACGTCTGGTTGCCAGAAGAAACACTGAAAGTGTTGAAAGACTATGTAGTTTCTATCAAAGGCCCTTTGACAACACCAGTTGGCGGCGGTATCCGCTCCCTGAACGTTGCATTGCGTCAGGAACTCGATCTGTACGTTTGCTTGCGCCCAGTACGTTATTTCAAAGGCGTGCCATCCCCAGTGCGTGAGCCAGAAAAAACTGACATGGTTATCTTCCGTGAAAACTCTGAAGATATCTACGCTGGTATCGAATTTGCAGAAGGTTCTGATCAGGTCAAAAAATTGATCAAATTCCTGCAAGATGAAATGGGCGTCAAAAAAATCCGCTTCCCAGAAACGTCTGGTATCGGTATCAAGCCTGTCTCTATCGAAGGCACAGAACGTTTGGTGCGTAAAGCAATCCAGTACGCAATTGACAATGACAAGCCATCTGTGACGATCGTTCACAAAGGCAACATCATGAAGTACACCGAAGGTGGCTTCCGTGACTGGGCATATGCACTGGCACAAAAAGAATTCGGCGCTGAATTGATCGACGGTGGCCCATGGTGCAAATTCAAGAATCCTAAAACAGGTAAAGACATTATCGTTAAGGATTCGATCGCTGATGCATTCTTGCAACAAATTTTGTTGCGTCCAGCAGAGTACAGCGTTATTGCAACACTGAACCTGAACGGCGACTACATTTCTGACGCGTTGGCGGCACAAGTTGGTGGTATCGGTATTGCTCCAGGCGCAAACTTGTCTGATTCTATCGCTATGTTCGAAGCAACTCACGGTACAGCACCGAAATATGCAGGTAAAGATTATGTGAACCCAGGTTCCCTGATTTTGTCAGCAGAAATGATGTTGCGTCACATGGGCTGGACTGAAGCTGCTGATTTGTTGATTTCTTCGACAGAAAAAGCAATTACAGCCAAGAAAGTGACTTATGATTTCGCGCGTCTGATGGAAGGTGCTACGCAAGTATCTTGCTCTGGCTTCGGCGACGTTATGATTCAACACATGTAATTGCGTATGGTGAAGTGAATAAGTCATTTCAACAAAAAACCGGCGTAAGCCGGTTTTTTATTTCCATTGATCTTAATGAGGATCATATTTTGCTCATCTCAGCTTCGCTAAAGGTATTAATTGCATACCGGATTAAGTCGGCTTGTCCTTCAATATTTAACTTTCGTTTGATATTTAGGCGGTGGGTTTCAACAGTCCGCACGCTTAAGCCCAGTTCTTGCGCAATAGATTTATTAGATTTGCCAGTTGCAATAGTTTCTAAAATACGCTTTTCACGCTGTGTCAGCAATTCTGTCGCGTCTTCGTCTTTATTGGTATTGCGCAACCCAGAACTAAAATACGTGCCTCCAGCTCTGACCGTTTCAATGGCATTGATGATATCTTCCGCAGGGGCATCTTTAAGCACGTAGGCGCGCGCGCCAGCCTGTATCGACTGCGCGACGTATTCTGCTTTCTCATGCATTGAGAGCATGATGACGGCGATATGAGGGTATTCCTTTGAGAAGCGCTCTGTTAGATTGATGCCGTTAGATTGCCCGAGATTAATATCCATTAAAATGAGGTCAATCGATTGTTTTGCGGCAATGTTGAGCGCATCGACACCATTCCCAGCCTCCCCGCATATGTAAAAATGGGGAACAGTTTCCAGTCGTGCGCGCAGGCCGTCCCTGACTAATGGATGATCATCAACCAGTAAAATATTGATTTTTTGATCTGGAATCATCGTTATTCTCCATTCGGTATTTTTGCTGTAATTCGTGTGCCATCGGCTCCGGATTGAATGTCAAATTGTCCTTGAACGCTTGCCATTCGCTCACGCATATTACTGAGCCCGATGCCACGTTTTGGGTGATTAACGATATCCTGCAAATTAAACCCCGTACCGTTGTCATTGATTAATAAAGTAACATATTTATTGTCAGAGTGTAATTTAATTTCTACATGGCTGACATTGTGCGCGTGCTTATGGATGTTAGTTAGTGCCTCTTGAGCAACACGATAAAGTACGGTATTACTGATCGCGTTTAAATTAAATCGATTATCTTGGGGGGTAAAAGTCACATCAATTCCAGTGGCATGGTGGAATTCTTCACTTAAATGTTCAAATGCAATCACTAAGCCGAGATCGTCCAGCATCGCTGGGCGAAGATTGTGTGAGATGCGACGGACTTCGGTGAGCGCTGAATTAATTTGCTTTGTTGCACGCGCAAATGCGATCAATGCTTTATCTTCGCTGATCGTCGGCGATTGTAGTTTAGCTACTCCAGATTCAATCTGTAGCTTGGTAGAAACAAGGAGTTGGCTTAAGCCATCATGTAAATCGCGTGATAGCCTTGCTCGCTCATCCTCTTGTGAGGTAACAATACTGCGTGCCAGTGTTTTGAGTTTGGCATCTGCCAGCCGCGATTCACTGATGTTTAATGCCAACCCTGAAAGGGCGATCAATAACGCGCAAATAATTGTGATTCCTGCGATCCAAAATAGGGTGCTGTGAATGTTTTTGATAAACTGTGCATCAACTTTGTCGAGCGCAGCATCCACATCATCAAGGTAGATGCCAGTTCCCAGAACCCAGTCCCACCCCTGAAGTGGGATGACATACCCTAATTTAGCCACTACCTGATGGGTCGAGGGCTTTTCCCATAGGTAGCGTACGGGGCCGCCGCCTTGGCTGGCAGCATGGATGAGTTTTTGTATTGTGAGGTTTCCTTGCGGATCGCTGAGTGCCCAGAGATTTTTTCCTACCAATTCTGGCTGGCGTGGATGCATGAGATTTTTGCCATGCATATCGTACACGTAGAAGTAGCCGTCATCCCCGAAATCGAGGGCTGCAAGAATTCGTTTGGCTTCCTCCTGATTTTTAGGATTCATTGTGCCATTTTGGTAGAGATGATCAATGGCAGATCTTCCAAGAGAGACATAATGTTTTAATTCGGTCTCTTTACTGTTTAGATAAGCTTTTTCGATACTGATGTGCTGTTGTTTAGCGAGATTGGTCGCTTGAAAAAAAACTGCGATGGCAATTCCTGCGAAGGATAGCAGGAGCGGAATGATAGTGAGCAGAATAAACTTATAGCGAAGTTTCATCCAGAATGCCTTTTGTTGATGTTGTCCTCAGATTGGATTGATTCGGCATCTGCGGCCAATGATGATTGCTCTTGCCCTTAAATAAAAAAACCCCGCAATAGCGGGGTTTTTGAAAACAGCTAGAACCCAGAATTAAGGGTTTTGAATGTTAGAAGCTTGCTTGCCTTTAGGGCCTTGCGTGACTTCGAACGATACTTTTTGACCTTCTTTCAGAGTCTTGAAGCCGTTCATTTGGATTGCGGAAAAGTGGGCGAACAAATCCTCACCACCGTCGTCCGGAGTGATAAAGCCAAAGCCTTTGGAATCATTGAACCACTTGACGGTACCTGTTGCCATAATGCATCTTTCAATTAGAAACTAATCACACGAGCCGTAAAAGCAAGAAACCTAGCAACATGCTAGCCTTCCCTTAACTTGCCCCCTTCTTATTGACGATCAAACATGAATTTAGTCAATAATTGTCATTCTTGGCGGAAAAAAAACTAAAGTCAAGAAACTTTTCTAGAGGGATGTTGTATTGTTGTATTTTTAATTAAATTTTGCAAATTCGCATCAAAAGACAACACGTAAAATAGACTTTGCGCGTAAAGCTTGATCTACGTAAATTGATCACCATCTGTGAAAAGTCAGGAAAGAGGGTAACATTTGGATAGCGATGAAATAAGCCCGTTTTATTCGCTTAATATTTGCCTCTGGATTGAATCAACGTACTAGAATAGACGTATGGGAAATAAGCATGAAAACGGTACGATATTGGAGCGGCAGGCACAAAAGCTGAAGCCACCATCTATGTACCAGGTGATTTTATTGAATGATGACTATACTCCCATGGAGTTTGTCGTTGCCATTGTCCAGGAATACTTTAATAAAGATCGTGAGACTGCCATGCAGATCATGCTTAAAGTGCACAGGGACGGCAAAGGCATCTGTGGCGTATATTCGAAAGATATTGCACTGACTAAAGTTGAACTCGTTTTGACACACGCTCGTAAGGCAGGACATCCCCTGCAATGTGTGATGGAGGAAGTATGATTGCGCAAGAATTGGAAGTCAGTTTGCACATGGCATTCGTTGAGGCCAGACAAGCTCGTTATGAATTTATCACCGTTGAGCATTTATTGCTCGCGCTGCTGGACAATCCGTCTGCAGCGGAGGTGATGCGGGCTTGCGCGGTCAATATCGATGATTTGCGTAAGACCCTCAGTAATTTTATTACCGACAATACGCCAACAGTCTCTGGTACCAGTGAGGTCGATACGCAGCCTACACTTGGTTTCCAACGCGTGATTCAACGGGCAATCATGCACGTGCAATCATCGTCAAATGGGAAGAAAGAAGTCACTGGTGCGAATGTACTAGTTGCTATTTTTGGTGAAAAAGATTCGCACGCCGTGTATTACCTGCACCAGCAAGGTGTGACACGTTTGGATGTGGTGAATTTTATCTCCCACGGTGTTCGCAAAGATAACTTGAACGAACCTCCGAAGTCATCCGAGGGTGGTGAGGAAGCGCATGCTGATGCGCAATCCAAAGAAAGCCCCCTCGATCAGTTTACGCAGAATCTGAACAAGCAAGCAGCTGAAGGTAAGATTGATCCGTTGATTGGTCGCGACAGCGAAGTTGAACGTGTTATCCAGATTCTATGCCGTCGTCGCAAAAACAATCCTCTGTTGGTGGGTGAAGCGGGTGTCGGTAAAACAGCGATTGCAGAAGGTCTTGCGTTACGCATCACCGAAGGTGATGTACCTGACATTTTGCAAACGGCGGTTGTCTATTCGCTAGATATGGGCGCTTTGCTGGCAGGAACTAAATATCGCGGTGACTTTGAGTTACGTTTAAAAGGCGTGCTCAAACAATTGAAGGACACACCAAACGGTATTTTGTTTATTGATGAGATTCATACCATCATTGGTGCTGGCTCTGCATCGGGTGGCACATTGGATGCTTCTAACTTGCTCAAGCCAGCCTTGTCGAGCGGACAGTTAAAATGTATCGGAGCGACGACCTACACTGAGTACCGTGGTGTCTTTGAAAAAGACCATGCGTTGTCACGTCGTTTCCAAAAAATTGATGTAAATGAACCAACGGTTGAGCAAACCGTACAGATTTTGCGTGGTTTGAAATCGAAATTTGAAGAGCACCACAATGTGAAGTATTCGGCCTCAGCGTTGACGACAGCAGCAGAGTTGTCGGCGCGCTTTATTAATGACCGTCATTTGCCAGACAAGGCAATTGATGTGATCGATGAAGCGGGTGCTGCACAGCGTATTTTGCCGAAATCAAAGCAAAAGAAAACCATCGGCAAGGCTGATATCGAAGATATCATCTCTAAAATCGCCCGTATTCCACCGCAAACGGTCAATCAGGATGATCGCAGCAAATTACAGACCATTGACCGCGACCTGAAAAACGTGGTCTTTGGTCAGGAACCTGCCATCGACGCTTTGGCATCAGCCATTAAGATGGCCCGTGCCGGACTCGGTAAAACCGATAAGCCTATTGGTTCGTTCCTGTTCTCCGGACCAACCGGGGTGGGTAAGACGGAGGTGGCGAAACAGTTGGCCTTCACTTTGGGTATTGAATTGATTCGCTTTGACATGTCCGAATATATGGAGCGTCACGCGGTAAGTCGTCTGATTGGCGCACCTCCAGGGTATGTTGGCTTTGATCAGGGTGGTTTATTGACTGAGGCGATTACCAAAAAACCCCATTCGGTCTTACTGCTCGATGAGATTGAAAAAGCGCATCCTGATGTGTTCAATATTCTCTTGCAAGTCATGGATCATGGCACATTGACAGACAACAATGGTCGCAAGTCCGACTTCCGTAACGTGATCATTATCATGACGACGAACGCCGGTGCGGAAAGTTTGCAGAAACGTTCTATTGGTTTTAATGACAGCAAAGAAGCCGGCGATGAGATGGCAGACATCAAGCGGATGTTTACGCCAGAGTTTCGTAATCGTCTTGATGCAATCATTAGCTTCCGTGCCTTGGATGAAGAAATTATCTTGCGTGTCGTTGATAAATTCTTGATGCAACTGGAAGAACAGTTACACGAGAAAAAAGTTGAGGCCACATTCAGCGATAATTTGCGTAAGTTCCTAGCGAAAAAAGGCTTTGATCCACTGATGGGTGCGCGTCCTATGGCTCGTTTGATTCAGGACATGATCCGCAAAGCTTTAGCGGATGAGCTGTTGTTTGGGCGTCTCGTTTCAGGTGGTCGAGTCATCGTTGATCTGGACGATAAAGATCTCATTAAGCTAGAATTCAGTGAAGGCGATGCTGCACCGCCCGAAGCGTCTCAAGAAATTGTCGAAGTCGAATAATCTACTTTGCCCAAGGTAAGCATGGTATTGACCATTGTTTGTCAATGAAGCAAAGCAATCGTAACGGGAGGTAGTATGGTAGGGATGGTATTGCCGTTATATGTACTTGAGTACACGGTCAAGACGATAGACTCCATACTCTCTCCAGCTGCGCTGGCGGGACAGGCAGTTGAAGTTGACGTGTATGACCGTAGAGATGCATCCAAAAAATATACTGGTGTTGGACGTAGAATCGAGGGAGAGGATGATCTTTTCCGAGTGCGGGTCGCAGATGATTCAGGTGTACACGAAGATGAATGGAACTACACTATTCTGAGGGAATCTGCAGGCCGTAGCCGTAAAGCAAAAAAATAAGTAAATAATTAGCGAATACTAAGTAAAAAAAAGCCCGATTCTACGAACCGGGCTTTTTTCTTGGGAAATTTCAACGTTGTATATTGAATTAACACTTACTTTGTTTTTTGTTTTTATTGGTTGCCATCGCAACCGTGTCATCGACACTGATTCCGCATTCGTATGGTGGCATCAGGCCAAGGGTCACCCCCTTATTAAGAATATCCTGGATATGATCCTTAATTCTGGCAAATAACAGGTGCTTTTGTCGGCTTCCTACAAAGTTTGATAGATCAGCCAACGCTTGCAAACTAGAACTATCAAGATCGTAAGACTCTTCCAGGCTGATAACAAAGCTATGAATGCGTTCATCAGCAACCATAATGCCATTCCTGATCTCTGTTGTGATTCGTTCCGCATTCGCAAAAAACATCGGGGATTCAGGTCTAAAGACGATAACTCCAGGGATTGATCTTGCTTCAGGGTGATTTTGCATGCTGACAAAGTCGTGGCTGTGACCGAGTCGGCCCAGCACCGAGACGCTTGCTGTTGCAATGCGTCGCAGCATCAAGCCGATACTGATTGCAATCGCTGCCAATAAGCCATCTAACACGCCAAATGTGATAACCCCTGCGATAGCAACAAGTACGACGATGACGTCACTCCGCCAGACCATGTAAGGTTTAAATGCATACAAACTTAATGAATGCGAAACTGCATGGATCACAATAGCCGCTAATACAGGCTCGGGGATTAGTTCTACAAAGGGGAGTAAGTACCAGACCATGAGTAACACGGTCAGCGCAGCACACCACCCTGCGAGTTTGGATTGTGCACCAGCCGCTTCATTGGCAGATGTCGCTGAATAGCCTGCGCCTACTGGCATACCATGAAATAAACCAGAAACGATATTGCCGACGCCGAAGGCAAACAAATCACGGTTTGCTGCAGTTTGGTCACCATGCTTAAGGGCATAGGTGCGAATAGAACTATAGGATTCGGCATACAAGATCAGCACCATTGCCAGTGCGAGCTCCCCTAAGCGTGTCCATTCATTGTGTCCTAGTATTGGCAAACCGGGCGTTGGCAGTTGCAACTCCATCTTGCCGACAAGGTGGATGCCATATTGGTCAAGATGAAGATACTTACCTGCCAGTATCCCTACCGCAATCGTGATTAAACCCCCAGGGATTTTGGGGAAACGGGCTAATGAAAATAGCAGAAACAAGGCGACTGTACCAACCAGGATGCCGTTGATGTTCCATCGCCCGATCTGTGCGCAAATATCCGCGACATAATAGGCAAAGTTGCTTTCCGTAGAATGTACATCGACTATTTTTGAGAATTGTTTAATCGTAATTGTCAGTGCCAAGGCAAATGCAAAACCGCGTAGTACTGGTTTAGCGATGAACTCTGAAACACTGCCAATCTTAGCGAGACTAGCCAGAATAAAAAAGATGCCACTCAGGATAGTAAGACCCAAAGCAAGTGCCATCCTGTGTTGTGGGTCACCATTTGCCATCGACGCCGTCGCCGCCGCCATGACAGCTGCCGATGAAGACGTGGCGGAAACAATGGCGTACCGACTGCTACCTAGCAGCCCGTAGCACAATAGCCCTGCAAATAATGCCAGCACGCCGGCTTGCGGCGGTAAATTGCCGATACTTGAATAGGCAACTGCCTCAGGTAGCAGTAAGCCTGCAATGGACAAGCCAGCAATCAGATCTTGTAGACTCAATACCGGCATTGCGAAGCGAAATCTCGACCATCTGAACTCCATGCGTTGCCTACCTTTCTTATACAGAATCAAACAGACTGAGTGATTCTCTTAGTATTTGTTTATTACTCAGTTTCAATGCTAAAAAAAGGGGGGGACTCCCCCCAATTCTCATTTGGAGGTCTGATAATCGATGTCAGACAGAGATGGTGCAGAATTAATGCAGGGGAGTCGCTGTCGGTGTGTACGAAAGCGATGAGAACTGAATGGTTAATGTTTGCCTGTGCTGCCAAAACCACCTTCACCACGTTCGCTTTCACCAAATTCATTCACGATATTAAATCCGACCTGAAGCACCGGAACAATAATCAATTGTGCCAGTCGTTCCATCGGGTTGAGTACAAAGTCATTTTGACTACGGTTCCACGTCGAGACCATTAATTGACCTTGGTAATCGGAATCGATTAAGCCGACCAGATTGCCGAGGACAATGCCATGTTTATGACCCATTCCACTGCGCGGCAATATCATGGCGGCATAAGCAGGGTCACCGATGTGAATTGCGAGACCCGTTGGAATCAGCACCGTTTCACCTGGTTTAATAGTGATGGCTTCATCGATACAAGCGCGCAGATCCAGTCCTGCACTACCTGGCGTGCCGTACGCTGGTAACTGGTCTTGCATACGTGGATCAAGGATTTTGAGGTCGATCTGTTTCATGATGTGTACGGTAGTAAAGTGAAAAATAGCGCTGACAACAACCCCTCGTGGGTTCGTTGTCAACCGTGTTAATTGGGTAAGCGGTTTGCCAGCTCTGCGATCAGCTTGCCAGCCAAAGTTTGTTTATCCGCGCGACCAAGTGCCTCGTGACCAAGGGCGTCAAATAATATGAGCTCATTGTCGTCCTGACCGAAGGTTTGATGGCCGATATTTCCGACCAGTAGTGGGATGTTTTTCTTGATGCGTTTGGTCGTGCCATACTGCAATAAATTTTCTGATTCCGCGGCAAAACCGACGCAATAAGGCGCGTCTGGTAAGGCGGCAACCAGTGCCAGAATATCAGGGTTTTGTGCAAATTCTAGCTGTGGCGTATCGCTGTCAGACATCTTTTTAATTTTCTGATCGCTGGCGTTCACCACCCGCCAGTCGGCCACCGCGGCGACCGCGATAAACGCATCCTGCAAGTGTGCCTTGAGGCTGGTCATCACTGCGTCATGCATTTGTTGAGCGGTCTGTACATTGATACGCTTGATGCCATAAGGTTGTTCCAGTGCGGTTGGGCCTGATACGAGCGTCACGTTGGCACCTGCCTCCCATGCGGCACGGGCGATGGCGTAACCCATCTTGCCTGAGGATAAATTGGTGATGCCACGTACCGGATCGATAGGTTCAAAGGTAGGGCCAGCGGTAATGAGCAGATGTTTGCCAGCGAGACTTTTTTTCTGAAACGAAGCAATGATCTCAGTCAGTAACTGATCTGGCTCCAACATTCTGCCCATGCCTGTCTCACCACAAGCCTGATCGCCTGCAGCGGGACCCATGACCTGAATACCATCTGCTTTGATTTGTGCCACGTTACGTTGGGTCGCTGGGTTTTGCCACATCTCTACGTTCATTGCCGGTGCGATCAGTAACGGCACATGGGCGGGACGGGCGATACACAAGGTCGATAGCAGATCGTCACACGCGCCGTGTGCCAGCTTGAACATGAAATCGGTACTGCAAGGCGCAATGACGATAGCATCTGCATCGCGGGTCAGATCAATATGCGGCATATTGTTATGAATACGCGCATCCCACTGATCGGTGAATACCGTGTTGCCTGACAAGGCTTGCATCGTCACTGGCGTGATGAACTGGGTTGCAGCCTGAGTCATGACGACTTGTACTGATGCCCCTGCTTTGCCCAAGGCGCGGGTCAGTTCCGCTACTTTATAACAGGCGACGCCACCAGTCAGGCCGAGAACGATTTTTTTTCCGGAGAGACGCAGACTCATGATGCAAACTCCTTATTTTTTGACGCGACGTAATTCATCGAGAATGAACAAAGCTGCGCCCAGACAAATAGCGCTGTCCGCCAGATTAAATGCTGGGAAGTGGTAAATATCCTGATAGTGAAAATCCAGAAAATCAATCACATGTCCGTACATCAGGCGGTCGATTACATTGCCCAACGCGCCACCCATAATTAAGGATAATGCCCAGCAAAATAATTTCTGGCTTGCATGACGACTCAATAAGTACGTGATGTAAGCCGCAGCAACCAGACCAAGCGCGGTAAAGACGTAGCGTTGCCATCCCGATTCGGTGGCCAGAAAGCTGAATGCAGCACCTTTATTGTAGACCAAGACCAGATTGAAAAACGAGGTCACGCTCATTGATTCGGCGTAGCTGAATAATTTCGTGATGGTGATTTTACTGACCTGATCAAGCAAAATCACAATCGCCGCTAAGCCTAACCAAGGGATGAGTGACGATCCTGACGAGCCAGAGGAGCTTGATGAGCGGGAGCCTGCAGAAAAATTAGAACGTTTTTTAGTCGCCATGAGTTTTCATTAAAAAGAGGTAAGTTACTAAAGGGTGCTTCTTTATCTTGCAATAGAAAAGACCGGTAGTTTGCCGGTCTTTTCTTTATATGACGACTGTCATTGTCGTGATGTCAGCGCTGATATCGATGATATCAATGAGATCAGTCATCAAGCAAAACGACGTGTTTCGCCCGCGCCAAAGAGGTTGCTGTAGCAGCGACCGCACAAGCCAGAATGTTCAGCATGGCTGCCAACATCCGCACGATAATGCCAGCAGCGCTCGCATTTTTGGTACGTCGATGGTGTCACAGTGACTGTTTCTGCGGTTTCGTCAGTGACTTGCTCAACGCTCGCTGCCGATGTGATCAACGCAAATTTCAGATCATCAGCAAAGCTATTCAACACATCAAATTTATCGCCACTGGCTTTGATCACGACTTCCGCTTGCAGGGATGAACCGATGCCACCAGCAACACGTACTTCTTCGAGTTGCTTGGTCACGTCATTGCGAACTGCGCGCAGAGTTGCAAATTTCTGCAGTAATGCTGCACTCTCAGCAATTTCAGGTAACGCATAATAGGTCTGCGTGAAAATCGTTTCGTCACTTTCTTTGAATGCATCAGCACTGGCGAAGAACTGCCATGCTTCTTCTGCCGTGAATGACAACATCGGTGCCATCAGACGTAACAACGCTTGTGTAATATGCCAGATCGCTGTTTGCGCAGAACGGCGCGCAGTTGAGGCCGTGCCACTAGTGTACAAACGGTCTTTCAAAATATCCAGATAGAATCCACCCAGATCTTCAGAGCAGTAAGATTGCAGTTTGCTGACCACAGGATGGAATTCAAACTGTTGGTAGTGAGCAAGTACTTCTGTTTGCAGAACAGCCATGTTCGCAATTGCATAACGATCGATTTCCAGCATGTCCGCAATCGCCACCGCATCTTTGCTGATATCAAAGTCCGACGTATTGGCCAACAAGAAACGCAAGGTGTTACGGATACGGCGATAGGATTCTGTGACGCGTTTGAGGATTTCGTCAGAGATCGACAATTCACCTGAATAATCAGTCGACGCTACCCATAAACGCAGAATGTCAGCGCCAAGGGTATCGGAGATCTTTTGTGGCGCAACCACATTACCTTTGGACTTCGACATTTTCTTGCCTTCGCCATCAACCACGAAACCGTGTGTCAGCAAGGCTTTGTAAGGCGCGTGTCCATCCAGCATGGAAGCAGTCAGCAGAGAAGAGTGGAACCAGCCGCGATGCTGATCGGACCCTTCGAGGTACAGATCGGCAGGGTAAGCGGATTGTTCTTTATGTGAACCACGTAAGACCGTTTTGTGCGTGACACCAGAATCAAACCAAACGTCGAGCGTATCGCGGTTTTTGACATACATTGACGCTTCGTCACCCAATAAATCTGATGGCTCGATTTTGTGCCAGGCTTCGATGCCTTCGGTTTCGATGTGTTTGGCAATGATTTCGAGCAATTCTGGAGTACGTGGGTGCAACTGGCCCGTTTCTTTGTGCAAGAAGAATGCCATTGGCACGCCCCATTGACGTTGACGTGACAGCGTCCAGTCTGGACGATTCGCGATCATACCGTGCAGGCGAGCTTTGCCCCAGCTCGGGAAAAACGCTGTCTCATCAATGGCTTTGAGTGCTGTTTCGCGCAGGCTGGTAGCGCCATCGTTTGGTGTGTTGTCCATACTGGCGAACCATTGCGACGTCGCACGATAGATAATCGGTGTTTTATGACGCCAGCAATGCATGTAGCTGTGGTCAAACATCTTCAATGAGAATAAGGCACCAGCTTCGCGTAGTTTTTCGCAGATCGGCTTGGATGCTTCCCAGATGGTCATGCCAGCAAAGAATGGCAGTGTCGACGCAAATTTACCATCACCCATGACAGGCGCGATGATGTCGTCATCTTTCATGCCATGCGCTTTGCATGACTGGAAATCTTCGATACCGTAAGCAGGTGCGGAGTGAACAACGCCAGTACCACTATCGAGCGTGACATAGTCACCCATGTACACAGGAGAGTAACGGTCATAGCCTGCATCGAGTGTAGACAATGGATGTTTGAATTTGATTTCAGACAACGCGGCTCCGAGGCAAGTAGCGATCACTTTGCCTTCGAGTTCGTACTTTGCCAAGCTGGTTTCCACCAGATCTTTGGCGATGATCAACAATAACGGTGCACCATCACGGCTAGTTTCTACCAGCGCGTAAGTGATTTCCGGATGCATGTTCAAGGCTTGGTTTGACGGAATGGTCCACGGTGTGGTGGTCCAGATCACGCAATAACCTTTGTCATGCGGCAGTTTATCTAACTGAAAGGCTTGTGCCAGCTTGTCAAGTTCGGCAAACGGAAAGCCAACGTCGATCGACGGGTCACGTTTGTTTTCGTATTCAACTTCAGCTTCAGCCAGCGCCGAACCGCAATCAAAACACCAGTTAACTGGCTTCAGACCACGATAGACGTAGCCTTTTTCCAGCAATTGACCGAGCGCACGCAACTCATCGGCTTCGTTGCTGAAGTTCATGGTTTTGTAGGGATTGTCCCACTCACCTAACACGCCTAGGCGGATAAAGTCAGCCTTCTGGCGACCGATCTGCTCTTCAGCATAAACGCGGGCTTTGGATTGAACTTCATTGACCGGCAAGTTTTTACCGAACAATTTTTCGATCTGAATTTCAATTGGCATCCCGTGGCAATCCCAGCCAGGAACATACGGCGCATCAAAGCCAGCCATGCTGCGTGCTTTGATAATCATGTCTTTCAGGATTTTATTAACGGCGTGGCCAATATGGATATCGCCATTCGCATACGGTGGGCCGTCGTGCAGAATAAACTTAGGACGACCAGCACTGGCTTTACGAATCCGTTGATAGATATTTTTTTCTTGCCATTCCTTAACCCATTTTGGTTCGCGTTTAGCGAGATCGCCACGCATGGGGAATGGTGTTTCGGTCATATTAACCGGGTATTTGCTCGCAGCTTTAGCTGTTTTATTTTCGGACATGATGAATTTTCTTTTATAAATAGAGGAAGAAGAAACGGCTGAGGGTTTCTTCAAATTCGGTCGGTCGCGTTGCTGGCCGGAATGCGGGAAGTCGCTGCAAAATAGGCGCGTGCTTGGTCAGCGTCGTTGTTGATCGCGGCAGTCAGCGTTTCCAGATCACTGTACTTTTCTTCGTCACGCAGTTTCTTTAAAAACTCGATTTGTACGACCTTACCATAGGCATTGCCCTGATAGTTGAAGACATACGTTTCCAGTAACACACGACCACTGTCGTCGACCGTTGGCCGGACACCAAGGCTGGCAACCGCTGGCAGTGGCTGCTCAGAGAGACCATGCACCTGTACAATAAAAATGCCAACGACAGCAGGGCGATGGTGCGCAATGCGCAGATTAAGCGTTGGGAAGCCGATTGTGCGTCCTAGTTTTTGACCGTGAATCACATGACCAGAAATCCGGTAAGGATGGCCGAGTAAGTCTTTGGCCTCGTTAAAATCACCAGCCGCCAGCGCAGTCCGTACCGCTGAAGACGATATTCTGACGCCTTTGTTCTGCACAGCAGGCAAGGTCACGACTTCAAAACCGTATTGCTTGCCGGCTTCTTCCAACATGGTAATGTTACCTGCACGCTTAGCACCAAAACAAAAATCATCGCCAACCATCAGCCATTTGACGTGCAAGCCATCGACAAGGATCTGCTTGATAAAGTCGTGTGGTGACAACGAGGCAAAATGGGCATTGAAGTGTTCAACGATCACACGATCTACATCTGCACGTTTTAGTGATGATAAATTGTCACGTAAATTAGCAATTCGAGTCGGCGCGAGAGAGAGATCACCAGCGAGTTTTGCAAAAAATGCACGTGGATGAGGTTCAAAGGTCATCACCGCTGATTCTAGGTTCAAACGGTTTGCCGCAGCACGTAAATGCGCGAGCAAAGTCTGGTGTCCCAAGTGTACACCATCAAAATTGCCTATCGCCAGTGCACAGGGAGCACGGGAGGCTTCATTTGGAAGTCCGCGAAATACCTTCATTGTTTCCAGAAAACTGCTGCAAAGCGGTAGATTATAAATGACTTCGCAGTGAATAGCCTTGATTCGCCTTGAAAAAGCCGATTCTCGTGGTTAATCACACGGCGTTACGGCTTGAAAAGCAGTCGAATCAGGCTTGAACTGCACAAGGATATTTTTTAGGTAACTTTTTCACCACTGGACTCATGTGGATGGTAAAAAGACAATTGGTTTTTAGCAAAAAATTATCACACCGATGGGGTCGTGTTAAATCAACCAGATGATCAGTGGTGATGTGACCAAGTAACACTATCTGAGCTCAGAAAGGATTCAACAGCATCTTTGTTTCCCGTTGCATGTTTCATCACTTCACCGCAAGTGCAGATACCTTGGTACGGCTGGATATGAGAGCAGGCGGATACTTTTTGCAAGAATACTTGTACAGATTTGCTGCATTTTTTGCATTTGAAGGTGAGGATGCGGGCTGGTTTATTCATGATAAGTCGATTCAATTTGAAAGCCGTCGCAGGCACGAGCGTGCCTGCGAACGTTGGTGGCGTATTTTATATAACGTGATTGCCTTGATGGAATATTATTTCAATTTTAAACGCCACAGCGAGGTGACTTCTTTTACCCGAGCAGCATGTAAGGGGTCCGTTGCGTCCGTCGATTTTGCATGTTGTGGTTTAATGTCCATTTTGCCGATGACCGTTAAACCGCCAGCGTCAATCCAGCTAAAGAACTCTTCGCTGCTACGTAATCCCAAATGTTGTGCAAAGTCTGACATGATCAGCCATGCTTCCCCGTGTGGTGCAAGATGTTCGGCCACGCCTGCCAGAAAGCGCTTTAACATCTGGCTGTCTGGATCATAGACTGCATATTCAATTGGCGAATTCGGGCGTGCCGGTACCCACGGCGGATTACACACGACTAACGGTGCACGTCCTTCTGGAAATAAATCGGTTTCCTGCAGCGTGACCTGATTTAAAAAGCCTAATGTTTGCAGATTTTCGTTGGCGCAGGCGAGGGCGCGCTTGTCCTGGTCTGTGGCAACGATTTTTTTCACTCCACGTTTTGCCAATATGGCAGATAACACGCCGGTACCGACACCGATATCAAAAGCAAGTTCCGTAGAGGGTAGTGGCGCTTTCGCAACGAGATCGATGTATTCGCCGCGTACTGGCGAGAAGACGCCGTAATACGGATGAATTTTTGCATCCAGTGCCTTAATCGCGACGCCATTTTTACGCCACTCATGCGCGCCAATGAGCCCTAATAATTCTCGTAATGAAGCAACGAAGGCGTCGCTGGGCGGGCCGTAGACTTCGGTGCAGGCGAGTCTGACATCCGGCGCGCGACGTAATGAAATGCCGTAATCCGCTTCAAACGGAATCAGCACCATTGCCAAGACGCGTGCTCGCTGCGATTGTGCCTGGCGATATAAATGAAATGCTTCAGACGCACTAGTTGGTATCTTTGCTTTTTTACTGGCGGGTTTTTTATCAATCCGTCGAGCCAGTGATTGCAGCAATTGCTTGCCGTTATGGAAATCCCCACGCCAAAGTAAAGCTGTACCCTCGCAGGCGAGTTTGTAGGCGGTTTCGGTATTCATCCGGTCATCTGCGATCTGCACCCGTTTAGGCGGTGGCGCTCCGTTTTCTGCATGCCAGCGGCATGAGCGGGGTTCGTCGTTTTCTATCCAGTGCAATTGCGGAGAAGGGGAATTCATTATTTTCTTATGGAAGTCGCCCGATTGATGGGCGATATGGAGATTGAACGTGACTAAGACAGCAGTGTAGCAAAGAAATGACTGCAAATTGACCGAATAAGGCAAGATTTACGGAAAACCTTTACCCCATTTCCGAATAATAAATTGTTTATAAGGGGTGGGATTTTGCGTCTAATAAGCTTATGTTAGGCTATCTGTACAAATATATTAAGTGACCTGTTCACTTTCCTCTTTTATCGACAGCATTGAACTCCTGGAAAACCATGCAAAAACATTTCTACCGTGCAGCGATTGCAACGTTGATTTCTACCTCTGCGATAACGCCTGTTGCCCATGCCGACGGCATTGCGAGAACACGATCAACTGCTGCAACGGCATCGGTAAGTGCATCTGCATTTACTCGATTAAAACAGGAGTTTCTGGTCGCGCTGTGGAAGCAGGATCCGGATATGGCGATGGCCGCCGGAAAGTACACCGATGCGGCAAAGTTGACCTTGCCAGATCAGGCGACTCGGGATCAATATCTGAAGTTTATTGATCGCTGGTTGACCCATTTGTTGATCGTTTCTAGCGAGACTTTATCCGTCAATGACCAGACAGATCTGGTGTTGATGCGTCAGTATCTTGAGGGGACACGCTGGTATCTGACCCAATTTCGTGAATTTGAGTGGAATCCAACGCAACATAATATCGCGGGTAATTTTGATGCGATTCTGAATACCGATTTTGCCCCCAAAGCAGAACGGGTACGTATCGCCATACGTCGTCTGCAGGCGGTTTCTGCGTATTATGCAGCTGCAAAAGCGAGCATCCATTCACCGACAATAGAGCATACACAACTGGCAATTCAGCAAAGCGCCGGTGCGTTGACAGTATTATCCGAACTTGAACAAGCTGCAGCGCAAGAAAATCTAACGACTCAGCAGAAACAAGCGCTTCAGACTGGTTTAAAAAATGCCCGTGAAGCACTGAATGATTATGTTGCCTTTTTGACCGAGACGGCAAAACATCTGACGCCTGATACAGCGCGTTCATTCCGTATCGGGAAAGAGCGGTATGAAGGTAAATTTAAAGCTGATATTCAATCCCCCTTCACCGCCGAGCAGACTTATCAGCGGGCGTTAGCGGCGAAAGATGAGGCGCATCGCAATATGGAAAAACTCGCCGATCAACTCTGGTCTAAAACCATGGGCGATCAGCCTAAGCCAGACGATCGTGTACAAAAAATTGCGATGGTGATCGCTAAACTGTCTGAGCAACACATCAAAGGCGAAGAGCTATTTCCCGCTATTCGCCAGCAACTGCCGGTGTTAGAAAAATGGATCAAAGACCATGATTTGTTGGAGCTGGACAGTAAAAAACCGTTAATCGTTCGTGAGACGCCGGAGTATGAACGCGGCGTGACGATTGCGTCGATTGAGGCGCCGGGGATTTTTCGTCCACACGATAATACCTACTTTAACGTCACGCCATTTGATGGGCAATCTGCTGAAAAAATTGAGAGCACCTTGCGTGAATATAATCGCTGGGTATTGCAAATTCTGTGTATTCATGAAGCCATTCCTGGTCACTATACTCAGTTGCAACACGCAAACCAGTCGCCGTCTGTTATCAAGACACTGTTTGGTAATGGTGCCATGATTGAAGGGTGGGCGGTCTATAGTGAACGTATGATGTTGGAATCAGGATATGGCGAGAACTCTCCAGAAATGTGGTTGATGTATTACAAATGGAATTTGCGTGCAGTATGCAATACCATCCTTGATTACAGCGTGCATGTGCTGGGAATGACTGAAGTGCAGGCAAAAGATTTCCTGATTAATCATGCTTTCCAGACACAGGCAGAAGCCGATGGAAAATGGCAGCGTGTGCAGTATTCTTCCGTGCAATTAGCGAGCTACTTCAGCGGTTTTAGTGAAATCCTTGATTTGCGCGAGGAACTGAAAAAACAACAGGGGGACAAATTCAAGCTCAAACAATTCCATGAGCAATTCCTGGGATATGGCAGTGCGCCGGTCGGAATGATTAAAACACTGATGCTCAATGGTTCTGGCGTGAAGTGAATGGCAGACAGTGACCAGAATAGATTGTCACCGATTACCAAAGCAAGGAAGCGACACGAAACTCCCGCTTACGCGGGCGCGGAGAAACTTGTGCCCCCCAAAAAAACAACCTACATTCCACCCCAAGCCGCATTGAGAATAGATGCAGCTGCCAGACCAGCAGTTTCTGTCCTCAAAATTCTCGGACCCATCGATAGTGATAACACACCGTGGCGACTCGCGAGCCGTTCTTCGTCATCACTGAGGCCACCTTCAGGACCAATTAATAGCGCGACAGCTTGCGGCGGGTGATGTTTTGCCCAGTCAGTGAGCGACTGATCGGCGCGTGGTGATAGCATAATGCGCTGATGCATATCTTGCTGTGCTAGCCATTTGCTGAGATCCATCGGTGCTGTCAGATGTGTAAGTCGGTTGCGTCCGCATTGTTCCGCTGCGGCGCTGATGATGCCGCGCCAGTGCTCGACTTTCTTTTCAGCGCGTTCTGCCGATAACCGGACGACGCATCGTTGCGACGCTAAGGGCTGGATTGCTGTGACACCCAGTTCAACTGCTTTTTCAATGATCCAATCCATTTTGCTCCCCTCAGGCAAGGCTTGTGCGAGACTGAGGGAATAAGGTAACTCGACTTCATCTGGTAAAAACAGTTTTAATTCTGCACTGGCCCGTTTTTTTTCAATCTCCGTCAGGCTGGCGACAAAGCAACCACCTTCCCCGTTAAACAGATGAATGATGTCGCCAATTTGTAGACGCAGCACAAACACGTGATGTGCCACGTCGGTTGGCAGAGAGATGGTGGCGCCTAATGTTAGGGATTGGTCGCAAAAAAAACGAGGCATAGTGAATGGCGCTTATTCGTGGTGAGTGACTTGGTTTACTTTTTCTGTCAACGTTTGCAGTGCGATGTGACCTTGCATAATTGAAGAAATATCCTCGAGGTTCTCTTTTTGTTGTCCTCGTATATTTCTTGGATTATATCGTCCACGCGGTGAATCTGGCGATTTCAGTACATCAGGATTGAAATGCGATCACGCTGGTAGCTTGATAGCTTTGGAGCAGGGATTTAGTGTTATTTGTGATGACTTGATGGAATAATTTTGCGTAAGTTTCATTGGAGGTATATTGTTATAACTTCTATTTAGTTGTTTTTAATGAAATTTATTATGCATCCTGATGCCGCTTAACTGGACTTTGAAGCAAGCTCAATAGGGAATATCTGTATTAAGTGACCTCGTGCTCTGGTAAAATATTGGGCTTTGCAGGGTCTGAATTTGATTTTTCCTTCAGGCTTTACTGACCAGTCTTCTCAAACTATCTTCTACCGCCATGATTTCAACTATACAACCAGCAACTCTTTCTAAAATGGCAAATGCGATCCGCGCGTTGTCGATGGATGCGGTACAAAAAGCCAATTCCGGTCATCCGGGCGCGCCAATGGGCATGGCTGATATCGCTGTTGCATTGTGGAAAGGTCACTATCGCCACAATCCATCGAATCCAACGTGGATAAACCGCGATCGTTTTGTGTTGTCGAATGGTCATGGTTCGATGTTGCATTACTCTTTATTGCATTTGACAGGCTACGATCTGTCGATGGACGAGATCCGTAACTTCCGTCAATTGCACTCCAAAACCGCAGGTCACCCTGAAGTTCACGTGACACCGGGTGTAGAGACGACCACTGGTCCTCTGGGGCAAGGCATCACTAATGCCGTCGGTATGGCATTGGCTGAAAAGCTTCTGGCTGCTGAATTCAATGAGGCGGGTCTGAATGTAGTTGACCACCACACTTACGTGTTCATGGGCGACGGTTGCCTGATGGAAGGCATTTCTCACGAAGCATGCTCGTTAGCTGGTACGCTGCAACTCAATAAATTGATCGCTTTCTGGGATGACAACGGCATCTCTATCGATGGTCACGTTGAAGGCTGGTTCACTGACGACACACCAAAACGTTTTGAAGCGTATGGCTGGAACGTGATCCGTGCGGTAGACGGTCATAATGCGGTGGCTGTTGATGCAGCAATTGCTGCTGCTAAAACATCTAATAAGCCAACCTTGATTTGCTGCAAAACCATTATCGGTAAAGGTTCGCCGAACATGGAAGGCACGCACAACGTGCACGGTGCTGCATTGGGCGACAAAGAAGTCGCTGCGGTACGTGCGAACATCGGTTGGGACTACGCGCCATTTGAAATGCCTGCTGATGTATATGCTGCATGGGATGCCAAAGCTGCCGGCGCACAAGTTGAAGGCGACTGGAATGCACAATTTGCAGCGTACACCGCACAATTCCCACAAAAAGCGGCTGAACTGACCCGCCGTATGAAGGGCGACTTACCAGCCAATTTTGATGAAGTCGTGGCAAAGGCGATTGCTGCATGCGTTGATAAAAAAGAAAACATCGCTACCCGTAAGGCCAGCCAGAATGCGATTCAGGCCTTCGCGCCATCCTTGCCAGAGTTCTTGGGCGGTTCTGCTGATCTGACCGGTTCTAATCTGACGAATTGGAAAGAATGCGTTGCGGTGCGTGGCAATCAGGCTGGTAATCACATCAACTATGGTGTGCGTGAATTTGGCATGAGCGCGATGATGAACGGTATTGCTTTGCATGGCGGCTACATCCCTTTCGGCGCGACTTTCCTGACATTCTCTGATTACAGTCGCAATGCGATTCGTATGGCTGCGCTGATGAAAATCCGTACACTGTTCGTGTTTACGCATGATTCTATCGGTCTGGGTGAAGATGGTCCTACGCATCAATCCGTAGAACACATCTCCAGCATGCGTTTGATCCCGAATCTGGATAACTGGCGTCCGTGCGACACCGTAGAATCTGCGGCAGCATGGGCACACGCTGTTAAGCGTAATGATGGCCCATCCACGCTGATTTTCTCTCGACAAAATCTCCCTTACCAAGAGCGTAGCGCGCAGCAAATCGCTGACATCCAACGTGGTGGTTATGTCTTGCAAGACGTCGCAAATGCCAAAGCAGTCTTGATTGCTACAGGTTCTGAAATTGAATTAGCCGTGAAATCCGCAGCGGCGCTGGCTGAGCAGGGTATCGCAGTACGTGTTGTTTCTATGCCATCGACCGATGTGTTTGATCGTCAAGATGCTGCATACAAATCAGCAGTTCTGGGCAAAGGCTTGCCGCGTATTGCAATCGAAGCTGGTGTGACTGACTTCTGGTACAAATATGTTGGTTTAGAAGGTGCGGTTGTCGGTATTGATACCTTCGGTGAATCTGCTCCTGCTGGCGTGTTGTTTAAGTTGTTTGGCTTTACTGTTGACAACGTCGTTGCCAAAGTCAAAGCAACCCTAGCTTAAGTAAAATGACTGACATGATGAGCAGTATCAAAGAAGTCAGTTTACGTCGTGCTACTGTAGCAGACGCAGAAGCGATTGCTGCGGTACGAGTTGATAGTTGGCAAACGACCTATCGCGGCATGATTCCAGATACTTATCTGGATCAGATGCGGATTGAGGATAGCTTCTTGCATTGGAAGCAGATTCTCGAAGCGCTTCCAGCTGCTGGTGACCGTGTTTGCGTTTATGTGGCTGAAAGTGAGGGCCACATTATTGGCTTCGCCTCTGGCATGGTACTGCCTGAAGCGAAATTCGGTATGCAAGCGGAACTGACGGCAATTTATTTGCGTCCGGCTTGGCAACGTTCTGGTATTGGTCGCCGGATGGTGCAAAAAGTAGCACGTACCTTGCAGGCGCAGGGAGCGCAAAGCTTGTTGGTGTGGGTGATTTCTGGTAACGCGATTGCCAGAAATTTCTATGAAGACTTAGGCGGTGTTGAACTCCACAAGCAGGCATTTACCTGGGATGGTATTGATTTGAATGAGGTCGGTTACGGCTGGCGTGATTTGTCTGTCCTTATGGCCTCGGTGAATGCAATGCCTACTTCGTCGGCAGTACATTAGGTAGATCGCGCGCAGACTGCTCACAGATAAGTTGAATCTGCGGGCGTAGCGGACATAGTCGACGCAGTAGATGCGGTGGTCTCAGCGTCAGGTGTCAGTAATAACAGGTTATTTTGTTGTTTATTTATTGTTGTAAAGTCCTTTGGAGATAAAAACATGACGATTCGCGTCGCAATTAACGGCTATGGCCGTATCGGCCGCAACATCCTTCGCGCTCACTATGAAGGTGGCAAATTCAAAAATGAAATCCAGATCGTTGCTATCAATGATCTCGGCAATGCTGAATCCAATGCCCACCTGACACGCTACGACACAGCCCACGGCAAGTTCCCTGGCACAGTGAGCGTAGAAGGCGACACAATGATCGTCAATGGCGACAAAATCAAAGTGTTTGCTGAGCGTAACCCAGCGAACATTCCTTGGGGTGAACTCAACGTTGACGTCGTTCTGGAATGCACAGGCTTTTTCACAACCAAAGAAAAAGCATCTGCTCATTTGGCTGGCGGCGCAAAGAAAGTCATTATCTCCGCTCCAGGCGGTAAAGATGTTGACGCAACAGTTGTGTACGGCGTGAACCACGGTGTTCTGAAATCAACAGATACAGTGATCTCTAACGCTTCTTGCACAACAAACTGCTTGGCACCATTGGCAAAACCACTGAACGATGCGATCGGTATCGAAAGCGGTTTGATGACAACGATCCACGCATACACCAACGATCAGGTATTGACTGATGTTATGCATGAAGATTTGCGTCGTGCACGTTCAGCAACAATGAGCATGATCCCGACAAAAACTGGTGCAGCTGCAGCAGTTGGTCTGGTATTGCCAGAGTTGAATGGCAAGTTGGATGGTTACGCAATGCGTGTTCCAACCATCAACGTTTCTGTTGTTGATCTGACTTTCATCGCTAAACGCGACACAACAGTCGAAGAAATTAACAAAGTATTGAAGGACGCATCTGAAGGCGCGTTGAAAGGTATCCTGGATTACAACACAGCACCGTTGGTTTCCGTTGACTTCAACCACAACCCAGCATCTTCTACTTATGACGAAACATTGACTAAAGTGAATGGTCGTCTGGTGAAAGTTTCCAGCTGGTACGACAACGAGTGGGGCTTCTCTAACCGTATGTTGGATACAACAGTTGCACTGATGAGCGCAAAATAATTTCTATTTTGTAATTTAAAAATACCCCGAACTTTCGGGGTATTTTTTTGTCCAAAAGAGACTTCAGGCAAAGAGAAGCTTGAGTGCAAGTCATTTACTTGAGCGAATTTCCAGACAACAAGGAGCAAAGACGATGAATATTAAAAAAATAGTTACCGACAATAAAGGGTTTTTAGTGTTTATGTTGGGCATGGCCTTGGTCAGAAGTGCGCTCGCTGATTATTATTCAGTGCCCTCCAGTTCTATGTACCCCACCTTACTCGAAGGTGATCGGGTTATTTGTGACCGTATCGCATACGACCTGAAAGTGCCATTTACGGATGTGATCGTTAAACGCCTCGATGATCCTAAGCGCGGTGATATCGTTACTTTCACTTCGCCGGAAGATGGGGTTCGTCTGGTCAAGCGCCTTGTCGCTTTGCCGGGTGATATCGTAGAAATGCGCGATGAACATTTGTATATCAACGGCCAGGCTGCGAACTACGAGCCGATCTCGATGCTGAGCGACGACCATTTGACGCCGCAACGTGAATTTTCTGGCGAACAACTGGTGTATAAAGAGCGCCTCGGAAGTCTTGATCATAACATCATCGTTATGCCTGATCGCTTTGCCATCCGGACGTTCGCACCAGTCAAAGTGCCCGAGGGGCAATACATGATGCTGGGCGATAATCGCGATAATAGTAAAGACTCACGCTATATCGGTTTGGTAAAGCGAGAATTAATTACGGGCCAGGTGAAGCGTTTGATGTTTTCTTTGAATGGCGATCATTATTACTTGCCGCGATTAGAGCGTTTTGGGTCTAAAGTATGAGTGCAAGTTGAGCCGTGATGTCAGTGATCTGACTACAGATAGGATGCGTAGCGCTTTTTATCTGTAGCAGAACTGTTTCTTCGATGTCTGTCCAGTCATCGGTGTGAGCGCCTTGTGCACTCAGACTGGGTTATAGCCTAATGCAATTGAAATCTGCTGTGCTGTGTCAGTAAGATTGCTGAGCCAGTCCTCTTGCAGACGATCAGCTGGGGCGGAGATGGATAACCCTGCGATCATTTTGCCGCTATCGTCATGGATGCCGGCAGCCATACATCGCACACCTAATTCGAGCTCCTCGTTATCTCTTGCGTAACCTTTTATCCGTACTTCGGCTAATTCTTTCTCCAACTTAGCCAGATCAGTAATGGAGTTTTTATTATGGCCAGAGAGTCCGGTGCGGGTGGCGTAAGCTCGGATGGCTTTTGGCTCATCTAGAGACAAAAACAATTTACCTGTCGATGTCAGATGCAACGGTGCGCGTCCACCAATCGCACGTACCACCTGCATACCTGAGCGTTCTGAAAATGCACGATCAATGTAGACAATCTCATCGCCCTGACGTACCGACAGATTGATGGTCTGGCCGGTATGGCGATGCAAGGTACGCATAAAATCGAGTGCAGCTTCACGTACGTTGAGACGGCTTTTTACGATGTTACCTAATTCCAATAAACGCATCCCTAACTGGTAGTAACCTGTTTCTGCCCGATCAACAAAACGGGTAGTTACGAGGTCATTGAGTATGCGGTGGGCGGTTGAAGGATGTAGGCCTGTGACAATTGCCAGCTCTTTGAGGCTGACAGGGTCTTGATAGCGCGATAGCGCATCAAGCAGAGAAACCATGCGTTCTATGACCTGAATAGAAGTTTTATCTGAAGCTGGAGCGTCGATTTTCATAGGATCTGTGATGCAATGCAATAGAACTGTTATACCACAATGTGAAAAGTTCGTCATTGATTCGCGTTGTAAAACGTCATTAATCGTCGTGATTCTATCAAAATGATGTAATTTTGCGAATGAATTGGTCTTTATTATGCGTCTTGTCTCTTTTTGACGATGCGGTGCAGCAGGCTTAATAGCTTGCGTTGTGAGACATTTTTTCTATTTCTTTCTATTTTTTCTATTTTTTTATTTTTTATACATTCTTTTTGATTATGCTTGCATGTCATCAAAGTAAAGCTTTTTTACGTGACAATAAGAAAAAACTGAGCCGCATTGTCATGTAAAATTCGCGGCAACATGCATTCGGTAGCTGATCAGTCTGTTGACGAGTATCCCTCAGATAGGCGTGATCGGCTCAATAACGCTGCTAGATGGGGATGAGAGAAATGACATATTGTTGGTCAATTTCTCGTCATTGAATAGTAGTCCCATGTATTAAGGATGAACTATGGCCGCCAAAGAACAAGAAGTAAGTGAATTTAAAAGCAAAAGTGGTGTTAAGCGGATATTTTCCGCCTTCTTTTATTCTATCGATGGCTTTAAATCGGCCTGGAAAAATGAACATGCATTCCGACAAGAGCTAGTGCTGGTCGTTATTGGTATCGTGACGGCCCTGGCTTTGCCTGTGTCCGCATTTGAAAAATTAATGATGATCGCTGTCTTGTTGCTGATACTGGTCGTTGAGTTACTTAACTCTGCGATTGAGGCTGTCGTAGACCGTGTGTCTCTGGAGCGTCACACGCTATCAAAAAATGCAAAAGACTTCGGCAGCGCTGCCGTATTGTTGACATTGATCATCGCTGTGGCGACTTGGTCCGTTATTTTATTTAATCGTTTTTACTACTGATATCCCATGATGGCGAGCATTAGCACAACAAAGAACACCGATCTGGACGCAGCGTTAACTGCTGCGATTAACAATAAAACCAAACCATTGGGTAGTCTTGGGCGGCTCGAACAGTTAGCTGCGCAAATTGGGATGATCCAGCAAACCGTTGCGCCGGTACTGAAATCGCCAGCGATCATCGTCTTTGCAGGCGATCACGGTGTTGTCGCCGAAGGTATTTCTGCTTTTCCGCAAGATGTGACTTGGCAGATGGTAGAAAACTTCCTAGCCGGAGGTGCTGCAATCAATGTCTTTGCGCGTCAGAATGGTATTGAACTACACATTGTTGACGCAGGTGTGAACCACGATTTTGGTCAACGTGATGTACTTCATCAACGCAAAGTGGCGCCAGGGACGCGTAATTTCGCTAAAGAACCTGCGATGAGTGCTGCGCAATGTCAGGTGGCATTGCAGCATGGGCGAGATCTCGTCAGTGTCTTGAAGGGGAATGTGCTTGGTTTTGGCGAGATGGGCATTGGCAATACGACCGCTGCTGCGGCGGTAATGCATAAACTGACCAGCGTGCAGGTTGCGGATTGCGTTGGTGCAGGTACGGGCCTGACAACGGCCGGCATTTTGCATAAGCAGAAAGTGATTGAAGCCGCGGTCAATTTGCATTCTGAGGTAGGTGCGCCACTCGATGTGCTGGCTTGTTTTGGCGGCTTCGAAATCGCGATGATGGTGGGGGCAATGCTGGCTGCAGCGGAGCGACGCATGGTATTGCTGATTGATGGCTTCATTGTCACTAGTGCGTTGCTGGTGGCCGCAAGGATGGAGCCGGCGATTCTCGATTATTGCGTCTTCTCTCATCAATCGGATGAAAGTGGTCATGCACGCATGCTCAAGGAGTTGGATGTCAACCCTGTGTTGCAACTTGATTTGCGTCTGGGCGAGGGGACTGGTGCCGCTTTGGTGTATCCGATGGTGCAGGCTGCTGTTAATTTCCTGAACCAAATGGCGACCTTTGGTACTGCGCAAGTCAGCGAAAAAAGCGTGGATTGAGCTAATTTGATGATCGCCCATCTACGCCAACAGTGCTTGCATCAACTGCGGTTATTTTTTATCGCGTTGCAGTTTTTTACCCGTATCCCGATTCCACATTGGGTTGGATTTGAGGCGACCTGGTTACAACAGTCGTCACGTTATTTTCCTGCGGTTGGTTGGGTGGTTGGTGGTGTTGTGAGCGGTGTCTATATCGCGGTATTGCAATGGTGGCCGCCAGCTGTCGCAGTTGTGTTGTCGATGGTTGCCGGCATCTGGGTCACCGGTGCGTTTCATGAAGATGGTTTTGCTGATGTCTGTGACGGTTTTGGTGGAGGAACTACGCCAGAGCGCGTCCTTATCATCATGAAAGACTCGCGGATCGGTGCTTATGGGACGATTGGTATTTGCCTGATGTTGTTGTTGAAATTTGTATTGTTGGTGAGTTTGCCTGCTGTGTTGGTAGTGCCAGCACTGCTGATTGCGCATCCGCTTTCTCGCCTGCTCTCTTGCAGCTTAATCTGGTTGCTTGACTATGCCAGACACGAAGGGAAGGCAAAGCCGCTTGCGCAATTTATGAGTTCCAATGAGTTTGGTGTTGCCTGTCTGAGTGTGCTAGTACCGCTGGCTGCCATTCTGTTGTGGCAACCGGTAGTCGTTGAGCGGTTGTTGCCCGCTTTGATCTTGATGCCGCTGTCGGCGTTCTGGTTTGCACGTTTGTTCGTTCGCCGGATTGGCGGGTATACCGGTGACTGCCTCGGTGCGGTTCAGCAATTGACCGAAGTTGTTTTTTACCTTGGCTTGCTGGCTCACGCACCAGTCTGATCATGTATCTCTACCTGATCCGGCATACCGCACCGCTTATTCCAGCAGGTATTTGCTATGGTCAGACCGACGTCCCGATGAGTACCGACGATATCGTCGTTTGCGCTGAAACCCTGCGCCGGCGCTGGTCTGGCTCATTGCCAGTGTTTACCAGTCCATTATCGCGGTGTCTCAACTTAGCAAATCATTTGCATCCCAATCCTGTTATTGATGAGCGCCTTCTAGAGCTTCATTTTGGTGAGTGGGAAATGCAAGCATGGGATCTGATACCTCGTGATCAGATCGATGCCTGGGCGGCGGATGTTGTTGGTTACTCGCCAGGCAAGCGGGAAACGCTATTGCAAATGGTTGAGCGGGTAATGGCATTTATTGCTGATTTGCAAAAACAGTCCATGGAGCAGGCAGTGATCGTTTCTCATGCGGGCGTCATCAGGATCTTGGCGGCTTGGCAGCAGGGTGATACGGTTGTCAGCTTAGCAAAACGTGTGGCGCAAATGGAACAGCGTTTCGAATTCGCGTCGTGCACAGAGACAACCCTACTTTAGTGATGCTACTATTTTCGTGTTTTTTTGATGAACACGTCTCTGTTTTTAACGTAAATACCGTTGTTGTTTTAACGGGATGACGCCATCAAAAGTGGCAAATAAAATCTCGTCATGTAATATGCTCCCTGGGGTTCGCCATGCTGGCACTCGATGAGATTTGGCGCATTTTGGGGTTTAAAGCGTAGTGTGTACCTTGATGGTGTGACGTATATGATAGAACTACGAAAAGCCCCCCGAGTCAACGTCACCTGGCGTGCTGGCGTCAAACTCAAAGATGGTCGACTCATCGTGTGTAACGCGGTCAATAGTTCCAAAAACGGTCTTTTGCTCGAGTGCGCGCAAGGCTTATCTCTTGATGTCACATACCCCCTCATTATCGAGATACCTTCTCTGGCCAACCGCGCAGAGCTTATTCATGTCAGTTGTCAATGCGAAGTAAAGCACGTAGTGTTGAAGGGCGAAAATTACCGCATAGGCATTGCCCTAAGTGGCTTACCAAGTAACGACGGTGAATTAATCAGTGCCTGGGTTTCAATGACAAGTCAAAAAATGTCGGTGGTCTGAGAATAGTTAACGCTTACTTTGACGTCGCCCTATTAATTTGGGCGCGTCCTCATTTCGATGGCTCACGACAGCTTCTCCTTGCGTCCAAGCATCGTCTTACTGTCTATTAATCAGGTTGTGTAAGTAGTCAGATTGATCGATAGGGTAAGACTTGTCTTGCTCGCAGTGCCATCCATCTATAAAATGGCGGTGTTTTGGTGCTCGCAGACATATTCATGTTTGCGGTTAAACGGGAAACATCAATTTCTTCTTGGTTCAAATTGCTCTTCGCTTGCTCTATCGGCTAGATTAATTTAATGCTTCGAGGCAATATAAATGTGCTGCCCCCGCAACGGTGTACAAATTGTTCAACTTCGTGTTGAGCCAGCCATCTTGCAATACCACTGTGCTTGTTTGCATGGGAAGGTCAGATGGTGATATTTGTCAGCCCGGATACCGGCCAGAATACGTGAAGTAATACGAACGGGGAGTTTCGTTGTTGACTGACTTTGGTTCTGAACTTATTAGTTTTGGGGACAATCAGCTGAACCACCTCTGTTACGTGATTATTTTGTTCTAGGCTGCCTGCGGGGACGTTGGCTGCGTGATCTATTTATTCTCATTAGCATGAATCTTGTATTAAAACCTCTCGCCATTACGTTGGCCATGGCCGCTGCTTTTCCAGCTGCCTCCTTCGCTCAGTCCGTTTCCAATAGTACTGCTCAAAACATCGTTGTGACTGCTGGACGTCAGGTTCAGGCCGCTAAGGACGTATTGGCCGACAACGTCATCATTACCTCCGAACAAATCGCACAAGCTGGTTCCGAATCTTTAGTTGATTTACTGCAACAACAACGTGGCATTGAAATCACGCGTAACGGCGGTGCTGGAACGACTTCTTCCGTATTGATGCGCGGTGGTAGCAATGCGCAAAATATTGTATTGATTGACGGTGTGCGTTACAGCTCATCAACGGTCGGTGGTGCCAATTGGGAAACCATTCCATTGGGACAAATTGATCATATCGAAATCGTTTATGGGCCATTATCCAGCTTGTATGGTGCTGATGCGATGGGTGGCGTTATTCAGATTTTCACAAAAAAAGGAAGTGGCCCTATATCGCTGACAGCATCAGTTGGCGCTGGTAGTTATGGCTTACGTAAAATGCAGGCGGGTGTCTTTGGCTCGTCGGGCAATGAATTTAACTATGCCCTCAATGTTGGGCATGAGAACAATACGGGTTTCTCTGCAACGAATCCTAGCGCTGGTAAATATAGCTATAACGCAGATAATGATGGTTACAAGCTTGATAGCGCGAGCGGAAGTTTTAATTGGCAACTCGCACCAGGTTACGAAGCGGGTATTAAATTTATGCAAAGTCGCTTGAATGCGCAATTTGATTCAGGCCCATCTTACGATGACCACTCCGTTGAGCAGTTGCAAACTATCGCTGTTTACGGCAATGTCAAAGTCAATGATATGTGGACTTCGCATGTGCAGTTTGCGCAATCCAATAATCTCAATTTTACGGACGCTTCATACGGTCAAAGTCAAATCGATACGCATCAAAATCTGATCAGTTTCCAGAACGATATCAGATTAGGTAAGGATGTTTTGCAATTGATTGCAGAAAGCCGTCAGGAAAAAGTGAATGGCTCGACAGCTGCACTCAATCAGAAACGCACGACAAATTCTGTTGCTGCTTCTTATGTTTGGAAACAAGATGCGCATTTAGCCAGCGTAAGTGTGCGTAATGATAATAGCTCAGTCTATGGCTCCAACTCCACCGGAGGTGTTGCGTACGGTTACCGTTTGACATCAGAGTGGCGAGTCAATGCCAGCTACGGTACCAGCTTCCGCGCACCCACGTACAATGAGCTTTACTATCCTGGTTATGGCATTGCGACCAATCAACCAGAAAAAGCAAAAAATGCGGAAGTTGGCATTTACTACGAGAATCTGACGACGCAGTTAAGTGCTGTTGTGTACCAAAACAAGGCAACTGATCTTCTCGTCAGTACAAATGTTTGTCCTGTGCAAACGTCTACGCATCCCTATGGTTGTGCTTACAACGTTGATCAAGCAACGATGTTAGGTATTACGCTGGGCGGTAGCACGCGCATGGCAGATCTGATGTTGCGCGGTTCTCTCGATATTCAAAATCCTGAGGACGATACAACCGGTAAACGTCTGGCGCGTCGGGCAAAACAACATGCAAGCTTTGCGGCAGAATACACAATCAATAAAGCTAAAATTGGTGTGGAAACACTGTTTAGTGGCAATCGGTTTGATAACGTTACTAATGTGCGTACTTTGGCTGGCTATAGCTTAATGAATTTGTATGGTACTTATGCCGTAACAAAAGACATTTCTTTACTGGCTCGCTGGAACAACGTATTGAATAAAAACTATGCGTTGGCTTATGGCTATAACACGCCTGGCTCCAACGTGTACGTTGGTCTGAATTACGGTTTTAAATAATACAACATGCACACCTCCTCTCGGTTACTTTGTCGTTCGTTGCCGGGATGGGTTTATGTCCGTTTTCGGATGATATGAAGAACCGCTCCAGCTATCTGGGGCGGTTTTGTATTGTTTGAGATGTATAAAGCTTTGCCAGATTTCAGCAGGGGCAGTCGTTGCGATGAGATCTGAAAATAAATGTTTGATGCGTTGATTGGTCGGTACCTTAAATTGCTATGACCAGTCAATTTTGTAGTTGAAGCAATGGGTGGTCACCGCTGAGTGTATTGAGTGCTCGCTCCCCCCCCAATTTTATGGTTCAGGCATAACGCCCATGTCTTTCTTTTCTTTTCGTCAGCGTCCGCACCTGCCGCATCTACCGCATCAGCCGTCGATATCAGCGGCGAGTCGTGCTGGCGTGGTACTCCCATTTTTAATTTTTATTGCCTTCGCGAGCATCATCATCGCTTGCCTTACTGGTTCAGTAAGTCTGAATCTTAGTGAGTTGTGGCAAGCCTTGATCGAGCTGATTCGTGGTGAACCTGCATCACTTGCTGCAAGTTTATTAGAACTTCGCTTGGGACGTGCATTAACGGGCTTTATTACCGGTGCGACATTGGCATTGTCTGGTGTCCTGATGCAGGCTTTATTGCGTAACCCGTTAGCAGATCCGTATGTGCTCGGCATCTCGGGAGGCGCATCGGTAGGCGCCTTGGCCATGATTTTGTTTTATGGGACATTCTGGATGGTCGACATGGCGGCGTTTGCTGGCGCGATCATCGTCGCTTTATTGCTATTTGCGCTCGCCTATCGCGATTTGCGCGGCAGTGGCAGCAGTGATGGCAGCGCCCCCGTTTTATTGCTGACTGGTGTGATCGTTGCTTCCGGATGCGGTGCGTTGATTACTTTAATGTTGTCCATTGCCCCTGACAGCCGCTTGCGTGGCATGGTTTTTTGGATGATCGGAGATTTGTCAAATACACAGGGACGTTATATGCCGTGGATCATTGGTGTCGGCGTGCTCTTGTTCGCGATGCGCAATGCGCGGGGTATTAATGTGGCAGCAATGCATGCTGATAATGCGACGACACTTGGTGTCAATGTGGGGCGTTTGCGGCAGCTGTTATTTTTCTGCTCTGCATTATTGACGGCAAGCGCTGTCAGTACCGCTGGTAGTATTGGTTTTGTTGGACTGATCATGCCACATGCATGTCGCTTTGCATTGGGGCCCGATCACCGATTATTGATTCCTGCCGCCACGTTGGCTGGGGGGAGTTTTCTGGTGTTAGCCGATACTATCGCTCGTACCGCCGTCGCGCCACAGCAGTTACCGGTTGGGGTGATCACAGCGATCATCGGTGTGCCGGTGTTTTTGCTTCAATTGCATCAATTGCGGAGGCGCTGATGGATATTCGTGATCTGAGCCTTAAGGCTGGCAACCGTCAACTGATACAACACCTTAATTGGACGATCAATGCGGGCGAGTGTTGGTGCATTATCGGTCGGAATGGTGCGGGTAAAAGTACTCTACTAAGAACCCTAGCTGGCTTGCGCGATGCTGAATCCGGACAGATTTTTTTGCACGATAAATCACTGCGTGACTGGCCGTTGTTGGCGCTAGCCCGAGAGCGAGCTTTTTTGCCGCAAAATAGAACCGATGCATTTGCGTATCGCGCCATTGATACGGTCTTAAGCGCTCGTCATCCCTACCAGGGAACGCAGTACTGGGAGTCTGATTCAGATTTGCATATCGCGATGCAAGCCCTGCGTGAATTGGATGTTGATGATCTGGCGCAGCGTGATGTACGCAGCCTGTCTGGCGGTGAGCGGCAGCGTGTCGCCATCGCGGCTTTGCTGGCGCAGGATGCACAATGCATGTTATTAGATGAGCCTGCAAATGCCCTCGATCTGGCGCATCAGGTCCGGGTCATGCAGTTGTTCTCTACGTTATGCCGCGAACAAAATAAAACGGTCGTGATGGTCAGCCATGATTTAAATCTGGCTTATCGTATTGCGACCCATGCCTTACTACTGATGGGGGACGGCAGCTGGATGGCAGGGCCCGCTGAGCAAATTTTAGATGCAGAACAATTGAGTCATTGTCTGGGACATCCTATTGAACGATTTACCCACCACGGACAAACGCTGTTTTTACCCCGCGATTAACCAGGATCATCATGAGTAACATTGACATTTCTAACGAATCACCAGACCCAAGCAAGGATCTTGCTTCCACCACTGAGATAGACGAGTTGAACACACGTCATCAACGGCGCATGCAGCGCAAGAAAGCATTGATAGACGAAAAAATAGAACAGGCGCAGCGAACAACGGGCGTACTGTTGGTGCATACCGGCAATGGCAAAGGAAAAAGTTCAAGTGCCTTTGGGATGGTGATGCGCGCGCTGGGACATGGCATGAAAGTCGGCGTTGTACAGTTTATTAAAGGTGCCATGTCGACCGGTGAAGAAATCTTTTTGCGCCGTTTCCCTGATGAAGTGCAATTCTATGCCATGGGTGAAGGATATACCTGGGAAACTCAGAATCGCGAACGTGATATCGAAAAGGCGACGAAAGCCTGGGAGCAGGGGAAGAAATTTCTCAATGATCCGACGATAGGGTTGGTTGTTTTCGACGAGCTCAATATCGCCCTCAAATACCACTATCTCGACATTCAGACGGTGATCGAGGATTTGGATGCTAGACCAGAAATGCAACATGTGGTGGTGACTGGTCGTGGCGCTCTGCCAGAGCTGATTGCGATTGCAGACACGGTCACAGAGATGCAAGTCGTTAAGCATGCATTTAAAGACGGTATCGTTGCGCAGGCAGGTGTGGAATGGTAAGCACTTCAGCCAAGGTTGTTATGGTGTCGGCGATCGCTTCAGGGCAGGGCAAGACCACCACCACAGCAGCACTCGCAAGAAAATTAGTCAAACTGGGAAAGACTGTTCGTATTTTTAAGACGGGTCCTGATTTTATAGACCCTATGATACTGGAGCGCGCTTGTGGCTCTCCAGTGTACTCGCTGGATTTATGGATGGTTGGGCACGCCGCATCGCAAGCGATGTTAGCAGAAGCGGCACAAAGTGCAGATGTGATTTTGATCGAAGGCGTGATGGGGCTCTATGATGGCAATCCCTCTTCAGCAGATCTGGCACGGGCATTTGGTGTTCCTGTCTTGGCCGTATTGGACGCATCGGCCATGGCGCAGACCGTTGGGGCGTTGGCACTGGGTTTGCGGGATTTTGGACCGGTCAATCTTGCCGGTGTCATTGCCAATCGTGTGGCTTCCGAAGGCCACGCAAAGATGGTGGCGGAAGCGATGCGGGATATTCCTTTACTTGGCAGTCTTATGCGGCAGGAGCAGGTTTTACCAGAGCGCCATTTAGGGCTGGTATTGCCACAAGAAGTGTCCGACATCGATACGATACTGGATCGCATGGCTGACCAATTATCGCTCAACATGGATGCCTGGAGTGCGTTGCCGGAAACATCGTTTGACAGCGATGTTGATTCACTTGTCGATGCAGTTGAATCAGCAAAGCCTCTGCAAGGTAAAAAAATTGCCATCGCCCGCGACGCGGCTTTTGCATTTTTATATCCAGCCAATCTGCGTTGTCTACAAGATCTTGGCGCTGAACTTATTTATTTTTCGCCGATAGCAAATGAAGCGATTCCAGTGCAGGCCGATGCACTGTATTTGCCGGGCGGTTATCCTGAGCTACACGCTGAGGCGTTGACGCGGTCGCAGCAATGGCTCGATTCAGTCCGGCGGTCGCATGCAGCTGGACTGCCTATTTGGGCGGAGTGTGGCGGTATGATGGTACTGACCGATGCATTAACAGACCAGAACGGACAGACCTGGGCGATGGCAGGACTTTTATCTGGTCGCGTCATCATGCAGCAACGACTGGCTGCGCTTGGCGGGCAGGAATGGTCGGATTCGACGAAAGAGACTACAAACACATTTGCTCTACGTGGGCACACATTCCATTATTCACGGTTCGACACGACGCTGATGCCATTTTCTCACGCCAGTAAGCAGCGTGATGGAGCGCAAGGTGAAGCACTGTACCAAGTTGGCAATACAAGGGCATCGTATTTTCATGCGTATTTCCCCTCTGACCCAGCGATGGTCGCGCGTCTGTTTTTAGCGGAGTAATGATGAAGCATATGCTGGTATTTGGCGGTGCACGTTCGGGTAAAAGCAGGTTTGCTGAACGTATGGTGCAAGAGAGGAGTGCTGGTGGAAAGCAGGTTGTGTATATCGCCACCGCCTGTCCTTCGTCTGACCCAGAGATGCAGTCAAGAATTCTTCACCATCAGCAGCAACGACCACCGCACTGGACTACCGTAGAGCAGCCGCTCAGTTTGGGAGCGGCAATTGAAACATATAGCCGGAGAGATACCATTGTGATCATCGATTGCCTCACAGTCTGGCTTTCGAACTGTCTATTTTCAGGAAAGACAGACTTTCCGGACGTCGGAACGATTACACCACCGCCGGCATTCACGCAGGAGCGGCAGGCATTGTTCAATGCGCTTGCGAGCGCAGCCGGTGAGGTGATGCTGGTATCGAATGAAGTGGGTATGGGTATTGTGCCGATGGGGGCTGTGTCACGCTGGTTCGTGGATGAAGCAGGACGATTAAACCAAGATGTCGCCGCTGTGTGCGAAAGCGTCGTGTGGGTCGCTGCGGGATTGCCTTTATATCTGAAGGGACAATCATGTTGATGTTGACTGGTGTCGAGGTCGCATGTTGTGTTGTGGTGGGACTGATCGTCGATATGTTGATTGGTGAGGTCAGCCGCTGGCATCCGTTAGTTGGTTTTGGGAATTGGGCAATCCGCATTGAGTCAAGCCTCAACCATTTGCATGCAAGTCGTTGGACCGGCGCGTTTGCTTGGTGTGTGGCGGTGTTGCCTTTGGTGGTGATCACCCAAGTCCTTTTGTTGCTGGCTACGCGGTTTAGTGTTTGGCTTGCACCTGTTTTACACATTTTACTTTTGTATTTTTGTGTTGGGCTGCGTAGTTTGCGTGACCATAATTTACCCATTCAGAGGGCCTTAGAGAATGGTGATCTGGTATCGGCACGCCGCCTGACTTCGTATATTGTCAGCCGAGATACTACCCAGGGGGATGAAGAATATCTTTCGAAAGCCAGTGTTGAGTCGGTCTTGGAAAATGGTTGTGATGCCGTGTTCGCAACGCTATTCTGGTTCGTTTTGTTGGGTGGTGCGGGTGCCGTGTTGTATCGCGCATCGAATACACTTGATGCGATGTGGGGGTATCGAAGCGACCGGTTTTTGCGCTTTGGTTGTGTGGCAGCCCGCATCGACGATGGGTTGAATTGGATTCCTGCACGGCTGACCGCTCTTAGTTACGCGCTATTGGGTCAGACGCGGTTTGCACTTCACTGCTGGCGTACGCAGGCACCTGGCTGGCCGAGCCCCAATGCTGGCCCAGTGATGTCCGCAGGTGCGGGCGCGCTCGGTCTGGCCTTGGGCGGTAGTGCGCGCTACGACGGTGTTGATGAGATTCGTCCATTGTTAGGGGCAGGGCGGCCTGCTTCATCGAAAGACATTAGTAGCGCGTGGCGACTGGTGTTGAATGCCGCCGTGTTATGGTCGGGCGTCATTATTTTGACTGCGATTTTTATGGGGGGAGCTTTGTATGCAGCATAGTTTGTTAGAGCATGGCGGTAACCTACGCGATGCAGTCAATAATTTCAAGCGCCCATTAGATCAATGGCTCGATTTGTCCACAGGGATTAATCCACGTTTTTATCCTGCACCTAGCATCGCAGACAATGCTTGGCACCGTTTGCCTGAACATTCTGATGAGTTAATCGCTGCTGCCATGACGTATTATGGCGCACCAGAGATGCTCGCCGTCGCGGGCACACAAGCAGCGATTCAATCATTGCCACACCTGCGCCATGCTCTATCAGGTCACTCCAAGGTGCTTGTCTCTGCACCGTCATACGCTGAGCATGCACATCAGTGGCGTCGCGGCGGTCACCAGGTGACAGACTGTATTTATCCTTTACTTGAGGCAGCTATCGATCAGGCTGATGTGGTGGTACTGTGTAATCCCAACAATCCGACGGGTGAAATGGTTGAGCCAGAAACACTCCTCACCTGGGCTGCGCGACTTGCGCAGCGTGGCGGCTGGCTAGTTGTCGATGAGGCCTTTGGCGACACGGTACCTGCATTGAGTGTTGCCAGCCACACGAAGCAGCCAGGCTTAATTGTATTGCGCTCGGTCGGAAAATTTTTTGGTTTAGCGGGCATACGCTTGGGTTTTGTCGCCGCACAGTCTGAGCTATTACAACGATTGGGTGCCATGCTGGGGCCTTGGACGGTAAGTGGACCTGCACAACAAATTGCGATTGCCGCTTTCGGTGATGTCGCATGGCAGGATGATACTCGTCACTATTTACAACAACAAGGACAGCGATTACGCGACCTGCTCAGTGATGCTTCCATCAGCTCTTCTGGCACAGATTTATTTCAATGGTCGAGCCACCGTGATCTGGAGGGTCGCACGGAATTGTTATGGCACTTTATGGCTGAGCGCGGTATTTGGCTGCGTTGGTTTGCCCAGGCACCGTTCCGCCCGCATGGCGTGCGTTTCGGCTTACCGGGCACTGAGGTTGGGTGGCAACGTTTGAATCATGCCTTGAATGAATGGACACAGCAATATGCATAAATTATTCAGAATAAGCTTTACCACGATATTACTAGCAATGCTGAGCACCTTGAGCATGTATGGTGTCGCAGCAGTGACAGTCACAGATGATTTGGGTAACAAGGTAACACTTGATCGTCCTGCGCGACGCGTAATTAGCCTAGCACCGCACGTCACCGAGCTCATTTTTGCGGCAGGCGGCGGTAGCAAAATAATCGGTACCGTGAAGTATAGCGATTATCCTGAAGCGGCTAAAGCAATTCCGAGAATAGGAGACCTGCGTCAAGTTGATCTTGAGCGAATCATCGCTTTAAAGCCAGACTTAATGGTCGTTTGGATGCATGGTGCCTTCAATCAACAATTGGATACGTTACGGAAATCGGGCATTCCCTTTTTTTTCAGCGAACCGCAAAAATTATCTCAGGTTCCCGAGACGCTGATTAATCTTGGACAATTGATGGAGACAGAAGCCATTGCACAATCAGCCGCCGCCACTTTTCAGCAACAGCTACAACAGTTAACAATACAAAATCAGCATAAATCTAAGGTACGTAGCTTTTATCAGGTATGGGGGCACCCTTTATATACATTGAATGACAAACACATTGTCAGCGATGCGATTCGTCTGTGCGGTGGTGAAAATATGTTTGGTGCACTCGCGCCATCTGCACCAGTGGTGACGGTAGAAGCGGTATTGCAGGCAAATCCTGAGTTGATTATAGGTACCACCTCAATGGGTGATAGTAAGAACGATATTGATCAATGGAAGAATTTTCCGACCCTGTTAGCGAACAAGAATCACAACCTGTTAGTGATCGAGGGAGATCTGATGAATCGTCCGGGTCCCCGCACAATTGAAGGTGCAAAGGCGATCTGCGCCTTACTCGACCAGGCGCGTCAGCATCGCAGTACTGATATGGCGAAGGGACTGAAATGAGTTTGTATCAACGTGTAGCATGTTTGTCGACAGAAGCTGTCGAAGTGATGTATGCACTCGGTGCCGAAGATCTCGTGGTCGGCATCTCTGGCTATACTGTCCGTCCTGCGCGCGCGCGCGAAGAAAAGCCGAAAATCAGTGCTTTTTCATCAGGTAAAGTAGAGCGGGTTCTCGCCGTCCAACCTGATCTCGTGTTGGCATATTCAAATATGCAGGCAGAACTTTGTCGTGAGTTGATCAGCGCTGGCGTTGAGGTACATGCCTTTAACCAGCGCACGATTGCTGGCATCTTTCGTATGATCAAAACGGTAGGGCAATTGGTTGATAAGCAAGCAGCAGCGGAGATGTTGATAGCAAGCTTGCAGAATGAGATTGACGCCATCAAGGCGCAGACCGCCATAGAGAAAATCCGTCCCAAAGTCTATTTTGAAGAGTGGAACGATCCATTAATGTCTGCGATTGGTTGGGTCTCTGAGTTGATTTCGGTCGCTGGTGGTGATGACGTATTCGCTGATCTGGCAGTGAATTTCAGTGCGAAACAGCGCATCATTGCTGATCCCGCTGAAGTCATCAGAAGAGGGCCGGATATTATCATTGGTTCCTGGTGTGGAAAAAAATTTCGACCAGAAACTGTCGCAGAGCGAGAGAATTGGTCGCAGATTCCTGCCGTCAGACATCGCTGGATCGTCGAGATTAAATCTCCGGATATTTTATCTCCTGGACCCGCCGCGATACAACATGGATTGCGTCAGTTGCGTGAGATTATTGCCGCTTGGCAGCGCGCACAAGCTTGATTTTTAGCTCTGTCTACGGCTACTCTGCCTATGCAGAAAGTATGTATTGTTAAATAATAGCGATACAATTCGATTTCATTTTTTCCGCTACAATCCGGAATCATTAGTTTCAATCACTGGCAGATCGGCAATCTTTCTGCTAGTTCGATGAGGCTAGTCAACCCTGCAGTTACAATAAATTTATTGTTGTTAAGATCGCAAGTATGCAACGAAACGCCGTCGTAGATGGTCAGCGGGTCGTTGGTTGTGATCAAACATGGATTTGTTACGCTGTCCAATTTCCGTTTCCAGGTTATTAAAACATGTGGATTGTTCAGATTGCTCTTCGGCGCCCCTACACTTTTATCGTCATGGCGCTGCTCATTTTATTGTCCACGCCCTTGGTCTTGACCAAAATGGCGACGGATATTTTGCCCGACATTAATATCCCGGTTGTCAGCATTATCTGGAACTATGGTGGTCTTTCTGCGCAAGAAATGGGGCAGAGGATTACGGCGACGAATGAACGTAGTCTGACTACGACGGTCAATGATATTGAGCATGTCGAGTCGCAATCGCTGGCGGGTATTGCGATTATCAAGATTTTTTTTCAGCCTAACGTCAATATTCAAATGGCGATTGCGCAGGTGGTGGCGATTGAACAGGCGCAACTGCGTCAATTACCTCCCGGGATTACGCCGCCATTGATTATTAAGTACTCGGCATCGAGTATTCCTGTCGTTCAGCTTGGCTTGTCTAGTCCTACTATGACAGAGCAAGCATTGAGTGATACCGCCATTAATTTCCTACGCCCGCAACTGATTACTGTACCGGGGGCGGCGATTCCGTACCCTTATGGCGGGAAAATGCGGGTGGTATCGGTTGATCTGGACAATAAAGCGTTACTGGCAAAAGGTCTCACGCCAACCGATATTGTCAGTGCGGTTAATGCACAAAATCTGGCATTGCCATCTGGTACTGCAAAAATTGGTGCCACCGAATTCAACGTCGCCATGAATGGTTCGCCTGATACGATTGCTGGGCTTAATAATATTCCAGTCGTTGCAAAAAATGGCAGCACCACTTATTTATCCGAAGTCGCTCGCGTTCGGGACGGTTTTTCGCCACAGACCAACATCGTACGTCAGGACGGACAACGTGGCGCACTGCTCTCTGTATTAAAGAACGGTGGTTCTTCTACACTCGACATCGTCAATACTCTCAAGGGAATGTTGCCAGCGGTTGCCCAAGGTGTGCCAAAGGATTTAAAAATATCGACCTTGTTTGATCAGTCTGTCTTTGTGAAAGCGGCGATTAGCGGCGTGATCCATGAAGCACTGATTGCGGCATGTTTAACCGCCGCCATGATTTTGCTATTTTTAGGGAACTGGCGTAGTACTCTGATTATTGCAGTGTCAATTCCCTTGTCGATTTTGTCTTCTATTCTTGCTTTATATGCGATGGGAGAAACCATCAATATTATGACGCTAGGTGGTTTGGCCTTGGCCGTGGGCATTCTGGTCGACGATGCGACAGTGACGATTGAAAATATTGAGCGACATTTACATCAAGGTGTCGATTTACATAAAGCGATTCTTGATGGTGCCGGTGAAATTGCTATTCCGGCGCTGGTGTCAACCTTGTGTATTTGTATTGTCTTCGTACCGATGTTTTTCTTGGCGGGTGTTGCGAAGTTCCTGTTCGTTCCTCTGGCCGAAGCAGTAGTGTTTGCGATGCTGGCGTCCTATGTCCTGTCGCGGACGCTGGTGCCAACCATGGTGATGTTGATGATGGATCATGCGCACCTCGATCCCCATGCGAAGCCAAGTCTGTTACAACGTGTCTATCGCCGGTTTGACGCTGGGTTTGAAAAATTCCGCGGTGGCTATATCATTATCCTATCGACCTTATTGACGCATCGTAAGGTGTTTGGCGGTGCGTTTCTTGCCTTCTGTGTCCTGTCGTGCGGCTTGGTATTTACTCTTGGGCGTGACTTTTTCCCGAGCGTCGATTCTGGTCAAATTCGCTTGCATATGCGGGCGCCTACCGGTACCCGCTTAGAAGAAACAGCAAGAACTGCAGATGAGGTTGAAAAGTTCATCCGCACAATCATCCCTGCCAATGAATTAGAAACAATTCTGGATAATATTGGCTTGCCCTACAGCGGTATTAATCTTTCTTATAGCAATGCCGGAACGATAGGGACGATGGATGCTGAAATTCTGATGTCACTGTCAGAAGACCATCATGCGACAGCAATCTATGTTGAGCAGTTGCGCCGTGAGTTGCCAAAACGTTTCCCTGGCGTTGAGTTTTTCTTCCAGCCTGCGGATATTGTGACGCAGATTCTCAATTTTGGTTTGCCCGCAGCGTTGGATATTCAGATCGCAGGTGCTGATTTGCACACCAATTATCAACTCGCTAGTAAGTTGATGAAGCAGGTAAAAGCCATTCCAGGTGCCGTGGATGTACATATTCACCAAAAAAATAACCTGCCAACACTCGCCTTAACTATGGATCGCAGTCAGATCAAACAACTGGGTTTAAATCCTGTTGATGTTGCGCAGAACTTGTTGGTGTCACTGTCAGGTAGTTTTCAGACTGCACCAGCATTCTGGCTTAATCCGGCCAATGGCGTGGTCTATAGTGTGGCAGTGCAGACGCCGCAATACCAGATTAGTGATTTGGACACCTTGTTGCGCACCCCGGTTAAAGCGGCGAATGCAGCCAACGCTGCTAACGCCTCTGCAGTGGGGGGGATGCAGTCACAAATGTTGAGTAATCTGGTGGATGTCAAACCAGCGGAGCAATACGCAGTGATCTCGCACTACAACATCAAACCAGTCATCGATTTGTATGTCAGCGTGGAGGGGCGTGATCTGGCGGGAGTGGCTGGTGAAACAGAAAAACTAGTTAATCAATTGCGCGCAGAGTTGCCACGTGGTGCGACCATTACTATCCGTGGCCAAGTTGAGACCATGAGGTCGTCATTCGTCGGTCTTGGTGTAGGTCTCGCCATGGCAATCGTATTGGTGTATTTATTGATTGTCGTGAACTTCCAGTCTTGGGTGGATCCGTTCATCATTATTACGGCATTGCCTGCGGCACTGGCCGGGATTGTCTGGATGTTGTTCCTGACAGGTACAACCCTGAGCGTACCTGCATTAACAGGTGCGATTATGACGATGGGTGTGGCGACAGCAAACAGTATTTTGATGGTGTCGTTTGCGCGGCAATGTCTCAATGATGGCTTACCACCGCTGTCGGCGGCATTAGAAGCCGGTGCAACGCGGATTCGTCCGGTATTGATGACAGCACTGGCGATGATTATCGGTATGATCCCAATGGCCGTTGGTTTTGGTGAAGGCGCGGAGCAAAATGCGCCATTAGGTAGAGCCGTAATTGGTGGCTTGTTATTTGCGACGATCTCTACTTTGTTTTTTGTACCTATCGTCTTCGCAGGCATTCATCGCTATCTGAATCATCGTCAGGAAAAAAATAATCGGCACGTCGGGCAACGTCACCACGTCGCAGATGCCAGCTTACCAGTTGCAGAAGAAGGGAACTCTTAACATGTCTGAGAAATCTGAAAAACGTCACGCCGATCTAGGTATTCATGGCACGCAGTCTCACCAGCAAGATGGTTTGCCCCCACATGCAGCTCATCCGCACCGAGAGCCTATTTTGCATCGTGCCCGTTTAATCAGTCTAGGTGTCCTGCTCTGTTTGGGTATTGGTGGTGTTGCAACGTTTGCGCTGCGGGCAAGCCACGCGCATGCCTTGGCCGAAGCGACAGCAGATCACAGCAAGTTGTATGTCTACACAGTGACTCCGAAACCAGCGTCTGGTAAAGGTGAGCTGACCTTGCCAGCGACGTTACAAGGTATGATCGAAGCGCCTATTTTTGCGCGGAGTAGTGGTTACGTTATCCGCTGGAATAAAGATATCGGTGCTCGTGTCAATAAGGGGGACGTGCTCGCGGAGATTGATACGCCTGAAGTCGATCAACAACTCGCGCAGGCGATCGCCGCACGTGAGCAGGCTGCATCCAGCCTTGATTTGGCCAAAACGTCTGCTCAACGTTGGGAGGCGCTGCGTAAAAAGGATGCGGTAACTCAGCAAGAACTGAATGAACGGACCAGCGCCTTTGCGCAGGCAAAAGCGAATGTGGCAGCGTCGGAAGCCAATGTTGTGCGATTGCAAAAACAAGTCGAGTTTAAGCGCGTGATTGCACCTTTTTCTGGTGTGGTTACTCGCCGTAATGTTGAAGTGGGCGATCTGATCGACGCTGGTAATGGTGGTGCTGCGAAAGCCTTGTTTAGCCTGGCGCAGGTTGATTCTCTGCGGGTGTACGTGTATGTTCCACAGGCTTATGCACAGCGCATTAAAGCGGGAGACACCGTCAGCATTTCACAGAAAGAATTGCCAGGACAAATTTTCCATGGAACGGTCGTTCGTACAGCAGGTGTGATTGATGTCGCTACAAGGACATTGCAGTTAGAAATCAACTTGCCAAATAAGGATAATACGTTGCTCGCGGGTGCTTATGTGGAAGTGGCATTGCCCCTTGGCGGCACAAGCTCAATCCTGACTGTTCCCTCCAACGTGATCTTGTTCCGTCCGGAAGGTACGCGCGTGGCGGTCGTTGATGCCAATGGTTTGGTGCGTTTGCAGACCGTTACCATTGGCCATGATCTCGGTAATAAGCTGGAAATTCTGAGCGGCATTACAGTCAATGATAAACTGATATTGAATCCAGCGGACTCACTGGCAGATAAAGATACGGTGATTGTGTCGCCATCGAAGCCAGAAGACGATAAAAAGGCGGCCGCATGAAATTCGCAAAGCACAGCTTAGCAATCAGCGCACTGGCTTTGCTTGGTGCGTGTACGGCAGGTCCTGAATATAAAAAGCCTGAACTGGTGATGCCAACTCATTGGCATATTGAAGCACCATTTCTTGTTGCTCAACCAGGTGATGCTGACATCAAGGGAACCTGGTGGGAAATGTTTCAGGATGTCGAGTTAAATCAATTAGCTTCTAGCCTGCTTGCCAATAACCAGAGTTTGCAGGTGGCGACAGCCCATTACGAGCAGGCAAAGGCACAAGCAAGTGTCGCTAATGCGGGGCTATTTCCGCAAATTGGTGCGCAAGTGGGTAGTTCGCGGTTAAAAATTTCTGCGGATCGCCCTCAGTCTGCTTACAACGTCAATAATCAGTCGACTGTACAAAATAGCCAGCAATTAGGGTTTTCGGTGAGTTATGAAGCCGATCTGTTTGGCCGAGTGCGTAAGACCGTCGAAAGTGCTCGCGCCGCAGAGCAAGCTGCCGTAGCTGATCTCGAAAATGTCCGGCTCGTACTCATGGCAGAATTGGTGGCAGATTATTTTAATGTGCGTGAGCTTGATGCCGAAATTGAGGTGGTACGTACAGCGATTGATCTGCAAGGTATGGCATTGAAATTTATTACGGATCGTCATGATCTCGGTGTCGCATCGGGCCTTGATGTGGCGCAGCAAGAAGCACTGTTGCAAGCCAATCAAACGCAATTAGAACTCTTGCAAAAGCAGCGCATGCAGTTTGAGCATGCGTTGGCGACGATGACAGGAAAGCCTGCGCCGGCATTTAGCCTCTCCGAAAAAGTGAGCAGCTTTACGCCACCCGCCATCCCCGTTGGTTTACCTTCAGATCTGTTGCAGCATCGGCCGGATATTGCATCTTCTGAGCGTGCTGTTGCCGTCGCTAATGCTAATGTTGGCGTGGCGCGTGCAGCCTATTTCCCCTCGCTGATATTACAAGCTAACGGTGGGTGGAATAGCAACCAGTTTAGCAATTTGATCAGTGCGCCAAGCATCCTTTGGTCACTTGGCGCTTCTGCAGCACAGACGCTGTTTGATGGCGGTAAGACAAATGCAAACGTTCGTTTTGCCCAATCTGCTTACACTGCTACGGTTGCGAATTATCGCCAGAATGTGCTAGTTGCGATGCAGGAGTTAGAGGACGGCATGCAGGGCGGGGTATTGCTCGCGCGCGCAAGGCAACAAGCCCAGGCGAGTGTAAATAGCGCCCAGCGCGTCTTGACTCTGGCTAATGACCGTTACACCGGTGGACTGGCGACCTATCTCGACGTGATCTCTGCACAGCAAACCTTACTGTCGGATCAGCGCCAACTGGTGCAGATTCAGGGGCAACAAATGTTGAATGCAGTCTACCTTGTCAAAGCAATGGGCGGCGGTTGGCAAAGTGGTCAGGGAAAGGCATCTCCCCCTATTCAAATACAATCATGAAAATTTCTACCCTGATGGTGCAAGGCACCACTTCCGACGCAGGCAAAAGTACGGTCGTCGCCGCATTGTGCCGTTTGTTGTACCGACAGGGCGTGCGCGTCGTGCCGCTGAAACCGCAAAATATGGCGCTCAATAGCGCAGTTACCGTCGACGGGGGCGAAATTGGCCGCGCCCAGGCACTACAGGCGCAGGCAGCATGTCTGCCTGCACATACCGATATGAATCCGGTGTTACTCAAGCCCTCTTCGGATACCGGCGCGCAAGTTATTATCCATGGCAAAGTCCGGGCTGATATGAATGCTCGCGATTACCATCAATATAAAACGGTAGCGATGGGCGCGGTATTAGAGTCTTATGCCCGCCTACAACGCACCTACGACGCTATCATCGTTGAAGGGGCGGGTAGCCCGGCGGAAGTTAATCTGCGTGATCGTGATATTGCCAATATGGGCTTTGCAGAGGCGGTAGATTGCCCAGTGATTTTGGTCGCAGATATTGATCGTGGTGGCGTATTCGCGCACTTTCTTGGCACGTTGGCGTGCCTGTCTGAATCAGAGCAAAAGCGCATTATCGGTTTTGTGATTAATCGTTTTCGTGGCGATGTCAGCTTGCTGGAGCCTGGCTTGAAATGGCTCGAAGAAAAAACCGGTAAGCCCGTGTTAGCGGTACTGCCTTACCTGCACGGCTTACAGTTGGATGCAGAAGACGCGATTCAATCAAGTCAATCATTGAACGGCAAATTTAAAGTCATTGTACCGGTGATTCCAAGGATCTCGAACCATACAGATTTCGATGCATTACGCACCCACCCTGACGTAGATCTTCAGTTTATTGGTCTTGGTACAGCAATCCCCGCTGCAGATTTGATTATTTTGCCTGGTAGTAAAAATACGCGTGCAGATCTAGAATTTTTATTGCAGCAAGGATGGCATCATGCGATAGAAAAACACCTGCGATATGGCGGAAAGGTCATCGGTATTTGCGGTGGTTACCAGATGCTTGGTCAAATGGTGAGTGATCCACTGGGCGTAGAAGGAAAGCCCGGCGATACAGAAGGGTTGGCACTACTCGATATTACGACGGAACTCACCGCAGACAAACGACTTGAACAAGTTAGTGGTGTTTGCATTTTTGGAGACACTCAGGTACCGGTGATTGGCTACGAGATCCATATGGGGATTACTTATGCTAGCAATGATACTTTGCCAGTATTTAATATTAGCGGTCAGGATGAAGGTGCGCGCTCACCGGATGATCTGATCCTGGGCACATATCTGCACGGTTTATTCGATCATCCAGATGCTTGTCATGCATTACTGAAATGGGCGGGGCTGCAAAGTGATCTAAAACCTGATTTAGCTGCGTTGAGGGAGCAGAGCATTGATCGTATCGCAGATGCGTGCGAACCATTGCTGGCGGCGTTACAGAGGCTCTGAGCAGCATAGAAAAAATGACGGAGGCCTTAGTTGACTAATATCCGTCATATTCTTTTAGCTCGGACCATCTCAGAAATCGTAGAATTGATAGCTATTTGATAATTTATCTGCTACTTTTTGGATGACTCAGATGTTTTTGTTACCGATACTAAGTGGCAACCTGCTAAATTATCCTTAGCAAGCTTATAATTCAGGCATCACCATAAAATTTTCATATTTTAGGGAACCAAGTCAACCTTGGCGAATCACATTCACGTATGAATCAAGCTTCTATCTCAGGACGATCCTATTTCCAGCAATATCAATCAGGTCAGGGACGCGCAATTGCGCTCGCTGTGCTGGTGCATTTGTTGCTGTTTGTTTTTTTATGGATTGGTATTAAATGGCAGAACAAAGAGGCGACGGCAGTCGAAGCTGAAGTATGGGATATGACCATGCGTGACGCTGCACCATTGCCTGTTCCCGTTGTTCCTGAGCCTGCGGCTGAGCAGGTGGCGACTCCTCCGGCGCCAGTGATCAAAGAAGAAGTGCCCAAAGAAGATCCTGATATTGCGATAGAGCAAGAAAAACAGCGCAAACGCCTCGAAAAGAAAAAAGAACTGCAACGTCAGGAAGACGTCGCTGAGCAACAAAGGAAAGAGCGACGAGAGCAGGAAGAGTTGCAGGCGAAAAAGGAAAAAGAGAAAGAAAAAGACCGAGATTTAGCCAAAAAACGTCTTGCTGAGCAAGAGTTGCAAGCTAAAAAAGAAAAAGAACTCGAAAAGCTAAAACAAGAAAAGCAGGAAAAGCTGGATAAGCAGAAGCTTGCAGATCAGAAAGTTCAGCAAGCGAAAGAAAAAACGGCGAGTGATAAGTTGTTCAAAGAGAATATGCAGCGCCTGTCAGCACAGGCTGGCGCGACTGGGAGTGGTGGTTCAGGCACGGCTGCAAGGTCTACTGGTAATAATCGCGGTGACCCCAGTTACGGTGCAAAAATTGCTGCGAAAATTCGTTCAAATACCATTTACAATGCACCAGATATGGTTGCAGGTAGTCCTGAGGTCGTTTATCAGATTGATTTGCTGCCAGATGGCTATTTGCGTGGACCCGCCCGTAAACTGAAATCATCCGGAATTCAGGCGTTTGATGACGCGGTAGCGAAGGGGATTGATAAAGCGCAGCCTTTCCCTCGCGACAGCTCTGGTGCCGCTGCAACCAGCCTGGATTTGCATTACAAAATGAAAGAAGAGTAATTTGCAATGATGTCTATGATCAAAAAAATGGCATTGGGTGCCGTAGTCGTTACTGGGATCAGTCTCAGTGGTAGCATGCCTGCTTACGCCCAGTTGCGCGTAGAGGTGTCTGGCGTTGGTTCTACCCAGATTCCTGTTGCTATTGCCTCTTTTGCTAATGAAGGTTTAACGCCACAACAAATTACCAATATTATCAAAGATGATTTGTCACGCAGTGGCTACTTTAAAATCATTGATGCCGGCGCGGTTGTCACTGAGACGACGCCAGTTAATTTCGATGATTGGAAGAAGCGTGGAGCAGAAGCATTGGTCGTCGGTAGTGTGCAGAGCTTGGCTGATGGGCGTTTTGATGTTCGTTACAAATTGCTCGACACGATTAAATCCTCTACCTTATCTGGGTTTGCGGTCGCCACGCCACCTATAAATACTCGGTTGACGGCACATAAAATTGCGGATGATATTTACGAGAAATTGATCGGTGTCCGCGGTGCCTTTTCTACACGAATCGCCTATGTGACTAAGTCCGGTTCAGAATATCGGCTAGAAGTTGCCGATGCTGACGGTGAGGGCGTGCGGGTTGCACTGCGATCCAATGAACCCATTATTTCTCCCGCTTGGTCTGCCGATGGGACTAAGGTGGCTTACGTCTCTTTTGAGGCAAAAAAACCAGTCATTTGGGTACAAAACCTGGTAACTGGCGAGCGCAAGGTGGTTGCTAACTACAAGGGCAGTAACTCAGCACCGGCGTGGTCTCCCGATGGAAGTCGTCTGGCTATTGCCCTCTCTCGTGATGGGCTGACGCAGATTTATACGATTGGTGCTGATGGCTCTGGATTGAAGAAATTGACTAGCAGTAGCAGCATCGATACCGAGCCGCAGTTTTCGGCAGATGGCGAGTCTGTGTACTTTTTGAGTGACCGTAGTGGTGGTCCGCAAATTTACCGCATTAATGCCAATGGTGGAGAGCCTAAGCGTGTCACATTTAACGGTAGCTATAATATTACGCCGCGCATCTCTCCAGATGGTCGGACCTTGGCTTATATCTCAAGACGCGAAGGAAAGTTTCAGCTATACGCGTTAGATCTGGTGAGCGGACAAGAGCAACGTTTATCCGATACAACAAAAGACGAATCACCTAGTTTTTCGCCTAATGGTCGTTACATCATGTATGCAACCGAGTCTGGTCGTCGTGCAGCACTCGCTGTTGTTTCTGTTGATGGCAAAGTAAAACAAAGATTGACGGTGCAAGCCGGAGATATTCGGGAGCCCACCTGGGGTCCCTTTATGAAATAATTTTTACTCATTTTATCAGGAGAGAATATGCGCTTCACTTCCCAAACTAAAAGCATCGCTTTGATGATTTCCAGTGTTGTACTGATGACTGCTTGTGCATCCAAAGTGCCTCTGGAAGATAAAGCCAAAGTAGAAGAAAAACCAGTGCAAACTGCAACTACGCCAACCGCTGACACCAATGCAGTAAAAACAGTGGTGACGGGTTCTGTTGATCCTTTGAATGATCCACAAGGTGTATTGGCTAAACGCAGTGTGTACTTCGACTTTGATAGCTATATCGTGAAAGATGACTACAAATCTGTCGTTGAAAATCACTCCAAATACCTCGGTACTAATAAAGCGCGTAAGGTTCTGATTCAAGGTAATACCGATGAACGTGGTGGTAGCGAATACAACCTGGCGCTCGGTCAAAAACGTGCTGAGGCTGTTCGTAAATCCATGAGCCTGTTGGGTGTACCAGAGGCTCAAATGGAAGCAGTGTCTTTGGGTAAAGAAAAACCAAAAGCAACTGGTCACGACGAAGCATCTTGGGCTGAAAATCGCCGCGCTGATGTCGTCTATCAATAACAGTCTTTTTTTGATTGGCTAATTGCCTGTGAAATGCATCGCGTCGGTCACTTTTTGAGTGGCCGGCGCCTTTCTATTATGGGCGCTCAAATGCGACTTGCTTTTGGTAATTTGACGGTGCCTGTTAGTCCACGTCAGGTTGTTGCTCTTCCGTCTTTTTCATCCGGTACTTCTACTTAATGATTCCTATGAAACTTTCTTCTTTTCGCACATCGATTCTTGTTGCTGCATTATTTGCTGCGTTAGCACCCGGTATCGCGTCAGCCGGTATTTTTGACGACGACGAAGCGCGTAAAGCAATTCTTGATTTGCGTGCAAAAGTGGATGCCGTCAATGTGCGTCTGGATAAAACGGATGACACTAAGGCCAATAAAAGCACGGCACTGGATCTGGCAAATGAGAATGAGCAGTTGCGTTCAGAAATAGCGAAGTTACGCGGGCAGATAGAAGTGTTGTCAAATGATATCGCCAATACCCAGCGCCGACAGCAGGATTTTTATGTGGATCTGGATAACCGTTTGCGTAAAATTGAACCTAAACGCATGACTGTTGATGGTAAGGATGCGGTTGTTGAGGTGAATGAACAACGTGCCTTTGATAATGCGATGGCCTTGTTCAAAGAAGGTGATTACAAAAATTCTGCTCCGGCATTTACTAGTTTTATCGCTGCTTATCCGCAATCGGCTTATCTGGGTTCGGCGCAGTACTGGCTTGGAAATTCCTACTATGCACAACGTGATTGTAAAAGCACAGTCTCTGCTATGCAACAGTTGATCAAAGCCTATCCTGATCACCCAAAAGCACCTGATGCTATGTTAAACATCGCTGGCTGTTATACGGAGCTTAAGGACAAGCCTGCTGCTAAGAAAACACTCGAAGCGTTGATCTCTCAATACCCTGGCACTGAAGCTGCACAAGCTGCTAAGAGTCGCCTGTCCCCCGTTAAGTAATCAGTATAAGGATTAAATCCTAAGACGGGGATTGACAGAGGGGCTGAAACGCCATATAATTTCGGTCTTTCGGGTCGTTAGCTCAGCTGGTAGAGCAGCGGACTTTTAATCCGTTGGTCGCAGGTTCGAATCCCGCACGGCCTACCACGAATACAAAAGAAGCTTAAGTTGCGATTAAGTTTTTAGATTTTTTTAGCAGGTTTTGGGTCGTTAGCTCAGCTGGTAGAGCAGCGGACTTTTAATCCGTTGGTCGCAGGTTCGAATCCCGCACGGCCTACCAAAACAAAAAGCAAAAAGCCAATCCACACGGGTTGGCTTTTTGCTTTTATACGTTGTTATTTGCAGGTGATCGGCATGTTAAACATATGAATGATTCATGCAAGATAGGCCCGCATTGCACGGCAACAAAGACTGTTCGGCCAGTCAATGACAGCAACTAGTACAATGAGGAATGCCGCGCGACATGTCGGTCATAGGGTGATGAAAAAAATACACCTATTGTTTTCGACCTGATTTACCATCCTATAATGATCGAGCACAGAAAAATGAAGAAAAATGCCGTGAAAAATCAAACTCCACAGGCCTCACTAGCACCAGAGAAGCATGAAATCCGCCCGGGCCAATCTGTTGAGCTGCTCAAGGAGTTGCACATCCTCACGCGTGATGGCAAATTGAATCAGGATAGTCGCCGCAAATTGAAACAGGTCTATCATTTATATCAATTCATTGAACCTTTGTTACTTAAGTTGCAAGAGTCTCATCCTAATATCAGTCTTGTTGATCATGGTGCTGGGAAGTCTTATTTAGGATTTATTTTGTACGATTTATTTTTTAAATCCGAGCAAGCCCTGAGTAACGCGCGCATCTATGGTATCGAGACGCGCGATGAATTGGTGCAAAAGTCAACCGAGCTGGCCCAGCGACTTAACTTTCCGGGCATGTCGTTTCTTAATTTGTCGGTCGCTGAGTCCACCCATTCTGATCAACTTCCACCGCAGATTGATATCGTGACCGCGTTGCATGCATGTGATACTGCGACAGATGACGCCATTCAATTTGCTTTAAAAAAGAAAGCCAAGTTCATGGTGTTGGTTCCATGCTGCCAGGCTGAGGTGGCTTCGGAGTTACGCAAGAACAAAGGCGATGCAGTGCGTAATAATCCGCTTTCAGAAATGTGGCGTCATCCTATTCACACGCGTGAATTTGGTAGTCAGATCACCAATGTTTTACGCTGCTTGCAACTAGAGGCGCACGGCTACCAGGTCAGAGTGACGGAATTGGTTGGCTGGGAACATTCCATGAAAAACGAATTGATTATTGCTGAATACAAAGGAATGCCAGCAAAACGTCCAGCTGAACGATTAGCCGAAATGCTCAATACGACTGGGCTAGATAGTATGCGTGAGCGATTCTTTGTTCCGCAGTAAGACAAGAAACGATGCCTGACATCGGACGATGTGATCGTCATTGCAATGTCATAAAAAATGATTAGTATCATTTTTCTATAACGCTAAAATATTGACTGGTATTACCTTTAGAAGGAAAGCAAACATGCTGGCCGCCGTGGATCTGGGTTCTAATAGTTTTCGTATGCATATCGCTCGTCACGAAGGGGATTCCATTCGCGTAGTTAAAAGTGCGCGGGAACCGATCAGACTGGCGGCTGGACTTGATGATCAAGGTAACCTGACACCGGAGGCAATGCAGAGTGCGATTGACTGCCTAAGTAGGTTTCGTGAAATTCTGAATGCTTATCCCGTCGATTATTTGCGTGTTGTTGCGACAAATACGATCCGCATCGCAAAAAATGCTGCAGCACTCATGCCGTTGGCGGAAGCCGCAATCGGCCATCCGATCGATGTTATCTCTGGCGAGGAAGAGGGGCGCCTGATTTATATGGGCGTGTCAAACTCCGTTTCTATTCCTGGCGAGCGTCGCTTAGTCATGGATATAGGTGGTGGTTCGACAGAGGTTATTCTTGGTCGGGGTCATGAGATTGTGAACGTCGAGTCGTTCAGTATCGGTACGGTCAAGACGAGTACCAACTTTTTCCCTGACGGTCGTTTGACTGATGCGGCTTTTGAGGCCGCTATTCTGTCGGCACGTTCCATGTTTGAAGATGCTGCTCCAACATATCAGCCTCAGCATTGGCGTAAAGCCTACGGCTCATCAGGCACGATGCGTGCCATTGCAGATGCCATCATCAAGGGTGGACTAGGTGATGGAAAAATCACATTACTTAGCCTTAACGCTCTAAAGCAATATTGTGTTCAATGCGGCAAAATCAGTGATCTGGAGCTTAGTGGTATTAAACCTGAGCGGGTTGCCATGGTTGTGGGCGGGTTGGCGATTTTAATCGGCCTGATGACCGAATTCAACATTGAATTGCTCTTGCCGATTGAGGCTGGCTTGCGTATGGGGGTGATGTGGGATTTGTACCTGCGCTCAACAAAACGTGATCGCCGTGAAGTATCAGTACAAAAATTAGCGACGGTATTTAACGCTGATATGGCGCGTGCAAATCGGGTGGTTGATATGGTGAAATCACTCTATCAACAACTTAAACCTACGTCAGATAATTACTTGCGTTTACTGTTATGGAGCGCACGGCTGCATGAAGTAGGGATGGCGATCTCGCACACTGGTTATCATAAGCATGGCTCTTATATGATAGAAAATGCGGACATGGCTGGGTTTACTACCCGCGAGCAACGTATTATGAGTAAGCTCATCCTGAGTCAAAAAGGTAATCTGCGTAAGCTAGGTGAGGCGCTGGTCGATGCTGATTTTGCCAAAGCTATATTGGCGTTGCGCTTATCTGTCATGTTGATGCATTCTCGTGCTGATCTTGATTACGAAGATATTCGTCTGAAAATGAAGCGCGGTATCGAGTTAGAAATGCGTCGTGACTGGGTGACGTTGCATCCGACGGTGGCGTATTGGTTGCAGAAAGAGATCGAAGCCTGGCGTGAGATTGGTGTTGATTTTTTGGTCAGAACGAATGTTTGATGTCTTGAGAGATCGCTCGCGACTTTTTTTTCATCTGAAAATTAGTATTCCAGCATGTTTGGAGCGTTACGCAAAATGGGGAGGTATCTAAACTCGCTGCGCTCTTGCAAAGATACTTTTTGATCCGTTTTCGTCTCGCACAAATTGGTTTGTCTCAAGCAGGAAAAATCAAAACCGATCCCAAACCCAAACCCAAACCCAAACCCAAACCCAAACCCAAAACACCAACTAAAAAAATACATCAGCTTTGTCATTCTCCGCGCAGGCGGAGAATGCAGTCAAGTCTGACAACTTGCTCAAGCCACAACCAAAATTCTTTGGGTCGCCTTGAGTCCGTCGTCCATCAACATAAGCCAATCAATCAGAAATCAAATTGCGCAGATAATTTATAGATGCGTGATGCACCAGGGAACAGGTAACCGCCCAGTTCTTGGGTTGCGTCGCGCCAGTAGAATTTGTTGAAGACGTTATCAACATTAAAGCGCAGGGTGGTCGTTGTGTTGCCGAAGCGGGTGACGTAACGTGCACCCGCATTGTAGACTTGGTAACTCGGTACAAGCACTGAATTATCGGGCGTATAGGCTTTGTTGCCTGAGTATTGCCAGCTTGCATTCAGATCCAGCCCCTTGATGCTTGCAACTGCATAATCGACGTAGACGGTTGATTTGAGCTTAGGCACGTTCAGTACGCGCTTACCATCTTGTGAAGCGTCACCAGTACCCTCTTGTATCGCGTCCAGCGCCGTCAGGCTTGCACCAAACGTAAGTTGAGATGTGACCTTGCCTTGTGCTGTGAATTCAAGGCCAGTATGTCTTGCAGTCCCATTTTGAATGTAATTATTAAAATTACTATCCTGATTGGTGTCGATATACTCAAGCGGTTTTTGAATGCGAAACAACGCTGCGCTCAGACTGAGATCTTTGCGCGCATCCGTTTTTATACCGATTTCAAGCTGTTTGGACTTTGCCGGATCAAGCATCTGAGTGGCGTTGTTCGTACCGACAGGCGCGACAGTGCCATGTTCCAAGCCCTGCGCAAAGGATGCGTATAATGAGGTGTTTTGTGTAGGTTTGTAGACGATGGCAACATTGGGTACCCAGTAATTATGCTGATATCCAGGATAGCCCAGTTGAGTACGATGAATGTTGAGATGGCGAATGCCTGCATGCAGTGTCCATGCATCACTTAAACTGATCGCATCTTGCACGAATGCTGACCATTCCTTATCCGTCCGCTGCAACATCACCGGGCCTGTCGAATTGGTGGATTGACCAACGACAATCGGATGGAAGATATTACTTGTACCAGCGAAATCATAGACATATTCACCAAAATAGTCCTTCCGCTGTGAGTCACTCAAGCCAACAGCGAACTTGTGTTGAAAAGAGCCAGTGGTGAATTTTCCGCTCAATAATGCCTGACTACCCCACGATGATTTTGATTCGCCGACGCTTTGATAGTCGTACACATCGTAGTCACCATTCGCACAGTAGCCAGAAGGGATATTGCCGGTGCTACATCCGTAGGGGAAAGCGGTATAGTCATTTCGTTTGAATTCGTGCTTATTGACGCTAATGCTTGCAGTCCAAACGCTATTGAGTTTGTACTCATATCGCAGTCCAATATCGCTATCAGTCGTATCAACCGGTTTTGACCAAGGTTGGTTGTTGAGCATCATATCGGCGCGAATGCCCTGTGGCAAATCGGTGCCGTTGGTCAGCTGAAAGCCCGGTGCAGAGATTTGTGCGCGGTGCTGGTAATCGAAATCAAATTGCAACAAGGATTGCGACGATAAATGCCAGTCAAAGGCGCCAGAAAGAAACTGACGGTTGCCATTCGCGCCAATGATATAAGAGCGTAAGCGTTCTTCTGCGGCGTTGATGCGGTAGCCAAATTGTTTATCTGACGAGGTACCGCCTAAATCTAACGCGCCATATAAGGTGCCACGTTCAGAGATGCTGGTTGTGATACTTCGCAGATCGCTATCCGTTGGACGTTTGGTGACATAATTGATGATGCCACCGGGCGTTGCAAAGCCCGACTCAAAACCTGAAACACCCTTCAGTATTTCAATGGTTTCTTTGTTCTCAAGAGGAATCACGCCATCATCAGGAATAGCAAAGCCATCCTTGCGATAGCTATATTCGTTATCCAGTGCAAAGCCACGAATAGAAAACTGTTCTGCATAGCCGACCGCATTATAGGCATCATTGATGCTGGCATCGTATTTAACAACATCTGTTGTTAAGCGAATTTGCAGATCCTGCAGTTGCTGCACGCCCCATGTATTGACCGAAAATGGCGTATCGATCAGTTTTTGGTCAATAAAACCAGTGACTTTGGTATGGTCGGGTTTTTGCGCGCTCTTATTGCCGGATACAACCACCTCTTGTAGGGGCTGTGCTTGTGCGTCTGCGTTAACTGCTGCTTCAGGTTCGGCAGCAGCGTATGCCGCTGTCATGCACATTAGTTGTGCAATAGCGATAGCCATCAACGTGGGGCGAAGTGCGGGATAAGAAAGGATGGAAGGGCGTGCAGTGAATTGTGTCATGGTGTGCTCGTTGTACTCGTTGTGCGCATGCAGGATGGCAGCAAAGGAGCAAACAAAGCATAGACAGGAATATAAACAGCGTGGACTTTGCGCTTCCCTTCGCTGGCATTATCCAGATCAGGTTCAAGGGACTATCTCACCCAGAAAAAATTTCCAGGACCCCTAGCGAAGTCGGTACTTTAACATGAAACGATGGGTGGGGCTTTTTGAGCCGCATCCTCCCCTTGTAATTTGTGGTTTTTAATGGAGAAGATACCCCTGTCAGTCTATGCTCAGAGATTTTAGTTGCTTTCATGCAAATAAAAAATAAACGGTATTTCTTTAACTCATCTGCTTACCATGTTACGTCTGAGCTATGCATGCAGTACGTACAATGCACTTCTCACTGAGAGATCTTTACTTGCTTGAAATTAACCCACAAGCCTTCACCAGAATAAACAATTAAGGCGACCCAGATGGCAACGAAGCCAATCAGTCTATGCGCATCTAGGGTTTCATTAAATATCCAGACACCCAGCATTAATTGCACAAAAGGCGCAATATACTGGAGTAATCCAAGTGTGGTCATCGGAATGCGACGAGCACCAGCAGCAAACATGAGCAAGGGAATTGCTGTAATTGGGCCGCTTAAAGCCAGTAATACCTTGATATCGGTTCCGCTGGTAATGAGAGCGTTCTGTCCGTGCATCGTTAGCCAGGTCAGGTAGCCGAAAGCAAATGGAAAGAAAATCGCTGTTTCTAGTGAGAGTCCTTCTAACGCGCCGAGTGCAGCTGTTTTTCTCAATAATCCATAGGTGCCAAACGTTCCTGCGAGTGACAATCCTATCCAAGGTAAATGGCCAGTCTGGAAAGTCATCCACGCTACACCAAAGGCAGCGAATGAAATTGCTACCCATTGACCCAAGCGCAAACGTTCTTTGAGTAAAATAGATCCAATCAGAATGTTGACTAACGGGGTCATAAAATACCCAAGACTGGCATCGATCACCCTTCCATCATTGACCGCCCAAATGTAAATAAACCAGTTGGCAGATAAAAGCAAGGCGCTGACGGCAAAGCTAGCGATGAGTTTGGGTTGTCGCCGCACTATTGCCAGCCAGTCCCATTGCCGACGTAAGCTCAACACAATCACTAAAAATAAAAGTGACCATAACATACGGCTTAACAAAATTTCTAATGAAGGAACCGAGTGTAGGGCTTTGAAATAGAGTGGAAACAAACCCCAGATGGTGTAGGCGGCGCCCGCAAGTAAAATACCTTTACGCATTACTGCATTCCCAAAAAAAGGAGGCCGAAAATTCGGCCAGATGCAGCATTATCGCCGTAAACAGAGACGTGTGCTGTATGCATTGATCAAATAACTGCACTCGACCTCGTTATTTTTCTCTGGCAAGGGCGAGTTGTTTGCAGAGCGCCTCTGTGCCATCAAGAATGCGTGGTCCCGCACGATTGAGTAAGTCTGCAGGGACCGCATATAAATGATTTTTCTTTATGGCGTTAAGCATTTTGAACTGACGCCATTCATTGAGGCTATCAGTATTATCACCACCGGTGACGATGACGTTGGGATTACTTGCCAATAACGCTTCTGTGGTGATTGTCGGGCTCAAGTCTTTTAATTTACCAAACACGTTAACGCCACCACAAAGTCGTATTGATGCCGATATCATGTGCTCATCATTCAACGTCATGAGTGGCTTGCTCCATACCTGATAGAAAACAGTGATTGGCGTTGCGTTATCTGGTTGTCGATAGGTTTTGCGCAGATCCTCTAGCCGATGCCGGAAATTGACTGCAGCAGTATTACCAACAGTTTCAGTTCCTGCCAAGAGGGATAGTCGCTCAATGGAGCTTGCCACCATTTCAAAATTACGTGGTTCGCTTTCAAACACAGTGATGTGCTGGCTGCGTAATTTGTTGGCCAATACTTTCGCGTTGCCAGTACCCCAGATTACGACCAAATCAGGTTTGAGCGCCAAGAGTCGTTCGGTATCTAAGGCGAATACATTGCCCACGGACGGCAGATTTTTAGCAGCTTCAGGAAAATTGCTATAGTCGCTTACAGCGACGATGTTGTTCGCTGCACCTGCTGCAAACAATAATTCAGTCGCATGGGGTGCGAGGCTGATAATGCGCTGCGCTGGTCGTGTCAGCGTAATCGTATGTTGCGCATCATCCTTCACGCTCACTGCTGCTAACGCTGTGGAACTCCAAGCGATCAGCAGCAGTTGCAGAAGCAGTAGAGGGTGTAGGACACTGATCTGGCGCAGCTTCAATTCAAATTTCCAGATTGTCAATCAGGCGCGTGTTGCCCAACTTCGCAGCAGCAAGTACAACTAACGGCGCACCCTGTGCCAGATCGCCAGCGGAAGGTGGTTGTAAGTCGGCACGTTTGCGGATCGATATATAGTCTGGTTTCCATTGGCGATTGGCCAGCTTTGCCATCGCTTTGCGCTCTAATTCAAACATGTCGAGATGACCGCTACGCACCTCGTTGGCCACATCGTTCAGCGCGGCGTATAACGTTGGTGCTTCAGCGCGCTCTGCTTCCGATAAATACATATTGCGGGATGAGAGTGCCAGTCCATCTTCTGCGCGATATGTATCGGCAGCGATAATTTCAGTTGGTAACGCAAACTGTTTGCTCATGTTGCGGACGATCATCAATTGCTGATAATCTTTTTTACCGAACACGGCGACGCGAGGCTGCACGCAAGAAAAGAGTTTTAAGACGACGGTGGTCACTCCGGTAAAAAATCCTGGACGGAACTCGCCTTCAAGAATATTCCCTAGATCATCTGGTGGTCGAACTCGGAATTCTTGTGGCTCAGGATACAAATCTTTTTCGGTGGGTGCGAACAAGATATAGACACCTTCTTTTTCTAGCTTTTCTACGTCGGCCTGGAATGTGCGCGGGTATTTATCGAAATCTTCATTGGGTCCGAACTGCAGGCGATTTACAAAAATAGATGCAACAATCGGATCACCGTGTTTTTTTGCTAGCCGCATGAGCGACAAGTGACCCTCATGCAAATTGCCCATGGTCGGTACAAATGCAGTACGCAATTGGCCACTCAGATGGTCGCGCAATTCTTCAATGGATGAAATGATTTTCATAGTAAGTGATTCAATGAATTCAGAGGTTATTCGATAAACTGGTTACACAGTCCGCTGGTCAATAATCAGCTTGGCGAATAGGCAAGGCGCACATAAATTGGTGCGAATGCTTCAGCCTGCGTAATTTCAATCAGTGTTTCTTTCGCAAGTTCAAGTAAGGCGACAAAATTAACAACCAGTACAGGAGCGCCGCGCGAAGGATCAAAGAGGTCAGAAAACTCGACAAATTTTGCAGACTGCAACTTGCGTAAAATGCCTGACATATGCTCCCGCACCGATAGCTCTTCGCGACTAATTTTATGATGTGCGACCAGAGTCGCACGTTTTAAAATATCTTTCCATGCTGCCTGGATATCTGCAAGTTCAACTTGCGGCCAATGAAGGACCGTGTTTTGCTCGACAAAGACTTGAGCATGTAAAAAATCACGACCAAGTTGTGGCACTGCATTTAAGTCATAAGCAGCGAGCTTCATTTGCTCGTATTCCAGCAGACGCCTGACGAGTTCGGCGCGTGGATCTTCTGCTTCTTCACCCTCGGCGGTTTTGGTCGAGGGTAGTAGCATGCGGGATTTGATTTCAATCAGCATCGCCGCCATCAGCAGATATTCTGCGGCAAGTTCCAGATTGTGATTGCGAATCTGATCGACATACTTGAGATATTGCAATGTGACTTGCGCCATCGGGATATCAAGAATGTTGAAATTCTGTTTACGGATCAGATACAGCAATAAATCCAATGGGCCTTCAAATGCTTCGAGGAAGACCTCAAGGGCATCAGGCGGGATGTAGAGATCGTTCGGTAATTTGAATAGGGGTTCCCCATATAGTTTGGCAAACGCCAGACCATCCACCACGTCGGGCGTGGTATCAGTACCGCCAACCAACGGCAGATCAGTAGGGGGGAGTGTGCTTGTACTCACAGGCTCACAGACAAAGCGATGAAGCAGGCTTATGCCTTGTTTTGGTAGACATACGGTTGTTGTGGAACAATGGATTCTAAAGTGTCTTTTTGTATGCTGAGATCCACTGGTGCCTTATCCCAAAGGAGGGCACGTCCATCACGTTGTCCTTGTTCTAATTTGGGATTAGCGCTTTTTAAACTTTGGATAAAGTGGGTCGCTTCAGATTGGTACAAAGAGAATTGCTTGGAGAATTTCATAATGGCGAAATAAACAGGTAAAAGAACGATTGAAGTCGCATTTTACTCTTAATTTCGCCAAGAACCCTATTTCGAGGGGTGACTGAAACAAGTTGTTGGCTGAAAAAAAGAAAAACGTTGGATTAGCAATATGAAAACCACGCAAACTATAGATCCTTGTTGTCTAGCCATTTGCGGGTCTGAACAGGAATATAAGCCCTTAATCGTTGAAGCAGTTGTTCGGGGCCTGCTGCAGATAAAAGAATATCGAGATGGTTAGACCGCAGAAACCCTTGTGTTTTGGTGTGCGTCAGAAATGTGAGTAGACCGTCGTAAAAGCCATTGACATTGAGTAAGCCGATTGGCTTGTCATGAAACCCTAACTGCGACCAAGTCATCACTTCAAACAGCTCTTCCAGAGTGCCGATACCCCCTGGCATAGCGATAAAGGCATCTGACAACTCTGCCATAAGCGCTTTTCGTTGGTGCATATTTTCTACGATGTGTAAGGTTGTCAGTCCAATGTGCCCGACTTCCTTGTCCATCAATGCTTGTGGAATAACGCCTGTCACAGTTCCGCCTAGGCGTAGTACTTCATCTGCGATGATTCCCATGAGGCCAACATTGCCACCGCCATAGACTAAGCTTAATTGCTGCGAAACCAAGGTTCCTGCAAGCTGACGAGCCGCGACAGCATAATCAGGTGTGATACCTGGCGAGGCGCCACAGTAGACGCAAACGGATTTCATGCTTGATTTATTTTCTGCAAATAATCTTGCGAGAGCTTTTCAAATACGTGTTTAGTGTCGCCCCGTAAATACGGGCTGATCAGCGAAATGACCTGATAACAGCCTCGTGCAAGGGATTCGGACATGGTTTGTAATTCAGTATATTTGCGTGGATTGCGGACGTACTCATACGAAAGCCAATACGTGGCGACAACGACCATGTTGGTTGACAGGGCGTCTATATCCATGTCGGTTCCTTCAAATTCGCCATCCGTACGCAGACCGATACAAAGTTCGGTAGCCACCTTAATCTTATGTGACAGTATCTGTTTGAAATTGAGCTCTAGCTTCCTGTTGCGCGATAACAAATCGTTTAAATCACGGTAAAAAAAACGATAGCGCCAGACCAGCTCAAATGTCAAATGAAGGTACGTCCAGATATCTTGGATATTGGCTTTGCGCCCCTGCGGGAAGGCCAGTTTTTTATTAATTTCAGACTCAAACTGCGTGAAGATAGAGTTAACAATATCATCTTTGTTTCTGAAATGATAATAAAGATTGCCTGGGGAAATGTTCATTTCCTCCGCAATAACAGTTGTTGTGATATTGGGTTCGCCAAATTCATTAAATAGGCGCAGCGACAGTTCAAGGATACGTTCTCGGGTGCGGCGAGGAGCTTTGTGTTGCATGTCATTCAATCTCAATAGATGATAGGACTGACTCAAAATCGGCCCGGAGACGCTATGGCTTTATGTCGTAAGACGAGGACTGATATCGCCGTGACTGGGTGAGAGTTTTGTGTAAGCCCTTAGTTATTTCATTAGAATAACATTGATCAGGCTAACATCAAAACGTACCCAGCAAAAAGTACTCAGGCATCTGACGTTTTTTGTACTTGTTCTGGAACTTGAATCACGCAGGTTTTTGCTAATTTATCGTGCAAAAACTGCCCATTTTTATCTAGTCTGGCAGTGAGTGCCCACGCTGTCATGCCAAGCGTTAGCAAAATCATCATTGACCACTCTTTGAGTTCAAATTCATAACTCAACGCCATGGCAGGAACAAACCACATCCATGCAAGAACATAACGCATGATGGCCTTAATCACGGGCAGTTTGTTGCCATCTTGGTCAGTGACGCGAATGCGCCAGGTTTGCATTGCCAGCGTCTGACCGCTACGGCTCCAGCAGAATATAAAGTAGGCGCCAACCACACAGAACAACCAAGCTTGACGACCGTGCCTTAACATTAAGGCGCTTTTACTTTGTGTTGTTACATCAAAAATGAAACCAAATACAAAAACGATGCCAAATAAAAGCATGGCCTCATAGACCATGCAAATTAATCGACGACGCAGAGACGGTGCTTGTAAGTCTGTATTCACTGATTTATTTCGCGACAGATTGTGTTACGGAGCTAGCACTTGTAGCTGCGGGCGCTTCTACTGGTGTTGGTGCCGCAGGCGCAGCTGCGCTTGAGCTTGTCGCAGACCCCACCGATGTCGCCGGAGCAGTTGGTACTGTAGTAGCTGTCGCTGGTTTAGTTGCTGCTGGCTTAGGTCCGACTTTGATCGGCGGGATTACTTGCGGATTTTTGATCGATTCAGCAACCAGATTTGTCAGATTTTTCTTGTTTTGATGTTGATTGGCAAGACGTTTTTTTTCTTCGTCAGTCAGTTGCTGATATTGTTGCCATTGCGCAGATTTATTTTCTGGGTTTAATTGTGTTGTATGAGCATAATTTTCCCGGGCAGCACGACGCTGCTCAGGAGTTAATTTAACCCAGTCACGCATTCTTTCTTGCAGCCGTTGTTGTTCTGCGGGCTTCATGGTGGCATAGCGGTTTGCTATTTCAATCCATTTTTTTTTGCCATTTTCTGACATCGGATCCCATTCTGCCGCCAACGGTGTCAGTGCTTGCTTTTGTATCGGACTTAATTCTGACCAAAGGGGTTTGGCCTGATTAGTCGCAGGCGCTGATGCTGGAGCAGGATGGTTACCGTTAGCATAGGCGAACGGTAACCAGAGGGTGATAAACGTAACGATGAGGAATTGACGTACATTGCAAAGCGTCACGCTTATTCCTCCGCTTTATTCAGATAGGCCGTAAATCCGGTGTCAACGTAAGCAGCTGGTGGTAATTCATCAACTAATACTGCAGTATCGATATCGGCCAGTTCAGTAATCCGTTGCTCTTTTTCGTGCTGGTAAATACCAGCAAGTCCAGCGACCAAGGCAAGTAGCGGGATGATCAAGCCAAGTCGCCCAGTCCACGTCGATGGGCCAGGGAAGGAAAAGCCGTTGCTGCCAGCCAATATGCCACTGAAAACATGAACTTTGACCCCACCATCCGGCTTTTTACGGGCCATAGCTGTTTTACGGGCTTGTGCTAAGCGATCTAGTGTAGGTGCAGGCAAGCCTTCGGCTGATTCATTCAGTGCGCGCCGGACTTTGTATGCAAAGTCGAGGTCTTGTAATTCTTTCGAGTAGTTCATAACTGTATTCCTTTAGCCTTTAATGATGTGGCTAGTGCGTGAGTTGCTCTAGAGCAATGAGTTTTAACACTTCCCTCTGAGCAGCCCATCGCCTCGGCGGTTTCTGCGACATCCATGTCTTCCCAATAACGCATGAGGAACGCTTCCCGTTGACGTGCTGGGAGTTTTTTTATTTCTTCATCAATAATATTAAGGACTTGCTCACGCTCAAGTTTGTCAGCAGTTGATTCAGCGGCTTCGGTACCTTCTTCTGCCGCATAGCTCTCCAGTAGGTCAAAATTGTCGTCACCCTGATTGTTGTTTGGGGTAATACTTGAAAAAAGGCTAACCCATGTATTGCGGACTTTTTCGCGTCTGAAAAAATCCAACATCGTATTTTGTAAAATACGTTGAAATAACATGGGCAGCTCATTTGCTGGCTTATCGCCATATTTTTCAGAAATTTTAATCATTGCCTCTTGGACAATATCCAGAGCCGATTCTTCATTCCTTACCGTGTAAAGGGCATGTTTAAAAGCGCGCCTCTCGACACCTTCGAGGAAGTTTGCTAATTCTTTATCAGTAGCCATTGTTGGCAATATTCATAGAGTTACTCTGCATTTACGACTGGCGCACGTCTTTTCTAATGGCGTTAATGTCGTGATTCCGGCATCTTCGCTGTCGCCACCCCAAACCGTGCCAGGACAAATTGATAGGTCCTATTTTAAAAATTAGTATTTGCGCAATGAAAAGCGCTATTTATTTATTTATGTTTTTTATGGCAATGATGTTGATGTGTTGTTTTTACGGCTACTATCTATCAGAATATTTCTGCTTTTAGTTCTAAAAACGTTTGATAACGTAAACCGTGCACATGTTTTGAAAATTGCGCATATGCTAGCAAAAATAGCACATTGTGTCCTGATTTTTGTGTTCGTGAAAAGATTTCAAGCGTTGGAAACTAATTTTATTAAGAAATACACTTGACCAAAATGCTGCAACGCATTACCGTATGAGTCCGCTCCAAAATCTCGGAGCATCAAATACCTGCTTGGAATAACCCACAATGTTATCGCCAGCTGGTGCGCTTTAAATGAAGCTGTTTGTTCTAACCCATGCCACAAGCGTGAGAAGTCTGTCGTTACAAAGCCTTACCTCTGATTGAACGAGTGCACTAAGCATCGCCTGGAACCATTTCCAACGGAAATGTAAACGGAAATGTGAACGTACGAAAAAGGAATATCAGCTTACCGGATTTGTATGTCGATTTCGCTAGGAAAGAGCATCCGATCAATTTCCTATGGACCTTGAAAGGACAACTATAATGAGTTCAGAATTTACAGGCGCAGAGATACTGGTAAAGTGTCTTGCCGAAGAGGGTGTTGAGCACGTGTTCGGATATCCGGGCGGTGCGGTACTCTATATCTATGATGCAATTTTCAATCAGGACAAGTTTCAGCACATTCTTGTACGCCACGAACAAGCGGCGATTCATGCAGCTGATGCTTACTCCCGTTCTTCCAATAAAGTCGGCGTTGCTCTCGTTACTTCTGGTCCCGGCGTGACCAATGCGGTGACAGGTCTGGCGACGGCGTATATGGATTCTATTCCTATGGTGGTGATCTCTGGTCAGGTTCCTAGTGCCGTTATCGGTCAGGATGCCTTCCAAGAGTGTGACACCGTGGGTATTACTCGTCCTTGCGTCAAACACAACTTTCTTGTAAAAGACGTGCGCGATTTGGCGGAGACGGTCAAAAAAGCGTTCTTCATCGCGACGACAGGTCGCCCTGGTCCGGTATTGGTTGATATTCCCAAAGATATCAGCATGCACAAGACGACATACCACTATCCCAAAGAAGTGGAAATGCGCTCTTACAAGCCAGTAGACAAAGGCCATGCAGGCCAGATCCGCAAAGCAGTGCAACTGTTGCTGCAGGCAGAGCGTCCGATGATTTACACAGGCGGTGGTGTCATTCTAGCGCATGCCGCCCCCGAGCTTAACAAGTTGGTCGATGAACTTGGCTTCCCATGTACGAACACGTTAATGGGCTTGGGAGCTTATCGCGCTAGTGATAAGAAATTCGTCGGTATGCCTGGTATGCATGGTACGTATGAGGCCAACATGGCGATGCAGCATTGCGATGTATTGATCGCGATTGGTGCGCGTTTTGATGATCGAGTGATCGGCAATCCTAAACATTTTGCTTCGAATCCACGTAAAATTATTCATATCGATATTGATCCATCATCTATTTCTAAACGGGTCAAAGTTGACATCCCTATCGTCGGTAACGTCAAAGACGTACTGGTTGAAATGTTGTCACAGTTGAGCGCTGTTGAAACACGCCCAGATCCCAAAGCACTTGCCGCTTGGTGGAAGCAAATTGAAGAATGGCGCAGTCGCGACTGCCTCAAGTATCCAACTTCAAGCGAAGTGATTAAGCCACAGTCAGTTGTGCAAAAAGTCTGGGAAGTAACAAAGGGCGATGCCTTCATTACGTCTGACGTTGGTCAGCATCAAATGTGGGCGGCCCAATATTATAATTTTGATAAGCCTCGTCGCTGGATTAATTCTGGTGGTTTGGGGACCATGGGCGTGGGCTTGCCTTATGCTATGGGTGTTCAGATGGCTAATCCAGATGCGACGGTTGCCTGCATTACCGGTGAAGCGTCTATCCAGATGTGTATCCAGGAATTGGCAACGTGTAAGCAGTATCACCTCACACCAAAGATTATTTTGCTCAACAACCGCTTCCTTGGCATGGTAAGGCAGTGGCAGCAAATTGATTACGGTTCTCGGTATTCCGAATCGTACATGGATTCACTGCCGGACTTTACCAAGCTGGTTGAGGCCTATGGTCACGTCGGTATGAAGATTGAGAATCCTGCTGACGTTGATGGTGCGGTACGTGAAGCATTTGCAATGAAAGACCGACTTGTATTTATGAATTTCATTACTGATCAGACTGAAAACGTCTGGCCAATGGTGAAGGCGGGCAAAGGTCTGACTGAAATGCTGCTTGGTTCGGAGGATCTGTGATGAGACATATTATTTCCATACTCCTTGAGAATGAAGCTGGTGCCTTATCCCGCGTTGTTGGTTTGTTTTCTGCGCGTGGCTATAACATCGAAACTCTGACGGTGGCGCCGACAGAAGACGCGACGCTTTCTCGTATGACCATCGTCACGAGCGGGTCGGATGATGTTATCGAGCAAATCACTAAGCATCTGAATCGGCTCATTGAAGTTGTTAAGGTAGTTGATCTGACTGAAGGCGCTCACATTGAACGCGAACTCATGCTGATTAAAGTGCGCGCAGTTGGCAAAGAGCGTGAAGAGATGAAGCGTACTGCAGATATTTTCCGTGGACGCATTATTGACGTCACTGAGAAAACCTACACCATCGAACTCACCGGAAATAAAGGAAAGCTGGATGCCTTTATTGATTCCATCGACCGTACCTCTATTTTAGAAACTGTGCGTACAGGTGGTTCTGGCATTGGACGCGGTGAGCGTATTCTGAAGGTCTAGTAGGATCTAGCAGTAATTCGTCGGCAAACGGCAAAAAGCAAAAATATTTAAATTTTTAAATTTATAAATTAATAAATTAAACAGGATACAAAATGAAAGTTTTCTACGATAAAGATTGTGATCTCTCCTTAATTAAGGGTAAAAACGTTGCCATCATCGGTTATGGCTCCCAAGGTCACGCACATGCGCAAAACTTGAACGATTCTGGTTGCAATGTGACGGTCGCATTGCGTAAAGGCGGCGCTTCATGGAGCAAAGCTGAAGGTGCTGGCTTGAAAGTCGCTGAAGTGAATGAAGCAGTAAAAGCAGCTGACGTCATCATGATTTTGCTGCCAGATGAAAACATCGCTCAGGTTTACGCTGAAAACGTCGCTCCATACGCAAAACAAGGCGCAGTCTTGGCATTTGCTCACGGCTTTAACGTACATTATGGTCAAGTTGTTCCGCGTGCAGATCTGGACGTGATCATGGTCGCGCCAAAAGCGCCAGGTCACACAGTACGTGGTACTTATTCTCAAGGTGGTGGCGTTCCTCACCTGATCGCTGTTTATCAGGATAAATCTGGTTCTGCTCGTGACATCGCGTTGTCTTATGCGATGGCAAATGGCGGCGGCCGTGCTGGTATTATTGAAACAAACTTCCGCGAAGAAACTGAAACAGATTTGTTCGGTGAACAAGCTGTTCTGTGCGGCGGTGCTGTTGAGCTGATCAAAGCTGGTTTTGAAACACTGGTTGAGGCTGGCTACGCTCCAGAGATGGCCTATTTCGAATGTCTGCATGAACTGAAATTGATCGTTGATCTGATTTATGAAGGCGGTATCGCTAACATGAATTACTCGATCTCCAACAATGCTGAGTACGGCGAATACGTAACAGGTCCTAAAGTTGTGACTTCCGCGACTAAAGATGCAATGCGCCAATGCTTGAAAGATATTCAGACTGGTGAATATGCTAAGAGCTTTATTTTGGAAAACAAAGCTGGCGCGCCAACATTGATTTCTCGTCGTCGCCTGACTTCTGAGCATCAAATCGAAGAAGTCGGTGCTAAGTTGCGAGCAATGATGCCTTGGATTGCAAAAAACAAATTAGTTGATCAATCTAAAAACTAATTTTGCTTCATGCTTTAGTTAGCAAACTAAATCAAAAATCGCCCACGTTGATGGGCGATTTTTTTTGATCATTGAATTGGTATTAATGTGGGGTAGTCGATGGAGCGACTAAAAGCAGCCGTTATAAAAAGTAAGCTTTTTGCAATAGATGAAACTTAGCACTAAGCCTGCGGTCTGAAGTGTATCTAGCCTCACAAAGATAACTATATAAACAGATGATCAGAGAAAGATTTGTTGATCACATCGACCGAGAAGGAAAACTATCATGAAAAAAATCCTTGGATTAACCACAGCTTTACTATTTTCTCTGCCAGTGTTCGCTCAAAGTATCTCTGGCACGGTGATTACCCTCGCCGGCAATGCGGAAATCAAGGCGGATAACGACCAGGCTATTGTGACGTTCTTCATTGAAGACCAGGATAAAGATAAAGCTGTTGCTGCATCCCGAGTAAATCAAAAGATGAGGTTCGGTACAGAGCTGATTAAGAAGGAAGATCCACAGGCGGAACTGCGTACGCGTGGTTATTATACGTACCCCGTTTATAGTGATGACATGAAAGTTGCCGGACAACCTCCTAAGCACCAATTAGTTGGTTGGCGCTCTGGACAGTATTTGGAAGTGAAAACCCAGAATTTAAAGCAATTGTCTACTACGACAGCGGCCGCACAATCAGTATTGGCGCTCAATGGCGTTCATTTTGGTTTGTCAGACGGGGCAGTCGCTAAGCTCGAGTCTGAGCGGATTGCCGCAGGATATAAGGACTTTACTGATAAATTGACGATGATCACTCATGCTATGGGTAAAAAGCCGGAAGATATCGTGATCGAGTCACTGGATTTTGATAACGCAGGTAGCATGATCCGCCCGATGGCGATGGCAGCGCCACTGATGCAAAGAATGAGCGTAGCAGCTCCTCCCGTAGAAGTGCCGAGTTTTGAGCCTGGTTACACCTCGCTTTCTATCCATATTGCAGGTAAGCTAAGACTGAAATAAGTCGTTAGCGGTAGCGCTTGCCAGATCTCAGTTTTCGATATGGGGAAAGAGGGTTATACTTAGAAAATCAGTTGCAAGTTTTCGCCCGACCTGTTCGGGCTATTTTTATCGAATCAGATTATCGAACTAGAAACGCATGCCATCTTTAAAATCACGTAAACCCAAAGGTAGTTTTAAGCTTTTTCCAAAAGGCGTACGCAAAACCCAGCAAAGAATCGACGTCGACGGCAATAGTGTGCCGGGGGTGGCGAAACAGCGTGCGCGCGGCGTTTATCTGCTGCCAAATGCCTTCACGACTGCTGCGCTATTTTGCGGTTTTTATGCCATTGTGATGGCAATGGATCAAAATTTTCTCAAGGCAGCGGTAGCGATCTTTGGAGCAATGGTTTTGGACAGCCTTGATGGTCGAGTTGCACGGATGACCAATACTCAAAGCGAATTTGGTGCCCAGTACGATAGTTTGTCTGACATGATTTCCTTTGGTGCTGCGCCAGCGCTGGTCGCATACGAGTGGGCGCTTCGCGGAATGGGTAAATTAGGCTGGCTTGGTGCGTTCGTTTATTGTGCCGGTGCTGCTTTGCGCTTAGCCCGTTTTAATACCAATATTGCGGTGGTTGATAAGCGATATTTTCAAGGGTTGCCAAGTCCAGCTGCGGCAGCATTGATTGCCAGTTTTGTTTTGCTGATGGACGATCTGCAAATTTTGCCAGTGAACTTGCACTGGTACACATGGGGTATTACCTTGTTTGCGGGTTTGACAATGGTGACTAACGTACCGTTTTATAGTTTCAAAGATTTAAATTTAAAGCGTAGCTTCCCATTCATTGCACCGCTACTCATTTTGCTCGTATACGTCATCGTTGTTAGTGACCCTCCTAAGGTGTTGTTTGGCTTGTTTGTATTGTATGGTTTGTCTGGATATGCAGTGTTGCTCTGGCGCTGGAGAAATGGTCGGCCTATCAGTATTATTCAGACTAGTCATGAGCCGCATGATGAAAAATAAAATTTCGTTTTTTTAAGCTAAAGCCACAATGATCAAAAAACATTGTGGCTTTTTTATGTTTTGGCCTAATTTAATTGGGTACTTGCTGCTATAAAATCTTGCACTTTTTAGCGTTCGCGCTTATAGTCTTTAGCATGAACATTTACGTTACATCACTTCTAGCAATCGACACCAACGCCAACGCGGGTTCGCTACTGCTATCTGCAATTCTACTAGTGCGGTAACGCGCTAAATCCCCTATACCCCCAATTCGAGTAATATCCTTATCCATGTGTGTCTTGCAAGGGTGAGCTGGAGAATATTCAGAAATAAACAACGTTTTGGCATTTTGACATTTTCAAATTCGTACTACCTTCAGGAGAACACCATGGCAGACAAACTCATCATATTTGACACTACCTTGCGCGACGGCGAACAGTCACCGGGCGCATCCATGACCAAGGATGAAAAAATTCGTATCGCCAAGCAGCTAGAGAGATTGAAAGTCGATGTGATCGAGGCAGGGTTTGCCGCAGCTTCGCCAGGTGATTTTGAGTCGATCAAGGCGATTTCGGCAACGATCAAAGATTCGATTATTTGTTCTCTGTCGCGTGCGAATGATCGTGATATCTCTCGTGCTGCTGAGGCGTTGCAGGCTGCGCAGCGTAAGCGCATTCATACTTTCATTGCGACGTCACCATTGCATATGGAAAAAAAACTGCGCATGTCACCAGATCAGGTGCTTGAACAGGCGATTCAGGCAGTCAGATATGCTCGTAATTTTACGGATGATGTGGAATTCAGTCCTGAAGATGGCAGTCGCTCCGAAATGGATTTCTTGTGCCGTGTCATTGAGGCTGTAATCAAGGAGGGCGCGACAACGATTAACTTTGCAGACACCGTCGGCTACGGGGTGCCAGAGTTGTACGGCACGATGCTGAAAAATTTACGTGAGCGCATCCCGAACTCAGACAAGGCTGTTTGGTCAGTACATTGCCATAACGATCTAGGGATGGCGGTTGCCAACTCATTGGCGGGTGTGATGATTGGTGGTGCGCGTCAGGTGGAGTGTACGATCAATGGTCTCGGTGAACGCGCAGGCAATACAGCGTTGGAAGAAATCGTGATGGCAGTTCGCACGCGCAAAGACTACTTTAACCTCGAGTTGGGCATCGATACGACACAAATTGTCCCGGCTTCCAAACTCGTTTCTCAGATTACCGGTTTTGCGGTGCAGCCAAATAAAGCTGTGGTTGGTGCAAATGCGTTTGCGCATGCATCAGGCATCCACCAGGACGGCATTTTGAAGGCGCGCGACACCTACGAAATCATGCGTGCTGAAGATGTGGGCTGGAGCGCAAATAAAATCGTATTGGGTAAACTGTCAGGGCGTAACGCCTTTAAGCAGCGCCTTGATGAGTTGGGCATCACGCTGGAATCTGAAGCTGACGTCAACGCTGCGTTCGCGCGTTTTAAAGAATTGGCGGACCGCAAATCTGATATTTTCGATGAAGATATTCTCGCGTTGGTTTCTGACGAAGAGCAGGCGAACGACAAGGAAGCATTTCATTTTGTTTCGCTGTCGCAGCATTCTGAGACCGGTGAATTGCCAACGGCTAAAGTTGTATTCTCCAATCAAGGTAAAGAAGTCAGTTGCGAGGGGACAGGTAACGGACCGGTTGATGCAATCGTGAACGCAATTGAGTCAAAGGTGGCAAGTGGTGCTGAATTGTTATTGTTCTCAGTGAACGCAATAACAACAGGAACGCAATCTCAGGGCGAGGTTACGATGCGGCTGTCTAAAGCTGGGCGTATTGTGAATGGTGTCGGTGCCGATCCTGATATCGTTGTTGCTTCTGCGAAAGCGTACATATCCGCGCTGAATAAATTAGAGTCTAAATCTGAAAAGCTCAATCCACAGGTTTGATTGTTTCTGGATTTTCATGTTATAGTTGCGGGTCCCGTCATTTCGGCGGGGTTTTATTTCACGATAACGACGGTTTAGTAGTGGGTTTCATCGTAACTACGACTCTTGTTATCGCATGTAAAGGAAAATTATGTCTATCGAAAAAAATGCAAAAGCCGCTATCGTAGCGGATAACGCGCGTGGTCTAAACGACACCGGATCTCCAGAAGTGCAAGTTGCGTTGTTGACAGCGCGCATCAATGACCTGAACGGTCACTTCAAAGCGCACGGTAAAGATCACCATTCCCGTCGTGGTTTGATTATGATGGTTAACCGTCGTAAGAGCCTGTTGTCTTACCTGAAAGGTAAAGACTTGAATCGCTATCGCGCTCTGATCGAAAAACTCGGCTTGCGTAAGTAATTCTTGCTGTATCTGGCAAACAATTTATAGTAAAAAGCCTGCGTCAGTTGACTGTCGCAGGCTTTTTGCTTTTTAGCGCGCTTAGTTAGCGGGCTTTTTGAAGATAAAAATTGTCGATATTTTAAAGTTTTGGTTCGATTTTCAATGTGTATATTGAGGACTGAACAAAAAGCAATCTTTGCAGATTGCTCGCGGTGAGGTGAACGACAGCCCCTGAAAATCTGTCGGCATAATAGAAAGGACACATTGTGTTTAATAAAGTAACTAAAACCTTCCAATACGGTCAACATCAAGTCACTCTGGAAACAGGTGAAATTGCTCGCCAGGCTTCTGGTGCCGTTGTCGTATCTATCGAAGATACTGTGGTATTGGCAACTGTTGTTGCTAAAAAAGATGCTAAACCAGGTCAGGATTTCTTTCCATTGACCGTGGATTACATGGAAAAAACTTACGCTGCAGGCCGTATTCCTGGCGGATTCTTTAAGCGTGAAGGCCGCCCTTCTGAAAAAGAAACACTTACATCCCGTTTGATCGATCGTCCAATTCGACCATTGTTCCCAGAAGGTTATCTGAACGAAGTGCAAGTGATCGTTCACGTTTTGTCTGTTAATCCGGAAATCGATCCGGATATCGCCGCAATGATCGGTGCTTCTGCAGCTATCTCTGTTGCTGGCATCCCATTTAGCGGTCCTGTTGGCGCGGCACGCGTTGGCTACATCGATGGTCAATACGTTCTTAATCCAACTGCAACCCAATTGAAATCCTCGAAACTGGATCTGGTTGTTGCTGGTACGGAAACAGCTGTGTTGATGGTTGAGTCTGAAGCGCAACAATTGTCCGAAGAAGTGATGTTGGGTGCGGTGGTTTATGGTCACGAACAAATGAAAGCCGTCATCGACGCTATTCATGAATTGGTACGTGACGGTGGTAAGCCTGAAGTTGAGTGGGCACCAGCACCTAAGAATGAGCCTTTGATCGCTGCAGTATCTGCTGTTGCAGAGCCATTGCTGCGCGCTGCTTATCAAACAAAAGAAAAGCAAGCCCGTACAGAACAATTGAAAGCAGCTACTGCTAGCGTTTCAGCGGCATTGGCAGCGCAAGCAGCGGCAACTGGCGTTGCTGCACCTGATTCTTCTGAAGTTGGTAACATCCTGTTCGATCTGGAAGCGAAAATTGTTCGTTCACAGATCCTAGAAGGAGAGCCGCGTATCGATGGCCGTGATACACGCACTGTGCGTCCAATTACTATCCGTACTGGCGTTTTGCCACGTACGCACGGAACAGCATTGTTCACGCGCGGCGAAACACAAGCGTTGGTGATTGCGACATTGGGTACTGCACGTGATGAGCAAAAAATTGATGCGCTGATGGGTGAGTACTCTGATCGCTTTATGCTGCATTACAACATGCCTCCGTTTGCAACTGGTGAAACTGGTCGTGTTGGTACGCCAAAACGTCGTGAAATCGGTCATGGTCGTTTGGCGAAACGTGCATTGCAAGCAGCATTGCCAGATCCAGAAGATTTTAGCTACTCTGTCCGTCTGGTATCCGAAATTACTGAATCGAATGGTTCTTCTTCGATGGCATCAGTTTGCGGCGGCTGCCTTGCATTGATGGATGCTGGTGTGCCAATGAAAGCACATGTTGCAGGTATCGCGATGGGCTTGATCAAAGATGGCAATAAATTTGCTGTGTTGACAGATATTCTGGGTGATGAAGATCACCTTGGTGATATGGACTTTAAAGTTGCCGGTACTGCAGAAGGTATTACTGCATTGCAGATGGATATCAAGATCCAAGGTATTACTAAAGAAATTATGCAAGTTGCTTTGGCTCAGGCTAAAGAAGGTCGCGTACATATTCTGGGTAAAATGCAAGAAGCAGTGCCGGTTGGTAAAACTGAGTTGTCTGACTTTGCCCCGCGCCTGATCACAGTCAAGATCAATCCAGAAAAAATCCGTGATGTCATCGGTAAGGGTGGTGCAGTGATTCGCGCCCTGACTGAAGAGACAGGTACGCAGATCGATATCAGTGATGAAGGCGTTGTTACTATCGCTTCTGTGGACGCAGCAGCAGGTCAGGAAGCAAAACGCCGTATCGAAGAATTGACAGCAGAAGTTGAAGTTGGCAAAGTCTACGAAGGCACTGTTCTGAAGTTGTTGGACTTCGGTGCGATCGTCCAGATCATGCCAGGTAAGGATGGTTTGCTGCATATTAGCCAGATCGCTAACGAGCGCGTGAATGCTGTTGCTGATTACTTAAAAGAAGGTCAGCAAGTACGTGTTAAAGTGCTGGAAACTGATGATCGTGGTCGCTTCAAATTGTCTATGAAAGCGGCAGTCGCTGAAGGTGAGGTGGCGCCACAGCAGCAACAGCAGCAACAGTAATTTGAGTAGAAAAATTATTCGGTTCGCTGAATAATTTTCTGAGTAACTGCTGATTTATTGAAAAACGTCCGTGCAAAAACACGGACGTTTTTTTATTGGCATACAATAATCTTTTAATTTCTTAACGGAGTAATTATGCGAGCGATTGAGATAAGTAAATATGGTGGTCCGGAGGTGTTGCAATTGGCGGATCGCCCAATCCCTGAGGCTGGTAAAGGCGAAGTATTGATTCGTGTACATGCAGCAGGAATTAATCGTCCGGATGTTCTTCAACGTATGGGTTTTTATCCTGTGCCACCGGGTGCATCTGACCTGCCAGGATTGGAGGTGGCGGGTGAGATTGTCTCCGGCGATTTGACTGGAACTAACTTCCATGTCGGTGATAGGGTGTGTGCTCTAGTCCAGGGTGGTGGCTACGCGGAGTATTGTGTAGCGCCTGCGGGGCAGTGTTTGCCTTTGCCAGAAGGCTTGTCGATGCTTGAAGCTGCCTCGTTGCCTGAAACCTTTTTTACGGTCTGGAGCAACGTCTTTGACAGGGCAAGGTTGAGTGATGGGGAATCGCTATTGGTGCAGGGTGGAACCTCAGGTATTGGTGTGACGGCGATTCAGATTGCCAGCGCGTTAGGGCATCGCGTTTTCGCCACCGCAGGAACCGAGGAAAAGTGCCGTGCGACTGAGCAACTTGGTGCAGAGCGCGGTATTAATTATAAAACTGAACAATTCTCTGCCGTTATCAAGGACCTAACTGGTGGCAAAGGGGTTGATGTTATCTTGGATATGGTTGCCGGAAGTTATATTCCGCAAGAGGTGGATTGCCTTGCGGATGATGGCAGGATTGCGATTATTGCTTTGTTGGGTGGTGCTAAGACCGATCTGGATTTGGCGCAGGTCTTGCGTCGCCGTTTGACGATTACCGGGTCGACTCTCCGTCCAAGAAATATTGCCTTTAAGGCAGCTGTTGCGCAGCAATTGTCGCAAAAGGTGTGGCCGTTGCTGGAATCTAGGCGTGTGCGCCCTGTGATTTACAAGGTCTTTCCACTTGAGCAAGCTGGGTCTGCGCATGCGATGATGGAGCAGGGGGAGCATATTGGAAAAATAGTATTGCAACTGCAGTAATATTTTTTGTGCGTCCGTTCTCATATTCTAGTGTAACGGTGGTATTGTGGTAATACCTGCGATTAGGCATCTTGTTGGTTTGACCGTGCATATCCCGTCAAGATACAATAGGCGGTTATTTATATGAAGACTTACTATGCGACGTACTCTGATAGCTGGCAATTGGAAAATGAACGGCAGTTTTTCTGCTAATCAAACTCTGCTAACCGGAATTATTGCTGGCTTGCCAGTAGGTGATGCGGTTGAAACCTTGGTGTGCGCGCCTGCGCCGTATTTGGCGCAATGCGCGGACGTACTTGAAAAGAGCTCGGTTGCTTGGGGTGCTCAGGATGTTTCTGACCATGCAAAGGGCGCATTTACAGGTGAGGTGTCTGCCGCAATGCTGGCCGATTGTCGTTGCAAGTATGTGATTGTGGGCCATTCTGAGCGTCGCGCTTACCACGCCGAAAGCAATGAACTGGTTGCGCAAAAAGCGGTGCTTGCGTTGTCTGAAAATATTATGCCAGTGGTTTGTGTTGGTGAAACATTGGAGCAGCGCGAAAGCGGTGCGACCAATGAAGTCGTCGCAGCGCAATTGCAAGCAGTGATTGATGTTCTGACCGATGAGCAGTTGGCTAGAATTGTTGTTGCGTATGAGCCTGTTTGGGCAATCGGTACCGGTAAAACTGCGACGCCGCAAATGGCGCAAGATGTGCACGCATTCTTGCGTAGTCAGCTTGCTATAAAAAGCGTTGCGGCAGCAAATGTGGTGCGGATTTTGTATGGTGGAAGTATGAAGCCAGAAAACGCCAAAGAGCTTCTGGCAATGGAAGATATTGATGGTGGCTTGATCGGTGGTGCTGCATTGAGTTCGGTAGATTTTTTGGCGATCATTTCTGCGTGTTAATGAATTAATGTAGTTAAGTGGATTAATCTTTTTTGGGTGTTTTGAATGCAAACTTTTTTTACTTTGGTCGTTGTTGTTCAGGTCCTGTCCGCGTTGGCAATTATCGGTCTGGTGCTTCTGCAGCATGGTAAGGGCGCAGATATGGGCGCGTCATTCGGTTCAGGTGCTTCTGGTAGTTTATTTGGGGCGACAGGTTCCTCCAATTTTTTATCGCGTTCAACAGGTGTTGCGGCGGCTTTATTTTTTGCAGCAACTTTGTTGTTAGGTGTGAATGCGGGCAATCGCAAGCCTGCAGCAGGTGTGATGGATAATGTGTCAGTTGTGAAAGCTGCGCCGGTTACAAATGCTGCCGCTGCGACCGCATCTGCGGCTTCTGCTCCTGCGACAAATCAGATTCCTAAATAAATTACGTATTTCCAGCAAAAAAACCTTGAATTTCCGCAATTGTGCGTTGAACAATGAGGTCAATCAGAGTAGAATGCTGGGCTTATGCCGACGTGGTGAAATTGGTAGACACGCTATCTTGAGGGGGTAGTGGCGAAAGCTGTACGAGTTCGAGTCTCGTCGTCGGCACCAAAGCAATAAGTCAGTTTTTCTTTTCTGATTTTGTCGAGGAAGCAATCATTATTTGATGATGGTTTCAAAGTGTGGTTTGCTTCAATGTGGCGTTCAATTACAGGTAGCCTAACGTGAGCCTCGAAAATTATTTCCCAGTTCTTCTCTTTATTCTGGTCGGCATTGGTGTTGGAGTGGTGCCGCAACTGTTAGGGCGCATTCTTGCTCCTTACAAGCCAGATTCTCAAAAAACATCTGCGTATGAGTGTGGTTTTGAAGCATTCGAAGATGCTCGCATGAAATTTGATGTGCGCTACTACCTTATCGCAATTCTTTTTATCCTCTTTGATCTTGAAACTGCTTTCTTCTTCCCTTGGGCTGTGTCCTTGCGTGAACTAGGTTGGTCTGGCTTTTTGATCATGGTTGGTTTTGTGTTGGAATTCGGTGTCGGTTTTTGGTACATCTGGAAAAAAGGCGCTCTGGATTGGGAGTGATGGATTATGGCTATTGAAGGTGTATTAAACGAAGGTTTCGTCACAACGACGGCTGATAAGCTGATTAACTGGACTCGTACTGGTTCGATGTGGCCAATGACGTTTGGTTTGGCTTGCTGTGCTGTCGAAATGATGCACGCTGGCGCATCCCGTTACGATTTGGATCGTTTTGGTGTGGTTTTCCGTCCATCTCCGCGTCAGTCTGATGTGATGATCGTGGCTGGTACGCTCTGCAATAAAATGGCGCCAGCGTTACGTAAAGTTTACGACCAGATGGCAGAGCCACGTTGGGTTATTTCCATGGGTTCATGTGCTAATGGTGGTGGTTATTATCACTATTCATATTCTGTTGTTCGTGGTTGTGATCGCATTGTTCCGGTTGATATTTATGTGCCTGGATGTCCTCCGACTGCAGAGGCGTTGATTTATGGCGTTATTCAGCTTCAGAACAAGATCAAACGTACTAATACCATCGCTCGCTAATCGCGCGAATGCTAAGGCAGCCGTTAACTATGACAACTAAATTAGAAAATCTTGAGGCAGCAATCAAAGTCGTGTTGGGCGATCGCCTTGTCGATTTGAAAAATGCACTCGGAGAGCTGACAATTGTCGTCTCTCCTGTTGAGTACCTGCATGTGATGCGCGACTTACGCGATCATCCAGATATGCATTTTGAAGAGTTGATTGATCTGTGTGGTGTTGATTATTCAACCTACGGAGACGGTGCATGGGACGGTGCGCGCTTTGCGGTCGTTTCTCACTTGCTGTCGATAAAAAATAATGTACGTCTGCGTGTGCGAGTATTCGCTGCAGATGATGAGATGCCAGTTGTGCCATCTTTGGTTGATGTGTGGAATGGTGCAAACTGGTACGAACGTGAAGCTTTTGATTTGTTCGGTATTCTGTTTGATGGACACAATGATTTGCGTCGTATTCTGACTGACTACGGCTTTATCGGTCATCCATTCCGTAAAGATTTCCCGGTCTCGGGTTACGTTGAAATGCGTTACGATGCAGAACAAAAACGTGTGGTCTATCAGCCAGTGACGATAGAGCCGCGTGAAAATACACCACGTATTATTCGTGAAGAAAATTACGGGATCAAATAATGGCCGAAATTAAGAATTACACCCTCAACTTTGGTCCTCAACATCCGGCTGCGCATGGTGTTTTGCGTCTGGTTCTTGAGTTGGATGGTGAGGTTATTCAGCGTGCGGATCCGCATATTGGTTTGTTGCATCGTGCGACAGAAAAGCTGGCTGAACAAAAAACATTCCTGCAATCAGTACCTTATATGGATCGTCTCGATTACGTGTCGATGATGTCTAATGAGCACGCATACGTCATGGCGATTGAGAAAATGCTGGGACTCGAAGTTCCAATGCGTGCTCAGTACATTCGCGTGATGTTCGATGAAATTACCCGTGTTCTGAATCACTTGATGTGGATCGGTGCGCATGCTCTCGACGTTGGTGCGATGGCGGTGTTCCTGTATGCATTCCGTGAACGTGAAGATCTGATGGATTGCTACGAGGCAGTGTCTGGTGCGCGTTTGCATGCAGCGTACTACCGCCCAGGTGGCGTTTATCGCGATCTGCCAGAGAAGATGCCTCAGTTCACGACTTCCGCGTTGAAAAATGCGAAGGTTATGCGTGAAATGAATGAAAATCGCCAAGGTTCTCTGCTCGATTTTATTGAAGATTTTACTAATCGCTTTCCAGGTTATGTTGACGAGTACGAAACGCTGTTGACAGATAATCGTATTTGGAAGCAACGTCTGGTTGGTGTCGGTGTTGTGAGTCCTGAACGTGCATTGGCAAAAGGATTTACTGGTCCTATGTTGCGTGGTTCTGGTATCGAATGGGATCTGCGTAAAAAACAACCATACGAAATCTACGACTTGCTCGATTTTGACATTCCGGTTGGTGTTAATGGCGATTGCTACGATCGCTATCTCGTTCGTGTTGAAGAAATGCGTCAGTCCAACCGCATTATCAAACAATGCGTTGAGTGGCTGAGAAATAATCAGGGTCCTGTGATTTCTGATAATCACAAAGTGGCACCTCCACACCGCGTGAACATGAAGTCGAATATGGAAGAGCTGATCCATCACTTCAAATTGTTCACGGAAGGTTTCCATGTTCCAGCTGGCGAAGCATATTCTGCCGTTGAACATCCGAAGGGTGAATTTGGTATTTATTTGATGTCTGATGGCGCGAATAAGCCATATCGTCTGAAGATCCGTGCGCCAGGTTATGCGCATTTGCAAGGTCTGGATGAAATGGCTAAGGGTCACATGATTGCTGATGCTGTAACCATCATCGGTACTCAGGATATTGTGTTTGGTGAGATTGATAGATAAAAGACGCTTTTTAGCGTTGATTCGAGGCATTGGCTATGGTGTTATCAGAGCAGGCATTTAAAAAAATTGATCGCGAACTTGCAAAGTTCCCGGCTGACCAGCGGCAATCTGCCGTTATGGCAGCGTTGGCTATTGCTCAGGACGAAACCGGTTGGATCTCTTCAGAAGTCATGCAGACTCTGGCAGATTACATCGGTATGCCTGCTGTCGCAGTTCAGGAGGTTGCAACCTTCTACAACATGTACAACACGAAACCTGTAGGCAAGTTCAAGATTTCTGTTTGTACAAATTTACCTTGCGCCTTATCCGGTGGTGAGCGCGCTGCGCATCATCTGAAGCAAAAGCTGGGTATTGATTACAAAGAAACGACAACAGACGGACATTTCACGCTGATCGAAGGCGAATGTATGGGTGCGTGCGGTGATGCGCCTGTCATGCTGGTCAACAACAAACGAATGTGCAGCCTGATGTCGAACGATAAAATCGACACACTGGTGAACGAACTGAAAGAGGCAGGAAAATAATGACGAGTCTGCATAATCGCCATATTAAGCCTTTGATTTTGGCTGGCCTGGACGGAAAAAACTGGCATTTGCAAGATTACGTTGCCCGTGGTGGTTACGAATCTTTAAAGCGCATTCTGTCTGAAAAAATTCCTCCAGAGCAAGTTATTGCTGAGCTAAAGGCATCTTCACTGCGTGGTCGCGGCGGTGCTGGCTTTCCTACCGGTCTGAAATGGAGTTTTATGCCACGTCAGTTCCCGGGTCAGAAGTATTTAGTGTGCAACACTGACGAAGGTGAGCCAGGTACATTCAAAGATCGCGATATCATCCGCTACAATCCTCATGCATTGATTGAGGGCATGGCTATTGGTGCTTACGCAATGGGCATCACAGTTGGTTATAACTATATTCACGGTGAAATTTTTGCTGACTACGATCGCTTTGAAGAAGCGATTGAAGAAGCGCGTGCTGCTGGTATGTTAGGTGACAAGATTGCTGGTTCTGACTTTTCATTTCAGTTGCATGCTTTTCACGGGTATGGTGCTTACATCTGTGGCGAAGAAACGGCATTGCTGGAATCCTTAGAAGGTAAAAAAGGTCAGCCGCGCTTCAAACCACCATTTCCCGCAAGTTTTGGTTTGTACGGTAAACCGACAACAATCAATAACACTGAGACTTTTGCCGCTGTTCCATTTGTCTTGGCAATGGGCGGAGAAAAGTATGCTGCGCTTGGGAAACCAAACAACGGTGGTACGAAGATTTTCTCTATGTCTGGTGACGTTGCTAAACCAGGTAATTATGAAGTTCCATTGGGCACACCATTCGCTACGCTCTTAGAGTTAGCTGGCGGTATGCGCGATGGCAAAAAGATCAAAGCAGTTATTCCAGGTGGGTCATCGATGCCAGTATTGACTGGTGACGTCATGATGGCTACTGATATGGACTACGACTCTATCGCTAAAGCAGGCTCCATGCTCGGTTCTGGTGCTGTGATTGTGATGGATGAAACCCGCTGTATGGTCAAATCTTTATTGCGTTTGTCGTACTTCTATTTTGAAGAATCTTGCGGTCAATGTACTCCATGCCGTGAAGGTACTGGCTGGTTGTATCGTATGGTTCATCGTATTGAACACGGTCAGGGGCGTCCTGAAGATCTCGATATGCTCAACTCCATTGCAGACAATATCCAAGGCAAAACAATTTGCGCGTTGGGTGATGCGGCTGCAATGCCAGTTCGCGCATTTATCAAGAATTTCCGCGAAGAATTTGAATATCACATCGAGCATAAGCATTGCTTGGTTCCTACTTACCTGTAAGCCAGATTCGGTTAGCACACTTAGAGTAAACCATGGTTGAAATCGAAATAGACGGCAAAAAAGTCGAAGTCCTAGAGGGCAGTATGGTAATGGACGCGGCCAATAAACTTGGCACGTACATCCCCCATTTTTGCTACCACAAAAAGTTATCTATTGCGGCGAACTGCCGTATGTGCTTGGTTGAGGTTGAAAAAGCACCTAAACCATTGCCAGCATGTGCGACGCCAGTTACGCCCGGTATGATTGTGCGTTCATCGAGCGACAAAGCGGTGAAGGCACAAAAAGCGGTGATGGAATTCCTTCTGATTAACCATCCTTTGGATTGCCCAATCTGTGATCAAGGCGGTGAATGCCAGTTGCAAGATTTAGCCGTTGGTTATGGTGGTACGACATCACGTTACGAAGAAGAAAAGCGCGTCGTTTTCCACAAAGATGTAGGACCTTTGGTCTCCATGGAAGAAATGAGCCGATGCATTCATTGCACGCGCTGTGTCCGTTTTGGTCAGGAAATCGCTGGCGTGATGGAGCTCGGCATGCTCAACCGTGGCGAACACTCTGAAATTACATCGTTTGTTGGACAGACAGTTGATTCTGAATTGTCCGGTAACATGATCGATCTTTGCCCAGTTGGCGCACTAACGTCTAAACCTTTCCGCTATTCTGCACGGACATGGGAATTATCCCGTCGTAAATCTGTCAGCGCACATGACGCCCTGGGTTCTAACTTGATCGTTCAGGTAAAGAGTGGCAAGGTCATGCGTGTTGTACCGATGGAAAACGAAGACATCAATGAATGCTGGATTTCTGATAAAGACCGTTTTTCCTACGAGGCATTAAACAGTGCTGAGCGTTTGACAAAGCCAATGATCAAGCAGGGCGGTCAATGGCAGGAAACTGACTGGCAGACAGCGCTTGAATATGTCGCTCATGGCTTGCGTAACGTACGCCACGAACATGGCGCTGATGCAATTGCTGCCGTCGCAGCACCACACTCAACACTTGAAGAATTGTCGTTGCTGCAACGCGTTGTTCGTGGCTTGGGTTCCGATAACGTCGATTTCCGTTTGCGTCAGTCTGATTTCAGCCTGAATGGTCAAATCAAGCCATGGCTTGGTACTTCCATCAGCGAATTCGGCAAGTTGAAAAACGTCTTTATTGTTGGCTCTTTCTTCCGTAAAGATCATCCTGTTCTGGCTGCACGTTTGCGTCAGTCTGTGAAGTTGGGTACGAAGTTAAGCGTCCTCAACGCGAGTGATGATGAGCAACTGATCAAGTTGGCAAACAAAGCGATTCTTGCTCCTTCTGCATGGGTTTCTTTCTTAGCTGAAGTGGCGGTTGCTGTTGCGGGTAAGAAGCAAGTTTCCGTTCCAGTTGGTCTGGAATCTGTGGCAGCGACGGAAGTTGCGTCGAAAATTGCTGACAGCCTGATCGCTGGTAATGCTGGTGTGTTCCTTGGTAACACTGCCTCCCATCATCCCGATGCGGCAAAATTGCATGCGTTGGTGCAGTGGATCGCAAAAAATACCGAAGCAACTTTCGGGTACCTGACTGAGGCTGCAAACACCGTTGGCGGCTATATCGCTAACGCGGTTCCAACCATGTCTGCAAAACCAGTTTTTGCTGAAGCGAAAAAAGCCTACATCGTATTGCATGCAGAACCGACATTGGATTCTGCTCATCCTGTGCAAGCAAAAGCAGCATTAGCGCAGGCAGAAATGGTTGTAGTGATGTCACCGTTCAAGCACGGTGCTGAATATGCTGACGTGTTATTGCCAGTGTCTCCATTTACTGAGACTTCAGGTACCTTCGTTAGTTGCGAAGGCCGTCCGCAAAGCTTCCACGGCGTTGTAAAGCCATTAGGAGATACCCGTCCTGCATGGAAAGTATTGCGTGTTCTGGGTAACTTGTTGGGACTTGAAAACTTTGATTTCGAGACGGCAGAAGCCATTCGTGATGACGTGTTAGCACAAGCTGATATTGCAACGGTATTGAATAATGTTGCTGATGTTGCTCCTGCGGTGAGCGCTGCATCAGTCGGCTTAGAGCGTGTGACAAATGTCTCGATTTACAGCACAGACGGTATTGTTCGTCGCGCAGAATCTCTGCAAAAAACTGCGGATGCGCAAGCAACGCTGGCATGGATTAGTGCATCACTTGCGCAGAAATTAGGCGTTAGTAGCGGTGACATGGTCAAGTTCACGAAAGTTGGCTCGATATTGTTAAGCGTTGGTATTGATCAATCTCTTCCAGAAAATGTGGTAAAAGTCGCTGCCGGTCATGAAAGAACTAGCAACCTTGACGGCATGTTCGGAACTATTAACGTGGAGCGTGCGTAATGAATTTGCTGCTCACTATTGAAAACTTAGGGCAGGGTTTCTTTGGTTATTTCTGGCCACTGGTATGGACCTTGGTCAAAATCGTCTGCATCACGTTGCCAGTGATGGGTTGTGTTGCGTACCTCACATTGTGGGAACGTAAGATGATTGGCTGGATGCATATCCGTCTGGGCCCTAACCGTGTTGGTCCTGCGGGACTGTTACAGCCAATCGCAGATGCTGTGAAGTTGCTGTTAAAAGAGATTATTGTTCCGGCAAAAGCAAACAAAGTACTGTTTATATTAGCTCCAATCATGACGATTATGCCTGCGTTGGCAGCATGGTCTGTGATCCCCTTTGGTCCTGAAACAGTGTTGGCTAACGTGAATGCTGGGTTGCTGCTGGTGATGGCGATTACTTCGATGGAAGTCTACGGTATCATTATCGCAGGTTGGGCTTCTAATTCTAAGTATGCTTTCCTCGGCGCGATGCGTGCGTCTGCGCAAATGGTATCGTACGAAATCGCGATGGGTTTTGCACTGGTCATCGTGTTGATGGTGTCCGGCAGTTTGAATCTGACAGATATCGTCAATGGTCAGACCAAGGGTTATTTTGCACACATAGGTTTAAATTTCTTGTCTTGGAATTGGTTGCCACTGTTTCCAATTTTTGTGGTCTACGTGATTTCTGGTATTGCTGAAACGAATCGCCATCCGTTTGACGTCGTTGAAGGTGAGTCAGAGATTGTTGCTGGTCACATGGTTGAATATTCTGGCATGTCTTTCGCGATGTTCTTCTTGGCTGAATACGCCAACATGATCCTGATTTCCGCAATGGCATCCTTGATGTTCCTCGGTGGCTGGTCTGCACCTGTCGGTTTCTTGGATTTCATCCCAGGCTGGATTTGGCTTGGTATTAAAACGTTTGTTGTTGTTTCCATGTTTATCTGGGCGCGTGCATCGTTCCCTCGCTATCGTTACGATCAGATCATGCGTTTGGGCTGGAAGGTGTTTATCCCCCTGACTTTAGTGTATTTGGTGTTTGTTGCGGCGTGGATGCAAACCCCGTGGAATATTTGGAAGTAAGAGGCTGAAGAAAATGGAAGCAATTAAAGATTTTTTTGGCAGCCTGATGCTGCGCGAACTGATTAAGGGATTGGCATTGACCGGTCGCTACATGTTTGCACGCAAGATTACTGTCCAATTCCCGGAAGAAAAGACGCCGCAATCTCCACGTTTTCGTGGCTTGCACGCTTTACGTCGCTATCCAAACGGTGAAGAACGCTGTATCGCTTGTAAGCTGTGTGAAGCAGTTTGTCCAGCAATGGCGATCACGATTGAATCCGATCAGCGTGCTGACGGTTCGCGCCGTACTACCCGTTACGACATTGATCTGACCAAGTGTATTTTCTGTGGTTTTTGCGAAGAATCCTGCCCTGTTGACTCGATTGTTGAGACGCATGTTTTGGAATACCACGGCGAAAAACGCGGAGATCTGTACTTTACAAAAGAAATGTTGTTGGCCGTAGGCGATCGCTACGAAACACAAATTGCCGCAGCACGTTCTGCTGACGCGGCTTACCGATAATTGGAACGGTTTCGATATGGAATTTTCAACCGCATTATTTTATGTATTCGCAGCAATGTTGATCCTTGCTGCGACACAGGTAATTACTGCACGTAATCCTGTGCACTCCGCACTGTTTTTGGTATTGGCGTTTTTTACCGCAGCTGGAATTTGGATGTTGTTAAAGGCTGAGTTCTTGGCGATTGTTCTCGTGTTGGTCTATGTCGGCGCGGTCATGGTGCTTTTCTTATTCGTGGTCATGATGCTCGATATCGATCTTGATAAGTTAAGAGCAGGTTTCTGGAGTCATTTCCCTCTGGCTGCAACGGTGGGTGTTGTCGTCGTATTGGAAATGTCTGCCGTATTGTGGCGCGGTTTCCTGCGCATCGATACACAGCACCACGTAAATGGTGACAATATTGGCGATACAAAAAACCTCGGTCTGGTAATTTTCAATCACTACCAACTGGCTTTTGAAGTCGCAGCAGCTATCCTGTTACTGGCTATCGTTGCAGCGGTTGCATTGACCTTACGTCGTCGCAAAGACAGTAAATACGTTGATCCTGCTCAAGCGGTCAAAGTACAAAGTAAAGATCGTGTACGTATCGTGAAGATGAAAGCTGAGTCCGATCGCGCTACGATCGCAGCAACAGAAAAGCAGGGGAATTAACATGGCTTTGACATTGACGCACTATCTGATTTTAGGCGCAATCTTATTCGCGATTTCAATTGTTGGTATTTTCTTGAATCGTAAAAATATTATTGTGTTACTCATGGCAATAGAATTGATGTTGTTGGCTGTGAACATTAACTTCATCGCGTTTTCGCATTATTTAGGTGATGCAGCAGGGCAAATTTTTGTGTTCTTTATTTTGACGGTTGCTGCTGCTGAGTCAGCAATCGGTTTAGCGATTCTCGTCGTCATGTTCCGTAGCCTTGACACGATTAACGTTGAAGATCTGGACGCACTCAAGGGATAATGTGGATGGGTTGTTGCGCTTCGGGACAACCCCTCATTCGCTGGCGATTTAAAAAAGTAACAAGCTAACAAAAGGGTCATCATGGCGGGGCAACTTAACCCACAACTATTATTGGCGGTACCTCTGGCACCACTGGCAGGATCTGCCATTGCGGGTTTGCTGGGCACCAAGTTCTTCGGTAACGTCGTGGGACGTAAAGTCTCACATACAGCAACAATACTCGGTGTATTGGTTGCTTTCATCATTTCTTGCATGACATTAAATGCATTGATTGATGGTGCTCCAATTTATAACGCGACTTTGTATCAGTGGATGCAGGTGGAAGGTTTGAAACTTGAGGTGGGTTTTCTGGTTGATAATCTGACAGCAATGATGATGTGCGTGGTCACCTTTGTTTCGTTAATGGTTCACATCTACACGATTGGATATATGCAAGAAGATGAGGGCTACAATCGCTTCTTCTCCTACATTTCCTTGTTCACATTCTCGATGTTGATGCTGGTTATGAGTAATAACTTTCTGCAACTGTTCTTCGGTTGGGAAGCGGTTGGTCTGGTGTCTTATTTGCTGATTGGTTTTTGGTACACCAAACCAACAGCGATCTACGCCAACATGAAGGCTTTCTTAGTTAATCGTGTGGGTGACTTTGGTTTTATCCTGGGCATTGGTCTGATCTTGGCCTACGCCGGTTCCATGAACTATGCAGAAGTTTTTGCTAAGAAAGAAGAGTTAGCAAAGCTGTTGTTGCCGGGTACAAACTGGATGTTGATTACTGTTGCTTGTATCTGCCTGTTCATCGGTGCTATGGGTAAATCAGCTCAATTTCCGCTGCACGTCTGGTTGCCAGACTCGATGGAAGGTCCAACACCGATTTCCGCGCTGATTCATGCTGCAACGATGGTTACCGCTGGTATCTTCATGGTCTCTCGGATGTCGCCGTTGTTTGAGTTGTCTGATACCGCTTTGTCTTTTATTTTGGTTATTGGTTCTATCACCGCGCTCTTCATGGGTTTCTTGGGGATTATTCAGAACGATATCAAACGCGTTGTTGCTTACTCCACGCTGTCTCAATTGGGTTATATGACGGTTGCACTTGGTGCTTCAGCTTACTCCGTTGCTGTCTTCCATCTGATGACACATGCGTTTTTCAAGGCCTTGTTATTCTTAGCTGCAGGTTCTGTGATTATTGGTATGCACCACGATCAAGATATTCGAAACATGGGGGGGCTGCGTAAATACATGCCAATCACATGGATCACCTCTTTGGTCGGTTCCCTTGCATTGATTGGAACACCGTTTTTCTCTGGTTTCTATTCCAAAGACAGCATTATTGAAGCGGTTCAGGCTTCCCATCTGGCAGGTGCAGGTTTCGCGCAGTTTGCAACATTAGCTGGTGTGTTTGTGACAGCATTTTATTCTTTCCGCATGTATTTCTTGGTTTTCCACGGTAAAGAAAACTTTGGTCATGCTCATGGACATGACGCACATGATGCACATGATGCACATGATGCGCACGACGATCATGACGAACATCACGGTCTGGCACCAGGTCAAAAACCGCACGAGTCTCCATTTGTCGTCTGGTTCCCGTTAGTGATGCTGGCAATTCCGTCTGTGATTATCGGTTTCATCGCTATTGAACCAATGTTGTTTGGCGCGTTCTTTGAGAAAGTAATTACTGTCAACGAAGCGCACAAAGCAATGGAAGAATTGAAGGATGAGTTCCATGGTCCTGTCGCGATGGCGATCCATGCACTCACATCCTTACCGTTCTGGTTGGCGTTGGCTGGCGTAGCAACTTCGTATTTCTTCTATATGGTGAAGCCGTCGATTCCAACGGCGATCAAGAAGAATTCCAGCGCAATCTACAACCTGCTTGATAATAAGTACTACTTGGATAAATTCAATGAAGTCGTATTTGCAGGCGGTGCTCGTTTGTTAGGTGGCGGATTGTGGAATATCGGTGACAAAGGTTTGATTGATGGTTTGGTGGTAAATGGTAGCGCGAAGTTAGTCGGTTGGTTCTCGCGTGGCATTCGTTTGTTCCAAAGTGGTTATATCTATCACTATGCTTTTGTAATGATTTTGGGTGTTCTGGGGTTCCTTGTGTACTTCATGCCATTTCCTTTTGCTAAATAAGTGACCTCGGCTATAAAAATATAATCATGATGCAGTCAACTTCCTCCTTACTCAGCCTGGCGATTTGGTGTCCAATCGCGTTTGGCCTCTTTGTATTAGCTTTCGGACGGGATGATAATCCTGGTCTGGTACGCGGTGTGTCTTTGATCGGTTCTCTGGCAAGTTTTTTTGCCACGATTCCATTGATCACTCAATTCGACAACAGTGCACACGGTATGCAGTTCGTTGAAAAGTTTTCTTGGATTGAAAAATTCAATGTTTTCTATTCGCTCGGTATTGATGGTATTTCGCTTTGGCTGGTGCCATTGACGGCATTCATCACTGTGATCGTCGTTATCGCAGCATGGCAAGTGATTGAAAAGCAGGTAGCACAGTACATGGGCGCATTTCTGATTCTGTCAGGCCTGATGATTGGTGTGTTCTGCGCACTCGACGGAATGCTGTTCTACGTGTTCTTCGAAGCGACGTTGATCCCGATGTATATTATCGTCGGTATCTGGGGTGGTCCAAACCGCGTTTATGCAGCGTTCAAGTTCTTCTTATACACGTTGCTCGGTTCGTTGTTGACGTTGGTTGCCATTATTTATCTGTATATTAAAGCAGGTCACTCGTTTGATATTCTCTCATGGCACCAGTTGCCATTGAGTATGACTGAGCAGGTAATGGTGTTTTGTGCGTTCTTGATGGCGTTTGCAGTGAAAGTGCCAATGTGGCCAGTGCATACATGGTTGCCAGATGCTCACGTTGAAGCGCCTACCGGTGGTTCAGTTGTACTTGCTGCGATCATGTTGAAACTGGGTGCATACGGTTTTCTGCGGTTCTCATTACCTATTGCACCGGATGCAAGTCATTACATGGCTGGTTTCATGATCACGTTGTCTTTGATTGCTGTGATTTATATTGGCCTGGTCGCTCTGGTTCAGGCTGACATGAAAAAGTTGGTAGCGTACTCTTCCATTGCTCATATGGGTTTTGTTACTCTTGGCTTCTTCATGTTTAACGCGATGTCTATGCAAGGCGCAATTGTGCAGATGATCTCTCACGGATTTATCTCTGGCGCGATGTTCCTGTGTATTGGTGTTCTGTATGACCGCGTTCACTCCCGTCAGATCGTGGACTACGGCGGTGTCGTTAATAAAATGCCTAAGTTTGCTGCATTGTTCGTACTGTTTTCGATGGCTAACTGCGGTTTGCCAGCAACTTCCGGTTTTGTTGGCGAGTTTATGGTGATTCTGGGTGCTGTTCAGTTTAATTTCTGGATTGGTATGCTGGCCGCGACTGCGTTGATTTTTGGTGCAGCTTACTCGTTATGGATGGTGAAGCGTGTTGTATTCGGTAAAATTACGAACGACCACGTTGCTCATTTAAGCGATATCAATAAGCGCGAGTTTTTTATGCTGGGTGTTTTAGCCATTGCAGTCATTGCGATGGGGCTGTATCCAGCGCCATTTACTGATGCGATGCAGGTCTCAGTAAGTGATCTTTTGAAGCATGTGGCTGTTTCTAAGTTGCCACTCTAACTAAGGATATAGACAAGCAAGCCCGTCACACGGTGTACGATGAGTAGATCCTGTGATAGCAGATCAATGCTAGTAGAACTGAATAATATGAACTTCACACCACTTTATCCTGAAATATTTTTGCTCCTGGCGACCTGCGTGATTTTGCTGGTTGATATGTTTTTAGCAGACAGCAAACGGAATGTGACTTTTGTCATGAGCATTCTTACGCTATTGGCTTGCGGAGGATTGACGATTGCGACGGCAAATAATGACGGTTCGACCTATGTTAGCAATAACATGTTCGTGTCAGATCCGATGTCGATGCTGTTAAAGATGTTCTCTTACGTCGCAATAGGTATGACGTTGATTTACTCACGGCAATATGTGACTGATAGGGGAATGAGTAACGGTAAGTTGGGCGGTGAATTTTACGTTCTCGCTTTGTTCTCCTTGCTTGGTCAGATGATTATGATTTCGGGTAATAATTTCTTAATTATTTACCTTGGTTTGGAATTAATGTCTTTGTCTTTGTATGCGCTGGTTGCTTTACGGCGTGATCACATTGTATCGACAGAAGCCGCAATGAAGTATTTCATTCTTGGAGCACTTGCTTCTGGTTTTATGTTGTACGGTATTTCTATGCTCTACGGTGCTACAGGTTCTCTTGAATTATCTGAAGTAGCAAGAGCTGCTGCTGATCCCGCTGGTAACAAAACAATTCTCGTGTTCGGTATTGTGTTTCTTGTTGCTGGTCTGGCCTTTAAGTTGGGTGTGGTTCCTTTTCATATGTGGGTACCTGACGTCTATCAAGGATCTCCAACGGCGGTCACTTTGCTGCTGGGTGGCGCTCCGAAACTCGCTGCTTTCGCGATCACTTTCCGTTTGTTGGTAGAAGGCTTGTTTTCCCAAGCGGTCGATTGGCAACAAATGTTGATCGTTCTGGCGGTATTGTCCATGGCTGTTGGTAACTTGACCGCTATTGCGCAAACAAATCTGAAACGAATGCTTGCGTACTCGACCATTTCACAGATGGGTTTTATGCTCCTTGGCTTGTTGTCTGGAGTTGTTAATGGCGACTCCAGTCTGGCGGCTGATGCATACAGTGCATCGATGTTCTACAGCATCACTTATGTCTTAACAACGCTTGGTACTTTCGGTGTGATCATGTTGCTGTCCCGCTCTGGCTTTGAGGCCGATAATCTAGACGATCTCAAAGGTTTGAACAAACGTTCCCCATGGTTTGCCTTTGTCATGTTAATGCTGATGTTCTCGTTGGCTGGTATTCCGCCGATGATGGGCTTCTATGCTAAGTTCTCTGTTTTGCAATCGGTAGTCGCGAGCCATCAATTATGGTTGGCTTTGGTCGCCGTGCTGTTCTCACTGATTGGTACGTTTTACTACCTACGCGTTGTTAAACTGATGTATTTTGATGAACCATCAGATAACGCTGTGATCAACCCAAGTTTTGATGTGCGCGTTATCTTGAGTCTAAATGGTGCAGCGGTTCTTGTAATGGGTTTGCTCCCTGATACTTTGATGTCGACATGTCTGAACGCCATTGTTAAGACACTCGCATCCTAAGGCAGAATCTTTTGAGTAGCTCCGCATCTGTGTGGTTAGTGGTTGTGTTGGCGGTAGTTACCGCCAACCTGCCATATATAAATGAACGCTGTTTCGCTTTCTTCGCGATACAGCGTTTTTCTTTGGTGAAGCCATTTTGGTTGAGAGTCATTGAACTTCTGGTTCTGTACATACTGGTCGGTCAACTTGGCTTTGCTCTAGAGCGGTCTGAGGGTAACTCTTTCCCGCAAGGGTGGGAATTTTATGCTATCAGCTTCTGTCTCTTCATCGTCTTAGGCTTTCCAGGTTTTGTTTATCGTTATTTGAGACGCGATCATGTCTGAAAAAATCACTGATGAATTTGCCAATGATGGCCATTTGAGAGAGCGTAAACTTGACGGTGGTCTGGTTTATGATGGTGATTTTTTGCAAGTCCAAAAGGATTTTGTTGTACTTCCAGATGGCAAAGTAACGACCCGTGAATATATTCGCCATCCCGGGGCGGTGGTCATTATTCCTTTACTCAGCGATGGCACAGTACTGATGGAGCGGCAGTTTCGTTATCCGTTAGACCGTGTTTTTATTGAGTTCCCAGCTGGAAAAATAGATCCTGGTGAAGATACTCTCGTCTGTGCTAAGAGAGAATTAAAAGAGGAAACCGGTTATACGGCAACCACATGGCGACATGTCTGCACTATCCACAATGCGATCGCCTATGCAGATGAGCATCTGGAAATCTACCTTGCTCAGGGGTTGAGTGCGGGTGATGCTGAATTAGATGATGGTGAGTTTCTTGAAACTTTCGTAGCGACGCGAGACGAACTTTTGGCATTCGTGCGCGAAGGAAAGATCACGGACGTAAAAACCGTGATAGGTACGTTCTGGTTAGAGAAAATTTTAAAAGAGAATTGGTAAACACTTCTTTTGTAGGAGCATCATTGCGGGGGCATCCCTGTCGAAGTTTAGAAGATTCATAAAAAAGCCGCTGGAGTATTTATTCCAGCGGCTTTTTTATTACATATTCGGATAGTTCGGACCACCGCCACCTTCTGGTGTTACCCAGACGATATTTTGCGTTGGATCCTTGATATCGCAAGTTTTGCAATGAACACAGTTTTGTGAATTGATTTGCAAACGGTCTTTACCATCATCCGTCTTCATAAACTCATATACGCCTGCAGGGCAATAGCGCGCCTCTGGGCCAGCGTATTTCGCTAGGTTGATGTCGACCGGTACATTTTGATTTTTCAAAGTCAAATGGATAGGTTGATCTTCAGCGTGGTTCGTGTTTGAAATGAATACCGACGATAAGCGGTCAAACGTCAATTTACCGTCTGGTTTTGGATAAGCGATAGGCTGGAATTCGGATGCCGGACGCAGGCATTCGTGATCTGCGTACGTATGACGCAAGGTCCACGGTGCTTTACCACCAAAGACAACCTGATCGATCCCAACCATCAATGTGCCAAGGTATAGACCTTTGCTCATCCATGGCTTAAAGTTACGTGCCTTGTGCAATTCTTCGTGCAACCATGAAGCCTCAAAGGCGGTGCTGTACGTGGTCACTTCGTCGAATTGACGGTTTTCACCGAGTGCAGCGAATACAGCATCCGCTGCCAGCATACCGGTTTTGATTGCAGCGTGACTACCTTTAATGCGGCTAGCATTGAGGAAGCCTGCATCACAACCGATCAAGGCACCACCAGGGAATGTTAGTTTTGGCAACGATTGCAAGCCGCCCGCCGTAATCGCACGTGCACCATAGGCAATTCGTTTCCCCCCTTCGAAGAATTGACGAATTTCTGGATGTGTTTTGTAACGTTGGAACTCTTCGTACGGAGAGAGATAAGGGTTCTCATATCCAAGTCCGACCACATAGCCAACCGCTACCTGATTGTTTTCCAAGTGATATAAGAAGGAGCCCCCGTAGGTGCTGCTGTCTAATGGCCAGCCAGCAGAGTGAATGACTAGACCTTCTTGATGTTTTGCAGGATCAATTTCCCACAATTCTTTGATACCGATGCCATAGGTCTGTGGGTCCTTACCTTTGTTCAGGTCGTATTTAGCGATCAATTGTTTACCCAAGTGACCGCGTGCACCTTCTGCAAATAACGTGTACTTTGCGTGTAACTCCATGCCTAGCTGGAATGCAGTTCCAGGTTCGCCTTCGCGATTCACGCCCATATTGCCCGTCGCAACACCTTTCACAGAGCCGTCGTCGTTGTATAGGATTTCAGCGGCTGGAAAGCCAGGGAAAATTTCAACCCCAAGGTTTTCTGCCTGCTGACCTAGCCAACGTACGACGTTAGCGAGCGAAATCACAAAGTTGCCGTGATTTTGGAAGCATTGTGGCAACATCCAGTTTGGTGTTTTGTGTGCTTTGGTCTCGGTTAAGAATAAAAAACGGTCTTCCGTAACTGGTGTATTGAGCGGTGCGCCGAGTTCTTTCCAATTTGGAATCAATTCAGTTAAAGCTTGCGGATCCATGACCGCGCCAGAGAGAATATGCGCGCCTAATTCTCCACCTTTTTCTAGAACGCAAACTGAGACTTCGTTACCTTTCTCTGCGGCCAGTTGTTTTAATTTAATGGCAGCAGATAGTCCGGCAGGTCCACCACCCACAATGACGACATCATATTCCATGGTATCGCGTGGACCGTATTGTTCAAGAATGGTTTGGGTCATGGGTGTAATCACTTTCTGGAAATATTTTCGAACGAACGTGCTAAATTAATTTCAGCATGTTATCTGCTGTAAAGTTAATCTGCAAGTTTCAGATTAGACGAAGGTCACCAACCAGATGTTTGGTGAGTCTTGAATTATGGCAGAGGCATGTTATCAACGCATCAATTTAACAGGGTTTACGTGTGAATTAGCAATAAAAATGCATGTTGAACGTAAATCCATACAACACAAACGTGATCTCTATGTCATCATAGCAACTCACACAGAATGCAAAACGTTTTAAATTTTTCGTGGAGATACTGATGGGCATAGAAGTCAACTTTGAAGGAAAAATTGCACTGGTAACCGGTGCATCTAGTGGCTTAGGTGCTCGATTTGCAAAGATTTTGGCGCAAGCCGGAGCGCAGGTTGTGCTGGCATCGCGCCGTATCGATCGACTCAAGGAGTTGCGTGCAGAGATTGAAGCTGAGGGGGGCGCAGCGCATGTGGTTGCCTTGGATGTGACGGACTACGCGAGCATCAAATCCGCAATCGCGCACGCTGAGACTGAAGCTGGTCCGATCGACATCTTGATCAACAATTCTGGTGTATCTACCACGCAACGTTTGGTAGATGTGACGCCGGATGATTATGCGTACGTCATGGATACCAATCAACGGGGTGCTTTTTTTGTTGCTCAGGAGGCGGCGAAGCGTATGATTGCCCGTCACAAAGGCGATCCTCGCAAGCAGCACCGTATTATCAATATTGCTTCTGTTGCTGGTTTGCGGGTCTTGCCTCAGATAGGTATTTACTGCATGAGTAAAGCCGCTGTCGTACACATGACAAAAGCAATGGCTGTCGAATGGGGGAAATATGGCATTAACGTTAATGCCATTTGTCCTGGCTATATCTCCACTGAAATTAATGAGGAGTATTTCGACACCGAGCAGGGGCAGAAATTAATTGAGATGCTCCCGCGTAAGCGTGTCGGGACTCCTGAAGATCTTGATGGTTTGTTACTGTTGTTGGCGGCAGAAGAGTCACGATTCCTCAATGGAGCGATCGTTACTGCGGATGATGGGATGAGTGTTCAATAATGGGAACGGGTGACAAAAAGCTGGTTTATACCGTCACCATTCCGATTCGCTGGGGCGACATGGATGCAATGGGGCACGTGAATAACACTGTTTATTTTCAGTATATGGAACAGGCCCGTATTGAATGGCTTGCAATGATGGGTTGTTTGCCAGATGAGAAAGGCCATGGTCCTGTGATTGTCAATGCGCATTGTACTTTCAAAAAGCCCCTCAAATATCCCGGGCAGGTCGAGGTCTGTACCTATATCTCTACCTTGGGCCGTACTAGTTTTGAAACGATTCAGGAAATGCGTTCAGTTGGCGATGGCTATTCGTTGTATGCTGAAGGCGGTGCCAAAGTTGTTTGGATTGATCCTGCTATTGAAAAGTCGGTGCCATTACCTGAAGTAATTAAACAAAAATTTGCTGAATTTAAAACTGCACAGAAACGACGCCGCTGAGCTATTTCTGATGGTAGTTTTTAATGTTAACATGGAGTGTTTTCGTCGAGCGGTTTGTTAGTGGATTGGGCCTAACAGTTTATGAACCAACTCGCTCGAGGTTGAAGCGCAAAATTTCCGCATCAATTTAGCCCGGTGCATCTCCACCGTTCTTGGGCTTAAACCGATTTGTTTTGCAATCATTTTGCTGGTTTTTCCTTCCACGATCATTGCGGAAATCTCACGCTCTCTTGGTGTGAGTTCCGCGCTTACCGGTCTTTTTGAGCTCAAGTCCTCGAACGTCCATATTTCCGCCGTGCGGGGATTTTCTTTGTCGAGTGCGCGTCCAGAAACGTGGCACCAGAACAGTTCCTGACTTGCTCGTTTCATGATTCGCTCATCCGAGTAGCTCCCTTTAGTATTCATGATGGGAGCAATTCTTGCTCCGGTTCTCTCGAATTCGTCAGGGGTGGGGTAAAGAATCTGAAACGAAGCGCTGATGAGCAAATCTTGGTTGAGCCCAAACATCAGGGTCAGTGCATCATTGCAGGCAAGTATGATGCGATTTTGGGATATGCACATACCTATCGGTGCCAACTGAAAAATGCGAGCAAAATCGATGTTATTTTTAAAATCCATAGGTCGGCAGAGATGAGGCTGGTAGGCTAAACTGCGTTTCGTAGTTTTACGGTATTGCGAAGTATAGCGTAGCATCATATCCTTGAAGAAAATTAAAGACTAGGCGTTGGTTACCAGAGGCATGTTCCGATGCGTTAGTTTTTTGCAGCTCTTTGCAAGACGGAGATACCTTATTATCGGTATGTAGAGCAGGATCTGGTTGCCATATAAATAAAAGATGTTGATATCCAATAATTTCGAGAAGACAGAAGGGAACAGTAATGAATAAAGTTTATCCCGACGCAAAAACTGCTTTGGCGGACATCGTCAAAGACGGACAAACGATCGCCGTTGGCGGATTTGGATTGTGTGGTATTCCAGAAGCTTTGATCGCAGCGCTGCGCGATACTGGTGCGAAAGAATTGACAGCGATTTCCAACAACGCTGGCGTTGATGGTTTTGGGTTGGGCCAATTGCTGACAACGCGCCAGATTAAAAAAATGATTTCATCTTATGTTGGTGAAAACAAAGAATTTGAGCGCCAGTATCTAGCTGGTGAGTTGGAGTTGGAATTCACACCACAAGGTACTCTTGCAGAGAAATTACGTGCAGGTGGTGCAGGTATTCCTGCTTTCTTCACCAAAACTGGTGTCGGTACCATCGTTGCTGAAGGCAAAGAGGTCCGTGAATTCGACGGTCATCAATATGTGATGGAACGTGCTTTAGTGTCGGACGTCTCGCTCGTTAAAGCTTGGAAGGCCGATAAAGCAGGTAATCTTGTTTATCGTAAAACGGCGCGTAATTTCAATCCAAATGTCGCTATGGCGGGAAAAATTACTGTAGCAGAAGTGGAAATGTTGGTCGAAATCGGCGAGATTGATCCTGATGAGGTGCATACCCCGGGTATTTTTGTGCAACGTATCGTTGTCAATGCACACCCAGAGAAGCGCATCGAGCAACGTACAGTGCGCCCATCGAAATAAGATCAGGAGATAAACATGGCATGGAATCGTGATGAAATGGCTGCGCGTGCAGCATTAGAATTGCAAGATGGTTTTTACGTTAATCTGGGTATCGGCTTGCCGACCTTAGTTGCTAATCATGTGCCGCAAGGGGTAGAAGTCTGGTTGCAATCTGAAAATGGCTTGCTGGGTATTGGTCCTTTCCCGACAGAGAATGAAGTTGATGCAGATTTGATCAATGCGGGCAAACAAACCGTCACAACCTTACCTGGCTCATCGATTTTTAGCTCAGCAGATTCGTTTGCAATGATTCGTGGCGGAAAAATCAATTTAGCGATTTTGGGTGCGATGCAGGTAAGTCAGACGGGTGATTTGGCGAACTGGATGATCCCAGGGAAAATGGTGAAGGGCATGGGCGGTGCGATGGACCTGGTTGCTGGTGTTGGGCGGGTTGTTGTACTAATGGAACACGTGGCAAAAGGTGACGCGCATAAAATTCTGAGTCAGTGCAACTTACCGTTGACAGGTGTTGGTGTTGTGAACCGGATTATCACTGATCTCGGTGTGATTGATGTGACCCCGAAAGGTCTGAAACTGGTTGAGTTAGCGCCAGGTGTTACAGTTGACGAGATTATTTCTAAAACAGAACCGACTTTGGATATGTCTGCTTTTGTCTAACGCCTAAGGGGATTCATTGGGGCAACAAATAAGATGTTATTCATAGTTAAAGCCGACAAATATTGTCGGCTTTTTTTATGGTGTCGTTTTTTATTTTGATAAAAATAGTACAACTCTCTTAGACGGCCATCTTCCGATTAACGTGAAGAAAAGCGGGCAATATCTTCTGAAATCAATGATATAAAGAGCAGTGTTCGTTACAATAGCAAATTGCAATGCTAGAAACATTTAACTCTTGAGGATCCCTATGCAAGCCAGACGAAAATCCGTTCAGTGTTTATCTCCAACCGGTTTGCATACAATGTCTTATCAGGAGTGGGGCGATCCTTTCAATCCAGAGGTATTGGTTTGCGTCCATGGTTTAGCCCGCGTTTCTGACGACTTCGATGCATTAGCAAAAAACTTAGCTGACCGCTATCGTGTTATTTGTCCAGATGTTGTTGGTCGTGGCGCGTCTGGACGCTTGCGTAACCCTATGCATTACCAGATACCACAGTATGTGAGCGATATGGTGACCTTGCTGGCCCGTCTGGATGTCGTGAAGATGGATTGGTTCGGTACTTCCATGGGCGGTTTGATTGGTATGGGTATTGCTTCGCTTGAGGGTAGCCCGATACGGAAGTTGATTCTTAATGATGTCGGGCCAGCCCTTAATCCCGTTGCATTAGCACGGATTGGTGAGTATGTGGGGCAGGCGGTCGCATTTGACCGGTTTGACGAGGCGCTGGGTTACATCAAATCAATTTCGCAACCCTTTGGCGTGCATACAGATGCTCAATGGGAAAAGCTTGCGCGTGACGTCTTACGACAGAATGCGGCCGGACAGTGGATTAAGCATTACGATTTGGGATTGGGCCTGCCATTTAAATCGGTGACAGCTGAGCAGGTGACCGCGGGCGAGGCGATGTTGTGGGCTGCTTACGATGCGATTCGAAGCAAGACTTTGGTTGTGCGCGGTGAAAATTCGGATTTACTGTCGCTTGAGACGGCAACGGAAATGACCAAAAGGGGGCCATGCGCAACCTTGGTGCAGATTTCATCGGTTGGACATGCACCAACCTTTGTGAGTGCGGAGCAGATTGCTATAGCGCGCGATTTTTTACTGCGTGACGATTGAATATCGACTGTAATAGGTCGGTAAGTCAGTCTGCAGATACAGTGAGCCGTTGACGAGCTGTAAAAGAATTTTTAAAGAAGAGTAAAAAATGGAAATTAAAAGATTGCATGTTGGTGCCCGCCTGTCTGAAGTGGCGATACATAACGGTGTAGTTTATCTGGCAGGGCAAATTCCTGAGGTTCCTGGTAATGACATCGCTGGTCAGACAGTGGAGGTGCTGGGGCACATCGATCGTTTGCTGCAAGAGGCTGGAAGCGATAAGTCGCGTATTTTGTCATGTCAGATTTTTCTGACAGATATTTCACTCATCGGTGAGATGAATAAAGTATGGGACGATTGGGTTACGCCTGGGAGTTCTCCGCCACGAGCAACAGTTGAGGCAAAGTTGGCGAATCCAGAGTGGTTAATTGAAGTTGTTGTGACGGCTGCACAAAAGTAAAGATTAGCATGGTATCGACTTCCATTTCGGCTTCAGCATCTCAATTGGCTGACGGCCTGTCAGATGCGGACAAAGAGCGCTTAATTACAGCGCTCGAATTTGTCACCCCCTATTACACGGACCTGCGGGTCGTGACAGAGCAAAACGCTTTGCAGTTTGTGCTGGGCGTGGTTTCTACGTTAGCGATGCTAAGAACCGATGTGGATTCGAGGATTGCTGCGTTATTGTTTGAATTGCCGGAGTTATGTCCCGCAGTTGCTCCGCAAATTGAAGCGCGGTTTGGGAAGGAGATTACCGACCTCGTGACGGGGATAAGGAGGTTGATGAAGTTGCGCGAAGCTGCGCTAACCCAGCATGATGCAGGAAAAGGCAAGGATGCCGCTGAAAAAGCCGCGGCCCAAATGGAGACCTTGCGCAAGATGGTGCTTGCGATGGCAACTGACATGCGCGTGGTTCTGGTGCGGCTCGCTTCTCGAGTCACGACCTTACGCTATTTCGCTGAATGTAAGCGCGAAGATGGTGCATCGAAGCAGTATGCAAGCGAGACGATGGATTTGTATGCGCCATTGGCAAATCGCCTTGGGGTGTGGCAATTAAAGTGGGAGTTAGAAGATCTATCGTTTCGCTTTCTCGAGCCTGAGCAATACAAGCGTATTGCAAAAATGTTAGAAGAGAAGCGGGTGGAGCGAGAGAGTTTTGTCGTCAGTGCCATTGCGCGGCTTAATGCAGAGTTAAAAGTTGCAGGTGTGAAGGCTGAGGTCAGCGGTCGTCCTAAGCATATCTATAGTATCTGGAAAAAAATGAAGGGTAAGTCCGTTCATTTTGACGAACTCTACGATGTTCGAGCATTCCGCGTCATTGTTGATGATATTAAAGATTGCTATACAGTTCTCGGTATAGTCCACAATGCTTGGGCGCCACTTCCTAAAGAGTTTGATGACTATATTTCGCGTCCTAAATCCAATGGTTATAAGTCCTTGCATACCGTTGTGGTTGTGGAGGATGGGCGACCTTTAGAGGTGCAGATCCGCACCCGTGAGATGCATCAGTTTGCGGAATACGGCGTGGCGGCACATTGGCGCTATAAGGAGAGCGGCGGATCCAATTTTACGGCTCAGGAATATGACGAGAAAATCGCTTGGCTAAGACAGCTGTTGGCGTGGAAAACTGACATCGCAGATGCAGTGGTTGAGCATGAGGAGGTGCAGCGCGAATGGGTGCAAAAACTAAAGGCAGCAAGTCTCGATGACCGCATCTATGTTTTGACGCCGCAGGCAAGGGTGATTGAGTTGCCGTGCGGCGCTACCCCCGTTGATTTTGCTTATCAGCTCCATACTGATGTTGGGCATCGTTGTCGTGGAGCGCGCGTTGACAGTGTTATGGTGCCATTAAATACACGTTTGCAGAATGGCCAGACTGTTGAGATTATTACGCTCAAAGCTGGGTCGGCGCAGACAGGCCCTTCTCGTGATTGGCTCAATCCCGAATACTCTGTCAGCACCCGAACCCGTAGTAAGATTCGCGCGTGGTTTAATGCGATAGATCAGCAGGAAACCTTGACCTATGGGCGCAGCATGGTTGAAAAGACCTTGCAGCGTGAGGGAAAGACGGCGGTTAATCTGGAAGAGTTGGCGCGTAAGTTGGGCTTTGCGGCGCTGGATGATTTCTTTCTTTCTGTCGGTAAGGATGAATTTAGCCTGCGTCAGATCGAAACTGTCTTACGTGATAATGCGCCAGTCGAGGAGCCTGATGAGTTTGTCGCCAATAAGAGTCGTGCTTCAAGCGTTACACAGGGTGCAAAGTCGGGTGTGCTTGTTGTCGGTACGGACGGGTTGATGACGCAGTTGGCACGTTGTTGCAAGCCTGCACCACCGGATAATATTGTTGGTTTTGTGACGCGCGGCAAGGGTGTATCGATTCATCGCTTAACTTGCAAGAATTTTGCGGAAATGCGCAATAAGGCGCCCGAGCGGGTAATTCAGACCACCTGGGGTGAGCAAGTAAAAGATACCGTTTATCCGGTGGATATTTTTGTTATGGCACAAGACAGGCAGGGCTTGCTGAGGGATATTTCTGAAGTGTTTTCGCGTGAAAAAATCAATGTGATCGGTGTTAATACGCAAAGTGCGAAATCACAAGCGCGCATGTCGTTTACGGTTGAAATCGGCGGGACGACACAGCTACAAAAAGCTTTGACTATTATTCGCGAGGTGAAGGGTGTGCAGGATGTGCGGCGTCAGTAAGTGGGTGTTGCGACGTCTCTTTAGCGATGCAACTGCGATTGTGATCGAGCATTGTTTCGTGTGAAGTGGTGATGGATGTTGAGAAGAGGCGTTTTGGCTGTAGGCGCGTGTGATGGATATAAATGCCCCGGAATGACAAAAAAATGGCTTCAGGGGCTAGTAATTGATTAAGAGCTTCTGCTATACTCTTGTTTCTTTAGACGCGTAGCTCAGCTGGTTAGAGCACTACCTTGACATGGTAGGGGTCGTTGGTTCGAGTCCAATCGTGTCTACCATAGAATTAGTAATACCTTTAGATAAGAGCGAGAAAGGCATCCTGGTTATGACACCGCGAACTACCACGCAAATGGTTTGGGAGCGACTCTAGTCGAGGATCTTTTTCGTCGGTATTAAATGTGAAAAAGCACGGCTAGCCGTGCTTTTTTTTCGTCTGCATTTTTTAAATTCCCTTTTTTAGCAAACTTCTTTCTCTCTGGAGAGTGATATGGTCTCAGTAAAACTTCCTGATGGTTCGCAACGACAATTCGATGCGCCAGTAACGGTTGCGCAAGTTGCAGCCAGTATTGGTGCTGGTCTGGCTAAGGCAGCGCTGGCTGGTCGCGTGGATGGTAAGTTGGTTGATACGTCGCACTTGATTGAGGCCGACGTTGAGTTAGCGATTGTGACTGACAAAGATGCGGACGGGTTGGAAGTGATTCGTCACTCGACAGCGCATTTGCTGGCGTATGCTGTTAAAGAATTATTTCCCGATGCGCAGGTTACTATTGGTCCTGTGATCGAAAACGGTTTTTATTACGACTTCTCGTACAAGCGCCCATTCACACCAGATGATCTGGTGTTGATTGAAAAGAAAATGGCCGAATTGGCTAAAAAAGACGAACAAGTCACTCGTAAGGTATTGCCTCGCGATGAGGCTGTTGCGTACTTTAAGTCCATTGGAGAGGCCTATAAGGCGGAGATTATCGAGTCAATTCCTGCTGATCAGGATGTGTCTTTGTACACCGAAGGTAGCTTTACCGATTTGTGTCGTGGTCCGCATGTGCCCTCAACAGGCAAACTGAAGGTGTTTAAGCTGATGAAGCTGGCTGGTGCCTACTGGCGCGGCGACTCTAAAAATGAAATGTTGCAGCGTATTTACGGCACTGCCTTTGCTAAAAAAGAAGATCAGGAGCAATACCTGCATATGCTGGAAGAGGCAGAGAAGCGCGATCACCGCAAACTCGGTAAGGCGCTGGACTTTTTCCATTTTCAAGATGAGGCGCCGGGTTTGGTGTTCTGGCACGCTAAAGGTTGGACTATCTGGCAGCAAATTGAGCAATACATGCGCAAGGTCTATCAGGATTGTGGTTATCAGGAAGTTAAAGGGCCGCAGATCCTCGATAGTAGCCTGTGGAATAAAACTGGTCACTGGGCTAATTATAAAGACAACATGTTTGTCACTGAATCAGAAAATCGTGCTTATGCGCTCAAGCCGATGAATTGCCCAGGCCATGTGCAGATTTTTAATTCTGGTATGAAGAGCTATCGTGACTTGCCATTGCGTTTTGGTGAGTTCGGTCAGTGTCATCGCAATGAGCCATCTGGCGCCTTGCACGGTATTATGCGTGTGCGTGGGTTTACGCAGGATGATGGGCATATTTTCTGTACTGAAGAGCAGATTCAGGATGAGGTCATTGCATTTCATCCGCAAGCAATGAAGGTTTACCAAGATTTTGGTTTTGAAAACATTGCTATTAAATTAGCCTTGCGTCCGGATAATCGCATTGGTACCGATGAAATCTGGGATAAGGCCGAAGAGACGTTGCGTGCTGGCTTGCGTAGTTGTGGCGTGACTGAGTGGGAGGAGTTGCCTGGTGAGGGTGCTTTCTACGGACCTAAGATTGAGTATCATCTTAAAGATAGTCTTGGTCGTCCTTGGCAGGTTGGTACTATGCAGGTGGATTTCTTTATGCCAGGGCGTTTAGGTGCGGAATATGTTGCTGATGATAATAGCCGTAAAGTTCCTGTCATGCTGCATCGTGCGATTGTTGGCTCTATGGAGCGTTTCATTGGTATTTTGATCGAAAATCACGCGGGCGCTTTGCCATTATGGTTGGCGCCAGTGCAAGTTTCAGTGCTTAATATCTCAGAGTCTCAGGCGGAATATGCCAAGGCTGTTGCGGAAAACCTGAAAAAACAAGGGTTTAGAGTAAATACTGATTTGCGTAATGAGAAAATTACATATAAAATACGCGAGCATTCTATTCAAAAATTACCTTACATTATAGTAATCGGCGATAAAGAGCGGGATGCCAACACAGTCGCTGTGCGTACGCGTGGCAATCTGGATCTTGGGGTAATGCCTCTGGATGCCTTCATTTCTCGTCTGCAAGATGAGATAGCAAATAAGGTTTAACAGATCGGTCAGCAATCTCCCTTTTTGAGGGAGATAGCACGGTAAAGATTTTATTTTTTAAAGGAAACTGCAATAGCTACCGAAAGAACACATCGTATCAACGGTGAAGTTACCGCGCCTGAAGTGCGCTTGTCTGGCGTTGATAACGAACCTCTGGGGATCGTTAAACTGGGTGAAGCCTTCCGCTTGGCCGAAGAGGCTAATGTGGATTTGGTGGAGATTGCACCAACCGCGCAACCACCAGTTTGTCGTTTGATGGATTACGGCAAGTTTAAATATCAGGAGCAGAAAAAAGCTCACGAAGCCAAATTGAAGCAAAAAGTCATTTTGGTTAAGGAAGTTAAATTCCGCCCTGGTACTGATGATGGCGATTACAACATCAAACTGCGTAATTTGATTAAATTCCTTGATGATGGCGATAAAACCAAGATCACATTGCGTTTCCGTGGTCGTGAGATGGCGCATCAGGAAATCGGTATGCGCGTACTTGAGCGCCTGAAACTGGATCTGGAACCTTACGGTCAGGTAGAGCAGTTTCCAAAAATGGAAGGTCGCCAGATGGTCATGATTCTGGCACCGAAGAAAAAGAAGTAATTAGTAATTAAAAGAATTTTGCGATGTGCGTTGAATGCGTATTGCGAAAGACCTGCTAAGAATTAATTAGCAGGTCACATAAGTGAGAAGTAGGCATCCAAGAGTAGCGATTGTTGCTGCCACCTACCATCATATAAAATGAGGCTGTCGTAATAGACAGATAGTGCTATGCCAAAAATGAAGACGAAAAGCAGCGCAAAAAAGCGCTTCCGCGTACGTCCAGGTGGTACCGTTAAACGCGGTCAAGCTTTCAAACGTCATATCTTGACTAAGAAAACGACCAAAAACAAACGTCAATTGCGCGGTTCCGTAGGTGTTCATGACACCAACATGGTATCCGTAATGCGCATGATGCCAACAGCTTAACCTCATACTCATTATTAAGGAGTTATTATGCCTAGAGTAAAACGTGGGGTTACAGCTCGTGCCCGTCATAAGAAAGTTTTAAACCTTGCAAAAGGTTACCGTGGTCGTCGTAGTAAGGTTTACCGTATTGCTAAGCAAGCAGTTATGCGCGCTGGCCAATACGCATACCGCGATCGCCGCAACAAGAAACGCGTATTCCGCGCACTGTGGATTACTCGTATCAACGCAGCAACACGTCAACACGGTATGACTTACAGTGTGTTCATGAACGGCTTGAAAAAAGCTTCTATTGAACTCGACCGTAAAGTACTGGCAGACATGGCTGTGATGGACAAACCAGCATTTGCTGCGATTGTTAATCAAGTTAAAGCCAACCTGGCTGCGTAATTAGTAATTTGTAGTTGCTTGCGGTATGTTTTACATACTGCATCTATCAAGCGGGGCAGAGGTTGATTCCTATGCCCCGTTTTGTTTTCAGCGCATTGAGAACTTTGAATCAAACTAATCTTGTTTCGTTGCTGTGCTAAAGATATTTTTCTTACTGTCGCAGAACGTCTGCTTGGCTAGCTTTTGTAAAAGTTCTATCATTATCAGTTTGTAAGCGGGAACAACGCATGAACCCTTTAGACCAAATCGTCAGCCAAGCTTGTGCTGATTTTCTTGCGGCAGCAGATGCCGCTGCGCTGGAAAATGCGAAAGCCTTATATCTGGGCAAAAGTGGCCAGATTACCGAACAGATGAAAAGTCTGGGCAAACTCTCCCCAGATGAACGTAAGACACAAGGCGCAGTGATTAATGCTGCCAAAGTGCAAATTGAAACCGCCTTGACTGAGCGCCGTGATGCGCTCGCCAATGCACAATTGCAAGCACGTCTGAATGCGGAAGCCATTGACGTGACTTTACCTGGTCGTGGTCGCAGCGTGGGTGGTATTCACCCGGTCATGCGCACTTGGCAGCGCGTAGAGGAAATTTTCCGCTCGATCGGTTTTGATGTGGCCGATGGCCCAGAAATTGAAACCGACTGGACCAACTTTACTGCCTTGAACAGCCCGGAAAATCATCCAGCACGTTCTATGCAGGACACATTTTATATCGATGGCAAAGATAGCCAGGATAAGCAGTTGTTGCTCCGTACGCATACTAGCCCCATGCAAGTGCGTTATGCCCGCATGAACAAGCCACCAATTAAAGTTATAGCCCCGGGGCGCACCTATCGTGTTGATAGCGATGCGACCCATTCGCCGATGTTTCATCAGGTTGAAGGTTTGTGGATTGCAGAAGATATCAGTTTCGCTGACTTGAAGGGCGTTTATCTGAACTTCGTCAAAGCGTTTTTTGAAACTGATGACTTGCAAGTGCGCTTCCGTCCATCGTATTTCCCATTCACCGAACCGTCAGCGGAGATCGATATCGCGTTTGGTAGTGGCCCATTGAAAGGGCGCTGGTTAGAAGTCTCTGGCTCCGGTCAAGTACATCCAAGCGTGATTCGTAATATGGGCCTTGATCCTGAAACATATATCGGTTTTGCGTTTGGCTCAGGCCTTGAACGTTTGACGATGCTGCGTTATGGCGTCAACGATCTGCGTTTGTTCTACGAAGGCGATTTACGCTTCCTGAAGCAATTCAACTAAAATTTTTGAGCGCACTGCGCTCAGGCATCTCACATTAGACGGCTGAATTATGCAATTTTCTGAAAACTGGCTTCGCACCATGGTTGATCCGAAAATGTCTTCGGATGAACTCTCTCATCTGTTGACCATGTCGGGTTTAGAGGTCGAAGAAGTTGAACCTGTGGCTCCTCCTTTTAACAATGTCGTTGTCGCGGAAATTCGCGAAATCGCTAAGCATCCTGATGCAGACCGTTTGAATATCTGTCAGGTCGATGTCGGTACTGGTACGCTGTTGAATATCGTTTGCGGCGCTCCAAATGCGCGCGTCGGTATTCGTATCCCATGTGCGATGGCGGGGGCTGTATTGCCGCCGGTTGCAGACGGCAAACCATTTGAAATCAAGGTCGGCAAACTGCGTGGCGTTGAGTCTCAGGGTATGTTGTGTTCTGCACGTGAACTGAAATTATCGGACGATGCTGGTGGCTTGATGGAATTGCCAGTCGATGCGCCGGTAGGGCAAAACTTCCGTGATTACTACCTGCTCAATGATCTCAAATTTACAATTAAGCTGACCCCAAATAAAGCCGATTGTTTGTCAGTATTAGGTGTGGCACGTGAAGTGTCTGCATTGACAGGGACGCCTTTGCATCTGCCAACGACAAAGGCTATTCCAGTGTCTCTGGATGAAATTCTGCCAGTGAAAGTTTCTGCACCGGATTTATGCGGCCGTTTCTGTGGCCGCGTTATCCGCGGCGTGAACGCAAAAGCTGCAACGCCGGAATGGATGAAGCAACGTTTGGAGCGTAGCGGTCAGCGTCCGATTTCTGCCTTAGTGGATATTTCTAACTACGTTATGTTGGAACTGGGTCGCCCATCTCATGTGTTTGATCTCGATAAAATCCATGGCTCCATGGATGTGCGCTGGGGTAAAGCTGGCGAGACAGTCAAGCTGTTGAATGGCAATACGGTCGCTGTGGATGAGTGGATTGGCGTGATCGCTGATGAAAAAGAAATTGAATCCTTAGCCGGTATTATGGGTGGCGATTCCACCTCAGTTACGCTGGAAACGCAGAATATTTACCTCGAAGCCGCGTTCTGGTGGCCAAATGCGATTCAGGGTCGTGCGCGTCGTTTCAACTTCTCTACTGATGCTGCGCATCGTTTTGAACGTGGCGTTGATTTTGAAAACATCGTCGAGCACATTGAACGTATTACTGCATTGATCGTTGAGATCTGTGGTGGTGCAGAACAAGTAAAAGTTGGTCCAGTGGATGATCAGATTGTTAATCTGCCACAACGTTTGCCAGTGAAACTACGTACTGCACGCGCACAAAAAGTGATCGGCGTAACGCTGACTGACGCAAGCATCGCTGATATTTTCACTCGCTTGAACCTACAGTTCACTCATCAAGAGGGTGAGTTTCTCGTCACGCCACCGTCATATCGCTTTGATATTGAGATCGAAGAAGATCTGATCGAAGAGGTGGCGCGTGTGTATGGCTTTGAAAATATTCCGGCATTGCCTCCAGTGGCTGCCAGTGCGATGTTGATCGATCCAGAAAACAAGCGTTCCTTATTCGCAATCCGTCGCTTAATTGCTGACCAGGATTACCAAGAAGTCGTGAACTATAGCTTTGTTGAAGAGGTATGGGAAAAAGACTTTGCCGGCAATGATGCGCCAATCAAATTACTGAATCCAATTGCAAGTCAAATGGGCGTGATGCGCACGAACCTGATCGGTAGTCTGATCGCGAATGCGCGTTATAACCTGAACCGTAAAATTAACCGCGTTCGTATTTTTGAAATCGGCGCAGTGTATTTGCGTGATCAACGCGTCGTCGATGGTCCGCTGTCTGTTGCTGGTTACCATCAGCCTAAGCATTTGTCTGCACTGGCTTATGGTCCGGTTATAGAAGAGCAGTGGGGCGCCCCGCATCGAAATGTAGACTTCTTTGACGTGAAAGCAGATCTGGAAGCATTGTTTGCGCCAAAGGTTTTGCGCTTCGCCAAAACCGAGCACGTTGCTTTGCATCCTGGACGTAGTGCGAGCATAGAATGTGATGGGAAGCTGATTGGTTTCATTGGCGAGTTGCACCCACGGTTGCAACAAAAGTACGACTTGCCTTTGGCGCCAGTTGTATTCGAAGTCGAAGTTTCCACATTGCAGGACGTCACTGTGCCAGCGTATCGTGAAATCTCGAAATTCCAGGTAGTGACGCGCGATCTGGCGCTGGTCGTAAAACAAAGTGTTTCAGTGCAAGATTTGGTGGATGTGTTTAAGGAAGAAGCGCTAAACAATGAAGCTTGTAACATTATGCAAGCCGTTGTTTTGTTTGATGAATATCGCGGTAAGGGCTTAGATGCAGATGAAAAAAGTCTTGCATTCCGCTTTAGCTTGCAAGATACTCAGACCTTACAAGACGACAGAGTTGAAATGGCAATGACTGCTCTGACCTCCGCCGCTGGCCTGAAATTTTCGGCTAAGTTGCGTTAATAGCAAAACTGGTATTGCCGGATAATAATTAGATGAGTTTGATAATGAATGACGTAAATTCCGCTGAATTTCAATCGGTGTTGGATGCTGATTTGAACCGAGCGATGCTAGAAGCAAGAGCGCGCTCGCAGGCGGAAAAAGAATTACCGACCTTAACCAAGGCTGAGTTGGCTGAATTGCTGTTTGAGCAAGTGGGCCTGAATAAGCGTGAAGCGAAGGATATGGTAGAGACTTTTTTCGATGAAATTCGTGACGCTTTGGAAAGAGGTGAATCTGTTAAATTGTCCGGCTTTGGCAATTTTCAGTTGCGCGATAAGCCTCAGCGTCCTGGTCGCAACCCCAAAACTGGTGAGGAAATTCCTATTACTGCTCGTCGCGTTGTTACCTTTCATGCCAGTCAAAAACTGAAAGGCATGGTGGATGATGCTAGTGGTCAACCTCTTGCTCATGCTGCTTAAAAAATAGATGACTGAAATTAAGATTGAATCTGTCACATTGCCACCAATCCCCGCCAAGCGGTATTTTACGATTGGCGAGGTAAGTGAATTATGTGGTGTTAAGTCGCATGTATTGCGCTATTGGGAACAAGAGTTTTCGCAGTTGAAGCCGGTTAAGCGGCGGGGTAACCGGCGCTATTATCAGCATCATGAAGTGTTATTGATACGGCGTATTCGCGAATTGTTGTATGAGCAAGGATTTACGATCAATGGCGCACGCAATAAGTTGCTTGCCAGCTCTGGGCGCTCCTCCACGAGTGCGAATGAGCCGGAAGAGATTCCAGTGAATTTGTACCAGATCAGGGATGAGTTGCGTGACATTCTCACCTTGCTTGCACCGTAGTGACACCTTAATAAAAAATCCCCGGTAAATTGATGATTTACTGGGGATTTTTATTTTACGCTAAGCAATTCGTTTCAATTGGCTTCTGGATGCGCGCATGACTTTTGCCGGTGCTTTGCTTTCATGAGCGATGTTCGAGCGCTCCGATAGGTCACTGGTGCGACCCGTTTTGAAGACACTGACGGCAGCGCTTAAGTCGATAGCTTGGCTTTCTAATTTATCGGTGGACTTGGTTGCTTGTTCTACTAGGCTAGCGTTGTGTTGGGTGATCTCATCAATGCTACTAATGGCTTCATTGACATTAGAGATGCCTGCGCTTTGTTCCTGACTTGCGTTACTCACATGTTTGATCAGATCTGTCACTTGTTCGACGTTTTCTGCAATCTCGCGCATCGTTTGTCCGGCGCTATTGATCATGTTACTGCCATGCTGGATCGCCTCTCCAGAGGAGATGATGAGGCCTTTAATTTCTTTGGCAGCGTTCGCGCTACGCTGTGCGAGATTTCTTACTTCGCTTGCAACAACTGCAAAGCCGCGACCCTCCTGCCCAGCGCGGGCAGCTTCTACGGCCGCATTCAAAGCAAGAATATTAGTTTGAAACGCAATACCATCCATCACACCAATGATCTCAGAAATTTTTCGTGATGTCGTTGTGACTGTTTGCATCGTTTCAATGGCTTTGTCCATGACTTGCAAGCCTTGTTGGACGGAGTCAGCAGACGAGTTGATCAGGCTACCTGCCTGAGATAGATTGCTGGCGTTTTCTTTGATCGTGCTGGTCAATTCCTCTACTGAGCTTGCTGTTTGTTGCAACGCGCCTGCCTGGTGCTCAGTGCGGTTTGCCAAGTCTACGTTTTCATTGTGAATCTCTTTGGCGATGCTGTTGACGTTTTCAGCGCCGGTGCGGATGTTGTTGACCAGATTGCTGAGCCCACGATTCATTTTTCCTACAGCATTAATCAGCTCAGCAAGTTCGTCTTTACCATTACTTGATGCATTGTGCTGAAGATCGCCTGCTGCAGTTTTTTCGATGGCTGTTGTGAGAACGCCGATGTCTCGCGCCAGAGAAACGTAGATGCCAAGTAAGAAGTAGCATGCTAGCAAAACCAACACAATAATGGCACCGAACATGCGCAGAATTTTCTGGTTCAGTTCGTGGATATGCGCATCAAGCCGAGCATTGATCTGCTGCATGATGGTCGCTTCGGAAATATTCAGTTTGTCTACGCCTTCCTGTCCTGCGGCCAGGAAGGCGTTACCAGAGCTTTGGTTGACAGAGGCGAGGACTTCGTCCTGAGCACGTTCTAGAAACTTCAGGCCAATCCCCATGTGGCCCCTCATGTTTTCTAGGATGGTTTTATAGGATGGATTTTCTTTTTCAAGCGACTGGGTTTGCTCCGTCAGTTGTTTGATCTCTTGTCTGGCGAGCATTTGCGTTGAGTTAAGCGTGACATCCTCGCCTGCTTCAAATAACCCGCTGTCGATGTACGCTGCACCACGTGCTGCCATGACTGCTAATTTATCAACGATCGATGGAATATTGTTCAGATAAATGCTGGTAAGTTCATGCGTCGTAAAGTCGCTGTCGAGAGCCAGTTTGCTGGAGTAAGCTATGTTGGTAATCTGTTGATTCAGCACATCGAGTAATTGCGTATAGTGGGTAAAGCTTTCAGGAGCTTTCATGCTTCCCTGTTTTGCATTCAGATCTAGCCAGAGTTTTTTGAGTTCATCTGCAGCAGATTGATTGCTTAGTTTCTCGATGCCCTTATCGATTGCTGCTTTGCTGGCGTTTAATGGGGTGGTAACTTGTTTATTGCCTGTCAGTTGCATGTGCATTAACGCACGATACTTTCGGACGTCAACTTGCAGTAACTGAAATTCCTGAATTTGTTGTATCGCTACTTGCTTCTCTCTGGTAGCGGCGACCTCTGCTTGCATTTCGCTAAACAAGAGGGCAACAACAACGAACAAAGGAATCGCGAATGCTGTTGCGACGAAGATAACTTTGTGACTGATGCGGAAACCTTGCATCAGACGGATAGCGGGGGAGATGAGATTGAGCACGATATGAGTGACACTAAAAATGCGATCGGAAAAAATTGATTTAAGGAAAGATTAATCCTCTAATGTGACGCAGTTATGACGATTGTGACTATTTGTAAGTGCGTTGTCTGAAGACGGATGATGGTTGAAAATTTATGATCATTATGATCATTTTCAGGAGATAGGTGTGGAGCGGCGCGAGAAATGGTATCTCACGTTCGTCGATGATCATATTCATGCATGAAACATAATGCAGTGGGCCCTGACGGCATCATGGGAAAATTTTCTTATGCATCGACGAAGCGAGATTTAGCGTTAGCCAATCGGTGTAAAGCTTGGGAATTGCTTGGAAACTATGAGGAGCTGACCACACTGAAACAGACTGGCAGCGGTGTCTGGAAGTGCTATCTCAATTGCTTGAGTTGCACGAACCGGAAGTGACTTGAAAGTGGTTAATTACCGCTTCCAGAAATTTCTGGCGAAGAAAAAGGGCTTAACAATCATGTTAAGCCCTTAAAATTTGGCTCCCCGACCTGGACTCGAACCAGGGACCTGCGGATTAACAGTCCGTCGCTCTACCAACTGAGCTATCAGGGAATAGAAGATAAAATCTTCGTTAAACCTTTTTTGCAGTGATTTTTTATTAAGTTCACTACGTACTTCGAATTCTGTGGCTCCCCGACCTGGACTCGAACCAGGGACCTGCGGATTAACAGTCCGTCGCTCTACCAACTGAGCTATCAGGGAACAGAGACAAAGATTATATGCGTCGAACCGTTACTTGTCAATGGTCCCACGCTTTTTCAATTACAAAACCTGAGCGATCGACGCGATGACCAGATCAATATTCTTGTTGTTTAACGCTGCAACGCAAATACGGCCTGTGTCTACTGCATAAATAGAATTATTTTCACGCAGCAGGCCAACTTGTTCTTTGGTTAGACCTGAGTAAGAGAACATGCCACGTTGTTGCATCACAAAACCAAAGTCATGCGATGGTGCTTGTGCTTTTAACTTCTCTACAAAAGCTTTACGCATGTCGCGGATACGAACACGCATCCCAGCCAGTTCTTCTTCCCACAACTGACGTAACTCAGGTGTTGCGAGCACGGTCGCCACTACTTGGCCACCATGTGAAGGGGGATTTGAGTAGTTAGTGCGGATCACGCGTTTTAATTGCGACATAATCCTTGCTGCTTCTTCTGCGCTGCCTGCCGCAATACTCAAGGCACCAACACGTTCGCCATACAGAGAGAACGATTTAGAGAAAGAGTTGGACACGAACAATGCGCCACCTGCTTCTGCAAAACGACGTACCACCTTACCGTCAGCTTCAATGCCGTCGCCAAAACCTTGATAAGCCATGTCGAGGAAAGGAATCAAGCCGCGTGTTGTCACGACGCTGATGACTTGTGTCCATTGATCGTCGGTGAGATCTGCACCGGTTGGGTTGTGGCAGCAAGCGTGCAACAGGACGATAGAGCCTGATGGTATCGTGTTGAGGGCGTTGAGCATGCCGCTGAAGTTCACGCCACGTGTTGACGCATCATAGTAAGGGTACGCATTGACTTTAAATCCCGCAGATTCAAAGAGGGCGCGATGATTTTCCCAGCTCGGATCGCTGATCCAGACTTCGGAATTCGGAGAGAAACGTTGCAGGAAGTCGGCACCCAATTTGAGTGCACCTGTACCACCGATTGCTTGCGCTGTGATGGCACGTTTTTCAGTCACAACGGCGCTGTCTGCTCCAAAGACCAATTCTTGCACTGCTTTATCATAGGCAGCTAGACCTTCGATTGGCAAGTATGTGCGTGGTGCATATTTTTCAATCAAAATGGCTTCCGCTTTTTTGACGCATTCTAATAATGGCACTTTGCCATTATCGTCATAGTAGACGCCAACACCAAGATTCACTTTGGCAGGGTTTTGATCGGCGTTAAAGGCTTCAGTAATTCCTAGGATAGGGTCACGTGGCGCCATTTCGATGGCGGAGAACAGAGGGGAGGAGGCAAGAGCAGTCATCGTGATAATATGAATAGTTGTCTGTCGGTGACAGAGAAGGTTGGTATGATTGAGTAATTAGCAATGTAAAAGCAATGCAACACATAAGACTTACGCAAAAACTTTCAGGCCAGATCAGCCGGAGATGAAGGTACGGGTGGTACCAGTGGCATAAAGTTGCGCAAGGGTATTACGCAAGATGGCCTGTTTGAGTAAGTTCTATGACAGCCTCATATTTTAGCAAAGGTAAGAGCATCATGGCGGTAGCACCAGTGAATTCAGTCGCATTATCTGAGACTTTGGATGAATCCAAGTTTATTTCCTTTCCAAATTCAGCTTTTCAGCTGTACCAGATGTTTGAACCGGCGGGAGATCAGCCTGCCGCGATTGCTAAATTGGTCGAGGGTATCGACGATGGCTTGTTTTTTCAGACGTTATTAGGTGTGACTGGCTCAGGTAAAACGTACACGATGGCCAATGTGATCGCCCGCACCGGTCGTCCCGCGATTATTTTTGCGCCAAATAAGACCCTTGCAGCGCAGTTATATAGTGAGTTTCGTGAGTTTTTTCCTCGGAACGCTGTTGAGTATTTTGTTTCTTACTATGATTATTACCAGCCAGAGGCCTATGTGCCACAGCGTGACTTGTTCATTGAGAAAGATTCGGCGATCAATGAGCATATTGAACAAATGCGTTTATCTTGCACCAAGTCACTGATGGAGCGTCGCGACGTCATTATCGTCGCCACCGTTTCTGCGATCTATGGTATTGGTAATCCCAGCGAGTACCATAAAATGATCCTGACTTTGCGTACGAAAGACAAAGTCAGTCAGCGCGATGTGATCGCCCGCTTGATTCAAATGCAATATTCACGCAATGAGGTAGATTTTGCGCGTGGCACCTTCCGCGTCCGCGGCGATACCATCGACATCTTTCCAGCCGAGCATGCTGAATTGGCAGTGCGGGTAGAGATGTTTGATGATGAGATTGAAAACTTGCAATTATTTGACCCATTGACCGGTCGGATTAAACAAAAGATTGCCCGCTTCACGGTGTACCCAGGCTCGCACTATGTGACGCCAAGAGAAACCGTATTGCGGGCCATTGAAACGATCAAAGAAGAATTGCGCGAACGACTGGACTTTTTCCGTCGCGAAAACAAACTGATTGAAGAACAACGCATTGAGCAGCGCACCCGTTTTGATCTTGAAATGATGGCTGAAATCGGCTTCACCAAAGGGATTGAGAACTACTCGCGTCATTTGAGTGGTGCAAAACCAGGTGAACCACCACCGACGTTGATTGATTATTTGCCTGCGGACGCGTTGATGTTTCTCGATGAGTCGCACGTGTTGACTGGTCAGTTGAACGGGATGTACAACGGTGACCGGGCGCGAAAAACAAACCTGGTTGATTATGGATTCCGTTTGCCTTCAGCGCTCGATAATCGGCCGCTGAAATTTGCTGAGTTCGAAAGTAAATTGCGACAAACCGTATTTGTCTCAGCGACCCCTGGCGACTACGAACATCAGCATGCTGATCAGACGGTGGAGCAAGTGGTGCGTCCGACAGGGCTGGTCGATCCGGAAATTGAAGTCCGTCCCGCATTGACACAGGTTGACGACCTGATCGGGGAGATTACTGATCGGGTCAAAAAGAATGAGCGCGTATTGGTGACGACACTGACAAAACGAATGTCTGAGCAGTTGACTGAATTTTTGGGAGAAAATGGGATTAAAGTGCGTTATTTGCACAGCGATATTGATACGGTTGAACGGGTGGAAATTATCCGTGACTTGCGTCTCGGGACATTTGATGTGCTGGTGGGTATTAACTTGTTGCGTGAGGGGCTGGATATTCCCGAAGTATCTCTGGTCGCGATTCTTGATGCAGATAAAGAAGGTTTCTTGCGTTCTGAACGAAGTCTGATTCAGACCATAGGCCGTGCAGCGCGTAACTTGCATGGTAAGGCGATTCTGTATGCCGATAAGATCACTGACTCTATGAAACGAGCGATGGGGGAGACGGAGCGTCGACGTAATAAACAGTTGGCATTCAATCTGGCAAACAACATTACACCGACTGGTATTCGTAAGCAGATCAAAGATATTATCGATGGCGTCTACAATCCTCAAGAAGCCAAAGAAGATTTAGCGATAGCGCAAGAGCAGGCGAAATATGAAATGATGAGCGAGAAACAGATTAGCCGCGAAATCAAGCGCCTTGAGAAGTTAATGCTTGAGCATGCTAAAAATCTTGAGTTCGAAAAGGCAGCACAAGTGCGCGATCAGCTTGGGCATCTCAAAGAGTTATTATTTGGTGCCGGCGCTCATGATGTGATTGGTGTCATCGCAGGAAAATAAACGCAGTCGACATTGGAAAGAGCTAATTTTGATAAGCACAGCCGAATAGCCTAACATCCAGAACAGTTGCCCGGATGAGCTCGGTCTGCGCTTATCCGGGTCGTGCTTTGCCTGAGACTAGGTGTTTAGTTCTGTCGGCTTGATGCAAATCTGATTGCGTCCGCCTTGTTTTGCTTGGTAAAGCATGGCATCAGCTTGTAAGAAGAGATCATTTTCAGTCTTAAAACTCGGGAAGTCGGCGACACCGCCGCTGAAGCTGAAATGTTTAATTTCGTTGGGGGTCACTTCAAACACGATTTTGCCAAATGCCTCGCGCATGGTATCAAGCTTTTGTTTGCCCTGTTCGAGATCGCAATCCCAGAATACAGCAACGAACTCCTCGCCACCGAAGCGGCTGAGTAAATCATATTCGCCCAACTGCGCCGATAACACTAGCGACAGGCGTTTAATGACGATATCCCCGAAATAGTGACCCCAAGTGTCATTGATTGTCTTGAATTTGTCGATATCGATGATCCCATAAGCGAGTGGTTTGTCAACGCGGGCAGCGCGGCGAATCATTTCAAGCGCCTTATTCTGCAAACCTACTTTATTGAGCAGACCTGTCGCGCGGTCGCGGCTAATCAAATCCTTGCTGGCACGAATTTTATTAATCCGGTTGAGTATCTGGCGTGTCAGTACATCGCTATCTGTTGTAATAAGAATTTCATCAAATCCGCTCTCCAGTGCCTTACGCGCCAAGCGTGGTTCAGGTTTATCCTGGAGCATGATAATTTCACGGCCGGGATCAAATTCAATATTCTTCTTGATGACCCGCACCAGCGCTTCTGTGTTTAGGTACTGCGTTTCATTGATCAGAACGATATCAGGTTGGGTCTCTTTGACCCGCAAGTGCAATGCACGTGCATCGGCGCACTGGATAATATCAACGCCATTCTTTGTCAATATTTCTAAATCCAGCGGTATATTTTCACCTAGATAGATGATGGTGTTGGACTCGCCTCGTTTGTGCAAGCCAAATAAGTTGAATAACTTATCGACGAGCATGTCATTTGTAATTGGTTTTTCGGCATAGGCGAGGCAATTGCTTTCGACCAGTTTCTGCTGCAACAAGAAGCGCTCGCCCTGGCGCACTGTCTGTAAATAGACGTAGTTTTGATGGACAGGGAGTCTTTGCAGTAAGTCGCTCAGGAACATCGTCTGACGGCGTTGCTGCGACATGTCGTTCTGCATGTTGTACAGCACGTCGAGATCGATGACAAAAAGATCATTGTCTTTGGATCTTTCAACAGCAGTGACAAACTCACTCATTTGATCAAAAAATAAGATATCAAAGTCATACTTGTGCGCACACAGTAAAAGCTCATTTTTATTATCTTTGATGAAAAAAGTCTGTGAAAGTAGCAGAACTTTGTTCTTATATAATGATGCAACTTCGGGCATTTTGTCTCCGGGTACTTTTTGCCGTATGAACAAGGACACGATAGCCCCTGTTGCGTGGTTGAATTTTATACGAAATCATTACTCAAACATTGTTCTTAAGAGCAAAAATAGTTTAACTAACGCAAATTTTTGCATATTTTTGTGTAATAAGTTGCGACCTGAGAATTTTCTTGCCCTTATCTTTAATTTAAGGGTTTTTATTTCAATTACTACGGACGTGTAGTATCCCATCATTACCGCGCTGTCTCTGATTTACTCGACAATGAACCGCTATTTCTTGATTTATCTTATTCTGCCGCCGACATGATTAGCGGAGATTAGGGGTTATTTGAATTGAGATCTGTGGTGATTTGGTAGGGGTTTTCTAGCATATAACGCATAACTGATTGGAGATACGATGGAACATAAAAAGATACTAATGTTGGTTGGTGACTTTGTCGAAGATTATGAGGTCATGGTGCCGTTTCAGACTTTACTGACATTAGGGTATCGGGTTCACGCAGTCTGCCCAGATAAACGACCTGGCGATTTTATTATGACTGCTATCCATGATTTTGAAGGGCATCAAACCTATACTGAAAAGCCTGGGCATCGGTTTGCGATTACGCATGATTTTGCACAGATTAATGAGCATGACTATGACGCGCTAGTGATTCCTGGAGGAAGGGCGCCAGAATATCTGCGACTTAATCCGCGTGTCATCGCTATTACGCAACATTTTGCGCATAGTAACAAACCGATCGCTGCCGTTTGTCATGGCGCTCAAATTTTAGCAGCTGCGAAAGTGCTGGAAGGAGTGCGGTGCTCTGCCTATCCTGCGTGTCAGCCAGAAGTTGAAGCAGCAGGTGGTATTTATGCAAATATCGCTGTCACCGATGCTGTGACAGATAGGAATTTTGTGACTGCACCAGCGTGGCCAGCTCATCCTGCGTGGCTCGCTCAGTTTTTGATTTTATTGCGGGCTTAGTTACTCTCTGCACGGCGTGCAGCAGGTTAAAAGTCTCAGGGTGTGGTGAACATTGTCAGAAAACGCATTGGCAGTTTGCGCGAGACGGTGGTGCTCAAAACTGGTAGATTATTTACCTTAGGCTTTTGTTCGCTTTCGAATGTCGTAGCGATCTGTGTCAAAGACGATGATGTGAACAGATCGCTGCGATTAATAAATGGGGTATGTCACTCCCTAGAATACTAATAGGGTCACCTGATGCGACAGTTAGCGAATACACATATCAATAATTAGTGATCTCCAAACCAATTTACGCTGAGATATTTGCTTAAACGTAAACGAGCACGATACAAAAGTACATAAAGATGAGAGGTCGTTAAGTTCAACTCATGACAAGTCTCGTTGGTATCGAATTCCAGCCATTCATGCATGACGAATACTTTCGCATATTTTTCTGGCATATTATCAAGGCAGTGTTCTAAAAGGCGAAAGAAATCCTGCTCTTGCATTGTGTTTTCAGGATTCTCTGGAGAATGCAGAATTTTATTTTTATAGCCGTCGCCTATATCTTGATTATCCACGGCAAGCGTATCGAAATCATTATCGTATCTGTCGAGAATGGTTTCTTTTTTCCTGTCCCTTGAGTGATCAATGATTTTGAACTTGAGTATGGCGGTTACGTAGACTAGCAAACTGGAGCGACCTTCAAATTGATCGGGCTTTTCCAGTACGGCAAGTAAGGCCTCCTGCACAGCGTCCTCCGCAGCATCTTTATTCCGCATTCGAATCAATGCAAATCGTATTAGTGCTGGGCGCATTGTTTCTAGCTGGCGATGAAATTTAACTAACGATTCCATAAATAGAAGTTGGATCGATGGACGGTAGTTATCTAAAAACGATAACAACATTACAAAGGTTGTTCTATTGAAATGAGTGCTTAAATTCGAATGGAGAGGGCCTATATTACAAAAGACGATTTTTACTCGCTATCGCTAAGATTTGGTCGGTCATAGAAAATTATTTGCCAAACTGTCATTGACCGTATAATTAAGTAAAAACTTTTCCGATAAAGCATCGTTGATCGACGGGAGACATGATGTGTGAGATTTTTGTAAAAGCTGACCCAGGCTTGTATGAGTCAAAAGCGCGTTCTTTGCGCTTGCATGGCGTCGTGACTTCTATTCGCTTAGAAACGATGTTTTGGAATACACTGCAAGACATCGCCCAGCGTGATGGTATGAGTACCAACCAGTTGATCACCAAGTTGTACGATGAGCTCAGTCTTTATCGTGGACATATTGATAATTTTTCTTCATTTTTACGCGTTTGCTGCTTGCGGTACACATCGCTGATGGTCGAAGGAAACATTCCTGCTGATAAGCACTTGCCGCTGATTGACATCCCGATTGCGCAGCTCCAGCACAGACCGTTGCTCTCGTAGTTATTTGTGTCCAGAGATCTGGATGATGTAAATAATGTTTTATCTAGTTGTAGAATTTCTAGAAGTACGTTGTTGCATTGTTTAACTTGAGCATAATCGATGCAAAGCGGTCTCTGTAAGGTATGGTGACGACTGAGAAACACCTGCAAACCGGAGTTATCGCGCCCAGCAAGTGGATTTGCATTCGTTTTTCTCATACCGGACTCGTTATCAATGAAATCTGCTCTACTGATTATTGATGTACAACGCGGTTTATTCGACCCTGAGCCACACCCTTTTGAGGCGGATGCGGTTATTGCGCGTATCAATATACTCGCTGAACGTGCTAGGTACGCAGGCGTTCCGGTCATTTTCGTTCAACACGAATCAACTAGTTCTGGACTAGAATTTGGTGGCAAAAACTGGCAGTTAGAACAAAATCTGGTGGTTGAGGAGGGGGATATCATTCTGCGTAAAACAACACCAGATTCTTTTCTGAAAACGGAGTTGTCTGATTTGCTGGCGCGTGAGAGAGTCGAGCAACTCCTGATCTGTGGTTATGCCAGTGAGTTCTGTGTTGATACCACCACACGTCGTGCTGCGGCTCTCGGATTTCCAGTTATCCTTGTCTCAGACGCGCATACTACCCATGATAAGGAGCATGCGCAGGCTGCTGTGATCATCGCGCATCACAATGCCACTTTGCCTAATATTCATAGCTTTGGACCGCCGATCAAAGCGCTTGTCAGTGAGCAGATTGTTTTTGGAATGGCAGTGTAGTCGGCTATCAGGTTGTCCCTAATTAAACTTAGTTGTACTTTAAGTGAGTTGTAGTTTGTTTTGAACGTTAGTTTGTTGTGAGTTGTATTTGGCTGTAGCGTAATGGGGTTAAAAAATGAAGTGAATTTCTAAAAATTAGATGGAGACAAGTATGGATCGACTAAAAGGACACGCTGCAAGCGTGCGCAATACCGTTAGTATCAGTGGTGGTAATGAATCTGAGGTGAGTACCATGCATATTGCCCTATTTCAGGTTGGTGATACGCAAGTAAAACTGAAATCAAAAGAACCAGTGTTGATTAATGAAGGTAATGAAGTTGTTTTGGCTGGCAAGAATAAAAGTGGCGAATTTAATGCTCTTGCTTATAAAAATTGCGCAACCGGAGCGGAAGGAAATGCCGGTTGGTTTGGTCGTATGCTTTTCGGTTTGTTTTTTCCTATCGTCAGCGTCATTATCTGGCGAACCTTTCCTGGCGCGTCTTTTAGTCTTATCCCTAAATTGATTGCTAGCCTGTTTTTTTGTGGCGGCGTATATATGCTGGCCAGTGGTGCCAATGTATTTCGTGCGGTTGGCATTGTGAAAGAGCCGGTGCTCTGACCGTTGAGGTTAACGTCATAAGAGGTAAAAATGCCGGGCATGAAATTGAATTCATGTGCCCGGCATGGTCAGCGAGATGATCTCGATCTCGGATTAACTATGAGCGACCCGTGCAGCGATGTGCGCTAACGCTTCTTCAACTTGATCGATCAGAATCAGGCACATATCACCTTCATTTAACCTATCCATTGCCAGGTCGATTGCGACAAATTCGCCGTTGATTTCGTCGATACGCGTGGTTTTGCTCGCCCCTTTGAGTCCTTCACGTAACAATGCAACTACTTCACCATCCGCACGTCCGCGTTGGCACTGATCCTGATACAGGATGACATCATCGAAGGCTTCGCCAAGAATTTCAGTCTGTTGGCGGATATCCTGATCACGGCGATCGCCAGCACCACTGATCACGACAGAGCGACGTTTTGCGGGCATTGTTTCGACCGCTTTTACCAATGCCAGAATCGCATCTGGATTATGGCCATAATCGGCAATCAGCGTCGCACCACGGTAGTTAAATACATTGAAGCGGCCTGGGGCGTTGTCTGCCTCATTAGCAAAGGTCTTCAAGCCCGCGCGGATATGTTCCCAGCAAAGGCCCACAGCCCATGCCGCTGCTACCGATGCCATCACATTCTCTACCTGAAAACCAATGCTGCCGTTGCGGGTGATTGGAATGTCTGCTAATGGAATGGTTTCGCGTGATTTGCCTTCAGCAGCAACTAGGTTGCCATTGTCAACATACACGGCACGTTTTCCTTGCGCGCGATGCGCAGCAATAACAGCTTGCTGTTTATCGGCTGCGAAGAAAATGATAGGCGATGGGCAATTAGCCGCCATGTTTGCCACAATTGGATCTGCCGCATTTAAAACGGCATAACCATCATCGGCAACGTTCTGCACAATGACGCGTTTTAACACGGCCAGATCTTCCACTGTCGTTATGTAGTTGAGGCCTAGGTGGTCACCAGAACCGATATTGGTAATCACGGCAACTTGGCAACGATCGTAAGCCAGACCTTCACGTAATACACCGCCACGTGCAGTTTCAAATACGGCTGCATCAACGTCAGGGTGGGATAGTACATTGCGTGCACTACGTGGGCCGCTACAGTCGCCGCTGTCAATCTGGCGGCCTTCGACATACACCCCATCGGTATTGGTCATGCCAGTGCGTAAGCCGCTGGCAGTCATGAGGTGGGCGATCAGTCGTACCGTCGTCGTTTTGCCATTGGTGCCCGTTACTGCGACAATAGGAATGCGACCATCATCGCCTTCGTCGAACATAGCTTCGATAATCGCTTCACCGACGGCACGGCCTTTACCAAAAGATGGCGAGAGGTGCATACGTAATCCTGGTGCTGCATTAACCTCTACGATGCCACCTTTTTGCGTCTCAATCGGTTTTAGAACGCTGTCGCAGACCAGATCCACGCCGCAAATGTCGAGTCCGATCATTTGTGCAGCGGCGATGGCACGTGCCGCGACTTCAGGATGAACATCATCCGTCACGTCCGTCGCGGCACCACCCGTCGACAAGTTGGCGTTGTTTCGAAGAATGACACGCTGTCCTTTGGGTGGAACTGATTCAGCTTCGTAACCCTGTTTGGCAAGGCTTGCGAGGGCGATATCATCAAAACGGATTTTTGTAAGGGACGTGGAGTGACCACTACCGCGACGCGGATCTTTATTGACCTGCTCAACCAATTGACGCACAGTTTGCTTGCCATCTCCGACTACCTGCGGTGGATCACGGCGCGCTGCGGCGACAAGCTTGTTGCCAATCACTAACAAGCGGAAGTCATTGCCAGGAAGGAAGCGTTCTACCAGAATGTCATCACGGAACTCAGCGGCTGTGTGATAGCCAGCATCGAGTTGCTCACGTGTTGTCACATTAACTGTTACGCCTTTACCCTGATTGCCGTCTTTAGGTTTAATGACTACGGGGAGGCCAATTTCTAATGCTGCCTCCCATGCATCATCCGGACTGCTCACGGAACGTCCCATTGGTACTGGAACACCAGCCGCATGCAATAGTTTTTTGGTCAGTTCTTTGTCTTGGGCAATCGCTTCAGCGATCGCACTAGTGCCGTCCATTTCGGCAGCTTGGATCTTACGTTGGCGTGAGCCCCAGCCTAAAGCGACCAGACTACCGTCCGTCAGACGACGATACGGAATATTGCGGACAATCGCAGCATTGACGATGGATCCGGTTGATGGTCCGAGACGCACGTCTTCGTCTAGTTCGCGCAATTGATCTAACGCGACATTCAAGTCGAAATTTTCATTCTTTAGAGCTGCATTGATAAGTTTTTCCGCGAGTTCAAGCGCGAGGCGACCGACAGACTCTTCAGTGTATTCAACCACAACCTGAAAAATACCAGACTCTAAGGTCTGCGTTGTGCGACTGAAAGTAACTGGACATCCGGCTTGCGCCTGTAGTCCGAGCGCTGCCAACTCAAATACGTGTGCCATAGAGATAGCATCATTGTGTCCGGTTGGTTGCAGTATGCTTAGTTCAGGGAATAAAGCTCGCAGGCGGTCTTCAAAACCGATGAGTTTTTCAATTGAACATTCAGCCTCGTCGCAAGCAACGATGGCTTCTACTGCCGTATGGTGGCTCCAGAGATTGGGGCCGCGCAGGGCACGTATGCGTGATACTTCCATAAAACTTAGTCCTGTTGAAAGGGGCGTAAATCAGGTAGCGACCAATGATCTGTTCTGTCTCGCTACCAAGAAAATAGTATTAATTAGGCGCTACATAGCTACATGTTCAAACAGTTCATTACAGCACTACATTGAGGTACTTTGTCGATTGCTTGCTGTAATAAACCTGGGTATTTGTTGTGATTACCCGTCGATATTTTGTTTCGGGCTCGAGTCAAATGTTCGGAGACCTGCCTCAATGAGTTCCGGATCGATATTCAGCGCCCATGCTGCAGCGACAGCGGCCAAGATAGTTTCTGGTTGCGATGCTTTAGCAGGTTTGAGAGATGACAGTGGCAATAGTGCAGTTTCGTTTGCACCCTCCGCCAGAACGATATGTTGTTCTCGTAAGAACACGACACGCTCTCCTTTTTCTCTGTGGTCAACGAGCGAAGGTAAATGAGCATCGAGCGCATAGAAAATGACCTTGCCATCGCATAGTTCTGCCAATTCAACGACTGCTGGTTCAGCGCCATTGAGTACGGCGACACCCTCGGGCAGAATGACATCAACCTGCGTGCGCATGATTTTGTACATCTGATCTACGTCCTGAATATAGTAATCAGCCAGCGCAGCGTGGCCACCCATATCTGTTACGACGCCAACCAGGCATTTATCGTACGCGAGACCATCTTTCAGAATGGCACGGGCATTCGTTTCAAAAACAGCAGCCTCGACATTGCGGTTGATCAATAGCCGTTGTCCACTATCCCAGGTCGTACAATCACCTTCGCTCACCAAACGTTTATTGAGATATAGGCCTTGACTGCTGGCGACGCCAGTTTGCTTGTTGCTGATGTGGAGTAATCCACCAATCAGTCGGGAAATCAGACTAGTGTTGTGGGTACCTGCAACACCTACAATCTGGATGCGGCCAGATTCTTCTGAGGAAAATAGGTGTTCGACAATCGCTTTTCCAACTTCACGGCCTTCACCATTGGCTGGCTTAATATGTGCTAACAGGCCTGGGCTGGCATTGACTTCAATGATTGCGCCACGCTGTTGTGATAATGGCTTGGAAATATCTTCGGCAACCAGATCGACGCCAGCGATATCCAGGCCAACGACGCGCGCCGCAAGCGTCGCTGCGGCTGCGACCTCTGGATGAATCAAGTCTGTTACATCCATAGAGACATTGCCATTTGGCTGAATCAGTACCCGTTGTCCATCAACAGGAACAGAGAATGCATCCATTCCCTGACGTTTGAGCTCAAGCAAAATTTCTGCGCCGTATTCCGGATCAAGGGCGTTGAGTGGCGAATCTTCGCCAGTGCCACGACGGGGATCAATATTGATCTGATCATCGACAAGCTGTTTAATATTCGATACACCATTACCGACGACCCACAGGGATTCCCCTTTAGCGGCAGCCACCACTTTTTTACCGACAACCAAAATGCGATGCTCGTCACCAGCGATAAATCGTTCAACGATGACACTTTTACTGTCGCCTTTACGCGCAGCCAAATGGTAAGCAGCTTCGACATCGGCCTGTGTCATCAAGTTCAGAGAGACGCCTCGACCATGATTGCCGTCATAAGGTTTAACTACGACTGGCAAACCGATGTCTTGTGCTTCTTCCCATGCCTCTTCGGCGCTGCGGACAATGCAACCTTCCGGTACCGGAACGCCACAACCTTTGAGTAGCGTTTTAGTTAAATCTTTATCTGATGCAATACCTTCAGCGATGGCGCTGGTGCGATCTGTTTCCGCTGTCCAGATGCGGCGTTGTGCCGCGCCGTAACCGAGTTGAACCAAATTGCCATCGGTAAGACGAATTGATGGGATTTTGCGGCTTGTTGCAGCATCAACAATATTTGCAGTGCTTGGACCAAGGCAGCGATCATCCACCAGATCTCGCAACTCAGCAACTTTGGCTTCAAGGTCAAACGGTTTGTCTTCAATGGCAGCCATCAGCAAATCACGACCAGCGTTTAATGCAGCACGACCAACTTGCTCTTCACGTGTTCGGAATGCCATTTTGTACACGCCAACCTCGTGTGTTGAGCGTGTTTGTCCAAAGCCGGTACGCATACCTGCCAGATTTTGTAATTCCAGAACAACGTGTTCTAAAATATGTCCTGCCCATGTACCTTCTTTGAGGCGCTCCAGAAAACCACCACGCTCACCGACGCCGCAGCGGTGTTCAACTAAACCAGGGAGCCAGGTCGTTAGTCTCTCATATAAACCCGGCAACTGATCTGAGGGGGTGTCTTCCAGCGCACCAATGTCCAGCCATGTTTCAATCACTGGGCGGTAGGTCCAGATATTCGGTCCGCGCAAATGATTTACACGGAGAATGCTGATGTCTTTCTTCTTTGTCGTCATGTAAGTAATTTCTTTGTGGCCAGGTTGTTTTGACCGGGTCTTATCATTTTAGAGTTTTTCTTCTCTTATTCAGAAAATTCCTTGTCATTTTAAAAATAAAAATGACAAAATTTATTTATTCCGATCTGGCACCATTCGTATAATCAATACAAACCGACTGCATCAGACTCGTCAACTGATATACTTGCGCTTTCAGCGCAACGTCAGTTAAGTCTCTTGATCAGTTTCGCCTGATTAATTTCTTTCGATAGAATACCGTAAATTGTCGTCTCCGTGATACGCCAGAAGCTTATAACGGACGGCAACTTATCTCTTTTTTTCAAAAATATGTCCCGATTTGACGCGGGACAAGCTCTACCTCCGGAGTTTGCAGCACGATGACCACACCACAACTCAGTTCTGAATCATCCATTTCGGCCCTTCCAGCAAGATGGCAAAATGAATTGTCACAGCAAGTCGCCCAAGGCGAAAACGTTTTAAGTGCGTTTGAGGTTGACCTCGATCACAAACTTCGTTTCGTTAAAGGCTTAATCGTCGTGACTAATCAGGGGATAGTGTCAAAGGCTGCGGGAGATTCAACGTGGGAAAAGTGGACTTATCGTAAAGATTTGCAGTTAACGCATCATGATCATGCTGGCGTAGGCTATCTGCAGTTATCCGATGAGCAAGGGCTGCTGGCCAAATGGCGGTTCACGCTGGGGCAAAATTTACTGGCGATTCGCTTACTTGATCAGTTCAACAAGCAATTACAAAGTCACATCACTGGATTGCCTGTCGTTGAGGCTGAGCAGAATATTTGCCCAAGCTGTAAAGCAGTGCTGGCGCCAGATGAGGAGGAGTGCCCGGTCTGTACCAAAGTTATCCACACGCCGCCGTCCACTTGGACATTATTTCGCTTATGGCGTTTCGCCTATCCGTACCGTGTGCAATTGTTTATCGGTTTCACGCTGATGTTATTAGGTACCGCAGCGCACATGATTCCGCGTTACCTGACCAAGCCATTGACAGATGAAGTATTGATTCCTTATCAAAATCATAAAGATGTAGATCCTAAATTGGTTGTGATCTATATCGGTGGCTTGCTTGGTTCTGCTCTGGTTGCTTGGTTATTAAGCTGGGGTAAAACCTATATCCTCGCGTTGGTTTCAGAAAGGATTGGTGCTGATCTGCGTACGGCGACCTATGAACATTTGCTTAAATTATCGCTGGAGTATTTCGGTGGTAAGCGAACAGGTGATCTGATGTCGCGCATTGGCAGTGAGAGTGACCGTATCTGCGTTTATTTGTCCTTACACTTACTTGATTTCGCGACAGACGTGCTGATGTTCATCATGACAGCGGCTTTTCTACTGCAGATCAATACCAAACTAGCATTCGTCACTATTCTACCGTTGCCATTTATCGCTTGGATGATTCATCTTGTCCGCGATAAATTACGTACCGGTTTTGAAAAAATTGATCGTGTATGGGGTGAGGTAACGAACGTCTTGTCCGATACGATTCCAGGTATCCGCGTCGTAAAAGCCTTCGCCCAGGAATCGCGTGAAGCAGGTCGTTTCCGTGAGGCAAATAGGCACAATCTAGCCGTCAACGATAAGCTCAATAAAGTTTGGTCCTTATTTTCCCCAACGGTTTCCTTTTTGACTGATATTGGTATTTTAGTTGTCTGGGCGTTTGGCATCTGGCAGGTTGCCCAAAATGAAATCACAGTGGGTGCGCTGGTTGCTGCCGTTTCGTTTATTGGTAGTTTCTATGGACGTATTGACTCCATGAGTCGTATCGTCTCTGTAACGCAAAAGTCAGCGTCAGCTGCTAAACGTATTTTTGATATATTGGACCACGTTTCCAGCGTTCCAGATCCGCAAAATCCAGTCCACATAAACGAAGTGAAAGGGCAGATCGAATTGCGCGAAGTCGGTTTCCGTTACGGTAATCGTGCAGTTAACCGCGGCATCTCGTTGACTATTAAGCCCGGTGAGATGATCGGCTTGGTTGGTCATAGTGGTTCAGGAAAAAGTACTCTCGTCAATTTGATCTGCCGTTTCTATGACGTCTCGGAAGGAGCAATTTTGCTTGATGGCGTCGATATACGTTCATTCGCCGTGTCAGATTACCGTCGCAACATTGGTCTCGTTTTGCAAGAACCTTTCTTGTTCTTTGGTACCATTGCTGAAAACATCGCCTATGGCAAACCAGATGCAAGCCGCGACGACATCATTGCCGCAGCACGTGCAGCGCATGCGCATGAATTCATTTTAAGACTGCCGCAAGGTTATGACTCTATGGTTGGTGAACGAGGTCAGGGACTGTCTGGTGGCGAGCGTCAGCGTATCTCTATCGCCCGTGCCTTGCTGATCGATCCACGTATTCTGATCATGGATGAAGCAACCTCGTCCGTCGATTCGCAAACCGAAAAAGAAATTCAAAAAGCCTTGGATAATCTGGTCAAAGGCCGTACCACAATAGCAATTGCCCATCGGTTGTCCACCTTGCATAAAGCAGATCGTCTCGTTGTGCTTGATCGCGGGCAGATCGTCGAAGTCGGTGGACACGATGAATTAATGGCCAAACAAGGCGCTTACTATAATCTGTATCAGGCTCAAGCAAGAAACGCAGCCTTAGTTGAGGAACAAGAATGAGTACCACCAAGTTTGAACTGCAACGGAATTCTTTTGGCAAACTAGTACTGACCAATGAAGCCAATGAAATTTTTGACGATGTCATGCCGGTCAGGGCGTTTCCGATTCAGTCACCTTTAGCTGGTATTTCCATTGTCTTAAGCGATGGTCGTGAAGTCGCTTGGATCGATCAATTGTCTGACCTATCGCTGAATTCAAAGAATTTGGTCCTAGAAGAGCTCGAAGGGCGTGAGTTTATGCCCGAAATTCACCGTATCAATAGCGTCAGCAGCTTTGCCTTGCCCTGTACTTGGAATGTGAGTACGGATCGCGGTGAGACAGAGTTTGTTCTTCGTGGCGATGAAGATATTCGCCGGATTGGGGCGACATCTTTGTTGGTGACCGATAATCATGGGATACAGTTTTTGATTCGGGATATGTTTGAGATTGATCGGCACAGTCGTAAGATTCTCGATCGCTTTTTGTAGGATTTCTGAAGGATTGCGTCTGGGGTGTAGGTCATTGCCAGACGCAATCAGGTATTGATTGTGATCGTTTCTATTGATAAATCGACCTCACTCTCATCCGTAAAAATATAGCCATATAAATTGCTACGCTTTTCCTCCCCCGAAAGCACGAGCGTCACTACCTCTTCAAACTCAAATCCCAGCTTGTTAAGTAATTTGTTTGAACTGACATTCTCCGGTGAAGTAATGGCGGCCAACTTCTGCAAGCCGAGTTGCTGCTTGGCGTAGGTCAACGTGGCGAGCGCTGCTTCTGCGGCGTATCCTTGTCCGCAATACCGTGGCAAAAATGCGTAGCCGATATCGACGTGTTTGAGGACCTCACGTTTGACTAGTCCACAAACCCCAATTGCTACCCCAGTGTCCTTGAGCGTTACGACATAAAAACTAAATCCGTGATTTGTCTGTGATCGTAATGGACCATCGTTGATCCAAGATCGCGCTTTATCTACATTGGTGATACCCCTGTCACCGATATGCTGGATCCAACTTGGGTCATTGAGAAGCTCATAGACGAATGCAGCGTCACTCGTGTTGAATAAACGCAACGCCAACCGATCTGTGTTTACTATTTTCATGGTTAGATCATTCGTGAATACGTCGTGCTGTAAGCACCGTAGTTAGTAGGGTAACGTGAAAATTGTTTCAGTTTTTGGTTCCAGAATATAGTATAAAAAAGTGTCGTTCCAGAAAAAATTTTATATCGAAGTAATATTTCAGCGTAAGATGAAAACGTCATATTCAAGTCTATGTAGTTGATGCTTCAAAGGTCTGTGCACCTTTTCGGCGTTTGTCTTTCTTTACTATTTGTCGTGGCAAGATATCAAAGGAGATGTGATGAAATCACTCAAAGGGCGTTTGATTTTCGTTATTACTTTGCTTGTAACAGTCTGCACGGTATTTTTGACTGTTGGTAGCTACTTGCGTATGCGGTCACAAATTGTGAATGACTTGGATAACGAGATTCGTAGTGTTGCCACCAGCTACAATGCCGTCTTAAGTAACTGGATTCAGATTAATACCTCTCTGGTTGATAGTCTGTCGCAAGCCTTGGGTAAGGGAAATGACCTAGAAGCCAGTCTCACAATGATACGTGGTGGAGGCAATTTTTTAAGTGTCTACCTCGGGCAGCCAGATAAAACCTTTACCAATAATCCTGCCAATCCGCCGCCTGCTGGCTATGATCCAACTGTCCGGCCTTGGTACAAGGCTGCCATGGAAGCCAAAAAGCCGATCGTTACTTCAGCCTATATGGGTGTCAATCCACCTGGGCTAATGATTTCTTTTGCAGCTCCTGTAAAAGGAGGCGATGGCGGCGTTGTTGCTGCCGATGTTTTTTTAACGAAAATCGTAGAACAAATCCTGAACGTAAAGTTATCTGGCGACGGCTACGCATTCTTGCTCGATAAGTCGGGTCAGGTCTTAGCGCATGCTGACCAGAGTAAAGTCCTCAAGCCAGCAAAAGACATTGCACCTGAGTTGACATTAGAAAATTTAACTAGTCTGGCAAAAAATACTGATCCCATTGAAACGGTGATTGATGGCAAAGCGAGCTTCCTCTTTTTGCAGCAGGTCACTGGCTCCGATATGTATATGGCTTTGGCGGTTAACAAAAACAAAGCATTGGCCTCGTTAGATCAGTTGTTGATGATCTCTGCTGTTGTAATGGCGGTATTGTTGCTGGTAATTATTCCGACGTCGATCTGGTTGGTCGGTCATATGCTCTCGGGATTGCAACGTGTATGTGATGCCATGTCAGATATCGCCGCTGGTGGGGGCGACCTGAGCCGTCACATTGAAGTCGAAGGTGAAGATGAAGTCGCGCAAACGGCACAGGCCTTTAATCGCTTTTTAGAACAATTGCGGGTGATGGTCGTAGATGTGCGGAAGGCAACGGATTCCATTACTCTTGGCGCGAGTGAAATTGCGACTGGTAATATGGATTTGTCGGGTCGTACAGAGCAGCAGGCGTCGTCACTAGAGCAAACTTCTGCCAGTATGGAAGAGTTGACCGATGCGGTTAAAAATAATGCTGAGAATGCCCGCGAGGCCAACAAGATGGCCTTGAATGCATCCGACGTCGCAACTCAAGGTGGAGAGGTGGTCAATAAAGTGGTCACTACCATGCAGGGAATTTCTGATAGCTCGCGCAAAATTGTCGATATCATCAGCGTCATAGAAGGCATCGCTTTTCAGACCAATATCCTAGCGTTAAATGCCGCCGTTGAGGCTGCGCGCGCCGGCGAGCAAGGGCGCGGGTTTGCTGTGGTGGCAAGTGAAGTACGTACTCTGGCACAACGTAGCGCCGCTGCCGCACAAGAGATTAAAAGTCTGATTGAGGACTCTGTCGCCAAAGTGAACGAGGGATCTGAGCTAGTCGACAAGGCTGGTGCGGCAATGACACGCATCGTTGCAGCGGTAGATCAGGTCGCCTCTATCATCAATGAAATCACCTCTGCATCCGCCGAGCAAAGCGATGGCATTCAGCAAGTCAACGTGGCCTTAGCACATATGGATGAAGCGACCCAACAAAATGCTGCGCTTGTCGAACAGGCTGCTGCGGCGGCGGGTTCTCTAGAAGAACAGGCCAATTTCCTAAAAACAGCGATGTCTGCTTTCCGTATGGAGCAAAGCCATGCATCGCCGCGCATTGCCGCTGCTAATAGGGTAAGCGCCAAACGTCAATCCACAGCTCCCAGCCTCACTTATGATGAGTAGTCCTGCCGCTTGCGTTGATTAGTCCAAGGTAGCAGTCACCGGCGCATGATCGGACGGCTGCTCCCATTTGCGAGGCACTCTATCTATCGCGCAGGAACTGCAACGTTGCGTGAGTGGCGCAGATAACAAGATATGATCAATCCGAACGCCTTTGTTCAAACGGAAACCAAGCGCACGATAATCCCACCAGCTGAATGATTTTTCCGCTTGCTCAAACAAGCGGAAACTATCTGTCAATCCCAAGTCCAGTAAAGCTTGCAAGCCCGCACGCTCTTCTGGTGATACCAGATTCATGCCAACCCAAGCGGCGGGATCGTGCACATCCCGGTCCTCAGGTGCGATATTGTAATCGCCGAGAATAGCCAGTTCTGGGTAACGTTGCAATTCTTCCTGCACCCAGTTATTGAGCGATGCCAGCCATTTGAGTTTGTACTGAAACTTATCCGAATCCGGCGCCTGACCATTCGGTACATACGCACAAATAATCCGCATACCATTGATCGTCGCCGCAATAATACGTTGCTGTTCATCTTCAAATTGAGGGTTATTTTTCTGCACTTCAGTCATTGGATGCTTAGATAAAATCGCCACGCCGTTGTAGGTCTTTTGTCCGGTAAAAGCAACGTGATATCCCGCCGCCTCAATCTCTGCTTGTGGAAATTTATCATCCGTGAGTTTGGTTTCCTGAATACACAACACATCTACCGGATTCGTCTCCAGCCACTTGAGTACTTGCGGCAAGCGCACTTTTAAAGAGTTAACGTTCCAGGTCGTGATTTTCATATTTTTTCTCTCGGATTAGTAAGTATTTGTAAAGGAGTTATATCGACATTGATGCCATTTAAAATTTTAGTGGCACAAGTTAGTGGCATTTTTTTTGTTCACCCCAGACGTCTATTATACGACGTAAAAATTGACTACTTGGTCGATTCCCAAAGCGAGAATGCTATAGAGAGCAATTCGAAAACTAAGATCTCAAACTGACGCTAATCATTGTCACATAGCGAGTACAAACTCTGTCAATGATAAGCGGGAATTAACGTGATTTTGCTTTCATTGTAAATGAACGCAGAAAGTTTTCTGAAAGAAAAACATCTGTATTTGCGCATTTATATCGAAGAAATATGTTGTAACAAAGAGATGTTTTTTAGATATTTTTTGAGTGATACGATGATTTTCTCGAATTGCAAAGATATAGAACTAATGAATCACTTGTTTTCTTTTTGGCTTCGTCACCGTCTAAAAATTTGTAGTTACTCCTGGACGATGTTTATACGAAACCTGTCTTTTAGTTGCTTTCTCACTTGTGTGACTGCACCCCAAAGAGCTAGTCAAAAGTAAATCAGAAAATTCAAAGAAAAACTGATGCCGAAAGCCAATGCTGAGCAAGTTTAAATGGGTAAGTTGTGTTTGAAGACGCAGTGTCAAAGCACAGCCCAGACTTTAAGCGCTACTGCAGAATTGTCGCTGAAATCGTTCGCGAAAAGAATGTCTATTCAGACAAATTCTTTTGTATGCCCGAAAGATGTTCTGCAGCTCTTAATGCGGTTTATTGAAATTAAAAATACTTAAAATTGAGAGATCCCCTTGACGTTAATTTCACGACGAGTTCTATTTGGCAAATTAGGATTGGTGCCATTTCGAGCATTAGAATCTGCAGCTGCGTTTGCTAAGTTGCGTGGCAATCCTTATATTGAAACCGTACATTGGTTACACCAATTATGGCAAGTACCCAATACAGATTTACATTCTCTGATTTCATACTGGAATCTCGATGCAGAACAATTCGAGAAAGATTTAATCGCATCACTTGCGGCATTGCCAAATGGCGCAAGTAGCATCAATGATTTCTCAAGATTCATAGAGTCAGCGACGGAGCGTGCTTGGATTCTTGCAAGCCTGACGATGGCTGATAGCCGTATCCGTAGTGCATGGCTGTTAGTTGCTATGCTAGAGCAGACGGATTTACGCAAAGTCTTGTTTTCTATTTCTAGCCAATTTCAACGAATAGTTACTCCGGTGAATGCTGAAGAGCTATCCTCCGTATTACGTCGTTCATGCGAAAACAATGATCCTCCTCAAGACGATTCTGATTTGGCGGATGCGACACCGGGAGACGCGAGTAACGTTCTTTTGGAAAATGAAGCCAGGCAACAATCTGCATTGAGTAAGTATTGCACGGATCTAACTGCATTAGCCCGCAACGGGAAAATTGATCCTGTGGTAGGGCGTGAGTACGAAATCCGCACGATGACCGATATTTTGCTACGACGTCGGCAAAATAATCCCTTATTAACCGGTGAAGCAGGCGTCGGTAAGACCGCTGTCGTGGAAGGATTAGCTTGCGCGATTGCGGCAGGTAAGGTGCCGCCGCCGCTGTTGTCGGTTCGTTTGCTCAGTTTGGATGTGGGTGCTTTGATTGCAGGCGCAAGTATGCGCGGTGAATTTGAATCACGGTTGAAATCCGTCCTCAAGGAAGCAGACAATACAACGCAGCCTATCATTCTGTTCGTCGACGAAATTCATACTTTGGTTGGCGCGGGTGGGCAAGCTGGAACGGGTGATGCTGCCAATTTGCTTAAGCCTGCTCTTGCTCGTGGAAATCTACGAACCATAGGCGCGACTACCTGGAGCGAATATAAAAAATATATTGAAAAAGACCCAGCACTTACTCGTCGTTTTCAAGTATTGCAAATCAAAGAGCCTGAAGTATCCCAAGCAATTGAGATGGTCCGTGGTTTGGTGCCAACGTTCATGGGGCACCACAAGGTAGAAATTTTAGACGAGGCAGTATGTGCTGCCGTCACTCTTTCTCACCGGTACATGCCGTCCCGGCAGTTGCCAGATAAAGCAATCAGCTTGCTCGATACCGCATGCGCACGGGTCGCGATGTCCTTGCACACGCCACCATCAGTGGTTGCTCAATTGCGCGAACAACACCTTGCCTTGTGTTCCGAATATGCATTGATCAAGCGCGAAGTACAAATGGGTCATTCAAACCATGATGCCATTGAATCAATTGTACAAAAAAAGACTGAAATAGAAACCCAGCTAAATGAAAAAGAAAAACAGTGGCTGGAAGAATTAGCCTTAGTTCAGAAATTAATGCAGAGACGTGAAGCGCTTTTGGCCGACGATGAAACCGTCAAGTTAGATGCTGAAAACGAATCATTCTATCGTCAAAGCGCGCTCATTAAAAGTCATCTTACAGATAATGAAGATAGAGAACAACTGTCTTTAGCCATTAGTGAATTAGCTCGTTTTCAATCTGAAGATGCCAGTGTTTACGCACAGGTTGATGAATCTGTCATTGCTGCGATTATCGCCGATTGGACTGGTATTCCGGTCGGTCGAATGGTGCGTGATGAAGTGAGTGCGGTCATGGGTTTGGCTGCGCAATTAGAAAAGAGAGTGGTGGGGCAGAGTGCTGCTATTGCTCAAATTACTGAACGAATTAAAACTGCACGCGCGCGTCTGAGTGATCCGAATAAACCAGTAGGATGTTTTCTGTTAGTGGGTCCATCAGGCGTCGGAAAAACCGAAACAGCGTTGGCGTTGGCCCATGCTGTTTATGGTGGAGAGCACAATCTCATTGCCATCAATATGAGTGAGTATCAGGAAGCGCACACGGTTTCTAGCCTGAAGGGATCGCCACCGGGTTATGTCGGCTATGGAGAGGGTGGTGTATTAACCGAAGCGGTTAGACGCAGACCGTATAGCGTCGTCTTATTGGATGAAATCGAAAAAGCGCATCCTGATGTGCACGAGTTATTTTTTCAGGTGTTTGATAAAGGTTGGATGGAAGACGGTGAGGGTAGGGTCATTGATTTTAAAAATACTGTCATTTTACTGACTAGTAACGTTGGATCAGATCTTATCATCGATCTTTGTGAGGATGAGGAAAAACGCCCATCGTCTGAGACCTTAGTTCAGGCGTTGCAAGACGAACTGCAGAGACTATTTCCAGTTGCATTTTTGGGTCGTCTTAAAACGATTCCGTATTCACCTTTATCTCAATCTGATTTGGCGCTAATCGTTCAATTGGCATTGAAAAAAGTAGTTGTTCGTATGCTTGAACAGCACGATATTTTATTGACTTATGACGCTGCTGCCGTCGAAGGAATTGTGCATCGTTGTGGAGCGCACAATACTGGCGCTCGGCATATTAATCACTACATTGAGCAGCATTTGCTCAGCCATTTGGCGCAGTTGTGGCTGCAAGCTAGCCAAGACAGACAGCCTATATCGAACATTCATCTTAGCGTTCAACATCATGAGAGCGATCCCGAATCTGATGTCGACTTGAACCTGACACGCATTGATAGCAAAGCCAATCTCTATCTAACCACCGTGTACAAGTAGGAGGTGCGATTTACAGTGAAAGAAGTAAAAAATAGAAATGCGTTCAATTTATGGTTTTCGTGTCTGTCGGTAATGGTATCGCTATTGGTATCAGTACAGACCATAAATTCAATAGCTTTCGTTCATTAAATTTAATCTGTCTCAGTCAAAGGAGTTTTTATGAGTGCCAACAACAGCAGTCAAAAATTTATCGCCCGCAACCGGGCGCCGCGGGTTCAAATCGAATACGACGTTGAAATTTACGGCAGTGAAAAAAAAGTGGAGTTGCCTTTTGTCATGGGCGTGTTGGCTGACGTGGGCGGAAAGCCTATACAGCCTGCGCCAGACGTATCGGAGCGTAAATTTTTAGAAATCGATGTTGATAACTTCGATGAGCGCATGAAAGCCATCGCTCCTCGTGTTGCATTTAGTGTAGCCAATACGCTCACTGGTAAAGGTCATGTCATGGTCGATATTACCTTCGAAAGTATGGACGATTTTTCTCCTGCAGCGGTTGCTACAAAAGTTGACGCTTTAAAGCAGCTTTTAGATGCTCGCACTCAACTCGCCAATCTACAAACCTATATGGACGGCAAATCCGGCGCAGAAGGAGTAGTCCGCAAATTATTGAGCGATCCTAGTTTGATGAAATCACTCAGCTCTATGCCAAAGCCCGCGTCCGAGGAAACAGAGGCCTGATCGAATTAAGAAGATAGAAAGGAATTTCCATGACCATTCAAACAGACACTGCAATAAACCGTGACACATCACAATTTTCTGACCCAAGCGCGTTTGAACAATTACTTGATCGTGAATTTAAACCTAAAGGTGATGAACAACGTGATGCCGTTGTCGCTGCCGTACGCACATTGGCGGAACAAGCCTTAATCAATACAGTCACAATGAGCGATGATGCTTATGACAGTATTGAGGCAATTATTTCAGAGTTGGATCAAAAACTGTCCAAGCAAATCAACCTGATCATGCACCACCCTGATTTTCAGCAGCTTGAATCCGCTTGGCGCGGACTGGATCATCTGGTTTCCAATACCGAAACTGATGAGATGCTCAAAATCCGTTTCATGGATATGAGTAAATCTGAACTACGCAGAACGATGCGTCGTTATAAAGGTGTCGCGTGGGACCAAAGCCCATTATTTAAACGTCTGTATGAGGAAGAATATGGACAATTAGGCGGTGAACCATATGGATGTTTAGTCGCAGACTATTACTTTGATCATAATCCACCTGATGTCGAATTGTTAGGTGCGATGGCAAAAGTTTCTGCTGCCGCTCATGCACCGTTCATTGCTGGAGCTGCTCCTTCAACATTGCAAATGGATTCTTGGCAGGAACTGGCTAATCCACGTGATCTCGCAAAAATTACCGGCAATCTGGAACACGCTGCCTGGAACAGTCTGCGTGATACCGAAGATGCTCGCTACGTCGGTTTGGCGATGCCGCGTTTCTTGGCTCGATTACCTTACGGCGCAAAAACGAATCCCGTGGACGAATTCGATTTTGAAGAAGAAACAGAGGGTGCAGATCATCGCAACTACGTCTGGAATAATGCCGCTTATGCGATGGCAGTCAATATCAATCGTAGTTTCAAGCTCTATGGCTGGTGCACGATGATCCGTGGCGTTGAGTCCGGCGGGACAGTGGAAAATCTGCCTTGCCATACCTTCCCAACGGATGACGGTGGTTTTGACATGAAATGCCCAACCGAAATCGCTATTTCTGATCGCCGTGAAGCCGAGTTGGCACGCGCCGGATTTATTCCTCTCGTGCATCGCAAAGGCACCGATCATGCCACCTTTATCGGTGCGCAATCTTTGCAAAAACCTCAGGAATACATGGATCCCGATGCTACCGCAAATGCTAATTTGTCCGCACGTTTGTCGTATTTATTTGCAAGCACCAGATTTGCACACTATTTGAAATCTATCGTTCGCGACAAGATTGGTGCGTTCAAAGAACGCGAAGATATGCAGCGTTGGCTCAATGAATGGATTATGAATTATGTCGATGCCGATCCGGTCAATTCTAGTCAAGAAACTAAAGCACGTCGTCCTCTTGCCGCCGCAGAAGTCATCGTGGAAGACGTCGAAGGAAATCCTGGATATTACAACGCAAAGTTTTTCTTGCGTCCACATTTCCAGTTAGAAGGTTTGACCGTCAGCTTACGCTTAGTGGCTAAGTTGCCGTCTGTCAAAGCAGCAGCATAAAAAGCAGTATTTACTTTTTTTAGGAGATTTAAATGGCACAAGATATTTTTTTAAAAATTAATGGTATTGACGGCGAAAGTCTGGATTCAGCCCACAAAAATGAAATCGAAGTATTGAGCTGGCAGTGGCAGGTATTACAAGAATCAAACATGCATACCGGTTCGGGTGGTGGCTCAGGTAAAGCGACGGTAAAGGATCTGACATTTATTCATAATATTGATCGTTCTAGTCCAAATCTGATGAAATTCTGTGTGACAGGAAAACACATTCCTGAAGCCAAACTAGTTGTGCGTAAATCTGGTGGCAATCCGCTGGAATACTTAAAAATCACGATGACGGACGTACTTATCACTAGCGTCAATCCTACTGGTGATTCCAAATCAGAAAGCATACAAGAAGAAGTCGGATTGTCTTTTGCCAAGATCAAACAAGAATACACCGTCCAAAATCAACAAGGTGGTTCAGGTGGTGCTGTGACCGCTGGCTTTGATATCAAACTTAATAAAGAAGCCTGAGATTGATCATTACTCGTAGTACTGAAAGTGAGAGATTTCACCTTCAGTATTGCGAGCTAGGGTAGTCGGGTTTCGCTGCCTGATCGACGTAGTTTGGAATATCAGTCGTCACGGCGAATGTGGCTCAGTAACGTATAGGAAAGAAAATGTCAGACACACTCTTACGTATTGGCGAAAGGTTTAGCTCTTGTTTTCTAAAGTGCTTGACGGCAATGATTTGTTCTCTGTTCACACTATCAAGTCTGGCGCAACAAGATAAAGAATCAACAAAGTTGGCGTTAACGATTAGCGCTGATGCCAATGTTAATCCCGACTCTGTACAACACGCTGCTCCGATTAAGGTTCGTATCTATGAACTGAAAGACAGTGCGACGTTCGCAGATGCTGACTATTTTACTTTGGATAATAACGAAAAAATCACATTAGTGAGCGACCTACTAGCTAAAGATGAGTACATATTACGGCCTTCCGAGGTGCAAAAAATTGAACGTAAAAGCAACCCTCAAACTACTGCGATAGGAATACTGGCAGGTTATCGGGATTTGCCGAACAGTATCTGGCGAGTCGTTTATAAGCTGCCGCCAGCGCCAGAAGTGGGGTGGTTTCGCTTTGCTATTCCTGCCAATAAATCCACCCTGAGAATTCAGCTGCAAGCCCAGGGTATTGTGATAATCGAAGATAAATAACAAAGCACAATTCCGACTTGATACAGGAAGTACAATGACTTGGACTAACAAAGTAACATGGAGCGAGGGCTTATTTTTACGTCCTCAATTATTCCAGCAGCAAGAACGCTATTTAGAAAATTATGCCCATAAGCGCAGCGCCCCTTTGTCGCCATTTTTTTGGGGATTTAGACATTTTTCTATTGATGATGAGTCTCTCAATTTGGGCAAGTTGGTGTTGGCGCGTGCTAGCGGTATTTTCCAAGATGGCACACCGTTTGATATCCCCGGCGATTCTCAATCGCCAGCGCCACTGACATTGTTGCCAGAACATCTGGAACAGATCTTGTATCTGGCGTTGCCGATCCGTACGCCGAATAGTGAAGAAACGACTTTTGAAACAGCTAGTAAATCGATGGCACGTTTTGGCGTTTTTGACGTGGAACTGCGTGATGCTAATTCCATTGGGCAAGGTAATAAGCCGGTGCAATTGAGTCGATTACGTCTGGCTGTGATACCTGCGAAAGAAATGACTAGCGCGTGGATAGGCTTGCCGTTGGCAAAGCTCACTACCTTACATTCGGATGGCGGCGCCGAGTTGGCTGCTACCTTGATCCCACCTGTGAATCGTTATGGCGCGAGCGAATTGTTGAATCAATGGGTTTCGCAAATTCATGGCATCGCCTATCAGCGCGCTGAGTCTTTGGCGCAACGATTATCCGGTAGTGCAGGTTCCGGCGCGACACAGTCGGCCGAGGTAAGTGATTTTTTGTTGTTACAAATTCTGAATCGATACGAGCCGGTATTAGCGCATTTGCTCAAAGTTAAAGAAACAAATCCAGAAATAATTTATTCACTACTGCGTAGTCTCAATGGTGAATTATCGACCTATATCCGTACTCAACATCGGCGTCCAAACAAGTTCCCTGACTACGATCATGTTCGTCCCTATGACATATTTAAGCCTCTGGTTGATGATACGCGCGAACTGCTCAATAACTTATTGGTGCGCAGTGCCCAAAGTTTAGAAATGACAGAAAAAGCTTTTGGTATGTATCTGGCCAGCGTTGATCCTGTCGATTTACAGGCATTTTCGAGTCTGGTCTTGGCTGTATCCGCGAGCGTGCCAGCGGACCAATTGGCACAAAATTTTGTTGCACACACCAAACTCGCGGCGTCCGATCGACTGCCCGAATTAGTACGCATGCACTTACCCGGAATTACTTTGCGTGTGCTCCCTGTACCACCAAGACAAATTCCGTTTAATTCTGGCTTTGTCTATTTTCAAGTTGAGCCGCAAGGAACACATTGGGAACATTTACGCAAACATGGTGGTATTGGTTTGCATGTAGCCACTACGTTCCCCAATTTACGTATGGAATTGTGGGGGATACGTTGAAGGTTAAAAAGAAATTCAGGTGGTTAGGAATAATTACTTGCAAGTGTGAAGCTTTTTTCGTTGTGACAATTTCGTATATTTTTCTGAATACAAACCAAGCACGCATGACAAGCATTTTCATAGATATTCGAAATTGAGTTCAATTAAAGCTCTATCTTCATAACTATTGCCTTAAATTTAGCTCGAAAGTTAAACCTTTATGGATGAACAAGAACAATATAGCGAACAAGAAAATGGCACCAAAAAGCGGAGTTCGAACTTCACTAATGGTGAAGAATCCGGCGCGCCTAAAGAGGCTCGCTTTTCCGTCGCTTCTGGTCCTAACCACGAAGAGCGTTTAATGGCGATTATCGCCATTCGTGATAAAGGAGCGAATCCATTTTTAGAAGCTGCGCACGTTTTACTACGCTGTTTGGCTGAAATTCCTAAAGAGTTAGATGCCGTCGAGGTACATAACTTTAATCAATTGCTCCGATTAGAAATATATGAATTTGTACGATTATGCGATAAGGCGAATTTGCGACGTGATCATATGCTGGCTGTTCGTTATTGTTTATGTACTGCCCTAGATGAGGCTGTCAATCAGCGATCATGGGGTGGCGGGTCTAAAGATGCGACCGGTGCCTGGACGACGATGGCATTGCTCAACCATTTTCATGGAGAAAGCGAAGGTGGGAATACGGTATTTTTACTGATTGGTCGTCTGGCCAATGCTGCGGAAGAACATATTCAAGTACTCGAAATTATTCATCATATTCTGTGTTTAGGCTTTAAAGGCGAATATCGGAGTAAATCAAACGGAGGACGTGATTTAGAGACCATACGTCATCGCATATTTACATTGGTAGGTAGTTGTAAACAGCCAGTGGCGCGTGAATTGTCACCTCATTGGCAAGGTGTAGGAAAAGGAACGTTTAAAATTTTACGCGCTATTCCAGTATGGGTATCGGCATGTATATTGGGCTTAATATTGTTCGCGATGTTTAGCTGGTTTAAGTATCAACTACTTGTCCAGCAAGAGAGTGTTCAGCTTCAAATCGCGGCGCTTTCCAAATTAAGACCGCCGCCAAAACCTACCGCGCCACCTTTAAAACTATCGCATTTATTGTCTGAAGAAATCAGCGCTGGTTTGGTTCAGGTAGATGAAGACGACAAACATGGCGTGGTCGTATTTAAAGGTGATGGTATGTTTGTCGGACTGACGATCATGAGTAAAACCACCTTAACACTCATCGACAAAGTAGGGCAAGCCTTGAGTGTAATCAATGGCAAGGTGCGTGTGGTCGGGCATACCGATAACCAGCCAATTAAGACCGCTGAGTTCGCTAATAATCAACAATTATCATTGGCGCGTGCGAAAAAAGTAGCGGAACAATTGCAAAAAAGTGGTGTCGTGCCTGACCGCATTGATGCTCTAGGTATGGGAGATACACAACCTGTGAACGGTGATGTGAATAACCGCAGTGCTAATCGGCGCGTCGAACTTGACGTCTTGTATTTCACTAATCCCGCTAACCACGTGCAATCCAGCGCTGCCAGCCACGCAGCGCCATCTGTTACTCACGCAAATCAATAACGGAAGCCAACAATGCAAGAATTTTTTAAATCTCCCGTAGTGCGTTCGATATTGGCGTTCACCGCTTTAACCTTAGTTTCATTGGTGATTTGGTTTGTCGGGCCCTTGTTGAGTTTCAATGAGTTGCGGCCACTTGCCAGCATCACTGTCAGAGTGACTTTCATCGTACTCATGCTGATGCTGGTGATCTTCTGGTTATTGGAGTGGAATCTCAGTGCGATTGGTGTGACTGCCTTGTGTTTATTGGTCTGGCATGCGTCACCGTTGGTGGCATTTGCTGGAGTTCGGCCATTTGAGTTGGTATGGGCGAGGGTAGTCGTCATCAGCTTGATTGTTTTGATCTTCGCCATTTGGGCTATTTATGTCCTTTGGAATCTGATCCGCAATGATGAGGCATTTGCTAAAAAACTATTTGACCGGAATAAAAATAAACCACAAGCATTAGCAAAAGAAGATATTCGTGCTATTGGTGAAAAAGCGCGCAATGCTATTAGTCAATTAAAGCAAATGCACCTGTCTGTAGCTGGTGGGACGGGCTCTGTCATTGCTGGTGTACGTCGTTTATTGGAAGGGAAACGGTATTTATATGAATTGCCTTGGTATGTCTTAATTGGTAACTCAGGGGCTGGTAAAACATCGATGTTGATGAATTCAGGTCTGAAGTTTCCGGTTGCTGATCAAATGGGGATAGCCAGTGCCCATTTGACTTTGTCTCAGGATACGGGTACCCAGAACTGTACTTGGTGGTTTACCAATGATGCGGTGTTGGTTGACACCGCAGGGCGCTATACCACATCAGACATCTTCCAAAAAAATACCATTAAGGTCACCACAGCTAATGTCGACGAGGCGAACGCTGAAGCGGGCATGACTAATGCCATGCCTAAGTCTGTAGCCATGGTTGAGGTAGCTAAGGAAGAGTTTAATCACGCCGAGTGGTTAGGGTTTTTGGGCGTGCTGCGTCAAGTACGTTCCCGAGCTCCAATTAACGGCGCATTGTTGACTATCGATGTCAGCGAATTGTTGTCGACAGACGCGAGTCAACTACTGATTCAAGCCGCGCAATTACGTCATCGATTAGAGGAATTGCGCCAGCATCTTGGAATTCGCTTTCCGGTGTATGTGATGCTGACCAAAACCGATCGCTTGCGGGGCTTTGTCGATTATTTCTCTAGCCTGACCAGCGAAGGACGTGCGCAGGTGTGGGGTTTTACTTTGCCTTGGTTGCACGACAATAAAAGTCTGACTGGAAAACGTGCAAAGTCAAATAAACTCAGTCAACGTGCAACAGCGACCATGGCAGTGTCAGATGCCGCTGGATCTGACCAAGAATCATCGACGCAAGCCGATTGGCCATTAGCAAGGCAGATTTCTCATGAAATGAACGCCTTGCAGCAACGGATCAGCGATGGCGTTGCTATTCGCTTACAAGAAGAATTTGATGAGGATAGACGTCAGTCCTTGTATTTGTTACCGCATGAACTGAAAGCATTAGTTCCTGCTTTGGCGCAACTACTGGAAGCCGTTTTTGTTGATTCTCGATATGACACGACGCAAATGCGCCATGCATTACGCGGCGTTTATTTCACCAGTGCGATGCAGTATGACGATCTAAATGCTACCGCTGACAAGAGTTCAGTGATAGCTCGTTTGCATGCCGAGGTCAATAAAATCAAGAAATTGATGTGTCGTCGCCCGGGGAATATGCCAAGTGCGCCAATAAGTACTCGTAGTTATTTTGTGACCGATGCGCTTATCAAAGTGATTTTTCCAGAAGCTAATTTGGTGAAGCCCAATATGCGCTGGGAGGCACGTTATCGCTTGTTGCGTCTGCTGGGACATTCCATTGTATTACTAGTATTTTTTGGGATGGCTTCTGGATTATTGTTAAGCCATAAAAATAATCAAAATTATCTTAATGAGGTCGCCACAAAGACAAAGTCACTTACCATCGAAGTCAGCCGGATGTACGGTAATTTAAAGAATAGCGAAGTTACTGCTGTACTTGGCTCCGCACAAGCTTTACCTACTCTGGTTGGGTTAGATTTGAATGACCCACCATCCAGCTATCAATTTGGCTTATATACCGGAGAAGCTATTCAACAAGGTGCTGAAGTTGCGTATGGACAGTTGCAAGATAGATTAATTTTGCCTGTCATTATTGAACGTATGGAATATGTGATGCGCACAGCAGTGCGCGACAACGACACGCAGAAAGCAGCGACAACACTCCGCGCTTACCTACTGTTGCATGATTTGAAAAAATTTAATGAGACGCCAAGCGCAGCAAAAGAATTGCACAATTGGGTATTGCACGATTGGCAAAGTGGCGATAAAAAAACTAGTGATCTTGTCAGTGACCAAAACATTGATCAAGGAATTGATACCTCAAAAGAAAAGCTATTGAGCGTGATGTTAGCTGAGTTGCCTCCCCCTAATTTGTCTTTGTCGTTTGATAATTCAGCGGCGATGATTAGCTACCTCAATGACATGTTCTCTGGTCGGCGTGTAGTGCAGGCTGATACGGGTATCAACGTTAGTCTGGTGCGTGAAGTTCGTGGTTTTCTTGATTCCCGTCTTAGTAGTCAACGTTTGTATGACCGCGCGAAAGCGGCGATGATGAATGATGTGCCCCAGGATTTCACGCTTGTTCGTGCGCTTGGTCCTCAGGCTGGGACTTTATTCGCCCGAGCCTCGGGTAATTCCCTCGAAAAAGGTGTACCAGGCATCTTTACCTATGAGGGATACCATGATGTCTTCTCGCAACGTTTACCTGAGCTGATTCAGATTGCATTTTTAGATGACCGTTGGTTGATGGGGACGAATGGCAAAACCCAAACTAAAGGTACCTTGAAAAACGATGATGGCAGTGCGGAAATCATTGCAGTAGCAGAAGATATACGCCGGCAGTATCTGCGCGAGTACGCCCAATATTGGACAGAATTTCTGGAGGATTTGCGCGTAGTGCAATCTAATTCTGCTGGCGGTACGCTCAGTTTCGAATTAGACGTCTTACGTCGTCTTGCTGCGGCAGATTCGCCCTTAGTTAAATTGTCGCGTATCTTGGTTCGTCAAACCACCTTATCTCGTAATCTGAACACCAATGCTAACGAAAAATCCTTCATGGATAAAGCGACGAACCAATTGGAGAAAAAAATTCCGCAGACCATCATGCGTCCCGAACAACGTATGGAACGAGAATTGGTCGATGATCGTTTTGCTGCCTTGCGCGAAGTTGTTATTGGACAGGGAGACAATGGTCTTCCAAGCGTTAATGCCAAACCGGAGTTAGAAGTCATCAGTAGTCTGCTGAACGAATATTACACGGTACTCGTGGTCGCAGACACCGCTTTAGCCGCCAACAATTTACCGCCGAGTGGTGTAGATGTCGCCAACAAAATTAAGATTGAAGCGGGCAAATTACCTGCCCCTTTCCATGCGATTTTATTAGGCGTAGGTGATAGCGGTGCCAGTAAGGTCGAGCTGGGTGCTGCCGCTATTTTGCGTAATCAGGCACAGTCGCAGATGGATCGATTAGTGGGGCTAATGGCCTTATATGTATCTGAACCATGCCGTCGAGGTATTGCTGGCCGCTACCCTTTTGCAGATAGTACGCAAGATGCGAGTATCGACGACTTTAATTCTATTTTTGCTGCCGGTAGTCCTGCCGATGAGTTTTTTAAAAAAAGCTTAGCCCCCTTGGTTGATACCAGTACTCGGCCATGGCGATATAAGAGTCCGGATAGTGTGAATTTAATGGCGACTTCAGATGCGCTGACGATTGGCCAGGCATCCGTATCTGCCGCAACAGGACCGACCTTGACTGGTGAACTGTTGAAATTATTAGCTAAGAGTGGTCCTAATCCAGAAATATTCAATCAGATGGCACAGATACGCCAGGTCTTTTTTCGCGAACACGAAGCTAAACGTATGGCATTGAAATTTTTAGCAACCGTGCAATCGCTGGATCCTAGCGTTACCGAAGTAATTTTGGATTTTGACGGGCAGGTGCAGCGCTATTCGCACGGTCCGGTACAGCCTTTTCAAATAAGCTGGCCGGGACCGCGGGGCGGCATTATGGCGGAGGTTTCAGTGCAACCGCGCTTACGTCCGGATACATCAACTATTTCAAGTCGTGGACCATGGGCATTGTTGCGTTTGCTTGAACGCGGCAAAGTGACTCAGGGTGCTAATGCCGGCCGAGTTGAGGTTGAGTTTGAGTTTGATGGGCGGCGCATGAATATCAGTTTGGATACTGGTGCCGTGAATCCATTGACTGGTAATTTTCTCAAAGGGTTTAGTTGCCCCACTACATGATGATTACTAACCAATCAAAAAATATGAACATTACATTGATTATTGAATAGTCCAAAAGTTTATGTTTAATAAATTACGTCGACGCGTTATTAATCGGTGGTTAGTGCGGCCTCCATCAATTTGGGGGAAATTGCCAAATCAAGGTGACTATGTCCGGCATCGCTGTAGCGCCGCCGAGGCGCAATCGTGGCAACGTTGGGTGAGCGAAGTCTGGCTGCGCCGCACCACTGCTGCACGTGTCCAGCGATCAGTAAAACCTAAACAGCAATGGGTAGAGCTAAAAGCGCCCGTAACCAAACCGGACTTGGAATTTGTTCCAGTATCGTTTGTATTGCTTCCTCGTACGCTGGATTTTTCTCCGAATCATTTTGTACAGGGTGTCTGCGTCGCCTCGCACGATAGCGTTGGTCGTCACTGCCCTCTGATTATCTATCAAAAAATCAGTTCATATTGGATGCGTAGAATGTTGGAATCACAAGTGCAAAAGAAGGGTCGATCGGTGGGAGGTAATTCCTCTTTCAGCGCTGATAACAAGCCTGAGGCAGATCTCCTGTTTTGGATAGCTCGCGTAGCGGCACGTGTTCACGCTGCTGATTTATCTGCAATCGTTTTAGCCGCGCTAGTCGATCAACTATGGCAACAATTTGAACCGGGTTGGATACAACTTCTGGGAGGTGACGTCAAAACGACTAACCCAGCACCACTGATTACATTAATGGAGCAGCATAGCGTAGCAGATCAACTTTTGGATACAGCGAATGGCTTGCGTGGCGTGTCATGCTTACCTTGGGTGAACTGGCCACAACGCCTATTGCGTGAGGAACTACCGTTGTCTGCGTTTTGGCAGCAAGACGTGGAGGGTGGTTACGTCAACGCCAGCGATAACTTGTTTTCACTATGGAGAAATCCTTTATGAGTCCGCACTTGGAACGACATCTGTATTCTTTGCAAATTCATGTGCTGGAACATATAGGTCAATATCAACAGTTTGTCTGGCATTGGCCGACCGATGCACAAGGCGGTATCACTCTGGCGGAAGTATTACAAGAACTGCCTGATGTGGATGAAGTGGCGTTAGAACAGGCTCGTGCTTGCAAAATTGAATTAGCCCACTCAGCCACGATGAGTGTGTGGCGGCTGACAAATTTCAGTACTGAACTGATCTGTTTGCACAATGAGCTGCTCTTAACCACAGGGCAATCTGTGCACCTGTCACAAGGTGATGATATTGAATTTGGTTTTACCCATTTACGTATTTCTTTAGCCGAGACTTTATCCAGTCAACAACACGTTTTCGGCATTGCTGACCCGCAAATACATCTGACGATGGTTAATCCTCATTGCGGTGCTGATGTTGACAACATCAATATGTCAGAAGGCCTCCTTGAGCCTAGTATGCAAGAGGTCACATCTTTGGTGACAATAGAATCGGCGCAAGAAAGTGCCGCAGCTTTGGCTGAGTTAGTTCATCTGCATCATGTTGACACAATGTTCAACGTAAAAATCCAATCACAAGAGTACGAGCAGACTAATTTTAGTGAATTAATTTTACAAAATGTAAATACGGATGACTTATCGCTGATCTTGCCGACGGTAATTAGTGAGTCAGAATCTCTGTCAGAGTTGATCGAAAAAAAGAATCGTTCGTCTGAGGTGAATGACCCTATCAAACAATTGTATCAGCGCTATTTGGCTCGATTACGCAACCCCTATGCTGTGAATACTGAACAACTTGATTCTTGGCAGGAGCAGCAGGTGAATTATCAACGCAGTCGTCCTGATGAATTTGCTCATTTACGTGATCTTGGCGGTACTGGTGATATTCATGAGTTATTAATAGGTAAAGAGACCACACCTGACTTATTAGCTCACTTTGATCAGTTGGGTGAAACCAATATCTTGATACCAGAATCGTTCGATAGTGTGACGCATCTGTTTGCACCAGACGAATTGAAAGGTATTGCGTCAACTATTAATCAATCCAGCATTCCTAATCTGACGCGTCTGGAACATCACAGCATGGCGATTGATAGCAATATGGACAGCCTGAGTGTTACTAGCAAACTTGCTAATGCAGAAAAATGGGAGATGCAATGAGTCAGGTCGAAAAAATTCAGCGACACCCCGGAGAGCAGTTGTTGCCCTCAAAACGCACAGAAGTGAAGCGCCAGGAGGTTCGCTATTTGCCAACCTTATTTGATCGTTTGTGTGACGACGCTCCTAGCGAACAAAGTGAGCATTCAAATGCCTACACACCAAATCGTACCCAGATGCGCGCGATTATGCAGCGCGATCTGGGGTTTTTACTCAATACAACGAATCAAAGTGATTTATTTAATGTTCATCGCTATTCAGAGGTAGCAAAGTCAACCACTAATTTTGGTGTCCCGCACTTGGCTGGTGGGTATTTATCTGAAAAGAAATGGCATGACATCGAGTCGATGATTCGTAACGCCATTGAGGTATTTGAGCCAAGAATCTTAGCGGAGACATTGATCGTGCGTCCCTTAATCAAGGAGCAAGCAACAACCCAATACAACGTGTTGACGTTTGAAATTTCGGGTTTAGTGCAAATGCAACCGTACCCCATGGAATTCACAGTGCAAAGTGTCGTCGACTTAGAAACTCACCGTGTTGAATTAGAGCACAGGCATCAGAAATGAATACCACAAAAAAGACAGTAATAACGACCACCAAAGGAATCACATCGTGAACGGCCTATTCACCCACCCGCGTGCCTTAAGTGTCAGCGGTCCTGCCTTGTCTGATATCAGCAAGCCTTTGACACCTTTGCGCTTAGTCGGCACCGATGGTATCAACCAGCTATTCGACTATCGTCTGACGCTGCAAACATCGGATCGTGCTGGTACTGGCGTTGG